>Ga0074198_1000730_pt1 | contig 29164 bp, 24 predicted proteins | sample EPASupsiteSAE323_FD_64527 | JGI IMG/M metagenome (GOLD analysis project Ga0074198, IMG submission 64527) | Bioremediated contaminated groundwater from EPA Superfund site, New Mexico - Sample SAE3-23 | ecosystem: Environmental > Aquatic > Deep subsurface > Groundwater > Contaminated ...
TTCTAATTCAAAATTATAATTTTTTATTTTTATTCAGCTTTTTTATAATACTTTATGCATTTCAATTTTTGTCATTATTTTTTAAAAATCAAGAAAAATGATAATTTTAAAAAAAATATTTAATTTAATACCATATATTTTTATTTCTTATATTTTTTCTAGTATTTTACTTTTAGCATTCATAGCTGTATTCAAATTTAATAATGAATGGGAATTATTTTTAAACTTATTTCACTTATTATTTTTCTTAATATCATTATTAATTTTAAGGAAATATAAAAATAATTTTTATATTAAAAATTTTCAAAAGTTTAACTATTTGTTATGTTTTTTTGGATTAATATTAATTTTATATAGATTTCCAATTTATTTTCATGCATTAGATGATTATGTTTTACATATGGTTAGTGGATATTATGCATTGAGTGCTTGGTCAAGTAATGGTTTCTTATCAGTTGGTGATTCTTCTTATCTCTATCCATTATTGCAAACGGCTTATTACCCATTGATAAATAATATTGGTATTAGATTAACCGTTTTATTATTATCATTAGTTCAATTTATTTGGTTTTTGGGTTTGAATTTAAGGTTCAATAAACTTTTTGAAAATAAAAATAAATTAAGTCATTTTTATATAAATTTATTTTTTATATTTTTATATTTTTTACCTGAACTTGTTTTAACCCATACTTTGTTTATGTCGGATTTTTATACTGTTTTATTTTCATTAGAAATAACATATTTATTTTTATCAAAGACTGGAAATAAAGGGTTAATGGTTATTTTAATGATATTAGCTGTTTTAACAAAACAGTCATCTGGTTTATTTATAGTCATTTTATTCACATATTTTTTCTTTTCTAATTTTAAAAAAATATGTAAAACTGATTGGACGATAATTTCTATTATTATTTTTTTAATAGGAGTTTATTGTATAAGAAGTTATTTTGAAACTGGAAATCCTTTAGGTTTTTTGTATAACGGTGTTTTTAAGTCACCATTATATAATTTAATTAACGCGAGAGATTTACGTTGGGGTCCTGTAGGATGGAAAGAAATTTTGATTTGGCCATTAGTAGCATTTAATGATTCAAAATATATAGAGTGGATAGTATTAAAAAAACCAGTTAGATTAATTTTTTCTTTATTCTTAATTATTCCTTACTTAACTTCTTTATATTTATTGATCAAAAAAAAGAAAATTATCTATATAATAATTTTTTCTAGTCTTTTGTTTTGGTCTTGGCAATCTGGCTATGGAAGATATCAAACATCAATGACTGCAATTATTTGGATTTTATTATTTGATAATGTTATTCAATTTTTACCAAAAATAAAAAATAATCTTTTATCTAAAATATTTATCTTCGTTTTTGCCACTCTGTGTTTTATGTCTATTAAAAATGATTACGCGTTAAGGGGGTTTATATTAGATGAATTTTGGCCTCCAAAAATTTCTACACATTATAAAAGAACATATATAGAGGGATTAAAATTATTAGGTAAGGACAGATATATAGATATATATAATTCCATTGATGGTGTTTTTGATGGTTATAAACAAATTGTAGTAGTTTTTAGAGGAGGTGTAACCTTTTATTCTTTTTTGGCTGAAAAATATAATAAAATTCCAGTTTATTCATATATAGATAAAGAACAAAAAGAAGATATATTATTAAGTAATAAAATTTCTGAAAATATTAAAGAAAAATTGTCTTTGGACTTAAAAAATAAACCAATTTTATTGATGGCTGATTTAGATGCTGAAAATCAATTAAAAAAGAGTTATATATTTTCAGAAATGGATTGCATAAAACTTAATAGAGATAAAATAGCACCCCAATTTCAAAGTGATCATTATTTTAATTACGTTGAAGAGTATAGCTGTAAGTAATTTACTTTGACTTGAGATAATCCCAAAAATCATTTATAAATTTATCAGCTGAAAAAGATTTTTTAATATTGTCTAAGTATTCAATAGACGAGAACTGTTTAATATATTTTGGATTTGAAATAATTTTTTTAGTTTTTTGACACAATTCATCGATACTATTAAAAATATGCTTACTAGAATCAAGACCAATTGCGTAAATACTATCTGGTAATCCGCCGCCATTATAAACAACTGGAACACAACCACCTGACATAGCTTCAATTGGGGTGATGCCAAAGTGTTCAAATTTGATTGGATTCTTTTGTTCATTTTCTCCAAAACCGGCAGCATGCCAATAGATTTTTGATGATTGATAAAGTTCTTCAATAAATTTCCTTGATTGATTAAAATGAAAATAAATTGGGTATTTTGAAGCTGACTTTTGTATTTTTTGAGCAAATTCGATACTACTTGGTTCATTGCCGAGACCACCAGCAAGATGGAGTTCCCATCCTTTTAGTCCACTATCTACCATTTTTTTAAATGCTTCAATCATTATTTCCTGTTTTTTACTATGTCCTAATGTAAAAAAACGACCAACTGAACAAATTTTATTTTGTTTTTTAATTTTGGAATTTATACCAACAAAAGGTGTTGGAGGATATAAAACGATAGAATCTCTTTTCCAATAATTTTTGATCCATTTTTGGGTGAATTTGGAATTGGCAAAAACAATGTCAAAACTCCTCATTCTTTCGATCAAGTTTCCAAATATACCAGCTCTAAGGCGATTGTTTAATTTGTAATAAAAAGATTGAGAGTAAAAATCAATAAAATTGCATGATAGAATTTTTGGTTCAATTAAAAATAAAATATCATTTTTATCTTTATTATTGATTGAAAGATAACAAGTATTACTTAAAGGTCTAATTATTTGGTGTATTTTTATAGTGTTGTGAAAATGATCAACTTTTATAATTTCTTTTTCTAAAATAGCATTTTCGGTATTCCATGAAATTGACTGGAGATTTGATTTAGAAAAATTTTCTAAAAAGAATATCCATTTGAGATGGTATTTATTTTTTGTGTTTAGCTCAGAAAAAGCAATTTTTTTGTCTTGATTAATTTTTTTGAGTGAATGGCCATATCTAAATATTTCATCTTTTTCAGGTGTTAAATCTTCTCTTGATTTTACAAAAAACAACAAAATTGGAATAATAATGTTAATTAATATTTTTCCCTTAATTCCATTGAATGGTGGTGTTGGAAATGAGGTGTAAAAAATATTTTTTTTAGCTGATCCAGTGGTGTAATCCATAAAACTAGCATTAACAAAAATATCTTTTCCCTTAGTAATCTTCTTAATTTTTATTTCATCATTCCAAATAACTAGAAATTTAGCTTTGGAGATATCAATCCCAAGTTTTTCGATTATTAAATTTGGATCTACTTTGTGACCACTAATAAAAGTAGTTTCATAACCATTTTCAATGAGTGTTTTAGCTATATTACAGGCAACTACTTCTCCCCCACCTAAAGAGGATAACCATTTATCATAAACTACTGCTGTTTTTTTCATTAATTAAAATACCAATAACCTGATAATATTTTAGCGTAATTTTCTTGGACTTTATTGTTGTTATAAAGTTTGGAATATTTATTTTTGATTTGTTTGATTTTATAAAAATCAATAATAAATGAGAAACAAACTCGAATATATTGCCAGTCTTTTTTGAATGTGTGTTTGTTTTTGATTAAATTGGTTAATAATCTTATTTTAGATTTTATAAGAAATAAAAAATATTGTTGTAAAAATATTTTGGTAGGAAAATGGTAGTAAGTATGTAGCAATCTTCCCTTTTCGGTATGAAATATAAAAAATGGTGACCATTCACTGCTAGATTTAGCATGATGATGATAAACAATAGCTTTTGAACAATAGTAATTTTGATATCCACAAAGCCTGGCTCTTTCGCTAATTTCTGTATCTTCATAATACATAAAAAAACTTTCATCTAAGACTCCAATCTTTTTTAAAATTGATGATCGATAAAGTACGGCTGCACCACAAGTGGAATAAACTTCTTTTTCTTGATTAAATTGACTTTCATCTAATTCATAAAATTGTTCCCTATCTGTGGTTACAACGCTGCCGATATCTCGACCGTAACCATCCTGAAAAACGATACTACCAGCATTTTGCACTAAATTTGATTCAGGTGGATATTTTTTTATTTTTGAACCAACAGAAAATATTTTTGGATTTTTATCGGCACAGGAAATTAATTCTTTAAGCCATTTTCTATCGACGATACAATCATTATTAAGAAGAATTATATATTCACCTTTAGCAATTTTAATACCTGGATTGTTACCACCGGCAAAACCTAAGTTTTTATCTAAAAAAAGTGATTTAATATTTGAATTTTCTTTCTCATATTTTTTAATGATTTGTCGACTGTTATCTTGGGAATTATTATCGACAATAATCAATTCAAATTTATTTTTAGGAAAGTCTAGATTCAAGACAGAATCGATAGTTTCTGAGATTATCGCTTCACCGAAGTAATTGAGAATAATAATTGAAGCTTTTAAATTATTTTGTTTCATTAATTTTGAGAATTTTTTTTAATTTACAATAAATTGGCCATAACTTAAAAAATTTTGAGGATTTAATTATGTTTAGTTCTTCAAATAAATTTGAGTTACTATCTATAAAATTTAATATTGTTTGCTGGTCATTCTCTAAATTTTTTAATAAAAAATTGATATATGATTTATCATCAATTCTACTCTCTTTATTTTTTGTAAATTCAAATGAATAATTTAGATTCATTCTTTTAAAAAATAGTTCAAGATTTTCTAAGGTTTTTTCTTTTAATTGATCTTCGTATTCTTTAAATTTACTTTTATTAAAATTTTCAATTTGTTTATTAAATTTAGAAATATCTTTAATTGATTGGCAGTAAAAATGTTGTTTGTTTGGCCAACTTTTTAGATAATTTAAAACTTTTTGATTTTCTAAACAAATTGAAGGTATTAGAAATGAGTCAGATATGATTTTAAAATGTAAACTTGTACAAATATTACAATAACTCTCAGATAGAAGAGCTATTTTTCTCCATATATTTTTATCATTAAAAATGAAAGTTTTAATTTTATTTTGTTTTTTTAAAAAATTTTCTATTTTTATGTAATATTTCATTGAATCGTGATTTTTTGCTAATCCGGCAGGTAACAAAACAATATTTTTCTTATTTTTAATTGCAAACTCAGATATCTTTATTGCTATTTTTTTAAAATTGTTTTTGTCTATAAAGTCTTTATTTGCTTGAAAAACGATGTATGGTTCTTTTTTTTTAATACAATCAATATTGTTTTTTTCTTTTTTTATCTTTTCTATATGAGTTTCTGATATTAAACTTACAATATCGGGAGAAATATTAGAATCTATATTTAAATAATGTTTTATATAATTTTTAGTAAATTTATCTCTTACAATTATTATTTTATGTTCGTTTAATAGACGTTTAATTAATTTATTAAATTTTTCATTTTTATAATTATTTTCATTACTTCCACCGATAGAGATTGATCCCATAGGTACCTTATTAGAAATGTTTAGAGATTTATGATCATACAAATAGCCTAGATTATTGTTGTCGCTTGTTAAATATTTAGTGTAGATTTTGCTGTTAGCTGTATTACTTGAAATCAGACTATCCATTTCTAATGCATATTCCATGTTGCATGTTATGGTTTCACCTCCACAATAGATAACACATTTTGGTTTTTTGTTAATTAGTTTAATATTTTTTTTTGAAACAACATAATCTCCACCTATTTTTCTGAGATTTGAAAAAATCGGACTAATTAATATAAATTGATACTTTGGTAAACACTTTTTTACAATGTGTGGAAAAATTATATCTCCAATATTATCTCTTTCAAATGCTCCAATTAAATAAATTAATTCTTTTTCTTCTTTCATCTTATTTCTTTATAGAAGATACTGACAAATTTGAATATTTTTCTATAGCTTTTTTGGGAATACCTTCGAATTGAATACGGTGATTGTTTATATAAACTACGCGACTACAGAATTTTTCGACTTGATTGAGATTGTGACTGACAAAAATGATAGTGACGTCTTTTGATTTTTTGAACTCTTCCATTTTGTCGAAGCATTTCTTTTGAAAAGCGGTGTCGCCGACGGCAAGGATCTCGTCGACTAATAATATTTCTGGATGAGTATGAACAGCTACAGCGAAGGCTAGGCGCATATACATACCAGAAGAATAATGTTTGACTGGTTGATCTATAAATTCTTGCAATTCAGCAAATTCGATAATACTGCTTAGATTAGCGGCAATTTCTTTTTGAGAAAGACCTAGGATAGCTCCATTAAGGAAAATATTCTCCCGACCAGTGAGCTCAGGGTGGAAACCAGCACCAAGCTCGATAAGTGGAGAGATATTACCATGAACTGATACTTTTCCTGTAGTTGGTGACATAACGCCAGCGATGAGCTTTAGAATAGTTGATTTACCTGATCCGTTTGGACCGATGATACCGACAGTCTCCCCTTTTTGAATATCAAAACTAATATCGTTTAGAGCAGTAAAACTTTCTTTGGTTTGTTCACCTTTAAACAAAGCAGGAAGGAATTCTTTGAAAGTTTTGTGATTAAGCTTATCAAATTGTTTGGTGACATGGTCGAATTTTATGACTGTTTGATTAGACATAGTTTTAGATGTTATCAGCAAATATTTTTTCGCGGGATTTGAAATAACCAAATCCGATAAATAAAGTAACTAGAGAGACTATAAGAGCAATTATTAAACTGGAATATTTTGGTACTCCCCCACCAAGAATGGTTTGACGGTAAGCATTAATAATAACGGCCATAGGATTTATTTGGAAAATAATTCTATATTTATCAGGAACCATGTCGGCTGGATAAATAACTGGAGTAATATACATCCAAAGTAAGAGGATCATGTTTAGTAAAAATTGAATATCACGGTAAAGCAAATTGGCAGCAGCAAAGAAAAGAGCTAATCCTAGAGTAAAAATTTGTTGAATGAAAAAGATAGGAATTACCCAAAGAATATTGATAGTAATCGGTATTTGGTAAATTATCATATAAATAATCAGAATAGATAGGGCAAAAAAGAAATCGATTATCTTGGCAATAATAGTGGAAATTACCAAAATTGTCCTAGGAAAATATATTTTAGTGATTAAACTACTTGAGGCAACTAAAGAGCTGGCTGCAGAAGAAAGAGAATTGGTGAACAGTGTCCATGGTAATAAGGCGACAAAGAGAAAAATAGAGTAAGGAATATTGGAAGTGGAATTGGTAGAGATTCGTAAAATAATAGAGAAAGCAAAACTCATAACTAACATTTGAGCTAAAGGAGTGAGAATTACCCAAAAATAACCTAATACTGATTGTTTATAGCGGGATTTAACTTCGCGAGCAGTCATTTGCCACAATAATTCACGCCATTTATAGATTTTTTTAACTTCTTTAAAAAGAGTTAACATAGCTTTAGTTTATCAGATCTATTATAATTGGACCATGAATAAAGAGTTGAAGGTATGTACTATTGGTGGTGGGACGGCCATGCCAATAATTAATAAAGGTTTAATCAAAGCTGGTTTTATAAATATAAAATCGATTGTGACGACTTTTGATAACGGTGGTTATACGGGTAGAATACGCACAGATGAACGAGGTCAAGTATTGGCTTTTTCTGATTATTGGAGATCTTTGATGTCGTTGTGGCCAGATGGTTCTCAAAAAGAAATTTGGGAGGAAATGTTGCGTTATCGAGATGGTAGAGGACGAAATTTTGGTGATATATTTTTTCAGTTTTTATCTGAAAAAGAAGGAAATTTGGGTGAAGTTGATGAATTGTTTGAAAAATTAACTGGAGCTAGGTTAGCTGGTGAAGTTATACCAGTATCACTAAAACCGTCAAACGTTCATTTTTCAACTTTAACTGGAAAAGAATATAAAGGTGAAAATTTTGTCGATGAATTGAGAATGTCTAAAGATGTTATTGAGATGATGTGGTTAGAACCTATGGTTGAAGCAAACAAAAAAGCTATAGAGATTTTAAAAAATGCCGATTTGATTATAATTAGTCCTGGTACTACATATGGTTCTGTTTTACCTAATTTTTTACCAAAAGGAATTATCAAAGCATATCAAGAAAGTAAGGCTAAAAAAATATTTTTGGTAAATATTTTTTCTATGGGTAATGAAGTAAAGAAATCAACACAAAATGGTTACTTAGAAATATTTAATAAATACTTAAAAAATGATAGACCTTTTGATTTGATGGTGATGGCAGATTTGGATTGTTTAGATAAAAAATTATTAAAAAAAGTTTTTTATTTTTATGAATTGGAAAATGCTTCATTGGTAAAAATGGATAGAAAATGTCTAGTAAAAACAATTAAAGTTGATTTGGCAAAAATCGAAGAATCAAATATGAGATTGAGACATAGTGAAGAAAAATTAGGAGAATTCTTTAGTAAATTAGATATTAGCTAATAGTAAATAGCTGGTAGAATTAATTTATGTCTCAAAAGAGATTAAAAAAAATAAGAAGAGAGGAAAAAATTGAAATAAAAAAGGAATTGGTGGAATTGCCTAGTTTTAGGGAAATTATTAAAGAAAATTGGAAGTTTTTATTGCTTTTATTTTTGGGAACAATTGGTTTGTTTTTTAATTCACTAAAAGGGGCGTTTGTTTCAGATGATTATGCTACTATCCCTAACAATCCTCAGATAATGAGTTTTAAAAATGGATTAAGTGGTTGGATGGGTGGATTGATTAATTGGTTTTTGGCACGTTTGTTTGGTATTGATAGCCCGATTCATTACCATGTTTTTAGTTTGTTAGTTTATTTATTAGTGTTATTAGTAGTATTTGTTTTTGTGTATCTGATTTTGGGAAAGAAATTGGCCATGATTACGACTATTTTATTTTCAGTATTACCAGTTCATGTAGAAACAGTATCTTGGATTGCAGGAAGACCATACTTACTAAATGCCTTATTTGTCCTATTATCACTGATATTTTTTATTTTTTATACTAAGACAGAAAATAAAAAATATATTTTATATTTTTTTGTATCTGCATTTTTGACATTTGCAGCTGAAAAAACCAGAGCAGCAGCTTTACCATTATTAGGAATACTCTATTGGATATCTTTTGACCACAAACTAAAAAAGAAAATTAATTTGGGAAAAGTACTTTTATTGTTTAGTGGATTATTTTTTATATTAATAGTTATCCTTTGGCCACAAATGATTAATCGAATTGAATCAGTTAATTCTGGAATAAATGCAACGGATAGTATTTTTTATAATCCTTTTTTTCAATATCCAACTGCTATTGCTAAATATTTACAACTTATATGGTTACCAACAGATTTAACTTTGTATCATACAATGTATATTGTCCCTACTTGGATTAATTGGTTGATATTATTGGTGTTTTTATCTTTAATTGGTTTTTCTTTCTTTAAAGATAAAAAGATGTTTTTTGCTTTATCTTTTATATTTTTGGCAACAGCTCCAAGTATGGCACCAGTAAAGATAAGTTGGTTGGTAGCTGAAAGGTATGTTTTTTTGGGATCTTTGGGGTGGTGTATGTTTTTATCTGTAATTTGGGGAAAAATTAACAATAAAATAAAAACATTATCAATGATACTTTTAATCTTATTGGTATTAGGTTATTCGACAAGAACATTTATTAGAAATATTGATTGGCAAACAAATCATAATTTGTGGGTGAGCGCTTGTCAGGTGTCTCCAAATAGTCATAATGCTTGGAATAATATTGGAGATGATTATGATAAATTAGCTCAGTTAGAAAAAACAGATGAAGGAAAAATGAATCAATATTTAAATGCTGTTAAAGGATTTACTCAATCAACTATAGCAAAGCCAAATTATGCTGATGCTTTTCATAACAGAGGAAATATTTTTTATAAAATGGGTAGATTAGATTTGGCTAGAGATAGTTATCTAACAGCAATATCTTTTAATCCAATGATGCAGCAGACCTATTTAAGTTTAATACAGATGGATATTGTTTCTGGAAATTATGATTTGGCAACAAATGATTTGGAGTCTTTAAAAAAAAGGTATCCGAACGACGCTCAGGTTTGGTATATTGAAGCTTATATTAATATAAAAAAGGGAAATATTGATAAAGCTAAAGAAATTTTGAGACTTATTGTGGCTCAAATACCGAACTTTACTGACGCAGCAAATTTATTAAAAAGTATCGATAATTAATTATCTTTGGTATACAGACAATAAAAACTGGGGATTAGAAAGGGAAATATGTGAAGAATTATTTTTGATAAATTAATGATTGATTTAAAGTTTGATAATTTGCCGAGTTGATTTTTGATTGTTTGAATATCAATATTTGGATAAGTTAATATTGTTTGTTGGTAACCAAGTTTTTTCATATTTTTTCGTAGTTGTCGTGGATTGGTAAGATTAACGTGCCTTTTTTGGTCAAATTCTTTTCGTTGTTTTATTTGTTTTAAAGTAGCTTTACCCATTATTAAGGACATTGTATCAATGATTGGTTGAACTAATTTTAAATAAAGATTGTTGTCAGTGTGAACAATAATATTGGGATTTCCCCATTTGGAAACAGTATTAACCACAAGATTAATTTCGTCTGGATAAAGATGTTCAAATACATCACAAAAATAGACAACTCGAATATTTTTAAGTGTTGGTAGGTGAAGATTGTCTAAATTATAAAATTTTATATTTACTTGTTTAGAAGTGTTTTTTTTAAACTTATTAAGTTTTGCTTTGCAAATTTTAATGGCATCTGATGAATAATCAATAGCGGTTGTTTGACATTGATATTTTAAAAAGAGAAGAAAACTGAGGTCTCCATTGCCACAACCAAAATCACAAACTTTGTCCGTTGGTTTTAATTTAATTAGATCGGTGATTTTTTGATATTTTTTGTGAAAATTATTTTTGATTAATTTTTGAGAAAAATCTGGTGAAGTTGACTGGTAGTCAAAATATCTTTTGTCGTATAGTTTTGGTTTGACTTGTTTCATTGATTAATTAGTTTAACTAAATATTTTTTTTCTGTTAGAAACACCTTTTCCCAACTATATTTTTGAGCAATTTTATAACAATTTTTTATATAATTTTTTGTTGAAGACAATTGATAATTATCTATTAATTTTATTGTTTTTTGAGCAAACGTTTTTGTATCCCCTAGTGGGGCAGTAATTAAATTACCTTCAAATATTTCATCAAAGATAGGTAAATTGTATGTCACTACAGGCCTTTTGGTCATGATTGACTCAAATAAGGAAATTCCCCATCCTTCTTCATAAGAGGGAAAAATAATAACTTTTGATTGAAGTAATATTTTAAAAATGTCTTTTTTATCTTTAATAAAATCATGAATATGAAAATGATCTTGACAGTTTTGTTGATTAAATTTTTCGATTAAAGAATTTTTAATTTGGGGAATAGAAGCTCCAACAACATCTAGCTGAGTATTGGGGTATTTTTTTAAAACTTTGGCAAGAATTATGGGTAAATCATAAACACCTTTGGTGACTGATAAACGTCCAAAATAACTAATATGATTACTTGGCTGAATATCATTTAAATTTTCAATTTGTCCTTTTATAGTTTTTATATCAAGCCCGTTACCAACAACAATAATTGGTTGAGTAATTTTTTTTTGAAGAAGATATTGTTTGACCTGATGATTAACAACAAAAATCAAATCAAACTTTTGTTTTATTAGAAAAAAGCTTAATTGTTGAACTAAATAAGAAATGATTCCAGATATAAATGAATTAGTTTTTCTTTTGAAAGGATTTTGATTAATATGATGAATACAAACAATAGCCTTGGTTTTGGGATAAATGATTTTGGTAAAAAAAGTAGGAATGATATCGCAAAAAAAATCACCAGTGCAATAGATAATATCGGTTTTTAAAAATGATAATTTAAAAAGAGAAATAATAGTCCTTTCGATAAATAAAACAAACGACGAAAATAATGTTTGACGATTTAAGTATTTTTCGATTTTTTGATGACCAATGATTTTCTTTTTGAATTTGGGAAATAGTTTTGAACTAGCTTCTGACGTAATAATTTCAACTTTGAAATTTTTGTTTTTTTTAAAAAAACTAGCAATTGTAAAACCTCTAATTTCTCCGCCAGTACACAAAGTTGGTGTGGTTAGTTGGTTAAATAAAAAACTAATTTTGATTGGTTTCATGTTTTTCATTTACAGCAAACAAGCCAAAGGAAAATCTTGGATAATAATAATTGAATATTTGGCAAAAGGCATTAATAAAATAAAAAAATATTTTTGGTTTAAATTTGATGTTTTGATAAGGTTTGTTGGTAATCAAACTATCAATATGATTTTCTTCTTGATAAAACATCTTTAATCCACTGACACCGTTAACTTTAAAACCGAGATTTTTAAGCTCTGTAATAGACCAACCAGAACGGTGTTGTTGATAAGGATTTTGGTCGACTTGACCCATTTGAAAATAATTATTGGGAGTACTTAAAATAACCTTTTTCTTGGCCCATTTAAATGCTTTCTTAATTATTTTTTGACCATCTTTTTTGGAAAGATGTTCGATAACTTCGATTAAAATAACGGCATCAAAACTATTATCGGGAAAGTTTACATTTAAAATGTTTTCCTCAAGATATTTGGTGTGAATTTTATTTTTTTTAGATATGTCTAAATATGGTTTAAATGCTTCTACACCTAAACTAAATTTAAGATGTTTTATGTTTTTTAGAGGAGACGATGGACCACAACCAAGATCAAGGACAGTTTGGCAATTTTTTAATTCTTTTTGGAGACAATAATCTAATTTGTGAAGTAAAACGTAAATAGGGTTCATTAATATAGTTTATTGAATAACCACTCTACTCCATTTTTGTATGGAGTGTAGCAGTTGCGACAAATATTAATATGAGAAATGTCACTATTCAAATGATACTGTCTAATAGCATTAAATTTGAGATTATAAAAACTTTTTAAAATTGGTTGTGATTTGACATTGCCAAATTTAAATTGAGATTCATAATCTAAACAACATAGAGTGATGTTTCCATCAACGTCAATAGGAATGGTATCCCAAATATATTTACAAGGGAAAGTTTTTTTGTGAAAGTTAATTTTATATTTATTGGTTTGATCGGAAACATTGCCATGATAATCATGGACTTTATTGACACTAACAGAATCAACTAAATTACCCCATTTGTCGATAAATTTTTTGATCGATGTTTCATTATGTTTGACCAGGGTCATAGAGATTCTAATTTTGAGAGGAGAATTGTTTTTTTGATTAATATTGATTAATTTTTTGAGGTTGGTAATGGTTTTTGGATAATTTATTTTCATAACTTTTTGATAAGTTAATGAACTGTATCCATTGAGACTAATATTAATTTCGTCGAGTCCAGAAGAAACTAGGTTGGTAATTAATTTAGTGGTGGCTAGATTGAAGTTTGAATAAAACTTTATTTTACTGTTGGGAAAAGTAGTTTTTATGAGTTTGATTCGGTTAATTATCTGAGTATCAATGAGCGGTTCACCAAATCCATTGAGAATAAAAGCATTGGGTTTAATTTTTTCTTGAATAAGACGTTTTATGATTTGATTGAAAATATCATCGCTCATGATCTTTTGAGGACGTTTCATAATAGTGTGAGGACACATAATGCATTTAGCATTGCAAAAATTTGTAGTTTCAATAATTATGTTGTAATTTTTATTTTTTTTAAGATTAAAGATGGTTTTATCTATTTTGTGTTTTATTAGTTTTTGATAAACAGGCGTGGAAGCAATTAGATCAAAAGAAGAAGAGATAATTTTATTAGTTTCAACTAAATTTTTGATTTGCCGAAGAAAGTTCATTTTATTTTTTTAATTATTCTAGCTGGATTACCGGCAACAATGGAAAAAGCAGGAATATCTTGAGTGACAACAGAATTGGCGCCAATGACAGAGTGTTGTCCGATTGAAACATTTTTTAAAATACTACATTTGGTTCCCAAAAAAACATTGTCTTCGATAACAACATGACCGTTTTCGGTGAGTGGTTGTTGATGAAGATTTTTTTTAATATCACTAAATCCATGATCATGATCGGTGATAAAAACGTACGGCCCCATAATTACGTGGTCGCCAATTTTAATATCATTGTTGGCGCTAATAAAGGTGTTGTCGCCAATATCTACATGATTACCAATTTTAATTTTAGTTTTTGTTTTACTTTTGGTGGATATGCCGCAGAAATCAGTGCTTACAGTGATACGACAAGAATTACCAATATTTACGTCTTTTCCAATACTAATGAATTTTGCATTAGAAAAATTTAGAAAAGGTTTAATAATAGAATTATTACCAAATGATTGAAAATTACCTTTTATTAAAAAAGTATATATTTTGCTGATAAACAGAAAAATTTTATACATATCAAAATTTATATTCAAATTTAATTTTAGTCAAACTTTTTGAATAAATTTTGTTTTTGTAATTATCAACCATAGGAATAAGAATGAAAGGTGGTGTGATAATACAACCAAATGAAAAAAACCAAAAAATAGGATTCAATAAATTTGAATAATTAAACTTAATTAAATACCAAATTTCTCTGAGGAAATATTTATATCGAGCATAATTACGGAGTTGAACCAATCCAACATAATTTTTGGTAATAAAATCTTTAATTAAATATTTTTGAACATTTTGATACTTCTTTTCACAAAAAATTGATTTAACCATTTCAACCCAACTTAAAAGTGGAGACTTATTGTAAATAGACGAAAGACTTCTGGTTTGACTGCTAGCGATACGAACGGCAATATTATAATCTTTGAGAAACATGACTGGATGATTTTTGAAAATGTCAGCAAAAGGATAAATATGACAGGGAAAAATATCAGGATGAAAAGGTAATTTCATAAATTTCTTGCGATATGCCAAGCCGGATAATTGATCTAAAGTTTCAAAAACTCGAATTACTTTTTGAGGATCATCAGTAATTTTGACAATAGTATCTTTGGTGGAATCTAATTGTTTTTTGGCTCTAACTGGAGTTTTTATTTTTTTATCAAACCAATAATACGGTCTGGTCACTGCTCCAATTTTGGGGTTTTTGAAAGCATCAAAAGTATTTTTGAGGGTATGTGTAGCCATAATATCGTCTTGCCCCATAAGATAAATGATATCGGCAGTAGATAATTTTCGAGCGCTTTCTAAATTTAGAGAGTAGCCAAGATTTTTTTTATTTTTTAAAATTTTGATTCTTTTATCTTTAATTTTTTTGATGACGGCAATTGTGTTGTCTTTGGAAACGTCATCAGAAATAATAATTTGAAAATCATCAAAATCTTGAGAAAGAATACTTTTTAAAGTTTGAGTAATGCATTTGGCCCCATTATAGGTGGGAATTAAAATATCTATTGATGCCATAAATTACGATTAATTGGTTTTAATAAACCAAACTTAAATTGTAAGGTGATAAGAGTGTAACAAAAAAGAGTAATTAAGCATAATATCGGATGTAAAAACCAAACTGGATCAGGTTTTTTTAGAAAACCTCTAATGGAATCAAAAAGAGCTGGAAATACTAATATGGTATATAAAACAAATTTAATTTGAGATTGTTGATTGACGGGTTGCCAATCGTATTGGCGAAATTTTTGATAATAATAAAAATCAGTTAATCTTCTTTTTTGTTTACGGATAAATTTGGTTAACGAATCTTCGCAAAAAGTGTGAATAATACCTGTTTTAACTTTGGCAAAGTAAAGCGATTGGTTATTTTTTGATAAGACTTGAGAAATAATATCAATATCAAAGAAATAATCTGAATTTAAATTTTGTTGAAGGAAAGTAGTTTTAAAAATTGTGCCATTAGCACCAATAGTTGGAATAATTGTTTTTGGTTTGAGAGTTAATATAATATATTTATCTTTATCGATTTGATCTATTTTTAGGCCAGTCCATTTATTATTGAGATAATTTTGTCGATCATAAACGCCAGTTATAAAAGCATAAGGATCATTGGCTCCAATAAGAGCTGAGTATCGTTCCATAAAACCAGCTTTTGATCGATAAGTAAATTTAATCGGTTCTGAACCAATTAAACGATTATCTTGCTCCATGGGGAGAATCATTTGTCGTAACCAAGATTTATTGGGCAAAATATTGTCAGAGTCGATTAAACAGATATATTTTCCACGAGCTTTTTTGATACCTACTGATTTACCAGCTTCAGCAGTCTTTAGGGGATTTTTTAATATTTTTGAATTAAATTTTTGAGCAATATCTAAAGTTTTATCGGTCGATCCCCCATCGATAATTAATATTTCATAATTTGATTTGGGATAATTTTGTTTATTAATAGAAGTCAAACATTTTGATAAAACTTTTTGGGCATTTAAAGTGGGAATAACAAAACTTACTTGAATCATTGAAAGTCTTTTAATTTTTTAACAAATTTTAGCCCGTAGAATAAAAGATATTTAATATCATCTATTGATCTTATGGAAATAATTTTATTTAAAATAAATCTTGGGGTAAAAATACTTTTAAAGAATTTTTGAATATAAATATTTATTTCTTCAGACCTTAAACTAGTCTTGATAATTGGTTGGCGCATATCAAATTTGTTCCAATCTTGAGTAAGTAAAAGATTATTTTTTTTGCAGTAATCAAAAAGAGGTGTGCCTGGATATGGAATCAATAAAGTGGCTTGTAAACTGTCAGCCAAACCAAGTTGAAAAATTTTTTGGGATAAATTTAAAGTTTTCTGAATATCAGACTTAGTTTCATTTGGAAAACCAACCATAATAGTAATGTGAGGTTGAAGCTTGTTCTTTTTAGCAATTTTTAAGGTGTTTAAGGTATCTTTGGTAGTTTCATTTTTATTGATAAATTCTAGAGTTTTTTGATTGGCTGATTCAAGACCATATAAAACAAAACGAAAACCAGCTTGATACATAAGTCGATATTCTTTTGAAGATAAAGCTCCAAACCTCATATTACAGCCAATTTTTACTTTTTTATTTAATTTCTTTTTGATCAATTGCTGACATAGTTGTTTAAGCCATAAACCTGTAGGTAATGTACCTGAATCATCAAATATTTCTTTAACTCCAAAATTATTAACCAAATTTTCAATTTCGGCGATGGTATGTTTGACAGAGAAAGAGCGAAAACATTTGCCAGGAAAAAGTGTAGTCCAGCTACAAAAAGTACACTTTCCCCACCAACAATCACGACCAGACATAATATAAGCACCTGGTTTGTATTTGTAGTTTGTATTGTTGTAGGCATACAATTCCCATTGAGTGAGTTGACGGTCAATAATAGGTAATTGATCTAAACTTTCTTGAGTAGATAGTTTAAAAATTTTATTTGGTTTCTTTTGAGAGTTTATGGTTTTGATAAGTTTTGATAATAAAAAATCATAATCTCCACCTACTAAAACATAATCAACAAGACTATTATCAAATGATTCTTGAGGTAAAGCAGTGATATGATCGCCCATTAGAACAATGATTGGATTCCACGAACATTTATTTTTAATCTCTTTAATAACTTGCCAATGTTTTTTGACAACAGGAGTTTTGGTTTCAATTGCAATTAAGTCTGGTTTATTTTTCAGAATATTTTGAAACCATTTTTGGTAACTAATTTTTTGAGCAATACCATCATCCCAAAAAACTTTTAAACCTTCTTTTTTTAGAAGAGTGGCAGCATATCCTAAAATAACAGGAAAAATTACATTTCCAGTATTTGTCCATTGAAACTGACGATTTTGAGATAAAAAAGCTGATCCTTTTGAAGAATTAATTGGTGGATAGGAAATACTGATGGATTTAACCACCAATGTATTTACCGGTTTTTTGATCAAAGGTGTGTGGCTGGAATTTGACATCTTTTTTGAGAAAGCCATTTATAAATAGTATACCGTAGTAAATATGAGTGACAGGAATGGTAATTATTGCTAATAAAGATAATAATAATGAATTTTTATTTGAAATAAATTTTATTAAGGTAAATATTAATATTGATATATATAAATATAATGGAACATACAATAATTTATAGTTAATAGTTATAAAATTAATAACTAATAGTATTAAATAAAATGCAAAGAAAGAAGGAATAAGATAACCAATTCTGAAACTGGTTTGAGGAAATTTGCGAGCAAAAAAACCACGATGGATAGCATATCGGGTAATTTGTTGAAGATGAGCAGTTACAACTTGACGACGGTGATGATAAACAATTAATGTAGGATGATAAAGAATTTTTTGATGAAGCTTTTTGGTTATATCCAAACATAAAAGGGTGTCTTCTCCAGGCCAATATGAAGTCACAAAACCACCTATTTTTATAAAATCGGTTTTTTTGATGATTAGATTAACACTGGGATAATCATCAACGAATCGTTTTGATGAAATGTGGTTACGATAGTGTCCAGCTCCCCCACTTCCTAGCCAGCTTGACCAAACAAGTCCTGATGCTTTTTGAAAAATATTATCTTTGGGTGGAGTTAGACATGGACCACAAAAATTATTAATTTTAGAATTAGTCTTAATTAGTTTTTGAGCGTTTTTAAAATAATTTATATGTGGGTAGGAATCATCATCAAAGAAAACAAGATAGTCACCTTTGGCCTTTTTGGCACCTAGATTTCTTTTTTCAGCAGGATTAGCTGATCCAGAAATTTTGTCAGTGATAACTAAAACTTCAAAGTTTTTTTGAGATTGAGTTTTGAGTTTTTCTAAAGTTTCCCTAAGATAAGGGTTAACTTTTCTGACTGGGATAATTACTGAAAAAATAGGTTTCATCTTTTACCAGTGTTAATACGCATATCTAATTCGGGGTCGTAAATCCACTTTCTTTTGTTTTTATCATCATAATAATTGATTATTTTAAGTCGATAAAAAACAGCTAGACTATCGACAAGGCAATTATAAATGGTCTTAAAACCAGTAGCATGAGTAAGACTAGTAAAATTATAGTTTAATTTTATTGGAGCCTCATATATTTTTTTAAAACCTAAATGATTAGCAACTGAAAGTATCTCTAAGTCAAAAGCATATCGTTTGATAAGTAATCTGGGTAAAACTTTTATTAAAACCGATCGTTTAAATATTTTTAAACCAGCTTGAGTATCATGAATGTTAATTCCTAATAAAAACTTGGCGATTAAATGACCACCAAAACTAACGATTTTACGATCAATTGGGTAATCAATTTGTGATGCTGGATGTCGTTTTGAACCAACTATAATATCGGCGTTATACCATTCCATGTGTTCTATAATTAACGAGATACCGTTTGGGTCGATTTCCATACCAGCATCAATGAATGCAATATAATCCCCTTTTGTTTTAGCCATGCCAAAACGAACTGCATAACCTTTCCCATGATTATTTTGATATCCAAAAACTTTTAGCTTAGGTATTTTTAATTTTTTAGCAATTTTGTATGAATTGTCTTCTTTTTTACCGTCAATGATAGCAATTATTTCATAATCGTAACGAATTTGTTTTAAAACTTGATCGATGTCAGTAAGATCTTTTTTAATGGTTTTTTCTTGTTTATAGACAGGGACAATTACAGATAAAAAATGTTGCTTATTTTCCATTTAAAAGAGCTAACTTGTAAACTGCTAGAGTATGTTTGGCAGTTGAGCTCCAGTTAAATTTTTTGACATAAACGAGTGCTTGTTGACTGTACTTTTGTCTAATTTTGGGGTTATCCCAATATTCTTTTAAAGCCTTTTTAATACTAGTAACAGAATGAGGATCAAAAGAAATACCATTTTGTGACATAATTTCTGGAAGACAACTAGTTTGACTATAAGCCACTGGACAACCTGATTGCATGGCTTGAGTGAGTGGTAATCCAAAACCTTCAGCAAAAGATGGCTGACAATAAGCAGTAGCTAGATTGTAGAAAATAGGAAGTTCTTCATCAGGAACGAAACCGGTTTTGATTAAATTTGGGGAGCTTTGAGATTGGAGCCAACGAAGATCTTTTGTCCAAGGATGGTCGGGAATATTTTGTTTAGTAGCACTGGATCCAACAATGACTAACGGATAATTTGCCTCAAGACAAGCTTTGACTAAATTGGGAATATTTTTATTCCAATTTATGTCACCAATAAATAGGATAAATTTATCCGGAAGATGATATTTTTGTTGAACCTCTTTTAATTTTTGTTGATTGTTAATTGGTTTAAAAGATGGATCGGCTGCTAAATGAGTAGTAAAAATCCGATTAAGCGGATAATTGATCATTTGATTTATTATTTTTTTCGAATAATCAGAAACAGTAATTATTCGATCAACTCTTTTAAGAAGATTTTTTTGAATAAACCATTTTAATTCTCCTTTAATGCCAACTGGAAAATGTTTTTTGAATTCTCTAGGAATAAGATCATGAACAGTAACAATAGTAGGGATATATCGATCTATTTTAAGAGTAAGACTAAAAGGGTCAAAAAAAGGATAATGAACCAGATCGTATTTGCCTGATTTGGTAGTAATAGTTTTTTTAATAAGTTTGATAGACCATCCTTTGTATTGTTTATCTTTTTTTATTTCTTTTTGAATTGCATCTACAAGATTGGTGGTGTAATAACCAACACCCCTTATAGAATTACCATCAAAAATTGGAGAAATATTGATAGCTATTTTTGGCATATTATTTTTTGTCCCAATCTTGTGATAAATTTATGTCTCGATTGGTTTTGACTAATTCGTAATATTTAGTATAAGCAATGGGAAAACGAAGAGCTGAATAGAAAGAAAAAACAAATCCAGGAAAACCATCAACATATCCACGATGACGAAAAAATGTTTTTAAAAACCACCATACTGGTTTAAATAGATAAAAATTTAAAAAATTGGAAAAATTTATTTTGATATTTTTTTCTTTTAACTCATTGGCTAAAAGTGTAGTATAACGATTAGCTCGAAGAAGATATAAAGAAAAAGAAGTATCAGCATAGTGTTCTAAATCATTTTTGAGCCAGCCAACTAAACCATTAACTTCAGCTTGTTCATGGACATCAATACATGGCAAATGAGCTTGACCATTTTTATAAAATCTAATTGTGGGATCAGGATATTGACCACCTTTTTTTAGAAAAGATCCTAAAAAATAATTTTTTCGAGGAATCCAAAATCCGGCTTCTTTAATATCTTTGGGATTTTGTTGAAGAATAAGACTAATTTCTTTTTTAAGTTTTGGAGTAACTATTTCGTCAGCATCGAGTTGAAGTATCCAATCACCCTTACAGGCATCAATCCCCATTTGTTTATTGAGATGAAACATGGGTTTATTGGTAGTAGAAATTATTTTTACTTTTTTGAATTTCTTGGCTAATAAAACAGTGTCATCTTGCGATTGACCATCAACGATAATAATTTCATCAGCTACATCTTTAATGGCTTCAAGACAACGAGTTATGTTTTTAGATTCATTATAAACGGCTAAAGTGACTGAAAGAGTTGATTTAGTTTTCATTTCTTTTGATAAATTTTAAAAGCTGGTTGATTGTTGGAGAAATTAATTGTTTTGATAAGTTCTCCATTGGTAATGGTTTCATCAGATGCAATTACCAAAGAATCATTTGGAATTTGACTCCAATCAATTGTACCAAAATGGTAATTATCATATTGGATGACAGTAGAAAAGCCATATTGGTCAGGTGTTGTTAGCTTGATTTGAGATTGAATTTGGGTTGGAGGATATTTTGAAAAGAAGAGGAAGAGAATATATGGTTGATCATATTTATTGGTGACATAGATATTTTTAAATTCATTTTTTTGTGATTCGACAAAAGGAACAAGTTCATCAAATTTGTATTGCCAAGCAAAGGGATATCTCTTGGCATAATGAAAAAAATAACTATCTAAATAATAAGCAGCAAAATAGGTGTAAGTAAGAATAAGTATTATCGATAAAAATCGATATATACGATATCTTTTGATAAATTCAAAAAAACTATAGATACCTGCGGCAATAAAAATTGACAATGGGATAACCATAGCCAAAGCTCTTAGAGCTGACGGAGCTTGAAATGTTAAGGAAGAAGCAATTGGAGAAATGAAAAGAAATAGAAATAAAAATACTTTGGTTTTATTGGCAAAGATTTTTGTTTTAATAATAAAGATAAGACCGATAAATAGAAAGATAAAATCAATTAAAAGTAATTGTCCATTTTCTGGTACTTTTGATCTGGGAACTTCATCACCATTAATGGTTAGAAAGTTTAAATCAAAGTGAGAAGAATATTTTTGAGCCCAAGAAATAAGATAAAGAACTTTTTTATTATGAATAACTCTTATTGGAAGACTTAATTCTTGATGTTGATTTAGAAGTTCATTTGATCGATTAATTGGCCCCTGATCGGCAGATAGACCAACGCCACCAAGTCTGGTAGTTCCACCATTGTTGAGGAAAGAAAAAAGAACTGGAAAAACTAAAACAGCAGCAAAAAATAAAGGAATTAATATTTGAGGAAGTTTTTTTAGAAGAAACTTGAAATATAAAATACATAAAGAAAGACCTAATAGTGGAGCTATGAGTCTGGCGGAATGATAAATATATAGTGATCCAATATAAAAAACCAGAAAAAAAGAAAAGTTTTTTATAAATTTTGACTGGATAGACTTAAAAAAGAAATAGGTACCAATAACAATAAATGAAAGAGCAGCTGATGATTCCCAGGCTCCTCGACTAAAATGAATATGCCAAGGAGAAAAAGTTAAAACTGTGGCTGATATAAGAGATAACCTTTGAGATTTTGAGAGAAGGAGAACTAATTTATACAAAAAAAGGATAGTTAATATAGATAGAATCAAATTCGGCAATCTGACAGCCAATGGTGTAAGCCCGAGTAATTTAATGAATGGAAGGCCTAGATATACATAACCTCCTGGTTTATAATCGCCAAATGATTTGAAATGAAGTGGCCAAGAAACCCCATGTTCATCTTTGCCTGTTTGAATTAAAGAATAGGCATTGTAACCTAAAGCAGCTTCGTCAGGATTTAATGCTGGTGTATTGCCAATATCAATAAATCGAATTAAAAAAGCAGCAATTAAAATTAGAGGAAGAATAATTTTATGGGTTTTCATAAGCATAAAAAGTAGAAATATTCCCAATTGGACTAAGCGGAATAAATTGAGAAAATTCTGGTTGCTGATCTATCCCTTGTCGATATATTTCTTCTTGAGAAAAAATACCTAAAGTACCAGGATGATCTTTTATAAAATTAAATTGAGCAGTCTCAAAACGGATATTATCAATTATTTTTACTTTACCGGTATCAAGAGAAGCATCTTCTAAGTTGGCTTGCTGTTGATAATTTAACGGAGGATATTTGGAATAAAACAAATAATAAATATATGGTTGTTGATAATAATCAGTTAAATAAATTCGACTAAATCGATTCTGATTATTTTGAACATAATCAATGGCTTGTTTATATCCATAAAGATAATCAATTGGATTTCTTTTGACGGTGTGATTTAGATAAAGATCAAAATAATAAATAAAAGATAATAAATAAACCATTATTATAAATAAAAATAAAATTTTAGATTTAAATTTTTGGAAAAAAGCAAAAAGGCCTAAAGAAATAAGATATATTAAAGGAATTGAAAGTGACATTGATCTGACAGCTTGAATTGAATCTCTGGTTAGGGCTGCTGGTATTGGAGCTACTAATAACCAAAGAAGAAAAAAAAGATTCAAATGATCAATCTTTTTTCGGCTTAAACCAAAAAATATGCCTATAAATAGGAATATTAAACTTGGATACAAAATAACTCCAACATACGGGGCTGAGTGTCGAGGATTTTGCCAATCACCTTCAAAAGCAAGAAATCTAGGTGAAAAATGATTAAAGTATCGAGATAAAAAGTTTTTGACAAAAAAGATTGGTTGACTATAAAAAATAGAATAATCTAATTGATTTGTTTCATTAATAATTGTTTGTGTTTCTTGTTCAGATCTGGGATAAGAGAGTAAACTAACAACCTTTAATCTATTTGAATTACTATTAAAAACGAGTCCATAAAGAATAGGGAGAGTGAGAATTCCTAATGGAATAATAAAATTAATTATTGTTTTCTTAATATCTAGAGATTTAAAATGAAGAAGAAAAAGAATAATGATTAGAAATAAACTAATCATTTTTCCAGCTTGATAGGTAAAAAGTGTAAGACCAAAAGTAATAGCTGAAAATAATAAATATTTGGCTTTATGTCGATTTAGATAACGGTAAAATAAAAAACAAGCCAAAACAAGTTCTATTGTGAGAATATTGGTTTCCCAAGCACCACGGCTAAAATGGATATTATAAGGATTGAAAGCAGTTATAAAAGCAGCAATTAGAGCTACCTTGTGAGATTTGGGACTAATTTCTTTTATAAGAAGAAAAATAAAAAGAGGAAGTAGCGAACCTAAAATTATTGATGGTAATCTGGTAGAAAGTTGGTTAAGTCCAAAGAGTTTGACAAAAGGTAGACAAAGATAAACATAAAATCCTGGTTTATAGTCTCCAAATGATTTAAAAATAATTGGAAGGAATTGACCATATTCATCTTTGCCAGTCTCTAGGATTGAGTAAGCATTGTAACCTAAGGCAGCTTCATCCCAGAGTAAGGAAGGATATTGTTGAGATTGATAAATTCTGATTAGGAAAGAAACCAAAACGATAATGATGAGAAATAGTTTATTTTTGGATTTCATTTAATTCTAAAATATCAAATACTGGTTGGCCATTTAAAAAATTAATAGTTTTTATTAAATGACTATCTTCTTGATTATAGTTGCCCGGAGAGGTGATTAAAAGTGTCTTGGAATTCAACTTTTGAGTATTGGCTTTTATTTCCCAATCATTGATAAATTTAAACTTATCAAAAGCATTAACCCAATACCAATCAGCATGATAATCCCAATTTAAATTTGGATCTGTTTGATAAGTAGATGGATCCCATGGCCAATAAAAAAGAATGAATTCATGTGCTTCACCATATTTTTTTGTAAAAATAATTTGATCGTAATCATCAAAATTATCTCTTATATAATCAACGGCCTGTTTGTAACCATATTGCCAGGCATCTGAATGATCTTTGGCATAGAGAGTAAAATAATTTTGAAAATATTTAAATGATTGAAATATTAAAATTGCCATAAATAAGGCGATAAATATTTTATTTAATTGTTTGTTTTTAAAAATTCTGGTGGCTTGATAACAACCAAGAGTAATGAAAATTTGAGGTAATGGTAGGATAGTCATGGCCCGAAGGATAGGAAAATCACCAATTGTAACAACTGCAGGAATTAAACCGATGAAGAACCAAGAAAAAAGAAATAGAGAGTTTTTGTCTTTCTTAAAAACTTTTAAAGCTAAAAAAATTATGCCAAGATAATAAAAAGGTAGACAAATAGAGTATAAAACTCCAAACCCGGGGATATTAAATTGAAAATTTTGGGTACTATTGAAGAAAAGTATTTTCGGATTTAAAAATCCAAAATAGTTTTTGGCAACAATTTGACTAAAAACAGTGACTCGATTGTAAAGAAATTTGGCAACTAGAGGATTACCTAAAAAATTATTTCGATTATTTTCAATTTGGTTAATGGTGGCTGGATTAATAGCAAAAACCCAACGACTTCTAGCTTGAGAATCTTTATTAAATAGATTGATTGCTTGAGGAGTCATAAGAACCAATAAAATTAGAAAACTGACAATAAATACTTTTAGATGACTAAAAAGATTGGTCTTTGTTTTTTGAAAAAAGATTATCAGATAGGCTATAAGTAAAATTGGAACAACGATTTTGGTGTTGTGATAAGCATAGGTGGAAATCGAAACAAACAATAAACCAAAAGGAAGAAAATTTATTTTTTTAACAGCTTTAATTAAAAATAATAGGCCAAGAGAAAAAAAGAATTGAGCAACAGTGGATTGAAAGACACCACGGGACGGGAAAAATGTCCAGGGTGAAATAGCCACCAAAAACATAAGAAAACAAGACATCTTTTTATTTTTAAAAATTTCTTGACCTAAGAAATAGGAAACTATTACTAAACCAAAACCACATAGAGCTGAAACAATTCTAATGCTCCATTCATTTAAACCAAATAAATAAACAAAAGGAAAAGAAAGATACATATTTAAAGTGGTGGGGTAGTCTCCATAGGCTCTAAAATTGAAAATTGGCCACGAAGTCCCCCATTGATCCTTACCGGTTTTTTGTAGACTATAAGTATTGTAACCATGACTAATCTCATCCCAATTAAGAGATACTGGAAATTTATTTAATTGCCAAAAACGAAGTACAAAAGCAATAATAATAATCAAACTAAACAAAATTTTATTTTTCATTTTTTTTCTTGACAGCTATTATTGTAAATAAAATTAACGAACCTAAACTAAGATAATTGGCTAGGAAACGAATTGGAGTATCTTTAAATTCAAGTTCGAGTTGATATTGACCTGAGATTAAATTTAATTGAATCAAACCAAGATCTGGATCAATTTGATAATCTGTTTTTTGACCATTAAGTTTTAGTTCCCAATTTGGGAAATAAACCATAGGTAGATTAACTATAGCGTAATCACTACTGACCGAAAAATAGCCTTGGGCAAAATGAGAGTTTTTGTAAAACTTAATAAAATCGACTTTACCTTCTAAAACAATTGGGTTTTGAGAAGAAAAAGAATTGGGGAAATTTTTGCCAAATTTTGGCCAATAATCTTTTAGACCAGCACCACTTGAAGCAATGATATTTTCGGTTGAAAGTTTTTCTTTATCAGTTAAATTGGGATACCAAATATCTTCTTTGAAATAAGAAAAATTTAAAACTATAGTTATTAGAGCAACGATTATTAAAAGAATAGTTTGAAACTTTTTCTTGATAAAAAGAGAGATCGAACCAGAAATAAAAGAGGCGGCAAAAATAGTTATTGATAAAAATCTCCAAGGAAATTGAAAATAAGCCATAAATGGGAAAGATTTCCAGATAAAAGTAGATTTGTTGTGGGTTAAAAATAGTGAAAATAGAAAAACTAAAAAGAAAAATATAACTGAAAAAAAATTCTTTTTGTTTTTATTAAAAATAATTAGAATTATAGAAATTAAAGGTAATAGCCATTGAATTAAGCCTACGGAAAATGCCATGTCGTCGATTGGGCCCCAAAGTGAAGCACCATATCCCCAAAAACGAGAGATAAAAAGTTGATTTAGAGTAGTAAAGTGGTTGACATAATTAAAATAACCTTGAGTCATGGTGTCAACAGTAACTAGATTTTTTTCAAAAATAGCTGGGAGAACAAAAAATGCTGAGAGACCAAGCGATAATAAAACGGGAATAGTTAATCTAAATAATGATTTTAAATTTAGATTTTTATTTTTTGATAAAAGGATTATTGAATAAATTAGTAATACAGGAGCAATAGCCAAGCTAATTAAATTGTGACTTAAAAATAAACTAGCTAAAGAAATTATTAAAAGTAGTTTATTTTTTCTATGATTTATAAATTGAGTGAGAAAATAAAAAATCCAAGGAATGATATTGATGGCTAAAGATTCAGCAATGGCTCCCCTAACCCAACTGTCTGTGGCTTGATAAGGAGCTAATAAAAATATAATAGATGAAATAGCTGCTCCAGTTTCTCCCCAAAAAAGTGAAGCAAATAAAAACATTCCTAATGCACCAATTAAATGACAAAGAGCAAAAGTTATTTTGAAACTATTAATAAAGCTAAAACCAATTAAGTGAAAACCTTCGGCAATCGAATAAGGTAGAGGTGAGTAATAATTAAAAAGAGGGTAACCATAGCCCATTCCCCCATCGCTAATAAAACGGCAAGGAATTTGTCCATCATGAAGACATTGATCAAATTGTTGAAGACGAAAAACATGCATGTCATCCATCATGGAAAAATATCCAGGACGACAAAGACGGTAAAAAGTAATTAAACTGATTAAAAATATACTAATTAAAATAATTATTTTTCTCTTATTCATAGGTATTTATTGACTGATAAATTTTGTACAAAACGTTTCATAATTAATGTTTTCAATTTTTAGTTGGCTTATTTTTATGTTTTTAGGAAAACTGTCTGATTTTATATTGTTACATATTGTTCCGTTTTGAATTGTTAAAAGATTTCCAGCATCAGAAAATCTTTTTATGTAAATAGTATTATCGAAATTTTGAATACTAAAACTATTGGGATTTGTAATTAGAGTATAGTCTTGATTTTTGGGTAATAAATTTTTGTTGTTAATAAAATGAACATGTTCAAAAGAATAAGAATCATTTGATTGAACATAAGCGGATTGAATAAGAGGAAAATTTTGTCGATTGAAATTGTTGGTGTAAAAAAGAAAAGAACGAAACATGAGCTCTGGTTGATTAGTTAAAAAATATATTTCTCGATTATTTTGATTTTCCATTGATAAATATTTACTAACTAAGCGATGGCTAAAAACAAAACTTTCTGATTGATATATTGGAGCTTTGAGAAAATATATATTCAAGAAGTTAGCAAAGCTTAAAAGATATAATAATATGAATCCAATTCTAATTAATTTTGATTTAAAGATTTGGAAAAAATAAAAAATACCAGCTCCGACTAATATAAATAAAAAAGGATATTGTAAAGACGAATGAAAAACATAGGCTGGAATAGAATCCCCACGAATGGCTTCTGGAATTGGAGATAATAAAATAAAAGAGGTAATAAATAAAAGAAAGGAACGATGTTTTTGAAAAAGAAAAAGTACTCCTAAAATAATTAGAATAATATCAAAATAATAAAAATAGCCATGTATCCAAAGAGATCCAGTAAAAGCAGCATCTCCAGTTAGAAATAATACGTTTGGAGAAAAATTATTGAGATATTTTTCAAATGTTTCTCTAAAATAAATAGTGTATTTATTGGTAAAAAGAGTAATAGCAGGACTAAGAGATTCACGTCTTTCATCATTAACTATGGCAGCTATTTTGGGTGATGAAGGAGTCCATAATTCTGAAAGACGTCGACCAACCGATTGATGAGAAAGTGAAACAGCAAAATTGAGAGTAATAATTAGGGCAAAAATAATTGTTGCCAAATAATATATTCCAAACTTTTTATTTACAAATTTCCAACAATAAAAGGCAGAAATAAAAATATAAGA
>Ga0074198_1000733_pt1 | contig 29118 bp, 22 predicted proteins | sample EPASupsiteSAE323_FD_64527 | JGI IMG/M metagenome (GOLD analysis project Ga0074198, IMG submission 64527) | Bioremediated contaminated groundwater from EPA Superfund site, New Mexico - Sample SAE3-23 | ecosystem: Environmental > Aquatic > Deep subsurface > Groundwater > Contaminated ...
TCGAGACTACAATGCCTCCAGGAACATACTCCTCGCAGGGATGGAACAGCCCGTAGCGCCCATAGAGTCGAAACCTCTACGTCACATATCTGTGAGGCAAGTTTTGGCGATGAAGTGGGAAGCCGCGCCCTTCAGGACGCGGTAGTTCACCTACGCGGCTCATGAAATCGCCGCCGATGCAACCGTTCTGCCCACCGCAAGGTTTATTTAACGTGTCGTTACTAACCTTAAGTATAATTAAGCAATTGTCGAGTGATGATCTTGGACCCCATTGAGCTTTTGGATATACTGGGAAATGAGAATAGGAGGAGGATTCTCCAGCTCCTCTCATTCCGGCCCTTTTACTTTAATGAGATGGCCAAGCGTCTCGATGTGGGGCCGAAGGCCGTCATCGATCATTTGGAGATGCTGGAGAAAGCAGGGCTGGTGGAATGCTACCAGGTGCAGGGCCGCAGAAAGTACTTCCGCATCGCCCGAAAGACGGTGCTGGAGGTGGCGGTCTCGCCTCACTCTTACGGCGTTCGATCCTATCGATCCGAGGATGTGCCCAGAGGCGACGAAGAGGAGTCTCAGGCTCCCGGCGTTGCCCAAAACAGCGCCGAGGACATGAAGCGCCTGCGAAAGGAGCTTTCTGATCTCGAAGAGAAGCGCAAGGAGATGCGCAGGCTTCTCGAAGAGATCGAGTCGAGAGAGATGGAGGTCAAGCAGCTTGCCGTCGGGACCGCGCAGGGCTTCGCCGAGGATCAACTGGAGGCCGAGATACTGGTGGCGTTGCTGTCCGGCAGGACGAAATCGTCCGATTTGGCCATGAGGCTGGAAGTGCCGGAGATCGTGGTAATCGACCGACTGAGAAGGCTGGAAGAGCGCGGTGCAGTTCAATTGAGGGGCCAGGAATGGAACATCTGAGTTCAGACAGAACGAATAGTCCGGACATTGCCGACATGAGCGAAACGACAGGCGAAATGGAGATACGGTCGACCGCACATGAAGATAAAAATGCTCTTCAGCTCCGGGTAGCCGAAGCGTATCACAAGGATGCAGGAAAGGGGATCGCCAGGATCAGCGTCTCTGCCATGACACAGCTTGGCCTTGAGAATGGCGGCGTAGTGGAGATCAGGGGAAAGGACAAGGTCTACGCCATTGCCTGGCCCGGCACTCCTGAAGATCCTCAAGATATCATCAGGATAGATGGCAGCACCAGAGCCAATCTCGTCACGGGAATCGACACCAAAGTTCAGGTTTCCAGAGCTGAGGCGCGGGCGGCCAGAAAAGTAGTGCTCGCCCCCACCCGCCAGATCCGGCTCATGGGCGGACCTCAGTATCTGCTGCGCATGTTGGACGGGCGGGCCGTGGTCAAAGGCGAGATGCTGCGCGTGGAGATGATCAACAACAGCCTGAGCCTGGCCGTGGTGAGCACGCTTCCTGCGGGCCCGGTACTGGTAACCCAGGAGACCATCATCAGCATCACCAGAGAGACGCTGGAGGAGCTGGCGCTGCATGTGAGGGACATCTCCTACGAGGATATCGGCGGCCTCTCGCGCGAGATCAGGGAGATCCGGGAGATGATCGAGGTGCCGCTGCGCCACCCGGAACTGTTCCAGAAGCTAGGCGTCAATCCGCCGCGTGGAGTCTTGCTGCACGGGCCGCCGGGAACGGGCAAGACGCTCATCGCCAGAGCCGTGGCCAGCGAGACCGACGCCAACTTCGTGTCCATCTCCGGGCCGGAGATCGTATCAAAGTTCTACGGCGAGAGCGAGCAGCGGCTGCGCCAGATCTTCGAGGAGGCGGCAAAGGCTGCCCCCTCCATCATCTTCATCGACGAGATCGACTCCATCGCCCCCAAGCGCGAGGAGGTCTCCGGGGATCTGGAGAGGCGCGTGGTGGCGCAGCTTTTGGCCCTGATGGACGGCCTGTCGGCGCGCGGCGAAGTGATCGTGATCGCCGCCACCAACCGGCCCAATGCCCTTGATCCGGCCATCCGTCGGGGCGGCAGATTCGACCGCGAGATTGAGATCGGCATTCCCAATAAAAACGGTCGGCTGGAAGTGCTTTATGTTCACACCAGAGGCATGCCGCTGGACGACAACCTGGATCTGAAGGAGATAGCCGAATCCACGCACGGCTTTGTGGGCGCAGATCTCTATGCGCTCTGCAAAGAGGCGGCCATGAGGACCCTGGAGCGGGCGCTGCCGGACCTGGATGTCAAAGAGGATATCCCGGTCGATGTGCTGGAGAATCTCAAGGTCACAAAAGAGGATTTCCGGGAGGCTTTGAAGAAGATTGAGCCCTCCGCCATGAGAGAGGTCTTCGTCGAGGTGGCCGAGGTTCACTGGCATGAGGTGGGCGGGCTCGAAGAGGCCAAGCAGTCCATGATCGAATCCGTGGAGTGGCCGCTGAAGTATCCGGAAGCCTTCCAGTCGGTGGGCGTCCGGCCTCCGCGAGGCTTGCTGCTCTACGGACTGCCCGGAACCGGGAAGACGCTGCTGGTCAGAGCCCTGGCCACGGAGAGCAACATCAACTTTATCAGCGTCAAGGGTCCGGAGCTGCTCAGCAAATGGGTAGGGGAATCGGAGAAAGCGGTGCGGGAGATATTCAGGAAAGCCCGCCAGGCAGCTCCGGCGCTGGTGTTCTTCGACGAGATAGACTCTGTTGTGCCCGCCAGGGGCTCGGGATCGGATACAAATGTCACGGAAAGGGTGGTCAGCCAGTTCCTGACGGAGCTGGACGGCCTCGTCGAGCTGAAGGATGTGATAATTGTCGCCGCCACCAATCGGCCCGATCTTGTGGACCGCTCGCTGCTCCGTCCGGGAAGGTTCGATCGATTAATTTATATTCCCATGCCGGATAAGGCCGCTCGTCAGAAGATCATCGAGATCCATCTCTCCAGGATGGCTGCCAGAGGCGTTTCTGCCGGATGGCTGGCCGAAGCGACCGAGAATTTCAGCGGCGCAGACCTGGAGATGCTCTGCCGCGAGGCAGGGATGCTGGCGCTGCGCCAGCACATTCGCCCGGGCATGAGCAGGGAAGAGCTGATAATTGACAAAATTACCGTCACCAAAGAGCATTTCCAAGAAGCAAGAGTGCGTATCAAACCGCATCTGTCCGAAGAAATGATGGATGAATATCTGCAAATGATACGAAATTTCGAGGTGTGAATAACCCGAAGGATAGAAAGATGGATTCAAAGCACCAGATATATAGGTCAGAAGAATCAAACAATGAACTGATGGCCGAAAAAATGACTTCGGAAGAAGAGTCGAATGAGCTGCTTGGAGATATCGATTTCAAAGATACGAGCAGCATTACCGTGCCTGAGAACCTCATAGATCAGGTCATCGGCCAGGACGAAGCAGTGGAAGTCATCAAAAAAGCGGCGCACCAGAGGCGTCACGTCATGCTCATCGGTTCGCCGGGAACGGGAAAATCCATGCTCGGCAAGGCCATGAGCGAGCTGTTGCCCGTAGAAGAGCTGCAAGATGTTCTGGTTTATGCCAATCCTGAGGATAACAACACTCCCCGCGTCAGAGTTGTACCGGCAGGCAGAGGCAAGCAGATCGTGGATGCCCAGAAGATGGAGGCAAGAAAGAAGGTCCAAACAAGGAACATGTTCTTGATGCTCATCGTCATGGGCCTTATCGTATATTCCTATTACACCGGCCAGCTCCTGTTCGGCGTCATAGCAGCAGCGCTCATCTTCCTCTCTTTGCGCTACATGCTGCCCAAAGAGGATGCACTGGTTCCAAAGCTCCTGGTGGACAACAACAGCAAGAAGAAGGCACCTTATGTCGATGCCACCGGAGCGCACGCCGGAGCACTGCTCGGCGATGTCCGCCACGACCCGTTCCAGTCCGGCGGCCTGGAGACTCCCTCCCACGAGCGCGTGGAGTGCGGAGCCATCCATAGAGCCCACAAGGGCGTCCTGTTCATAGACGAGGTCAACACCCTGCGCCTGGAGTCGCAGCAGAGCCTTCTCACCGCCCTTCAAGAGGGCGAATATCCCATCACCGGCCAGAGCGAACGCAGCTCCGGGGCCCTGGTGAGAACCGAGCCCGTGCCGTGCAACTTCATCATGATTGCAGCAGGAAACCTGGATGCCGTGCAGGGAATGCATCCCGCACTGCGCTCACGCATCAAAGGCTACGGATACGAGATATACATGCGGGACTCGATGGACGATACCCTGGAGAACCGCAACAAGCTCATCCGATTCGTGGCCCAGGAGATCGTTCGTGACGGCAAGATTCCGCACTTCACTAAAGACGCGGTGGCCGAGATCATGCGAGAGGCAAAGAGACGCTCGGGAAGAAAAGGGCATCTCACACTCATGCTTCGCGATCTGGGCGGCCTGATCAGAGTATCCGGCGACGTAGCTAGGGCGGAGAGCGCAAGCCTGACGACTACCGACCATGTCTTGCAGGCCAAGAAGATGGCCCGGTCCGTGGAGCAGCAGCTCGCTGACAGATACATGGAGAGGCGCAAGGATTACAGCATGTTCCACTCCTCCGGCGATGAGATCGGCAGGGTGAACGGTCTTGCCGTCATGGGCGACTCCGGAATCGTTCTGCCCATCATGGCCGAGGTCACACCCGCCCAATCCAAGGAAGAGGGCAAGATCATTGCCACGGGCAAGCTGCAGGAGATCGCCAGGGAAGCGGTCACAAACGTGTCCGTGCTCATCAAGAAATTCCTGGGCGAGGATATCACCAACAAGGATGTGCACATCCAGTTCATCGGCACCTACGAGGGCGTGGAGGGCGACAGCGCATCCATCTCCATCGCCACGGCGGTCATCTCCGCCCTGGAAGGCGTTCCCGTGAAGCAGACGGTGGCCATGACCGGCTCCCTGTCCGTGCGCGGAGACGTCATGCCTGTAGGAGGCGTCACCCAGAAGATCGAGGCTGCGGCTGCGGCGGGCATCAAAACGGTGCTCATTCCCAAGGCGAACATGGGAGACGTGCTGATTGACGAGTCCATCCGGGGCAAGATCGAGATCATACCCGTCTCGACCATCGGCGAGGTCTTCGAATACGCCATGGGCGGCCAGAGGACCCGATTGATTGAGAAGCTCAAGAGATTCGCCACTGATGCGAAGATAGGAATCAGCCTGCCGGAGAGCATTCCCACTCCCAGCAGAAGTATTTGATCTGCCCGATGCACATTATGGTGAAGACAATGTCGGAATTCTACGACACGCGCATCTTGAGAGGCAGCAGAACCAGAATCGTATTGGACAACGGCAAACTGGAAGAGATTGCCGAGACACCATTCCAGGGCGCAGCAGTTCGCGCCCTGGCTGGCGGTGCCTGGGGTTTTGTTACTACTGATATCGTTAATGGTCTGACCAAGGAGATCGACCTGGCCAAACGCATCGCCAGAAAAATCGACCGCCGGGAAAATCTGCAGCTTGCCGAGGCCCCTGCCGGAAGAAGCGTGCAGGTGCCGGTCAAGAAAGACCCAAGGGATCTCTCCCTGGAAGAAAAGGTAGCCCTTTTGCGGGAGATCGAGGACGCGGCCAAGGTAGAAGGCGTCACTTCAACTCAGGCGGTTTATTCCGAGATTGACCTTACAACCAGCTATTGCTCTTCCGAGGGCCTGGATCTGGAATCCAAGATGTGCCGCATGGGCTTTTTCATAAGTGCAGTTGCACAACAGGGCGGCATCTACCAGACCGACGGCGTCGGCAGATCGGGTGTCGGCGGCCTGGAATTATTCGACCGGGAAGATCCGGTGGTCCTGGCACGAGAAGTAGGAAAAACAGCGGTCGCGCTTCTGGATGCACAGACGCCCAAAGGCGGCACTTATCCAGTAGTTCTTGATCAGGAGCTGGCCGGAGTATTTGTGCATGAAGCCGTCGGCCATGCCACCGAGGGAGACATCATCCTGGCCGGCGATTCCTGTCTGGAAGGAAAGCTGGGGCAAAAGATCGGCTCGGAGCTTGTAACCGTCAAGGACGACCCAAGCCTGATGCAGAACGGCTACTATCCCTTCGATGATGAAGGAAGCCTGGCTCAGGAGACGGTTCTGGTCGAGAAGGGCATTTTAAAATCATACCTCAACTCCCGCGAGACCGCAGCGCGCCTCGGAGGCGTACCGCGCAATGCGCGTGCAGAGGGCACGGACCGGCCCGTGGTGCGCATGAGCAATACCTACATCGCCAACGGAGATATGAAGCTGGAGGAGATCTTGCAGGAGCTGGGAGACGGCATCTATCTGGCAGGAAGCAGAGGCGGCCAGGTGAGCACCGGCGAAGGCGTATTCCAGTTCAATGCCAAGCGCGGCTACATCATAAAAGACGGCGAGAAAGCAAAGCTGCTGCGAGACGTATCGCTCTCGGGCAAAATCCTGGAGACGCTGCTACATGTGCAGGCTGTGGGAAATGACCTCAAGTACAACAGCGGTCGGTGCGGCAAGGCCGGGCAACTGGTGCCTGTGAGCGACGGATCGCCGCATCTGCTGGTGTCCAGGGCCACGGTGGGCGGAGCGGGATAGGCCGCACGCCTTTGAATATTTTTCTCGAATCAGTAGGTGACATGTGCAGGCTGAATTCTTCGAGCAACTCCGGCATCCGACATGCTCAAAAAGCTCCCAGTTCAATCATTGAAAAAGGGCAATTGGTAACGATTCAAACGTACAATTCTTAACGGTATCGAGAACCGTTTCGAATTCAAAGAGTCCAGAATAAGTGAAGAGCAATCTCTGCGATTCTTCATGTTTTCGCGAATTTCGAACAGGCGGTATTTTGACATTTCAAATTATTATCATTTCTTGAGCAGCAATTGTTTTTCTCCTTGCACCCAAGCTCCCGGAAGAGTAGGCGCAAAGTTTTGGTGCATCAATGATTTTTTGCTATTATTTTTCATATAGTCTTCAATGCCTTCTGTCTGGGCATTATTTTCGGCATTCTTTAGCATAAATCTTCTATCTTTGGATTTCATGATGCTATAATCTTTTTGTGGGCACATATTGCATTGCAAATGGGCTGTGAAGGGGCTTATTTGAGGTTATTTTTTGAAATAAGGGCAATTGCATCGAGATAGCCTGTTTGATGCGCCTATCAAATCCGGGAGCTTAGGCTTGCAGAGAACAAGTCAGCCAACATTTTTTGAAAGTATTGCTCGATTTTTAGGAAATAATTCATAAAATTGGCATAAAAGGAACAGAAAACAACTACTGATTTGATATCTTAATCTAATGCACATATTTCGATTAGGTTGCACGTTACTTAATTTTAATTCCTATCTGTTTATCACATGACAAAGTTATGGCAGATTTGGAGGGAAAAAATCAGCCTGGCGGAATATAAAAATTTGCAGTTTCCAGGAAGGTCATATCCAGAAATCGATAGTTTAAGCCATAGTTTAGCGGAATGACCCTGGAATAGTTGCTGCAGAAGATCAAACAGTAGAGAATAAGCATGAATAGCAGTTGCTAAAGTATCTTGATATTTGACTGAAAATTAATGACAACCATGTATTTTCGAAAATAGGAATTTTCAAGGATCGATAAATCCAGCTATTTCGGAGGAGCATGAACAGAAAAAGAAGTAGTGAGATGATAATGCAAAATATCCTGGAAGTATGTTCCGGCGGTGCAAGCAAGACCAAGATCGTCTATCAATCCAACCTAAATTTCAACACCGTCAACTCCTACATGACTCAGCTTAAGGATAACGGTTTGCTTGATGTAATCCAGGGCGAACCGATCATCTACAAGACGACCAAAAAGGGTTCTGAATTCATGAGATGCCTCAAACAGCATCATGAAGAAATATCAAAGATAACATCCATACTTGTCCCTGTCAAACTGATGACAACGACACTTATCTGTCTTTCCGGTGCAATAACAATCATAAGCTCGCTCAATTGCATTATTCAAGACTAAAGATCACTCAATGAAAATGATCAAATTCCGATGGTAAGGGATGGATGGCTAAAAAAACCGCCGCGAGCTGAACATATCGGCTCGCGGCAATTATATTTGCACGGGGAATGATTCTATCTTTCATTTGTAGCATCTTTTCGTTGGATGAATTGCCAAGATGCCACAATATGCTTGAAATCCTGCTGCCATCGGGGCCGTTAGACTCATTCCTCTTCCAATACGAATCTGTCGTTCATCTTTATGATCGTCCATTAGAATGCGAAAAGAGAAGCACTGCATCAACCGAAAGCATTATATTCGTCAAATGTCGCGACATATAAGGGCAAAAGCCGAATTTATTTCCTACCTCACTGGCCTTTCGACCTTTGCCCAATAACCATTCTGCTCTGCAAAAGCAGCATTGTCTCATTGTTTTCGCCTTAAGACAACATAAATAAAATATGGTTCCTCGCTATTTAGTGTGGGTACGACTGGATGCATAAATCCTCCGAGATGCCAATCATTCTATCTGGATTGGGTATTCAGCCATCCAGCTTGCCGATTTCATGATCCTTGCACGGATCTCATTTCATGATATCTTGAGGTTAGCCACTTGAAACAGCGAAGAGCCTAAAATATCATCGCTCTGCCCAAAGTCCCGGGACTTTTGGCAGTCTCGCCTTTTCGTCGAACTTTCGCAGATCTGCGCTCATCGAGATTCGTACCTTCGCTATCCCAGAAGTAAAAATGCCGGCGTGCGCGCACATAGGATCATCATATTATCGAGCATCAGTATTCGAGCATCAGTATTCGAGCATCATATTATCGAGCATCTGTTATCGTGCATCTGTTATCGTGCATCTGTTATCGTGCATCTGTTATCGTGCATCTGTTATCGTGCATCTGTTATCGTGCATCTGTTATCGAGCACCTATAATCGAGCGCGCCAGCATCCGATATTTATCGGCCAGGTCTGAATCGGATGCACCCTCTATGACCGTGGCGTTCCTGCTCTCGCAGACCTGGATGATCGGGTCGCGGGGAATTTCAGCCACGACGGCGGTGTTCATCTCTTCTGCAGCGGCCCGCACGATCTCGGATTCATTAGCGATGCCGCGAGCATTGAGGATTATTCCTTTGAGCTGAGCGTAGCCCCGGCCTTTGAATTCGGCCACCGCCTTTGCGATGTTGCGGGCGGCGAATAGAGACATCTTCTCTCCAGAGGTGACAATATAGACCTCATCGGCATAGCCCTTGCGAAGCGGCATGGCAAATCCGCCGCAGACCACATCGCCCAGGACATCGTAAAGGATTATATCGGGCCGGTAGGTCTCATAGGCCGACAAAGCCTCCAGCTTCTCAAAGGAGGCGATGATGCCCCGCCCGGCGCAGCCAACTCCGGGCGTCGGTCCTCCGCATTCGGCACAGAGAACTCCTGCAAAGCCGGGATAGACCATGTCCTGCAAACACACTGCAGAGGCTTTGGTTCTCAGGGTGTCAAGGATGGTCGGGATCTGTCTCCCGTTCATGAGCAGGCATGTGGAATCAGCCTTTGGATCGCAGCCGATCTGCATCACCTTCTGGCCCTGCTCTGCCAGCGCCGCGGAAAGATTGGCAGTGGTTGTGGACTTGCCGATTCCGCCCTTGCCGTAGATAGCGATTTTTTTCAATTTCGGAACACCTCGGGATTTTGATTCAGCAAATTGATGATCGTTTGCGTGAGATAGGCATGACCCCGGAAGCCGACAAATGGGGTCCCGTCATATCGGTAGACATGATCGAACGCAGGGAATGCGGCGTGAATCTTAATCGGCACATTCCCGGCCATCTTCAGGTCGTAGGAATTGCCGAAGATGATCTGCGGATCTATGCTCGATATTGCTTCATCCAGCGTTGAGCTATCCGGTTCGATCAGCAGCCTGCCGGGATTTAACATGCCCAGTTTCGCCATATTGTCCGGTCTCTTTGGCCTTGTGGGCAGAACGACCAAAGACGGATCAATGCCCCACTCCTCCCGCATCATCCCGGCAAGGCCCAGGGAATAGTCATAGGGGCAGGAGATCATCGCTCTCAAGTGATCGAAGTTTTGCAGAAAATTGACCAGTTCCAGGATGGAGAAGCCGTATCGCTCCACCTCGGCCTTCAGCACTCTGCGCTCCAGAACAAGCCCGAGCATCCCTGCCACATCATTCAGCCACTGCACCGAACCATGCACGCCGAAGGGAAGGCCGTAGTAGTAAGGAGTGCCGAAGCGCTCCTTTAATATTTCGGCAGCCTCAAGCCCGATATCTCTAGTGACCAGGTTCAAGGAGGCTGATGCCAGATTTTTAATCTTGTTGACACTGGTATTGCAGGTGAAGACTGTGTTGACTCGAACTCCGATCAGATCGAGCATCCGCTCCAGCTCCGCCAGGTCGGATACAACGTTGAAGGAATCGATGGTCGGCCCAATTATGTTTACCGTGCAGGCGTTTGCCTCTGCCGACTTTTTTGCAATTCCTTCTGCAACGGTCTTCTTTCCAGCGTTTTTCACTCCAATGTCGCTCTCTTTGGCAGTATTCTCTGAAATTGTCTCCTCTGCAATAGTCTCCTCTGCAATGTTGTTCACTAAAGAGCGAAATACTTCTTTAATTCCCAGATTGTAGTCCCCGGCGAATCCCCCGCCGGGATAAGAGAGCAGCCTGGCCTCAGTGGTCGATTGGACCTCTTCGATGATCCCCTGCAGATCCAGGCCGATCACGGATGTGACGCCTGTGGCCACCAGGGCTATCACCTTCGGATGGTATTTGCGATCCAGTTCAAATATGGCCTCTTTGATCTTCTCATCCCTGCCCATAACCACGTCGTCCTCGTCCATCCCGCTGGTAAAGAGCTTGCCCTTGGGAGACTGCCGATTCATTATCATGTAGTTGAAGGCGTTGTAATTGCATGTGCCTGTGGAGCCGTGCTCCAGGATCAGCAGGTCCTTAATGCCGGAAAGCGCCCAGAGGACTCCGAAATAGTCGGAGGGCACCGGAAAGCCGCTGTGTTTGAGGTCCATGATTCAGCACTCTCCAGCGACCAGGATCTTTTCTTTGTACATCAGAGCATCGAGACCGGCTGGCTTTTCCAGCAGCAGGCGCAGAACCTCGATGGTGCTCTCAAAGCCCAGGAGATAATTCGATGTGGAAAGTATGACCGGCTTGATTCCCATCCCGGCCAATGCAGCTCGCTCGAAAGCGCCGACGGAGATGTCCGGAGAAAGCTCGGCCAAAAGCTCCTCGTTTTGCAGGGAATTGTCGCCCCGGAAGACGATCGGATCGATTCCGTCAGACAAAAGCGCCTGCATGTCGGGCCGGTCTTCGGGAAGAACCGTTTGCAGCAGCATCACTTTGGGCTCGACCCCGAGGCGGACCAGCAGCCGGGCCAGGTCGAAGGGCCTTCCGGAAATGCCGGAGACGGAGCAGGTCTTGCCGCCGAGAACCGGGCGCGCCCTGGTGATCTGGTCCTCTGTTTTTTTCTTCAAATCCGCGATCTCGACCGACAGATCGACATCAAGGGCTCCTGCGATCTCCAGATACCATTTTTCCAGCGAGTCAGGCAGGAAGGGCTTGCGAGCGTAAATGTATTGCGTGCCGAATCTCTCCTTCATCATCCTGGCCAGGGGCAGGCCATACTGATCCAAAACGATATTGAGCTGCACTCCGGGAGCCGCTTGCAGCTCGGAGGGCGTGCAGTAAGAGGGAATTACATTCTTGATCACGATTCCTTTGCCGACGAGCAGCCTTGCCAGCTCCGTCTTTCTGGCGGTGGAGGTCCAGAGGCCCAGGATGTTGACAGTTTTATCCACCAGCGGCTGCGGCTTCATCAGCTCGAAGAGGGATTTGAACATGTTCTCGACACCGGGTGCCGCACCTTCGTGGGTGAAGTTCTCGGTGTGAATTATGAGCAGCTTGGCTTTGACATGAGGCCGGATCTCATCGATGCAGGCGTCGAAGTCCTCGCCCACGATCTCCTGCAGGCAGGAGGTGATGAGGAACAGAACCTCCGGATGGTATTCCTGATCCGCCTGAAGGATTGCCTCCCGGACTTTTTCTCGAAAACCGAATATGATATCGTCCTGTGAATAATTTACGAATAGGAGGTTATTGGGGCGGGGGTCCGAGGTGAGCGACCTCATGTTCATGGAGAGCTTGGCATTGTAAAGGCAAATGGCCGGGCCCAGGAGCAGTGCATAGGAGTTCTTGATCAAGGGCACAGTCCCGGCCACCGCCCGAAAGGAGCAGTGCTGGCCGGGGTACTTGGCATGAGCAGTCGCTTCCAGAAGCCCGTCCTCCGGAAGCTCGCTCAGATTAATGCATCTTTTTTTAATATCTGGATTTTTGGGAGTCATTTCATCAATCCTCAGCAGCCGTTATTTTTATTTATTATTGATTTTAATTTTATAATTTTTTATTTTTGGTTGTTATTAATTTTAATTTTATAATTTTTTATTTTTGGTTGTTATTAATTCGACGTATTATTATTATTTTAATTAATTAACATTATGATTATCAATGTAATCCTCATCAGTCGCGAATCCCGTCCCCTGCCATGCAAACAGTGCTGCAGACTGGAGCCACAGATCATGAAATATGCAGTGGTATAAATAATCCACGATTGCATCATACAGAGTTTTTCAATTGAATTTGATTGTGATATTAAGTATGCACATAATCGCGCGAAGTGCTCAAAGAGAGCAATCGCAAGATTTAAGTAAAATCAATTTTCGCTTATTCAAGTTAAATGGAATAATCTCTCCATGCGTCATTTCAAGCCAAAGGTTACAGAAGAGATTGGATGAGTATCACAAAGCATGTGCAGCGAGTTCGAGTTCGTCTTTTGAATATTTCTTCAGTTCATTAATCATTTTTGATTTTGAGGCTGACCGGGCGGCACCCAAGTTTTTAAATACAAGTTAATTTGTCCTAAGATCAATTAACTTTAGTATATAGGGAGAAAATATCATGGAATTGAAGGTTGCTTACATTCTGATGTGCCTTTGCCTCCTCATTTTTACGGGGTGTGCCGAAACGGTCAAAGTCATCGATTCCACCGGGCGCTCCGTGAGCGTGGACACGCCGGTGACCAAGGTTGTGTCTCTAGGAACGGGAATTGCCGAATACGTCTATATTCTGGATGAAGGAGAGAGCCTTGTGGGAAGGGATTCCTATTCCTATTTCCCGCCGGCCATGCAGAATGTGACCATTGCCGGAAAAAGCTCATATTCGCCGGACCTCGAGCTGATCATAAAGCTTGACCCGGACCTGGTCATTGCCGACAACATGCTCTCCAAAGAGAACTTGAAGGAATTCGAGGATGCTGGAATTCCTGTAATGATCGAGTCCCTTTCCGATCCGGAAAAGAACATCGATACCATGAAGAGAATTGCTCAGGTAATGGACAAAGAAGAACGCTCCGAGAAGCTCATCTCGTTTATCGAAAAATACCAGGACCTGGTTTTGGAGAAGACTTCCGGCCTGACGACGGACAGCAAACCCAAGATATTCTTCGAATGGGCGGGAAGACCCTATTACACAGTCTCCAACGGCACATCTTCCGACACCCTGATCGGATATGCCGGAGGAATCAACATTGCCAAGGACCTCGGTAACAAGACCAGCAAATATCCGACCGTTTCCGCAGAATGGGTCATTGAGACCGATCCCGATGTGATTGTGCAGACCAGGTCCAGCGACAAGCCGTTCTCGAAGAGTGAGCTGGCAGAGTTCCAGAAGTCGATAGTCAGCCGCCCGGAGCTTCAGGACGTCACCGCCATAAAGAGTGGCCGGGTCTATGTCATTTCCGGAGAGATCAGATACGGCGTCCGCTCCATCATCAGCGAGCTGTACCTGGCCAAGTGGCTGCATCCGGACCTCTTCAAGGATGTTGATCCTGAGGCTGTGCATAAGGAGCTTGTCCGAGAATTTTACGGAACGAATATGGATGAAGCCTATGCTTATCCGACGGATTCCTGAAGAAATTGGTGCTTTTATGGGATCATCCGATAAAATTCAGGCTAATCCGGCCATATAATTTTTTGGAAAAAATAAATCCGGAAATGAGAGGAACAAAAAAAAGAGGAATCAAAGAGAGGATTTATGTCAATTGCGAGCCATAATTCAACTGCGGCCATCAATGCTCATGGCATCGATGCTTCGCGGTTGAAAGGCCACAGAGTCGGTCAGCCCAAAGACGAGTACCGGAGGTTCCTCGGCAGAAAGATGCTCTTCTTCCTGATCGTCATTCTGTCCGTGGTGCTTCTGACAGGCCTTGCCGTCACCTTCGGGTCCGCCAACCTCAGCGTCAAGGACGTTTACTTTGCCATTCTGGCCAAGTTCCTGCCCGAATTTTTCCAGACGACGCACTTTGCCGACACCATCGTCTGGGGGCTGCGATTGGAGAGAATTCTCATGGGTATTGTGGCCGGTATGGGTCTTTCCGTAGCCGGTGCGGCCATGCAGGGAATCCTCAAAAATCCCCTGGCCAGCGAGTTTACGCTCGGCGTCTCCTCGGCGGCCTGCTTTGGCGCGGCCCTGGCCATTGTGATGGGCGCAGGCTTTGTGGGCGGAGAATACCTGGTGATCGGCAATTCGTTCATATTTACATTGATTGCCTCCTTCGCCGTCTACGGCCTGGCCAAGTACAAGGGAATCACCCCCGAGACCATGATTCTGGCGGGAATTGCCATCATGTATCTTTTCTCGGCATTGACCTCATTCTTGCAGTATGTCGGCCATGCCGAGCAGGTGCAAGAGGTCGTCTTCTGGATGATGGGATCTTTGGGCAAAGCCTCCTGGGAGAAGCTGGCCATCATCACCGGCGTCCTGGCGATCTGCCTGCCCTATCTGCTCCTCAAGTCCTGGGACATCAACGCCATCGGAGCCGGTGACGAGACTGCCAAGAGCCTGGGCGTGAATGTGGAGAGCACGCGCGTCATCAGCATGATTCTCGCTTCGCTCATCACGGCCAGCATCATCTGCTTCACGGGAACCATCGGCTTCATCGGCCTTGTAGGCCCTCATATCACCAGGATGGTCATCGGAGGAGATCACCGCTTTCTCTTGCCGGGATCGGCGCTCGTAGGTGCGCTCCTTCTACTGGCTGCAGACACCCTCGCCAGAACGGTTCTCGCACCCGTGATACTGCCGGTGGGAATCATGACCTCATTCCTGGGAGTTCCGTTCTTCGTTTATCTCTTCATGCGCAGGAGGAAGGAGTTTTGGTAAACATTACAATCAAAGGCCTGAAATTCGGCTACAACGGCTCCAAGATTCTGGACGGCCTCGATCTTGAGATTGAAGACTCGGAGATCCTGGGGCTGGTCGGGCCCAACGGGTCCGGCAAGACCACGCTGATCAAATGCATTGACCGCATCTTGAAGCCCAAAGGCAGCATACTTCTGGACGGAAAAGAGCTGGAAAGCATCGGCAGGAAAGAGATCGCAAGAAGGCTGGGCTATGTTCCCCAATCCAGCTCCACGCCGCTCGCCACCACAGTTTTTGATACGGTGCTCATGGGCAGAAGGCCGCATATCGCCTGGCGGGTCTCGGACAATGATCTTGAAAAAGTCTCCGAAACGCTGGAGCTTTTGAACTTGCAGGATCTGGCCATGAGGGATTTTTCGCAATTATCCGGGGGCCAGAAGCAGAAGGTTCTGGTCGCCCGCGCCCTGTGCCAGGAGCCGGAGGTTCTCCTGCTCGATGAGCCCACCAGCAACCTGGACATGAGGCATCAATTGGAGGTCATGGAGATGATTGCCAAGCTTGTCAAGGAGAAGAAGATCTCGGCGGTCATGGCCCTGCACGATCTGAATCTGGCGGCCATGTTTGTGGACAAGCTCGCCATCCTCAAAGGCGGAAAGATCTTCCGGGCGGGAAAGCCGGCGGACCTCCTGAATTCAGAGAACATCCGGGAGGTCTACGGCGTGGAGGCGGTCGTCATGAACAACATGCAGCGGCCCTACATCATCCCCATCAGATCTATGCATCAAGAGGCGGCATGAAAAATTTTGATTTTATATTGACAAATCAAATTTAAATTGGAAAACAAGATTTTAATTTGCACAATGTGGTGATAAAAATGCATCATTTGAAGCGCAGAACCATACCCTTCACGGCTATCGTGGGCCAGGATGAGATGAAGTTCGCCCTGCTCCTCAACGCCATCAATCCCCGCATCGGCGGCGTACTGATCAGGGGCGACAAGGGCACGGCCAAATCCACCGCCGTGAGGGCGCTGGCCGATCTCCTGGAAGAGATCCCGGTCGTGGAAGGCTGTCCATTCAACTGCGATCCGGGAAATCCTGAGCAGATGTGCGACCTGTGCTATGAGAATTATCTGCACGGCCAAAACAAGGTCGCAGAGCGTAGGACGCCTGTAGTCGATCTGCCCCTGGGCGCGACGGAAGACCGGGTAGTGGGGTCGCTGAACGTGGAAAGAGCCATCAAGGAGGGCATCAAGGCCCTGGAGCCCGGCATTCTCGCCGCTGCCAACCGGGGCATCCTCTACATCGATGAGGTGAATCTGCTGGACGACCATGTGGCCGACGTCCTGCTGGACTCGGCGGCGATGGGTGTCAATGTCGTGGAGAGGGAGGGCGTTTCCGTGGCCCACCCGTCCAAGTTCATCCTCGTCGGCACCATGAATCCCGAAGAAGGAGAGATAAGGCCCCAGCTCCTGGACCGATTCGGGCTGCAGGTGAGCGTGGCGGGCATCGAGGATGTCGATAAGAGGATGGAGATTGCCAAAAGAGCCGAGCGGTTTGATGCCGATCCTGACGGTTTTGTCGAGGAATTCCAGGCGGATCAGGCTGCTCTGAGGTGCAAGATCGCCAGGGCAAAGGAGACGCAAAAAGACGTGATCATGGACGACGGCCTCCTGAAGCTGATTGCTCAAACCTGTATCGATCTTCAGGTCAAGACCCACCGAGCGGAGATCGTTATCTCCAGAACGGCCAAGACTATTGCCGCCTTCGACGGCAGAACCGACGTCAATCGAGAGGACGTCAAGCAGGCCATGCAGTTTGCTCTGGCCCACAGGATGAGGAGCCGGCCCTTCGAAGCCCCGACGCTGAATCGCGAACTACTGGAGACATCCCTGCAGCGGCAGACTCATTCCGATTCGATCCGGAATGCCGGCGAGGCAAAATGTCAAAGCAGATGATTGAGATCTCGGGGCTCTCCAAGGCATACTCCGGCAAAAAAGTGGTGGACGGCCTCAGCCTCTCCGTGGACCAGGGCGAACTCTTCGGCTTTCTGGGGCCGAACGGTGCCGGCAAGACAACAACCATTCGCATCCTGACCACCCTCACCAAGCCCACCTCCGGACGGGTCCTCATAAACGGTTTTGATGTGGTCGAAAATACCGCATCGGTCAAGGCGGAGTTTGGCATCGTGCAGCAGCACCTCAGCCTCAACCGGGACCTGACCATTGCAGAAAATCTGGAGCTTCACGCCCGGCTGCATCATCTCACTCCGGATGATCGAAAGAAGAGGATTGCGGAGCTTCTCGATTATGTGGAGCTGACCGACCACGCCGACTATCTCGTCGATGATGTCTCGGGCGGCATGAAGAGAAGGGCCATGATCGCACGAGCATTGATTCACAGGCCCAAACTGCTCTTTCTCGATGAGCCGACGGTGGGCCTGGATGCCCAGACCCGCCGCAAGGTATGGGACCTCATCCGCAAGATGAACAACGACGGTGCCACGGTCTTTCTAACCACTCACTACATCGAGGAGGCCGAGGCATTGTGCCGGAGAGCCGGAATAATTCATCACGGCAAACTCATTGCCCTGGGACAGCCGCTCGATTTGCGCAAAAAGATCGGCATGATTGCAGTGGAGATGCAGAGCAACGGGAACGGAACGCAGTACAGGTATTTCCCGGACCGGGCAAAGGCTTCCGAATTCATTCAAGGGCTTCCCGGAACGGAGAAGGTAGTGATGCGAGAGTCAAATTTAGAAGATGTTTTCATAGAGCTGACCGGCCAAAAGGTCCTGGGGGATCAAAGATGATTGCACCGGATTCATACAGCATTCTCTGGGCGGACCTTGTTGCACTCAAGCGCCGCTGGCCGAGATACCTGATAACCACATTGATCAGCCCGGTGCTTTATCTGGTGGCTTTCGGCTGGGGCCTGGGCAGGGGCATCAATCTCAACGGAACAAGTTATCTGGAGTTCGTCGTGCCCGGCATCATCGCCCTCACTGCCATGACCACCAGCGTCAACGGAGCCGGGACAAGGCTCAACGTCGATCGCCTCTTCTACAAGAGCTTCGACGAATGCCTCATGGCCCCTATAAAATTGCATTCGCTCTTGCTCGGCAAGGCGCTGATTGGTATGGTAAGGGGGATTATAAGCTCGGTCGCGTTCCTGGTTGTGGCCATGTTGATTGCGCCGACAATTCATGTCGGGCCAATGTTCCTCCTGGGACTGTTCATCACCTGCCTGACATTCTCCTTCCTCGGAGTTCTTGCCGCCCTGCTGGCCAAGTCTCATGAGGACATGGGAACCTTTGCAAGTATCGTTCTCCTGCCCATGACATTCCTGGGAGGGACCTTCTTTTCGCTCTCCCAGGTGCCGGTGGGACTGAAGTATGCACTCTATCTTCTGCCTCTAACCCATGCCAGCCTGTGGCTGAGAGCAGCCGCCTTGAATCAGTCGCTTCCCTGGGCATCGTTGCTGGTTCTCCTGGTATTCTTCGTGGCATTCATGGGGGGTGCATTGGTCGCCGTGAGAAAGATGAGCATTTAGACTGGCTGATCTTTTTTTTAAATCTTTTTTTTCCGAATTTTTATATTTTAACGTAATTTATTCAATAAGCATAATATCATGAGACATCACATGCGTGATTACACGCGTGATCACAAGCGTGTTCTTGGATTAGTAAAGTAAATTTGTCTTTAATCAAGTAAATTTTAAATAGTAGGCGTTTCATCTACGGTTTAATGTCTATCCAGAACGGCTTCTCGCCGCTTCAATGTGCTTTCGTAGAAAATAAAATCAAAAGTATAAGAATCAATATATTAATAGAGGGTGGCTCTAATGCTCTCAGAAGCTGATTCGAACAAATTTTTGCACATATTGATTGCCGAGGACAATGTTTGTGATCTGGAACTGATGCTGAGAATGCTCAAGCACATGGGTCATAGTGCTGACTCAGTTACCAATGGGCTTGAGGTTATTCGTGCTCTTCAAAACAAGTGCTACAATGTCATTCTTATGGATATAGAAATGCCTGTGATGAATGGTTTGGATGCGACAAGAATTATTCGACATCGCTGGCGCGATAGACGCATAAAAATCATTGCTGTAACCGGTCGCAACCAGAAGGATGATAAACAGATCTGCATCGAGGCGGGAATGGACGATCATATCGCGAAACCTGTGGTAATGGACACCCTCAACTTTGCTCTCAACCACTGTTTGTCTATGAATCGTGATGGCGGTTTTAACGCATGTTCTATAAAAATTGACGGATTATGATACATTGCCTGAGAATGCCGTATTGATTGGTCCAAACTTAATTATTTCAAAACTTAATTATTTCAAAACTTAATTATTTCAAAACTTAATTATTTCAAAACTTAATTATTTCAAAACTTAATTATTTCAAAACTTAATTATTTCAAAACTTAATTATTTCAAAACTTAATTGTATTAAAAATTAATTTTATTAAAAAATAATAAAAGAAATTTTTTTATTCTATCTCCGGATATACCAAGATCCTGTCTTTCGGGAAGTCGAGGCCGAGTCTGGACATGTACTCTTGGCATATCTCGTCCGGATTGAGGTCTATCTCGGGATGGAATATCTTGGCAAGATATGCAGATCCCACGACGTTATCGAATCCGGAAAGCATGGAATTCCAGACGACATAGACCCGATCGTTCTTAACGGCGCTCACAGTATCTGCGCCAGGTCTGCTCAATATCTCGTTCAAGGTCTTCTCCAGGCCGACAGTGTCCTGGCTTGGGCTGTCTGCCCATCCCAGGGTGTCAACTGAGCCGGTCTTCAAAATGACCTCCGGGTTCTGAGTGATCACCCATTCCCAGCTAACTTTTGAGAATGTCTTCGGCTCGCGCGAGACGTCATATCCGTTTGCGATCTCAATTAGCTTATTGACGCTGGAAGTGATTCCGTAGGTAGAAAGGTCGCCGGTACCCTTCGAGGAGCTTAATTCCGTGTAGACCCGGGGCTTTGCTTTTCCCTCCACGGCGCTCTTTACCTGGCCGATCTTTTTATTGTACCAGTCGATATTCTCCTGCACCTCACTCTCCTTCTCCAAAACAACGCCGAGCGTCTCCAGATCCTGGGTAACATTTTCCATCTTGTAGGTGTCCAGCCCTATCACGGCGATGTCCGGGAAGCCCTCCAGAGCGGGGGCGATCTCGCTGACCGGGTCCATGCCGCTAACGGTGCAGAGGACTATGATATTTGGTACCGTCTTTTCTCCTTCTTTGGCAAGCTCTCCGATCATCTCGTAATCATATTCGTGCCATTTGCCCACCGATTGCTTATCCTTCACGCCGGGAAGGTAGCCGCTCCTTGAGACGACATCATCTCCCACGGCGATTATCTTGTCCTGCGCTCCGAGCAAATAGAGGGTTTTCGCAGCGCCGGCATCGAGCGGGATGATCTTTTCCACAGGCATCTTGATGGTGACCTCTCTGCCTGCATCATCCACAATGGTCCTGGGATAACTGGCAGAGTCTGCAGCCATTGCCATGCCGCTGATGGCCGCAAGAATAAAAATGGTCATAAAGAGTCTTCGAACTCCGTTTTTCTGGAATGATCTCTTATCCATTTAGTATCTCCTTTATAGATTAAGCAATTTATTTTGAGTTAGCTAAAGCTTATTGGATTTAAGTTTTTCCAAACATCTAAATGTTGTTCAAGCTGAAGCAGGAGGCAATTTTTTGGGGGCAAGAATCAAGACTAATCGCATAATTTTTCTAAACCGAGTTTTTTTTAAATCGAAACGCATGAGGCAAATAGAAAAAGCAGTAAAACTGGAACAAGCTGAAAAGCAGTAAAACTGGAACACGCTGAAAAGCAGTAAAAATGGAATAAGCTGAAAAGCAGTAAAACTGGGATGAATGGAAAAGCTATCAAGCCGGGACGAATGGAAAAACGAGTCACGCCGGGATAAACGATAAAATAACCGAGCCTTGTGCGATGCAATGAACTATAAATTAAAACAATATTAAAAAGTTAGAAATAAAATTACGTCTCCCAGACTGCAACGATCTTCTCCACGTTAACGTAATCTCTGCGCCCCTTGTGCTCCAGGACGATCACTCCGTCGGCGCTTCCCACTAATTTGCCCTGTAGCCTCTCCTCTTCGTCTCCTCCGAAGTAAACCTCTATGTTCTTCCCGTAGAGGTGTTCAGACATGAACTTGTCCAGCATAAAAGTCCTCCGCATCTTCTCGTGACCACACGATTGGAATCAATTGCGCCGTAATAATTTATATATTTTGTGGCGATGGATGGAAAAACCATCCTTAATAAATCAAATATAATTGACATAAAGTTAACTTGATTAATTTATCTTAAACTCAGTCAATTTTTCTTGAGTATCCCGAAGATTATTTAATGCTCCAAGCAGACAAGCTACATTGCTGAAAAACAAATTAAATTGATTAATTGGACAAGAATAGAATGGCGCAATCGAATGATGGTGAATTTATGAAATTCTTGAATTGGCTGATAATCCTGGCCATCCTCTGCATTCCGGTTTATGCGGATGGCAGCCAGAGCATTGTTCTTGTGGATGAAGACGGGCGCAATGTTACCGTCCCCCTGAATCCTGAGCGCATCGTCTGTCTCTCACCCGGAGCCGCCGAGGTGCTCTGCGCGCTGGATGCGCAAGACAGAATTGTGGCGGTGACAAAAGACTGCAATATTCCCTCCACCCTACAGGATAAAGAAAGCGTGGGCGAGTCCGGACGCGAGGCCGACATCGAGCGGATACTTGAGATCAAGCCCGACCTGGTCATTGCCAAGACCGGAGCCCTCTTTCCCAAGGACGACGAAAAGAAGCTGACAGATTATGGGATTCCCGTTTTGAGATACAGAGTGCTGCACATAGACGCCTTGCTTCCCATGATTAAGGATCTGGGAAAGCTGCTACAAAAGGATGAACAGGCTGGAGAGATGGCGGACTGGATCGACGGCTACTACCAGACCATTCTCGACCGGATCGGGAAGCTGCCCGATTCCAAGAAGCCCAGCGTTTATTTCATGTCTATGGGCCACATCGATTGGACGGGAAACCGAGCATCCACGGGCAACACCAGAATTGCTGAGGCGGGCGGCAGAAATATTGCAGCCGACCTTTCAGTGACCGTCCCCCACGTCGAGACGGAATGGATCATTGAGCAGAATCCGGAAATTATGATCTACTCCATGTCCTCCGAGCAGCACCAGGGAACCTATCCCACAATAGAGGAGATGAAAGCCAAGCAGCAGGAGATCATGTCCCAACCGGGATTCGAGGTCATCGATGCCGTCAAGACTGGCAGAGTCTACATCACCGACATAAACATGGCCAGCGGCCTCTCCGAGATGGTGACCATGCTCTACTACGCCAAGTGGCTGCACCCCGATCTCTTCCAGGATATCGATCCGAGGGCGGTTCATGCCGAGCTGCTGAAAAAATATGCCCACATGGACATCGGCGATATTCATCAGGTCTATCCCGATGCGCCCGTCGAGGTTCCAGCAGCTTTTGCAGGGCTGAGCACGACCACGGACGGCAATGGAGCTTTCGTATTCCATGACCTTCCTGCCGGAACCTACACCGTCGAAGCCTACAAAGCTGCTATGGGAGTCTATCCATACTTGGGAAATGCCACCGTCAGTTTGGCTGGTGACGCGGTCGGGATCAACATCACCCTGAAGAGCGCCGATGATGAAGCTGCGGAAAGGTTTGAGAATGCAGCGGCGGATTTGGGGGAGAACGCCGGCAAGGGCACGCTCTCGGGAACCGTCTTTGGGCCCAACCGTCCCGGTGGTGAGCCGTCGGTCATCCCTTACGAGGATGCGGAGGTCAAGCTGACGGAGTATGCGGCAAAAAAGTGAAAGGATAAATTCTGGACGAGTGCAAAACTGCAAATCCTGAACGAGCCTAAAACAACAAATCCTGAACGAATCCCCTCTTTTTTCCCAGGCAAAAAAAGATAATGTGAGCACATTGCCATGATTTGCCAAAAAAAAAGCAAACAAACAAACAAAAAAATATTTAGCATTATTTTTTGCTTTCAGCTCTCCTCCCAGTCGGGATAGACGAATACTCCCTGTTTGTCCAGATCCAGGCTCAAGTTCTGGAATCGTGTCAGGTACTCCTGATGAAGCGCCTTCGGGTCCATGTCCTGGAAGAGATCGGGCAGTATGACTTTAGCCGTGTAGAGGAGGCCGATGAAGTATCTCTTGTTCTGCAGCTCGGATGACATCATGTAAACCCTTTTATTCTTTACCGCATCGATGTTGTTCCATCCGGTCAGGTTCAGGGTCTTCTCCCAGTGCAGCTTTATGTCACTGGTGTTTGTGGTGCTGTAGCCTCCGGTCTTGACCTGGCGAAGGATGATTTTTGGATTCTTGGTTATGATCTTCTCGGGATCAATCTCAGCATACTGCTTATCGATTTCATCGCCAAAGACGTTATTTCCCCCGGCCATCTCCAGCCTGACGGCAGCCCCAGCCGAATTGCCGTAGGCACCGAATGGCGGGAACTCCCCGTAGCCGAGATAAACATCGGGCCGGTCCTTCCCGGAGAGCGATGATGTTCTATCGACCACGATATTCACGCAGTCGTTGTAGAATTTCAAGAAATCATCGGCCTCATTTTCCTTTTCCAGAAGGTAGGCGATCTTTCTGGTTTCGTTATCGTAATTTTCCAGGCGATAGCAGTCAAACCGGGCGATCGTCATATCGGGATCGGATTTGCTGAGGGTCTTTTGCAGTTCATCCGCCTGGGTCTTGTCCCACTGGGCGGACAGGATCATCAGATCAGGATGAAGCTCCAGCATCTTCTCGCTGTCGGGAGCGCGAGTGGACCCGATCGAGGGAAGCTTGCTCAAATCCGGAAAGAAGAGCGGATCTTCCTTTGTGGAATCGCTCACTGCGATTATCCTGTCCGATGCTCGAATGGAGCGCAAAAGCTCCTCAGCATTGGAGTTCGGTGCAATGATGCTCTTCACGGGCTTGTAGATAATAACCTCGTTGTCTAGAGAATCCACGACTTTTCGCGGATAGTTCTTGCTGATATGCTCGATCTCGGCGTACTCATCCGCGGTGATATTCCCCTCTTTAAGGAGCTTTTCAGCATTCTTCAGCTCTTCTCCAGATACCATCCTGTCCCCATCCTGATCTCCCGGAACAGCACCCCACGCGGTGGAGGCTGCTGCCAGAAAGACAAGAGAGACCAGAATTGCTCTTAAATACTGCAACATGTCTTGCCCTCCATTTCGTCTCTAGCTTCTTACCGATATCACGCTCTTTCACAGAAGCTTACATACCTGATGAATAAGTTTTTCATTATTTATCTGATTTAGTAAGATAATTCTCTTCATTATCTTGAAAGATATAACCGTTTCGGAAATCCCACTGCCACCCACCGCCGGCAGCGTCGAAAATGCACGGATATAAGTTACCGTGCTAAATCTTTATGTATCATGCAAATTTTTAATATGAAAGATTTAAGTAGTAATATCTTATCTGAAACAAAAACCAAAATTTAGAGTTTTAAAGACATATCAGAAATAAAGAGATAGCATAAAGGTGGCTTTGATTATGAATAGATGGGATAAAGTGGCACTAATACTGTGCATCTGTACTTTGGCGATCTCCCCCACGCTGGGGAGTGATACGCTCAAGGTCTTCGGCAATGCGAATATGGACATGAGAATCGACGAGAACGATCTGACATTTTTGCAGGATATCATCAACGGCAAAGAGAAGAGCACCGAATACGCCGACGCCAATTCGGACGGGAAGGTGGATGCAAAGGACAAAGCCCAGGTTGAAGACATCATCAACGACAAGGCAAAATCGATAACCATCAACGATTCTGCCGGGAGAGTAGTAACAATAATCCTGCCGGTCGATAAATTCGTCTCCACCGACTACCGCACGACAGAGGCACTGCTCTCCATAGGGACCAAAGACATGATCGTCGCCGTGGACAAGACCTTCCATGAACGCATGCCGGAGTTCGGCCTGGCCGATCGACCCGAGGTTGCCGTTCATGCCGGCGACATCAATTACGAGCAGATACTGATGCTGGAACCGGATCTCGTTTTGTTGCCCCTCAGCAAATCGACTCTCGCCCAGGATGTCCAGGACAAGCTCCAGAACATCTCCGTGGTAGTCGTGGGATGCACGGCCAGAGATACGATGATCCCGGAGCTGGAGATGATGGGACTGGCTCTCGGCAAGAGATCTGAAGTCGATATGCTGGTGAACTGGATAAACCAGTATGACGATGCCGTCGAGAATCGCACGGAAGGACTGTCTGCGGACAAGATCCCTGCATTCTATTATGAATCAAACTCGGATCAGAAGAAATGGACGGCCTACACTCCCCAGACCAGCGGCAGGGTTGCGGAAGGATGCGGCGGCAAGAATATCGCATCGGAGCTGCCCGGTGCCTCGGTTGAGGTTGAGCCCGAATGGCTGATCTCCAAGAATCCGGACTTTATTATCCTTGATCTGATGAAGGGTTCGGGAAGCGGACCGGAAAAGACTGAGGAGGATCTGAGCGAGCTTCATGCAAAGCTTGTGGAAGAGAGAAATGTATCCGGATTCAAATCCATCAACGCCGTCAAGAACGGCAATGTCTACCTGATTGACAGAGACCTCACATCCGGTCCGAGATGGGTTATCGGCCACGCATACATAGCCAAGTGGCTGCATCCGGATCTGTTCGCTGACCTCTCGCCATCGGACATGAACAAGGAATATCTCAAGAAGTTCTTCGGACTGGAGATCGACGGCACCTGGGCCTATCCCGAGCCCAAGTAATCTTTCGATCGCCTCCGATTTTTTCCCTTTAAATTTTTTTATTTAATATTAATATTAGTATTTATTCTTCTAATCCACTTATATCGCTATCATCCTCCTTTGCGATCGTCCTCCTTTGCGATCATCCTCTTTTATTTCTTCATCTTCATCCATTTCATTTATCTTTGCCCGAGTAAGATCAAGTGCTTTCTCTACACCGGCCTGGCAATCACATCCAGCTTTCCCGGATATCCGCCGAATTTCTCGATCAGCTCTCGCTTCTTCTCGTTGATGTGGTCCTTATGCCTGCCCTCTACCGAGTCCATCCAGACCTTCTTCGGCAAGATCATGGGCGTCTCCCGGATAATCTCAAAGCCGCACTTCTGGAAGATCTCATGTAGCTGGTCCCGGTAGTAGGACTTCAGTATCCGGTAAAACGGGACCTTGTTGCCGTTCATATTCACAAATCCCAGAGGCGAGACATCCTGTTGTCTCTCTTCCAGGGGCGGCCTGGTCATGTAAAAGCTGCCGGTCTCCCGGTCGAAGAATTCATCATCAATTCTCAGGCTGTCCCGAACCTCTCGATCCGACATGTTGGCCCGCAAGAGGCCGTCGGGCGAGATGATCCTTCGCAGATGGCGCAGGGCCTTCAAAGGTTGCAGATCCTGAAAGACATTGATCATGATGGCCCGATCAACGGATTGATCAGGGATCGCCGGAAGCGGGTCTTGATCAATATCGGAGCAGATCGGATTCACCTCCACGCCGCCACAGTCTCCAAGGCTTGACATCACCTTGTCCAGCATCACACGGGACATATCGACGATGTAGTACCTCTGCATCAATCCTTGCCTGCGGATAGCCGCCCTGGCGAACTCTCCTCTGCCGGGCCCGATCTCCAGACAGACTCTTCCTTCCACAAACCAGGAAGACGCCTGCTCCAGCCAGTCGGGATCGTTGACGGGACTGGGGAAACGCCGCGGACGGTTCATGGCCGCGGCGGCATCATAGTAATCGGTTTGAACGCTCTTTTCGGCGGCTAGTCTTTCTATGCACCAGGTTTGATCCATTTTCTACCTCATTGTCTGAACTATTATCCTTGCTAAAAATGTTTTTGCTATTTGATGCTATCATCCGTTTGCCGTAAGGTAAAGATAATGTGCGAAGGAATAAAAGCAGGAGATGCGAAACAAGGAAAACATAAGATACGAAGGCGAAAAAATATAAGATGGAAGGCAAAGAAAACATGAGGTATGAAGGCAGAAAGGCACAAAGACGCCGTGGAAAAAGAGCATAAGATGAAGCGAAAAAAATCATAAAAGGCGGAGGCAAAAGAGCCTCCCGAAGATTATTGCCCCTAGAAATGCTCATCCAATGCTCATCCAATGCTCATCCAATGCTCATCCAATGCCCATTCAATGCCCATTCATGACCATCCAAATCCTATCCAATAATCACCTAATTTCACAATCAATGATCATCCATGCCATATTTGTTAGCGGCTTGCTTTCGACCGCTGTGCATCATTTCAGCAATGGATAGCCGTATACGCCCTTAAATTCGATTCCCAGGAACTTTTGCAGCCATTCACTGTGAACGGCTACCGGGTCCACATCCTTGAAGAGATCGGGGTGCAGCCACTTCGCAACGTAGGAGTTGAAGATGCTTGGGTGGATTGATGAGGCGTCGCTGGAGATGATGTAGACCCGTCCATCTTTGACCGCATCCATGTTGGTCCAGCCGGTGCGGTTTTCGATGTCCTTGATCTTGGCCTCCATCTGGGTTGTGTTCTTTGCATCGTATCCGCTGGCCGGGATGTAGGTATTGAAGGTCATCTTGAGGATTACCTGCGGATTCTCGCTGATGACTTTTTCCGAATCTATGTCTTTTGTGCCGTTCAGATCCGCAAAGATGTTGATTCCGCCGCAGGGATCTATGGCGGCGCTGACGGAGCCGGTAGCGCCGTACTGCAGATCCTTGTAGCTCTCTGCATAAACGCGCGGCTTCTCGCTGTCTTTAAGGCCCTTTACCCTTTCTTCGATCAGAGACAGGTGCTCATTCTCGAAGTCTATCAGCTCTTCGACCCTCTCCCTCCTGTCCAGCAGCCATCCTAAACTCCTCACTTCGCCTTCGTAGGTCTCGGGCTTGTGGAAATTCATCTGAACAAGCGTGATCCCTGCATCTTCCAGGGTCTTCCTCTGTTCTGAGAAATCGTAGGACGCATAGGCCAAAACCACATCGGGCTTGAGCTGCAAGATCTTTTCCATATCCCACTCGAAGGTAGATCCGACCACCGGCTTATCTTTGATCATGTCCCGCATCTCGCCGCGCGTCTTGGCGGAATCGGTAACGGCAATGATCTTGTCCTTCACACCCAGAACGCAGAGCATCTCCGGTCCGTAGGTTCCGCTCAGAGCAGCGATGCTCTTTATGGGCAGGTTGATCTTTACCGGCGTTCTTGCGACCTCCGGTGCCGTGGAGGGCTTGAGGTACTGGATTATGGTGAGATTCTTCTCCACATCCCGCATGATCTCATCGATCTGGGCCACATCCTTCTGATCGATCTTGCCGTCATAGTTGGCATCGCTGAGTTCTGTCTCCTTGTTTGTTCCATTGATTATTCCTTGCACGAAGACTATGTCGTCTGCATTTATGGTATCATCCATGTTGGCGTTGCCGAAAATGTCCAGCGTGAAGTCTGCTGCGACGGGTGCCGAACACAGCAAAACGATCCCCAGGACCGCCCTAGCAAGGTTTGCTGCACTCATGTTTCATCATCCTATTTCATACTTAAATTGATAATGATATGATTTGATTGCCTATTTTAATTTAATGCTTAAAACTAAATTGTAAATTTGTTAGCCTGAGTGAGAATATTGTGCATCTGTCGTTTTGTGCATTTGTCATTTTGGCGCTGATATTTTAAAAAAGGGAAGAAATGTCTAAACGCCTCGAAATCCGCTCGATCACTATCGGTGAACTATTGATTTTATTTTATAATATTGTATGCAAATCAAACCATCCGAAAAGGCTATATTGTGCTACAAAATATCTGAATTTATCATATGAATATACAGTAAAATATGATAAAATACATAGACAATTTCGGTCGTGTACTCGAATCATTGAAACGGCACCCTGAATGTCATCAATTCTTTGATCGTCCAGATGTGATCAACGAGTCCTTCGGCCATGGCGGGAGTCCTCTGCATCCATCTCTTTCTTCCTTG
>Ga0074198_1000734_pt1 | contig 29097 bp, 38 predicted proteins | sample EPASupsiteSAE323_FD_64527 | JGI IMG/M metagenome (GOLD analysis project Ga0074198, IMG submission 64527) | Bioremediated contaminated groundwater from EPA Superfund site, New Mexico - Sample SAE3-23 | ecosystem: Environmental > Aquatic > Deep subsurface > Groundwater > Contaminated ...
GATAACGGCATCGCAAAGTGCTATTCACTGGTAGTCTACGGAGAATGCCTGCCTTGCGGCGGAGGCCCGTTCCTGTCGGCCTACGTTTATGCTATGCTGAAGGGTCTGGGGCATGAAAAGGTTAAGATCCTGGACGGCACTGCAGACGACTGGGCGGCATCAGGACGCGCGACCTCGGACGAAGCAGAGATTCGTTCCGACACAGTTTACACCCCCAAGGATGGCACGAAGTACAATGCCACCTATGAATATGTCAGCAGCGGCCAGGCTCAGATAGTCGATGCCAGAACACTTCAGGAATATGCATCCGGCACAATCCCCGGTTCCATCAGCATACCCTACACCAGCGTTCTCGACGGAAAGAAGCTGAAGGATGATGCATCGCTGGATAGGGTCTTCGCCATCCTGAATAAGGACAAGCCTGTTGTCGTCTTTACCAGCACCGGCATGAAGGCATCCGTGCTTTGGTTTGCCCTGGAGATGAGGGGCTACGATGCCAAGACATACACCTACCGGGACTGGACCGAGCATAAAAGCTGAGTATGGGCGAATATGAGAGCGGAGGCGAGGAGGGCTTATCTTTGGCTCCGCTACATTCTCTCATTTTCGCCATTCAAAAATTGAGATAAGCGATTGGGCAACCAATTATCAGTCTCTTTTGCGATCATGTCATGGGCTTGAGCAATGCAACCAGCACTACCATTCCGTAGAGGATTGCTGCGACCATCCCGGCTTCGATGACATAAATGCCCAAATTAAATGGGTCCATCATACTTTCTTTTGATACTTCCATGCAATCACCTTCTATTCATAATGCCCCGGCCCCATGAAGGAGGATTAATTTTTCTTGCGAAAGGTGGGAGAATATGCATCCGCAGATGCTTGCTGCAATGAATACGAATCTATAGCGAAGCATTCCAATCTTATCATCCAATATGAGCCGGAGCATTTTTTTACATTTCCATCCCGCATCAACAGCCTTCGTTTTTTGAGGAAGCCGTCAGCTTCTAGCCAGGCCCTTGAGCCCGGAGATTATCCAGAAGGCCAGGCCCCAGAAGACGACTATGGTTGCCAGAAATGCTTCCATACCTAAAACCTCATTATTAATAGTGTAATTAATACTATGAGTACTTTTCCGTTAAGTATGGGGATGCACTTTCTGGCGAGAAAGCGAGAGACAGTTTCTCGATTACAGGCATCGCCACCAATCTGCGAAATAATGAAGAAAACTAAATCAAGTTGCAAATTAATAAGAAAAGCGTATTAAAAATTGATGGAATTTTAGCGCCGAGGGTGAGATTCGAACTCACGAGACCCTTGCGAATCACCAGCTAACTAGGAAAATTCATTCCAGGCTGGCGCCCTACCGCTAGACGACCTCGGCACAATTTTTATTGTCTGGCAGCCTTCGCGGCTGCCGCGGGAGCATCCCTTTCGGCAAGCTTCCACGCCTTGGGATAGGTGCCCGGCTCCATTATTACCCTTTCGGTCGTGGCCACAATCCCGGTCTTGGAAGCGAGCATCTCCCGGCTCGCCATTTCCGCTACGGCAGTCGCCACTGCTTCTCCTTTCAGGGTAAACATGGCAACATTGTCGCCCTTATTTATATCTGTCTCCAGGCTGAGCAGCCCCGGTGCCGCCAGGGGCGCGCCGTGACATACGGCATCCACGGCATTATCGGCTAACACCAGCCGCGGCATGTGCTTTAGCGCACACTCCACAGGCTGAATCACGCGACGCAAGCCGCTCTCGTCGCCCGTCTCCTTCCAGGCCACATAGGCATCCGTGAGCTGGTGCAGCGTCACCAGCGTCTCATCCTCGCGGAAGGGACCGGCCTTGGTCCTGCGCAGCTCTTCCATGTTCGCGCCGGTGCCGAGAGCCAGACCGATATCGAAGCATAGCTTGCGAATGTAGGTGCCGGCCTGGCAGCCCACGCGCATGAGAACCTGCTGCTCTTCGATCTCCAGGATCTCCAGATAATAGATGGTCCTGGTGCGTAGCTGCTTGACCACGGAGGACTTGAGAGGCGGCTTTTGCAGAATAGGGCCCACGAATTCAGCACAGACCTCTATGATGCGCTTCTTTGGCACGGGTTTATGAATGTGCATGAGGCAAACGTACTCCTTGCCCGCCAGGAGGAGGGTGTCCATGATGCGTGTGGCATCTCCCAGCAGCACCGGCAAGATGCCCGTGACTTTGGGGTCCAATGTGCCGCTGTGGCCCGCCTTTTCTACATTCAGAATGCGCTTGACCCAGGCCGCTACCTCATGGCTCGTAGGTCCGGAGGTCTTATCCAGATTGATAGCCCCCAGGCGCATATGCATCTCCAGGCTGCGCTGCAGGGGTGGAGTTCCATATTTTGGATCGGTCTTGCCGTTCCTCTTCACCAGCACGGATCTCACGGCATCGGACGGCAAAGATCCCGGCTTAAAAGGGGCTTTGGGTTTGGGCGCGGCGGCTACGCTGGCTGCATTGGGCGGCGGAGATGTCGCCGCAGATGCTGTGGATGCTTTGGCTTCGGAGCCCTTGGCGCGATGGATGATCACTGGCGAGCCCTCACCGCTGCCAGCACGATCGCAAGCGTTCCATGCTCATCGAATCTGCCTGTATCCACAACCAGATCGTAGGTTGAAAAGTCATTCACGTCGATATTATAATACATCTTGTAGCGCCGCCCCTCGCTCTCCTCGCGAACGCGAGTCTCCTGCATGGCATCTTCCACCAGTTTCGACTCGCGCTTGGAGATGCGCTCCGCGCGAACACGCAGATCCGTCTTGAGAAGAACCTTCAGATCTGCCGGCAAAAGATGGCCGGAAAGCCGCCCCTCGAAGATGCCGCTGCCCTCTTTGGCCAGAGCCTTTTGAGCATCATCGATGAGGTAATCGATCTCCGGACCCTTCTCCGCCATTCGGTTCATCTCTTTTACAGAGAGATTTTTCTCGCTGGCGATCTTTCGGAAGAGTTCCCCGGAATTTATCCAGCGAATCCCAAGTTCCGCAGACAGGCTGCGAGAAAGGGTCGTGGTGCCCGTTCCCGGGGCACCGCTGATAGAAATAATCATCCCTAGCTCATGCTCCCGATATCCAGGGCTTTCCTGATGATCTGCGATACGGGAAGAGAACAGACAAAGTACCAGTAGAACCAGTAGAGCACAGGCCCGATGACGGTGGCATTGATGGGATGAGTTCCCCAGAATGGAAATGTCATTGTCAAATCTGGATTTTGCTCAATGAAGAGATAGGCCCACATGAAGAGCGGAATTGAAACGATACCGATGTAAAGCATGGGCTTGAACTGCATCTGCATCATCTTGCCCTGCTCCGAGACCATCTTCATCTGCTCGTTTTGAAGTGCTTGAATGCGAGCTTGATCTCCGGCAATCTGTGCCTCCTTCATGGCCCGCTGCACTTTTTTCATCTTTTCCTGCTGAACTCGCAGGAACTCCCAATCCATGGTATACTTCTGGATCAGGCTGGCATAAAGGCCGGTGATGGCAGCTAGGACAAAGAGCACAATATGGAAGGGCAGGATGGTGGGCATCCATCCGATGATATGGCCCATTCCTAAGCCCAAACTGTGCCTTAAGTCGCCGCTGACCATTATCCCGAAAAAGAGAACAAAGCCCACGGCAAGGGCTGCATTATCCAGGGACTTGGTCAGCTTGGCATTCATGCCGATGCTCCGAAGAACTTCTGCATCATGGGGTACATCTCCTGAATCTGTTCGCTCGCTATCTGCTCGTAGAGCCTATAGACGATGCTCACTGCCAGGAGCAGTCCGGTTCCGCCCGCGCTTCCCAGGGTTCCGAGCAGCGTTGCAATCAAGGTCAGTAGGCCTATGATCACTCCGCCGATGACCGTCACCTTGGGAATGTATCTTTCCATCAGCCGCTCAATCGAAGCAGGGTTTCTCCTGTAGCCGGGAACCTGGAGGCCGGAATTGTGAATCTTCATGGCCACGCTCTTGGGTCCCATGCCCGTGGTTTCGATCCAGAATATGGCGAAGATGACGCCGCCCACGATCAGGAAGGTCGAATCCACCAGCACATGCAGCAAGATCTGCCAATAAGCCAGCGGTGAGAATCCTAGTTCCGTCACTCCGGCAACATTCTGGTTAACCATGCTCGGTATCCAGCTATTCGGCCCCTGCAATGCAGACAGATAATACATCAGTCCCCCGACAGGTTGAGGCGAGGATGCGCTGATGGCTGCTCCCGTTGCAGAGTTATACCTCGCATAGGAGATGAAGTCGCCAAGGAGGCTCGAATAGCCCGTATAAACCGTGGTCACGCCCTCTCCGGTGACGCTGGCCGTTGTCACTGCGCCGATCTTGGATGCAAGCAGCGCTCCCAGCATCTCGATGTTGGCCTGAATTGCCCTCACCAGGATCATGGGTAGAACCGATGCGTAGACCAGCTTAACGGGGAAGCGTCCTCTGGCACCGCGAACGCGGCTGTGTGCCAGAGGTATCTCAATCCTGGTGGACTCAACGAATACGACCATCAAGATGATCATAATGGTCGAGATGAGCGCCAGAATTCCGCCTGTAACCAGGATGAACTTCATGCCCTCAGCAGTGAATATAGTGTCGAATCCGATGAGCTGCAGCCTGAAGATGTCGATCCACTTGGGAATAATGCCCACGGGAAGTCCGGCATCGCCTGCAGCCGGGTTGATGATACCGGTTACCAACTGCTGGCTGATTCCTGCCACGATAAACAGGCCCACGCCCGAGCCGACGCCCCATTTGGAGACGACCTCATCCATGTAAACGATGAGAGAGCCGCCCACGAACACCTGGATGAATATCAAGAGGGATACTACGCCCAGAGGAACGCCCAAAGCGAGAGCCAAATCGGAATTGGGCAGCAGATAGCCGCCGATAACCTGAGGCAGAGCTTCAACAGCCACCATCACAAACACCAGAGCCTTCTGTGTGCCCTGATAGATGGCCTGATCCCGCGGATCGCTCAGGTCAAGTTTGATGATCTCGGCACCGACCAATAGCTGCAGCACGATAGATGCGGTAACTATAGGACCGATGCCAAGGAGCATCATAGACCCGAATGATCCGGCGAAGAAAGCTCGGTAAGCGCTGAAGATATCCGTGGATGCAGTGGAAAGGCCGAAGAGCGGGATATTCCCCAAAATAAAGTAAAGGAGCAAAATGGCCAGAGTCCAGCTTAGCTTTCTCTTAAAATGGACGTGCCCAGTGGGCCGCTCCACAGAGGGGAGCCGGCGCACAAAGGGCTCTATCGCATAAAAGAAACTATGCTGGTTCATACTACTACTGCCTGACCACCAGCAGCCTCAATCTTATCCTTGGCAGTGGCCGTAAAGCCGGCTGCAGTCACAGTCAGCTTTCTGGTTACTCTGCCGCGACCGAGGACCTTCATCTCACTGATCTCAACCTTGCCGTCGGTGCCTGCCATCTGGTCCAGCACATCGACGTTGACCACCTCAGGCCTCTCGATCAGAGGCAGGCGGACGAATCCGTGCTTGCCCATCTGAGTGCCGAGAAGCATAGACCTCATGAAGTGATGCTTGCACTTGCCAGTGTCTCCACGCCCACCGCGAGAGCCGCCTCCACGCGCATTCTTATGCTTGCCGTGATATGTCCGGTGGCCTCTGCGTTCTTTTGTCTTAGGTCTTACCATTGCTCTTTACCTCATCTTCTTGATAAGAAACGCCAGATCCTGGCGAAATCCTGTATCTCCGCCCTGCTGTGCGGTCTTCTTGGTGGTCTTCAAGCCCTTCCGAGGCGGATGCAACCTGAAGATGGGCTTGATACCCAGATCCTTCAGGCTGGCAGTGCCGGAGTTCATGGCAGACGCAAGCTCCTTAAAAGAGCGATAGGAGGTATTCTCCTTCAGGAACTGCTCGGTTAAGCGCCTATTCGCGCTGAGCCGCCCGCGCTTTTCCAGGAGCATGGCCAAAGTGTCATCATCGATTTTGCCCCAGGCCACGTAATCCTTGACCTTCTGAATCATGCCGCGGTAGTGAAGATCCTCCTTTACCACAACACAATGGTTGACGCGATGAATGCGCAGCATGGCCAGGGTATCCCTGATCTCTGGCCGGACGTTTACCTCGCCTCTCAACCTGACTATGGCAAACATCTTCAGGCCCTCACAGTTATGGTGTTGATGAGCGCATTGTAGGTGGCTTTTGCGAAGTTCAGAGTGGTCCTGGTCGAACCTGCCGTCCTGGTCCACACATCCTTGATGCCGGCCATATCCATGACCTTCTTGGATGTATCTCCGGCGGCGATGCCGAGGCCTCTTGGAGCGGGAATGAGAACGACTCTGACGCTTCCCGATTCGCCGATGACCTCATAGGGCACGGTATGAGGAAGTCCGCAGCCGCATTCCCAGGAACCGCAACCGCGCTTTACCTTCATGATATTGCGCTTAGCGTTGTCGATTCCCTTCTTGATGGCCTTTCCTACCTGAACGTCCTTGCCCTCGCCAAGGCCGATGTAGCCATCCCGGTTGCCGACGATGACGGTGGTTCTGAATTTGACTCTCCTGCCGGAGTCGGTCATCCTCTGAACCATGTTAATGTCCAAAACCTCATCCTCAAGGCCTGGGATAAGCACATCGACGAGTCCGGCTTCCTTGATGGGAAGGCCGGAGGCGATGGCCTCATCGAAGGTAGTTACCTGGCCCTCAAAAACGAGCTTGCCCAGCCTGGTTCTGGGGACCCACTCTTCTTGGTAAAAATCTCGCTTCTTCTTCTGATCCATAGTCTCACCCCAGTATCTTCTCACGGGCCTGCTCGAATTGGGCCACGATATCTGCTCCGGTGTATTCCTTTATGTGCTCACCACGAATTCTCTCGTCCTCTGGGAAGATCTCCGGGCTATGAGGAACATTCACGCCTGCATCCACGACTCCCTTGATGGCGGCATAGATTCTGTTGCCGCGTGTAGAGGCGTGCAGGCCGATGTCCGCAATGCCCTCGACTTTGCCCAGGGCCAGCATCTTCTTTCCGAAGAGCAGACCGGTAAGGTAAGCTGCGGGCAAGTTGCTCTTGCTCAGAGTATAGCCGAAGTTTTCCAACTCTTTTGAGTTGACCGTCAGGAGCGTTTTGTCGCCCAGTTGCTCTGCCAAGACTAGTTGCAATGTGGTGCTGGCATTGCTCTTTCTGACCACAACCCTCGGTTTCTTCGATAGTATAAGTCTGTATCTGACGTGATAGTTGGTTTTGCCCTCTCTCCGCCTGCGGAAGGGCACCTTGTATCTAGGTCCTGTCGCCAAGTTACTCACCCCTGGCAAGGCTCTTGGCCTTGATATAGGCGTTGAGATGCGATATGCTTCTGTACTCGCCGCCCTTGGACTTGCGGTAGAGCAACCTGTAAGCATGCCGATCAATCTGGCCGCCTTCGCGAAGCTCCTTGAGCTTCTTTCTCAGAGCGCGGATTTTGGTCATCCACTGCTCTTTGCGTGGAGATCGAGCACCTTTGGCTCCCTTGCGGTGTCCGGCACCCTTGCAGTGTCCATACGCGCGCTTAACATTTCTGGCTCTGATTCTGGCCCGGCTGTTGCCCTTCTTGGGCTTGGCCTTGATGTTCCCGTCATCGATTTGAGAGCGAATGTCCTCACGGGTAATGGCATCTGCCAGATCTCCCGCCACTTCCGGATCAGGATTGATCCAAACGCGGCTTTCGCCAACCGACAGCTCCGAAGCCGCCAGCCTGCGCTGTGTCTTGAAGTCGGCCATTTCAGGCACCTCCCTTGGGGTTCAGTACCTTCAAGCCCAGCTCTCCCGCCTTGGCCTGAATCTCCAGACGCTTCTTCATTCCCACAGCGGAAGCAATGCGCACGGCATGCCCTGTAGCGTTCTGCAGCTCTGCAACGTTATTTACCAGAATCTCAGGCAGGCCGGACGGATGGAATCCCTTCACAGCCTTCGGGCTTCCGAAGCCTGGCCGGACCAGCTTACCTTTGGCAGCGATCTGCTGCCGGAGCTTGTTGTGCAGGCCACGAGGCTTTCGCCAGCTAGTGGGCAGCCTCTTCTTTTTATGTGAATCATGAAAGTTAAACTCAGGCTTCTTGGACTTCTGCCTGGCTCTAACTCTCAGCAATCTCTCTGCCATCCTCGTCACCTCTTGTCCACCAGGTAAATTCCGTCCTGGAATATCCTGATATCGAATCCACGCACTCTTGTTGCCTGCTCAATGTTGGCCATCGTCTGACCAACGCACTCCTTGTCGATTCCGGTGATGGTTACCTCATCTTTGCCGATGTTTACCTTGGTTCCGGGCAAAATCCTGGCAGATCGAGGCCTCCTCTCGCCGAGGAAGTTGTTGATGATGAGCTCGTCCGAAGCAGCCTTGAGCTGAATGGGGAAGTGAGAGTACACGACCTTCATCTTGTACTCATATCCTTTGGTGACGCCAGCAATCATATTGCCGATGTGCGCCGCCAGTGTTCCCACCATTGCCCTCTGCCGCTTGCGATCGAGCCTGGAATTCACGACCAGGATGGAATCCTCTTTCTTGATCTCTATCTCAGGATAGGAGAGCTGCCTGGATACCTCGCCTTTGGGGCCTTTTACCGTGACGGTATTTCCGTCAACGGCCACGGCAACTCCTTCAGGGATCTCAACCTGTCGTGCAATCTCTTTTGCCATTGCGACCACCTAATATACGTATGCCAGGAGTTGCCCGCCCAGGGACTGGGCCCTGGCTTCGCTATGAGCCATGACTCCCTTGCTGGTGCTCAGGATCAGCACTCCAAAGTTCCTGGCAGGGAGGAATCGCTTCTCCCATTTCTCAAGCTCCGTAACTTTGGTGGCAAACCGGGGCTTAATAACGCCGCAGCGGTTGATCCTTCCCAGGAGCTTTACTCTGAACATTCCCGACTTTCCGTCGTCAACGAACTCAAATTCACCGATGTATCCTCGGTCCGCCATAACCTTGAGAGCTCTTCCAATGAGCTTGGAGGCGGGATGAATGATACACTCGGGCTTGCCTACACTTTCCGCATTCTTTATGACGGAGAGCGCATCGGCTAGTGGATCTAACAACACGTGTGACCACCTACGAATTCTTATTAAAGCCCATCTCAGGGGCGATCTCTCGGAAGCACTGCCTGCACAGGTATATCCCGTACTTTCTCACCAGGCCGTTCTTATTCCCACAGCGCTTGCAGGTATTGGCACCTCTTCCGAAGACCTTCTTTCCTTTCTTCATGCAGCCTCCAGTACCACTACGCCAAACTTCTTCTGGACGAAATCCAGGGTATCATCTTTGCCGAGCCTCTGCCGGCTTGGAATCTTCTTCTGGCAGACGCGCCTTCGAGCGATCCGATATCCGGCTCTCTTCATGGCCACGGTTACATCCATGCCGAAGATGCCTATCTCCGGGTCGTATCTCATTCCCGGAAAATCGGTATGCTCTTCAATGCCGAAAGAGAAGTTGCCTTGGTTGTCGAACTGGCTCTTTCTGAGGCTATTGCCTGCCGCCTTCAAAGCGACGGCCAGGAATTCCTCAGCCGCCTTTCCCCGAAGGGTTAGCTTGGCACCGATAGGCTCGTTCTTCTTGATACCGAAGTTGGGAAGCGTCTTCTTGGCGATGGACCGGACAGGGGATTGATGAGTGATGGTTTTGAGAATGGTCTCGGCGTTTACAAGCCTCTGGCCGCTCTCACCTACGCCCACATGCACGACGACTTTGTCGATGCGGGGCTCAAGCATGACATTCATCTAGCGTCCCCCCAGCTTGATCGCCGGAGAATCGCGGCCAATCATGAAGACGTACTCCTCGATGGTCTCGAACTCCTCCTCGCCTGCGATGATGACGCGGTTTGGCTGGGAGCTCTTCACGGTTATGATCTCCTTGATCTTGCCCGTCTGGCCGGTGTGCTTTCCGCCCACGACCATAGCCAGATTGCCGATCTTGTACTCGATCCGATCCTCGACCTTCTTATCGGGGATGGAGAGGACCAGAGAATCGCCCACCTTGAACTCGCCGTCTGCAAGCTTATTCGATCCGTCGGATAGGTTAAGCTGCAGCTTCTTGCCCGTGATGATGGTCTTGTTCTCGATCCTGGCCAGCTTCTTGGCATCCATGGCCTCGATCGGGCTGAGATAGAACATGCCGCGAACATCCTTCATCATGCGGTATTGCTGATTGAGAAGGGGAACGGAAACGACATCAAACATGCCCACCGGCAGCTTGTAGTCTTTCTGTGCCTTTCCGTCTATCAGCACCTTGCCCTCGTAGAGGATCCTCTTGACCTCGCGGGCGTTGTCCACCAGCTTGAGCATATCTCGGACTACGGTCACGAGAGGAATGCTCTGCTCGGCAGAGTGCGGACCGGGACTGGCCTTGGCTACCCATGCGTGGGTCTTCCTGGAAATGGGCCAGCTCACGGGAACAGTTACTCTCTTCTGGTGTCTGCTCATTCTGATCGCCTCGCGAAGATCTTCTCCCTCTTTGCATCCTCAAGTTCAAGTTTTACAATCATGACGTTGGAGGGATGGATGGTCCTTGGAACCTCGGTTCCATCGGCGCGGTAGTTGCTCACACCGGCCACCTTGATGGTGCACCTCTTCAGGTTCACATCTTCCACCAGGCCTTCCGTACCGGCATGATCGCCACGCATTACCTTGACGGTATCACCCTTGCGAAGCTGTGCGCTGCGCTTCTTCAGCTCCTCGCGCAGAGCTTTGCTCAAGGGTGCGTGCATGTACTTTTGACGCATATGCAGCGGCGCAGTATACCTCGCCTTCCGCTGCTTCCTTGGCTGAATGCTCTTCATAATCATCACACAATCATTGATGCCGCGGACGCGATCTTGCTGAACCTCTCAGCTACTTCGCGAGCCACAGGCCCCTTTACCTCAGAGCCCTTGGGAACGCCCTCGTCATCCACGATAACGGCTGCGTTGTCCTCGAACTTCACTCTGAGACCGTCGGGCCTGCGGAACTCCTTCCTCTGGCGGATGATGACAGCCTTGAAGATCTGCTTTCGCATCTCTGGAGTTCCTTTCTTCACGGATACAATTACCACGTCCCCGATTCCTGCGCAGGGCTGTCTATTTTTCACGCCACGGTATTTCTTGACCGCAATGACGTGTAGCGTCCGCGCACCTGTATTGTCTACACAATCCAGGTATGCGCCAGTGTTGATCGCCCTTGGGATCTTGGCCTTATGTCCCCTCATTTTTGGACCTCCACAACCACGTAAGACTTGGTCTTGGAGAGGGGCCGACACTCCGCTATTTTGACACGATCCCCTTCTTTGGCTTCAATGCACGGGGGATTGTGCGCATGAATCTTGGACTGCCTCTTCTCAAATCGTTCGTACTTCGTTGCCTTCTTTTCGAACTTACGCAATACTACCACGGTGTTATCCATCTTGTCGCTGACCACGGTGCAATCGAATACCTGGCCGCGAACGGACAGATTACCATGGAAGGGACACTTCGGATCGTTGCACTCCTTCTTCGGCGCGCTAACGTCCAGTCCGATATCCCTCATAACTTCCACCTCGTCCTCTGCATTCTCTTGCTTATTCTGTTCTCGGGCTGCGAGATCAGGATCGATCCCTGGACCCTCGCCCTTCGCCCATCGGGAAGGGTGAAGATCAGGCTTGCGTTCGACTTGGCGATGCGAACGATCTTTCGCTCAGTCTCCAAGAGGAACGTGTTCCTGGTCTCATCCACAACCAATCCCTCGATGCCGACCAGACCCGGATCGGTGTTCGAGTCCACCTGGACCCGAAGGCCGATCAACTCATTCCTGGCCAGGTTTTCGGGGGAGAGATTCACTGCTTTCGCTCCGTTTGGACCGTCTTGATTCGGGCGACGGTTCTGCGGATATCTTTTATCCTCCCGGGTTTCTCGGGGGCGCCACCAGCAGTGACGACGCCTCTCTCGCGGACGAGCTCGCTTTCGAGCTTTCGCAGCTCCTCTGCAATCTCCTCCTCGTTCATGTTTCGGATCTCGTCAATCTTGAAGATCGCCATATCGGATCACTCCTCCTTGGCGCAGGGCTCGGAGTCAACCTTCGCTTCGGGAAGGGGTGCATCCTCTGCCACGCCCTCGACGGGCACTTCTGCTGCGGGTTTCGGCTCAGCGGCTGAAACTTCGGACTCAAGTAGCTGATCCAGATCGCTCTTCTTGGCCTCGACCGGCGCGGGCGCTGGTGCTGCTGCGGGAGCCGGTGCCGGGGCGCTCTTCTTGGCCTCTACAGGGGCCGGCGGAGCCTGTACCTTCACAATCTGGAAGTCGTCCGGCAGTCTGACCTCCGGCGGGATGATCCTTACCTGACAGCCGATAACGCCGAGCTTCTTCACGGCAACCGAGTAGCCCTTGTCCACAAGGTCGATGGCCGGCCTTCCGGAGTGCTTGATATATCCGGAGATGAACTTCTCGGTTCTGGACCTGGGACCGGTCAATTTGCCGCTGATAACTATCTCGCAGCCGAGAGCCCCTGCGTCCATAACTCTGCGCATCATGGACTGGCCCGCCTTTCGGAAGTACCAGCCGCGCTCGAGAGATGACGCCAGACGATTGGCCACCACTCTGCCGTTCAGGTCGCCGCGCCCCACATCCTGGACGTCGATCTGGGGATTATCCAGATGGAACTTGCGATCCAGGTCGCGGGTGATCTTGCGGATCAATTTGCCGCCTTTTCCGATGACCATGCCCGGCTTTTCAGCGTAAACCGTGATCTGCGTGCCCATTGGCGTGCGGTTCATGACCATGCCGCCATATCCGGCCCGCTCCAGTTCCACTGCCAGGTACTCATCGACGAGAGCTTTGGTGATGCCCTCTGCTACGAACTTTTTCTCTACGGACATCAGCTCTTCACCTCAGTCAGGATCATCTCAACAGAGACGGTCTCGGTATTCTTGGGAGTCGCCCTTCCCATAGCGCGGGGCATCCATCCGCGGATGGTTCTGCCCTTGTGAGTACCGGCATGGTAGATCCTCATCTTTTCGGCCTCCATTCCCTTGTACTCGGCATTGGCGAGGGCGTTCTCCAGAACGACCAGAACGGCTTTTGCCGCTTTCTCCGGATATCTGCCGGCATCAGCGCCCACCAGGCCGTGCCTGTGAGCTACATTTCTATTGTAGCGCTTGAAGGGCACCGCCTTCTTCAGAGCCACTACATCCTCTAAATAGGCCTTGGCATAGTTGGCTCGCATGCCTTTTAGAGTCCTGCAAATCTCGCGGGCGTGCTTTGGTGAGATGTGAAGCTCCATCCCCATGGCCCTTGAAGAGCGTCCTGCAGGCGTAAGCGAATAATTCAATCTGCCCAAGTCTCACACCTCACTTCAGCGGCACATACTTGCTAGATCTGGTAGCGCCCACACCGGCGGCACCGTGCTGCACGCGACCGCGCGTCAGAGCGAACTCGCCGAAGTAGTGCCCAACCATCTCGGGCATGACCTCGACCTTCTCGAAGCTCTTGCCGTTGTAGATCTCCAGGTTCTTGCCCACCATATCGGGAAGGACTACCATGTTCCTGATATGGGTTCGAACCGTGTCCTTATTCTTGATGCCTGTCAGGAGCTTCTTGTTCTCCTTCATCAGGCCTCTTTTAATTGATCTGCGTTGCCGCGCTGGAAGCAGCACGGCAAGCTCCTCTATACTCAACTTGGCGAGGTCGGCAATTTTCCGGCCCCGGTACAAGAACTCTTCCTTCCTCTTTGGAAGCTTGGATCCTGCTTTCTTAGCCAAAATCATCACCTAGCGCTTACCGGTCTTCCTTGCGGCGATCGAACCAACCTTTCGGCCCGGAGGTGTATTTCTGCTCACGGTCTTTGGCCTGCCCGGATGCTGGCGGCCACCGCCACCGAAGGGATGGTCTACTGCATTCATTGCTACGCCTCGAACGATGGGCCACTTCTTGGCCTTGGATTGGAATTTGAAGAAGCTCTTTCCTGCCTTGACCAGAGGCTTATCCAGACGGCCGCCTCCGGCAACGACTCCGATGGTCGCCAAGCATTTCGGGCTGAGCCACTTCATCTCTCCGCTGGGGAGCTGGACGACGGTTTGACCTACATCATGAGCCACGAGAATGGCGCAAACACCGGATGAGCGGGCAAACTGGCCGCCATGACCCGGCTGAGATTCGACGTTGCAGATGGGAATTCCCTCAGGAATCTCTGCCAGCGGCAGAGTATTTCCGGGCTCGATTGGAGCCGAAATGCCGCATGCGACCTCCTGGCCCACGAACATTCCCTCGGGAACCAGGATGTATCTCATCTCACCATTGCTCAATGCCACGAGCGCCACGGGAGCGGTTCGGGCGGGATCGCGCATGATCTCCTGGACCACGCCTTTAATGGTTTCATTGCTATCGACTTTGATGTGCTTGATGTCCGCCCTGTATCTATGAGAGGGTGCCCTGTACGTTGGACCTCCGGCACCTCTGTTTTGAGATATGATTCGATGTCCCATTGTAATCCACCTACAGCAGTCCCAGCCTTGTGGCTAGCTCGTTCGCGCTTCCCTCTCCGGCCAGCTTGACGATGGCCTTCTTCTGTCCCCGGGGAGTTACCATGGTCCTGACTGTCAGGACATCGACATCGTAAAGCTCCTTCAGGGCCCTCTTAATCTCCGGCTTGGTGGACTGCATGTTCACCAGGAACTCCAGCGTGTCGTTGGAGTCGATCATGCCGGTGACCTTTTCTGTGACGTATGGACTCTTGATAATCATTGCTTGGCCTCCGAAGAGCTCTTTGCACTCAGCTTTTGCAGGGAGGACTCTGTCCAGACAGTCAGTCTCCCGGCGTGAGTACCGGGTGCCAGCATCTCGGCATTCAGCTTCTCCACGGTGATGAAGTCCACACCGGGCAGATTCCTGGCTGCCTTGCCAAGACCGCTATCGGTTCCGGCGACAATGAGCAGGCTCTTTCGGCCCTTGAACTTCCTTCCCCGCAGCTTGCCCTTGCCGGCGCGAATATGCCTTCCTTCCTTCGCCCTCATGACATCGTCCCATAGGCCTGCCGCCACCAGGAACTTCTTGACGTCAACGGTCTTGTTGAGAGATTCGAGAGAATCCTGAGCAACAACCGGCAGCTCTCGGGAGAACCTGTGACCGCGAGCGGCTACTAGCTCGGTGCAGGACGTTGCGGCTATGGCCGAGCGGATGGCTTTGCGCCTCTCCTTGATGTTGACCTTCTCGGTGTAATCGGCATTGGGCTGAGGTGCGTGTGACCTGCGTCCGCCGACGGCCATTGGTATTCCCGCAGCCTTTCTGCCGTTCTTAATTCTGGGAACCCTGGAGACACCGTGTCCCGGACCCCAGGACTGGGCAGAGGTGTTCATGCCGGCGTAAAAGTGAGGACCGTAAGCCTGAAGCCTGTTGGCCTGAGCGGCCAAAACTGCCCTCTTGATCAGATCCGGCCTGTACTCCTCTTCGAAGACGGGAGGAAGCTCGATCTGACCGCTTGTATTTCCTGATAGATCAATGACATTTGCCTTCATCGCCTAGACCCCCTGCTTGGATTCTTTGCTCACATAGAGGAACTCAGGCGCTTTCACGAAATTAGCTCCTGGTCTGACGGCATGTCTCATTCTGACCATTCTCTTGATCGGTCCGGGAACGCTGCCCTTGATCAGGACATACTGATTGCGCACCAGTCCGTAGCCGGGGAATCCGCCTTCGGGCGTTATCTCCGTGCCGTCATTGCCGATGAACATGAGCCTCTTGTTGAATTCCGTCCTCTGGTGGTATCCCATCTGACCCAGTTGCGGTACGCGCCAGCTGATGTGCGCCGGATGCCAGGGACCCAGGTTTCCGACGTGGCGCACCTTGCCGGTGCGTGCGTGCTTTCTCTTGGCGATGGCAATGCCCCAGCGCCTGACCGGGCCCTGTGTTCCTTTGCCCTTGGTCACGGCGGAAGCATCCAGCAAATCGCCCAGATCAAAGACACTGGAGATGGGCAACTGCTGGCCCAGCAACCCCTGAGCGAACTTGAGCCTATCCATCATGGAGCCGCCGTTGACGGGCATTTCCATCAGCTCGGGAAGCTTCTTGGGAATTCCGGTAATGAGCATCGGATTGGTGTGTGCCAGAACTCTGACATCAACGATGTCCGAGCCTATGGCCGCGAGGTCGGATGTTCCGTGGGTCTTCTTGGGCACGGTAATGGTTCTGGCCAGATCTGGGCTGAGATTCTCCGCCCATGCCTCGCCAGCAGCCCGAAGGCCGCCATTGTAGCTCTCGTAGACACGCACGGCCACGATGTTCATGGGAGGGACCTCCAGAACGGTGACGGGCACGGAGATCTCCATGCCCTCGGTGAGGCTCCTCGGTCTGTCGTCTATCATCATGACGTGGGTCATGCCGGCCTTGTAACCTGCAAAGCCTGCTATTCTGGCCTTATCCCCATCAAGCCAGCTCCTGATTCTGGGAACCTCGCTCTTCGCCCGCTTTCTCGGGCTGTAGGATAGCGAACCTCTTCTTGGTCGATGTATCGTTGCCATTTAGTCCTCCATCTGCGCCAGGTTGAGCAATGCGAGCGTCGCGAAGACGGCCTCTTCAAGTCGAACCGTCTCAGTTCCCTGGTGCGGAATGGTGTTAATCATGTCATATCTGCCAATTGCTTCACAACTCAAGAACGCATCTACGCCTCGTGCGGGTGAGCCGAATACCACCACAAGATCGCGCTTCTGGCCCAATTGACCCATTTGCTGGAGGATTTCTGGCGTTATCGCCTTTCCTTTTATGGAGGTGAGAAGCACGGAGGCGGCATCTTTCGACGCCAGGTAGCCTTCAAGGCTATCCACTACTTCGGTTTCAAACCCCCAGTAATGAGGGATCTCCTTCTGGTCCACTGGCTCAGCGGCGAGCGGGTTATGCGAAAAGATTCTGACACTTAGGCGCTGCCCCACCGAGTACCTACCCACGGTGCGGAGGGGAATTGGGCGATCGATTCCGATTTCCACCCATACGCCGCCATCAGATCCGACGCTTTCAACGACTGCTCCGACGCGAAACTCGCCAATCTTGAGCGATTCCGATTTTGAGTTTATTGGATGATGAGGAGTGCGCAGCGGCGGCAGAACTCCCACATGACGAAGCTCCTCCCTGCGGGGGATGAGCATTCGACGCAAGTACTGCGGGGTATCCATGTATCGCAGCACCATTGTGATAAACCGAGTATCATTGAACTCCGGATCTCGGTAGATCACGATGCGGTTCATGCGGAAGACTGCGGCTGCCCTAGCGATCAAGCCAACCTTGAGCGTATTTACGCGCCCATCCCTACTCTCCATTGTGAGAGAGGACGGGATTACAATGGCTCTCTCGCGGCATCCGGTCATCAGGTTTCCATCCTCTGAAGATGGTAGATATATAAAAAGGTTTGGAGACAATTATGGGCTTGCCCTGACCTGAGAGAATAGAGATCCAATCGCAATTTCTATGCCTAAGAAATCCCAAACAATACGGCCAGGATACTGCCAGGACTGTATCATCAAAACCTTCACCAATCAATACCTTCGCCAATCAATACCTTCGCCAATCAATACCTTCGCCAATCAATACCTTCGCCAATCAATACCTTCACCAATATTAAGATCTCCCGCAAGACTGGGGGATATTCTCCGCAAAGCGAGCTTGCGGATGTTTTTATTGATTAATAGCTAATTAGAAAGAATAATAATAACAATATCCAAAATAAAGAAATCGCAAGCACGCTAGAGGTCTGATCAAAACGCAAACGAAGGACCTTCTGAAAACTTATTTATATCATTTTAACAGATTGAATTCATAGAAAACAGGAATGCCATTTGGTTTTCCCTAACTTGTTGGAGAGTTTAAATGAGAAATAATATAAAAAGTCTGAATAGAGTTGCGGCCATTGCCCTGATTGTGCTGGCTGTAGCTCTTGCTCTGCCTTCAATCGCCCTGGCGACGAATTCGGCAGGCACCGCTTCCGACAGTTCAATTGATGTCGGCAGCTCATTGCAAAAGACACAGGATGGAGGATACATCGTAGTCAGCACCAAGGAGACCAAGAATGCCGACGGCGACGATGTCTGGCTGACCAAGACCGACGACAATGGGAAGAAGATCTGGACAAAATCATACAGCTTCGGCCCGGGTGAGGATGATGGGGCATCGGTCCTGCAGACAAGAGACGGAGGCTATGCTGTAGCCGGTTACACCAACTCCAAGGATGTGACTTATGACGTGCTTCTCATGAAAACCGATTCCAGCGGCCAGGAGCAGTGGCGAAAGACCTTCTCCCTCGGCTCAGGAGATGATACAGGAACTGACGTGAAGGAGACAGACGACGGCGGATTCGTCATCGTGGGAAAGACAAGATCAAATAGCGATGGCGGAAGCGACATACTGCTCTTGAAGGCGGACGCGAAGGGCGATGAGCAGTGGAAGAAGACCTTCAGCATCGGCCCAAGCGATGATGTCGGCGTTGCCGTGCTGCAGACCAAGGACGGAAACTTTGCCGTGGCCGGGTTCACCAACACTACCAACAGCAACTATGACGGCCTTCTTATGAAGGTCGATTCAAAGGGCGACAAAATGTGGAGCAAGACCTACAGCCTCGGCGCAGGCGATGACATCAGCGGGGACATAAAAGAGATTCCTGACGGATTCATATTAGCTGGCCGAACCAGCTCCAAAGATGCCAGCGGTGATGCTCTCCTCATCAAGACCGATTCCGACGGCAATCAGATCTGGACCAAGACTTTCAGCCTCGGTGCGGGAAATGAGGGCAGCTCGTCCGTCCAGCAGGCTGCTGATGGCGGTTATGTCCTGGCCGGTTTCAGCGATTCAAATACATCCGGCAGCTCCGATGTCCTGCTGCTGAAGACCGATGCTGACGGCAATGAAAAGTGGCAGAAGACCTTCAGCTTTGGCGCCGGCAATGATCTCGGCACGGATGTTTTAAGCATTGATAACGGATATGTCATAGCCGGAATTACTGCAACAGACCTGGGCCGCAATGTCGTCCTCGTCAAGACCGATCTTGATGGAGAAGAGCAGTGGAGAAGCAGCTTTACCGGGGAAGAATAAAACCAAGCTGTTCCATCCATCAAAATCCTTTTTTAAGCTTCTCTTTTTCTTGCCTGGGCGCAAAGGTCCTCGGATCAAGATATATTTTGTTCTGGCAGTAGCTGCAGACCGTCTCCAGGCAAGAGCCCTTTTGCAGGGCGGAATCGACCTCATACTGCGGCGTAAGATACTGCGTCATCTCCTCGCCGCACTTTGGGCACGCCACCTTCAGCCACTCCAACCGGCAGAGGTCCCGGATGATTTTTATGAGAAGCCCGATGCAATCGTCAAATCTGTCCCCGGAGAACGCGATGGGCAGCAGGCGCTCAACGAGAAAAGGCAACGTTGCGCCTTCTTCCAGCAGCGGGATTATGAGCAGATCGATTCCCCGGGCCAGGCCGATCTCCTGGCCGACATCCGCCGACTTTGCGCCCCTTTCGGTCAGCAGGGCCACGAAGCATTCGGAATTGCGCACGCCAAAAGACACCCGCTCGGCGAGAGAGATGGCCGGAGACAGACTGTAGAGTGCTGCATAGCTCTCCAGGCCCACCCGCTCCAGGGCGCGCGCGAGCCTCAAGGCCAGCGGCTCATCGTCGCGATGGTGAGATATGTAGACTCGGCTGATCATCCATTCTACTAACGCCCCCATCCTCAAAAGGTTAACTCATCTTGCTTCGTGCGAGCGATCATTTTCCTTGGACAATAAAAATGATGGAGGCAATGATGCACAATCGAAAAGCTGCAAGGCACCAAATCATGCCCCAGTGCGAACTAAAAATATAAATAAATTATTTAGTTGTTATATTATTCATTTTAAACTCTAGTTGTGATATTATTCATTTTTAAACACGGAACCAATATCAATATTCGCGACGAGAAATAGCCATCAGTAACTGGCATTATAAACTAAGTTATTAGTATTTCCTGGTAAGCAAAAAAATGAACTGAAGAAGATGGTGAAGTATCCCATTTTAATTTTGAAATCAGTGTCTGTTGCAGAATCATAGATGCAAATACCTAAAATAAGTACACAATATAATTACAAATCGTTCGCAATACAATCACGAAAACTATTAGTATTAATTAACATTAGTCAATATTACGTAACGATCTTATGGACCAATATGGGGTGCAAAAATGGATGACAGATTTATTCTGGCATTGAAAGCACAATCATGGCTCAAATGGTTTTGCTGCCCTCATTGTGGCAGCAACTCTGCCATATCGAAAAATGGACGTTGCACAATATGTGATGATCAACTGGTGCTCGTGAGAGACGGGAAATTCGAGAGCGATATCATTGAAGAAATGACAAAAAATAATTTGAATATTTTGATGCCCTGGATAGATGGGCCTTCATTCTACTATCACAAACAGTGGGAATCAATGCCGGATATCAGAATTGAGGTTGATATTTCGTAGATTTAAGGAGAATTATTTATTTTTCCGCAGAAGAGAACAGAGCAATAGGCACATGGTTATTTAATTCTGCATTATTGGGAGTATTATGGAATTCAGGATGTGCTTTTGTCCTGCACACTAATATTAAACGGACCGTAATGAGCTTGATTCCCGTTCTACTTCCCCATTTTTAGCAGGCTTGTACTTTCTCAGTACCTTATGCAATTCTTCCATGCTAACCGGTTTGCTGATGTAATCATTCATCCCTGTATTCAAGCACACCTCCCTGTCTCCATCCAAAGCGTGGGCGGTCATCGCTACAATATGAGTCTCAAGTCCCAAAGAACGTATGCGGCGCGTAGCCTCCAGTCCATCCATCTCAGGCATCTGAACATCCATGAGGATGACATCATAGTGCTGCCGCTCCAGAGCCTGCAAAACCTCAAGACCGTTGGCGGCGATATCCGCCTTGTATCCAAGACGTTTTAACATGCCCAGAGCTACCTTTTGATTTATTGGATTATCCTCTGCCATCAGAATGCGAAGGCTGTGTTGCGTCACACTTGCAGTTGCGGGCGGAAGGCTCTTCGTCTTGATCGGCATGGGCTTATTCGGTGAGCAAAGGCCAATCAGGAGACTGTGGAGCTGACCGATCCGAACCGGCTTACTCAGCCAACCATCGACCTGCACATCCGGAGATTTGACTTCACCGATGGGCGTAAGAATCACTACATGAGACCTGCTGTTCAATCCCGTCTTGATGTTTGGGAAACAGTCAATGTCGCTCATTTTAGCATCAATAATTATAAAATCAAAGGCATCCTTGCTTAGCCTCTTGCAGGCTTCCTGACTGCCGGAGGCCTCCGTCGGCATCATTCCCATTGAACGCACGGCCCAGTCCAGCATCCTCCGAACCGCATCGCTGTCATCAATTACCAGAACATTCCTGCCGGCCAATCCCGTATCCAAAGCCTCGACAAAATCCTTCCGCTCAGTCATTACAGTGAAATGAAACGTGCTTCCCCGTCCGGGCAGGCTTTCCGCCCAGATCCGACCATCCATCATCTCCACCAGGCGGCGGCTAATGGCCAGGCCCAGGCCGGTTCCACCATAATTGCGAGTTGTAGACGAATCAACCTGAGTAAATGATTGAAAGAGCTTGCCCAGGCCCTCCTGCGAAATGCCAATTCCGGTATCTTTTACCGCAAAATGAATCATCATTTTTTCATTCTCTGCAATCTCTGCATTCTCTGCAGCAGAGGAACTCACAGATAAGACCACCTCGCCCTTTTGGGTGAACTTCACCGCATTCCCCAAGAGATTTACCAGAATCTGACGCAGCCTGGTGACATCTCCCACGATCTTGGCCGGCACACCCGCCTCCAGGAAATAAGCCAGCTCCAATCCTTTTTTTGAGGCATCGGCTGCCACCAGATCGATGGAATCTTCGATGCAGCTACATAGATCGAAGACCTGCATCTCCAGCTCCATCTTGCCGCCTTCGATCTTCGAGAAGTCAAGGATATCATTGATTATGGACAGCAACGCATTGCCGCTATTGTGAATTGTCTCCAGATAGTCATGCTGCTCCGCCCTCAGATCTGTTTCCATAAGCAACCGGGTCATGCCGATAACAGCATTCATGGGAGTGCGAATCTCGTGGCTCATATTAGCCAAAAATTCCGATTTGGAGCGAGTAGCCGACTCTGCAATCTCTTTTGCTGTCTGCAGATCCCTGTTGGCGGCCTCAAGCTGAGAAGTGCGCTGCGCCACCCTGCGCTCCAGCTCCTCATTGAGGCGAATGATCTCTTGCTCGGCCTGTTCACGCTCCTTGATCTCTTGCTGTGAATTCAAGTAGAGCTGAGTATTCTCATTTAATGCCAGAACCTGGCGGATTATGACCAATCCGATAATAGTCGCCACGGAAAAAGATAAAGTGGCGAAGGATAGCGCAAATTGGTTATAGTGCCTCCATATCAGCATACTGAATGCACCGGCAGCACATAGATACGGCAAATAGAGCGGCCAGGTATTCCGCCAATAATGCACCATCGAGAGCGAAGAAGAATTAATGGACCCTTTCTTTACGGCCTCGACCTGCGCAATGCCGCCCAGGCCCATTATAATATATCCGGCCACCCAGCCGCTATCCAGTAATCCTCCCGGAATATAGGTTCCATCGAGAGACTGCCGCATAAAAATGGCATCCGTAACTATCCAGGTCCCGGTACCAACGGCAAGAAGCATTAGCGGTTTGCTCTCCGCAGAATTGATTTTTCGAAAGAGCAATTCAACCACAAAGAAAAGCAATATCAAATCCAGAACAGGATAGGCTACCGAGAGGACCATAGTCAGGCTGTCCACTTCCAAATTCTGCTCGATTGTCGGTTCAATAATCAAAGACCAGAAGACAAGAATGGACGTTATGATCACGATGCTCGTGTCCAGCATTGCCTTGATCCTTTCTCGAGCGGAGATAAGGGAGGAAGGCAGGAGGAGAATGCCTAACATGAAAAATGGGTAGACCAATAGACAGGGCACATCCGCGATAGATGGAAAAGGACTTTGCAGGAGAACTGTTTCAAGATAAGCCCATAAGAAATCGCCTAAAGTGAAGCAGAGTTGCCCGATGGAGATCATCAACCATGCAAGAAAAATTCTCCGGCTCAGCCCAAGGGATGTGCGCGCTGCATAAAAAAGACATAGTGTCGCCATGCTATCAACGACAACGGGTGCCCAATCACTGTAAACGGTGACGTTCCAGGGATCGTCTCTCAAATGATTTCCTATGAGAAGGTAGATCAGGAATATAGCAGCAGAACAGAATAATGCATTGTTAAAGGAGATTAAAATCCCGGACTCCTCTGAAGATTGCACCTTGCTAAAAATATAATGGAGAGCGCTACCAATGCGGCCTATCGTTTCCCTATTCTCGGAAGACGAGGACGAGCTACTATCCTTCAAAACAGATTTCGGCATAATCTACACCATAAAATATCTAATCAATGTCCCTGGTGTTCATGATTGCCAATAGCTCCTGTGCTTCGATCCGTAAGGCATACTGCTACGAGGTCTTTTAATGAAGCTCGATCTCCTGCAAAGATGTCGATCCTACCAGATTCTATTCATCAATAAGAGCGAAAGGATCGTATCCATGCTTCAAACATGATATTCTTCTTTACGTAGATAAAACTAATGACCGAAGTATAATGTTAATAGGTCTATTTATAAATCTAATGATAAATCAGTATCATTACACTCAATTCATTTCTGCTCTTGGCGGCAATCTTCCAGAAATATTTACAGACATTTAGGCTAAATTTATTCAGGTTTGCGATTGCTGCCAATGTTTGGTTATTTACTCTGCAAACGGTGGATCTTAAGCGAATTGTTTTTCATGCTTTTTGCATCAAAAAAAAATATATAGACGATCCATTAAATCGCCCCATTCTGCCTGGCTTACCAATACCACAGGTCATTGCTGTAATAATTGTATGGATACCAATAGGAATAGCGGTATGAATACGGATACCAGGCACTCTCAGGATAGTAGTAATAGGAATAGCGGTATGGATGATAGGTTTTCCCTTGATAGCTATAGTAGGAAAAAGGATCGGACCCCCGGTACCATAAGCTGCCAGGATAATCATAGGGCGTGTATCCGCTGCCAAAAACCCAGCTCGGAGGGAGCCAGTGATTTCCGGTTTCGTCATCCGATTGAGCTACGCATATTGGTGCAGCCAAGATCATGGCCAGCAATGGCAATAATGCCGCTAGGATCTTATTCATAATAACCCCACCATCATAAAATAGGGTCTCTGAGCTATTAAAGATATTCCTGGAATATTTCGCCTTGTGGAATCCCGAAATTATTTCGCCTTGTGGAGTCCTGAAATTATTTCGCCTTATTTCGCCTCAATTATTTTTAGCTGCTATTCATTATTATGGTCAAGAATCCAGGAATTAACACTCATTAATCACATCTGCGAACTCATTGGTCAGGATACGAGTGTCATTCTTTCGGTGTTGGATTATGATCAGGGGTGGCCACAGATTTGGCCACATCTGCATTAGTATTTTAAATATAAATAGTATGAAGAAATAGTAATAAATTGCCTATAATATAGAGCAAGATACCCAGAGCACCAAGGGTTCTCTTCGGTGCGGAATGGGCAATAAATAAAATAACGAACATAATAGATGCCATTCCCAAAGATACCACAAGGATCTTGCGCAGAGGCGTGAGAATCGGTTCGACAAAGTTGATGTAAGTTGTTATGTCGTCCCTGAAGACGGCATTATGATCAAATATAATTTTATAAAGTGCCAATAAAACAACCACGGCAATGATCGTAATAAATATCAATCGATTATATTTTGCGCATACCTTGACTCTTTTCAAGGACCGGCTGTAGGCCTTCGATATGAAAACCTCTAAAAGATCGTTTAGTTTATCAATTCTGTCTTTTACTATAAAATACTCAACTGCCAGGATGATGCCTGCAAAGAAGTTTGCGATAATCCCTGCTTGCTCCAGTGTTTTCTCGTTTATGGCAGATAGAGCCCATTGAAGATCGATAAATGGCATTATTCCTACCTTTGCAATCCTTCGCATAGCCGCTATCGCTTGAGATAGCACATGATATCACATGCCCACAGAAGGATCGATTTTAGCATTTGGCGCAACATTTGGCTACAGCATTCGGCTGCCGGCTGCAGTTCCGTCGTTATATGATCTGATAAGGGGAATAAATACCTATCCAAACCCTATGAAAATTGCGCAATCCTGAAGTCTTTTCTCACTATCACATTTTATGCAGCATAAACTATCCTCGTGATCATTCGCGATACTGCTAGGCAAAATCATCAAGGTCATTTCTTTCTTTGACAAGCAATTCTAACAGAAACACATGGCCTATTGCAATTGCCAGCGCCGATCTTCGCCTGCACATCCTCGCAGCTTCAGCCGGATCGGCACTCCATCCTGCACCCGCGCCCGGACCCTCGCAGGCTGACCTACCCCTGGTAAAAGCGCACGCTTGCCCGCGGTTCTTGTCCTGGCGGGCAAGGTATCATCCGCAAATCCGGCAATTCAGAATGGCGAATGGACAAACAGTATTCTCTAGGCCGTGATGCTCTCAAAACGGCGTCCGCCCGCACGGCTCCGGCCTGGCGGGCAGACTGCACCACAAGGAAAATCCGGAAAGCTAACCCATCATTTTCTTGATATCCTCTTCCGGTGTGCTTATCAGCCTGATGTCGTACTTTTCCACCAGTATCTTCAGCATGTCGTCGTTGATCCATCCCGGCACAATCGGCCCGAGATAAATCCCCTTGATTCCCAATGCAAGCAGCGACCAGAGAATGGCCACAGCCTTCTGCTCCATCCAGCTCACCACCAGCGTCAGCGGCAGGTCGTTCACACCAACACCGAACAATTCCGCCAGAGCCTGGGCCACTTCCAGGGCTACGATGGCGTCATTGCACTGGCCGAGATCGATGAGCCGCGGGATGCCCTCGATATTGCCGAGATCCAGGTCGTTGAAGCGGAACTTGCCGCAGGCGAGGGTCAGCACCACCGTGTCCTCGGGGAGCTTTTGCACAAACTCGCGGTAGTAGTCCGACCTCTTCAAAGGCGCATCGCATCCGCCCACCAGGAAGAACCTCTTGATCTTGCCCTCCGTTACGAGCTGCTTGATCTTGGCGGCATGGCTGAGCAGAACGGATGTGGAAAAGCCGGTGGTCAGCTCATAGTCTCCGGGCGCGTCAGGCAACTCCGGCAAAGAGCGGGCCGTAGCGATCACTTCAGAGAAATCGTAGCCCTCGATGTGCTTGACGCCGGGAAGGTAGACCGGCCCGGCGGCGAACATGCGGTCTTTGTACTCATCACGCGGGATGAGGAAGCAGTTGGAGGTGCCAAGAATTGCCATCGGATATTTGGCAAAGAGCTGGCGCTGATCAAACCACGCTTTCCCCAGGTTCCCGGCCAGGTTCCTGTACTTCTTCAAGCCCGGATAGCCGTGGGCGGGCAGCATCTCGGAGTGAGTGTAGACGAAGACATCCGTTCCTTCCACCTGGCCCAGGAGCTTGTCCAGCATGTGGAGGTCGTGGCCCGTCACAAGTATTCCATGCCCCTTCACTGTGCCCGTTCGTACCTGAGTCGGGACCGGCTCGCCGAACTTCTCGATGTGCGCCTTCTTGAGCAGTTTCATGGTGCGAATGTTCATCTCGCCGGCCTTGACGGCCAGGTTGAGGAACTCAGCCGGATCGAAATTGACGTTGGTCAGGGTGGAGAAGAATCCTCGCTCGATGAACGCATCCACCTCGGGATCGGTATAGCCCAGTTCCCTGGCGTGATAGAGATAGGCGCTGATGCCCTTGATGGCGAAGAGCAGGTTGTCCTGCAATCGGGCCACGGTCGCTTCCTTTCCACAAACGCCTTTCAGTGTGCAGCCGGTACCTCTTGCAGTCTGAGAGCACTGGTAGCAGAACATATCAAGTTTTTCAGTTGCAGCCATATTTTGTTTACCTCCTTATTGATTTTGAGTCGATGCTTGAGACTAAATAATTCCATTAAATTCCATTTTTTATTTTCAGTTATATTAGTTCGTTAAAGCATATACGACTTTCACTATCCGCAGGATTTTTTTGATCCATTACAGTTTGATCGGTCCACCATTCCAGCTATCGCCGTCCGGCTCCCGACACTTTTTTGGTGAGCAGGCATCTCACCAAGACAAGTATACTAAAGATACCAAAGTATAAAGCCTAGAGCGTTTCCCAAAAGATACCACTAGCAAAAGGCTTGACAAATCCGTGGACAATCATGCGCAGTCTCCGCATACGGTCATGCGTAGTTTCCGCATGGTCCGGGCAAAAGGGAAAATTCGGACGAATTGGGCTGGAAAAGAGGCAATACGGTAAGCGCAAAAAGAGGCATGAACGGACTTATGCCGGGGCACTCAGGCTGGATTTTGCATTCTTTATTCGCTTTTGGCCCGGCGGCCCTTCCGGGTCCGGCTTTCATAATTCGTTGTCAGGAAACTGGCTGCAGGTGAATTTATTGAGAGATTCTTCCAGGAAGCCGGCAATTCCGCCGGGATGGTGCGCCTCAAGAGCATCAAGTTCTGCCACCTTCTTTGGATCGAGCGAGTGAGATTTTAGGTATTTTTTAAACCGCTCTTGCTCGTCTTTATCAGATCCGTTCTGATGCATTGGAGCCTTTTGCGGGAGATTCTTTTGCAGGGGGATCTTGAGGGTGGAAATTTGTTCGGGAAGAAGGCCGATGCATTTGACTTTTATGTCTGAGCCGCAACCTTGCGGCTTTGCTTTCGCGATCATGGCCGCCAGATTCGCGGCAAAGAAGGCTGCATTTGGTGCAAGGTCATTTAGACAGAGAATGATCGTTTGCCTCTCTGCCGCTCGGCAGAATAACGAATCCAATGCATCCTTGGAGGGCGTTTTATGAACCGAGACCAGGGCCGCATTATGTTTTCTGCAGACGGGAATAAGCAGCGGATAAAGCGAGGTCTTATTCACCCAGACTTCAACGGAGCACGGCAAGTTTCCAGCCTGTTCCGGCAAGAGGGTCAGCTCTCGCAAAGACTCGTCAATGATAGCATCATCAGGGACATATCCCTGCGCCTTCGCCTTGCCCAGCCATTTTGGCAGCTTCTCTCCGTCATTCTCGTGATAGGGCCTCATGATGCGAATCTCACCCACAAAGCCGCCGCAGATGGGATAATCTGATACATCCCTTTGCAAAGCGTAATAAAACAGGCCCCGCTCCGTGGTCCTGGATCTGCCGGTCTCCTTCACGAAATCCGCGTAAGCCCTTGCCACCCACTTGGACTTGGTCCTGTCCGTCTCCGTCTCCACAAATGCATCAGTCATTATCTGCTCCTCTCGTCCACTTTGGATCTCTGCTCCTCTCTTTCACTTTGGATCTTGCTGCTCCCTTGGCTTCCTGCAACAGTATATTCCCGTGAGAGTATATTTTGGATACTAAGGTATTTAGGCAAGAGCGTTTCCACAAAGATACCATGCAGGAAGGATGCACCGTAAACCTCACGGTAAAGTACATCGCTCGAAAATGGACCATGCTCATTCTTCTGGAGCTTTACAAAGGTGAAGGGCATGTCCGGCGCTTCTCCGAGTTGAAGAGCTGTCTTGGCGAAATCACCCAAAAGGTGCTTTCGGCGCGGCTCAGAGAGCTGGAGAAAGAAGGCTTGATTGAGAATCGGGTGGACAAGACCACTTTTCCCGTGAAGAGCGAGTACATCCTGACCGAGAGCGGCCTTGAAATCATCAACATCATCAAGGATATGAAGCGCTGGGCGCTGAAGTGGAAGATATCCAACATAGAGTGCAGCTGTCAGGATTGCAGCCAGTGCGTGCTGTGAGGATGGATCTTGGATTGAGGGATGGATAAATTCAGGGAGAAAATGCCATCCTGATCATTTTTCCTGAATGTTCATCCATTCGAAAATCTCCTTTGCATAGAGCGGAAAGATTCTCAGGCTTTTATGGAAACTGCTGAAAACGATATTAAGATCGATTTGAGCATATTGATGGACGAGCAGATTTCTCAAACCTTCCAGGCCTTTAACTTGTAGGATTGCGAAGGACGAAGCGGGAAGTCCCCGGCCTTTAGGCCGTGGGATGAAAGCGGAGTCCTTTGCCCATATTACTTTCGCCCTGCACTCAAATTATAT
>Ga0074198_1000736_pt1 | contig 28984 bp, 26 predicted proteins | sample EPASupsiteSAE323_FD_64527 | JGI IMG/M metagenome (GOLD analysis project Ga0074198, IMG submission 64527) | Bioremediated contaminated groundwater from EPA Superfund site, New Mexico - Sample SAE3-23 | ecosystem: Environmental > Aquatic > Deep subsurface > Groundwater > Contaminated ...
TTGTGTGGGCCCGGGCTGTCTCGAGCCGTTGGAGCCGGTGGGATTTCTGGAGTTCCTGCAGCTGGAGGCCAGTGCTCGGCTGGTGCTCACGGACTCGGGCGGTGTGCAGGAGGAAGCGTGTGTCCTGGGGGTGCCGTGCGTGATGCTGCGAGATAATACGGAGAGGCTGGAGACGGTGGATGTGGGAGCGAATGTGCTGGCTGGAGTAAGAGCCATTGAGATCCTCAAAGCCACCAAGCAAATGTTATCGCAGGGTGATGTTTGGGAAAATCCTTTTGGAGATGGCAGGGCAAGCGATTTGATCCTGGATTTTATAGCGTAATCGTTGTGGACGAGCTGGGAAGGCGGCGAGAGATAATTGAGATAGTATAAAAAAATCGAAATTTTAACATGATGAGAATATATTCAGAATCTGAATGAATTTTGCGGTTTTTCTCTTTATTTGATGGGAGCTAACCTTATGAGCATATTGGATGGAAAGAAAATTTTGATAACTGGTGGGACTGGTTCATTTGGGAATGCGTTTATTGATTTCGCCCAGAAATATGATACCAAGTTTGTTGTTTTCAGTCGTGATGAAAAAAAACAACATGATATGTATGTTGAACGAACAAATGATGACATCCATTACATCGTAGGAGATATCCGTGACAAGAGCAGATTGCTGAAATATCTCAAGGATGTAGATTATGTTCTCCATGCTGCTGCCTTAAAGCATGTTCCAACTGGTGAAAATTTTCCTGAAGAAGTCGTAAAGACTAATATTCTTGGCACACAAAATGTAATAGAAGCGGCTGAAGAATGCGGCGTAAAAAAAGTCGTAAATCTCAGTACAGATAAAGCAGTCTATCCTATAAACGCTTATGGAATGAGCAAAGCCCTGGCAGAAAAGATTATTTCAGCTCATGATGGCAATACTGTATGTGTAAGCCTGAGATATGGAAATGTTCTTGGTTCACGCGGATCTGTGATTCCGTTGTTCTTAAGCCAAATTAATGGTAATAAACCCCTAACGATCACAAATTATGATATGACTCGTTTTTTATTGCCGCTGAGCAATGCGGTTTCTTTAGCGCTCAAATGCCTGGAAGTCGGGAACGATGGAGACCTTTTTGTTATTAAGCCGCCTGCTTGCAGTGTAAGAACTCTTGTCGAAGCTTTCGAGCTTCATTTCCAAAAGCAATTCGAGAAGAAATTGATTGGAGTAAGGCCCGGGGAAAAGATGGATGAGACTCTGCTGACCACTGAAGAGATCAACAGATCATCGACCATAAATCAAAACGGAATTATTTATGCCAAGATATCCAGATTGGATGCGAACCTAGGCGACTATTTCTACAAAGGCGAGGACTTCAAACCTTTGGAGCCTTTTACTTCCTCGAATACGATCCAATTAGGTGCAGTTGAAGTTTTAGATACGATTCATGAGGCGGGTCTGCTATAAGAATCGGTTTGACAGGCGGCAATGGATTTATAGGTCGCCATTTGGCCAAGTGTTTAGACGATCCTATATTGTTTGAAGCGGATCTGACGAGCATAAGCGATGCCTGTGAATTTGTAAGTGACTGCGATAGAATTTATCACCTCGCTGGAAAGAACAGGGAACCGTTAGGTGAGATACTTAAGAATAATATTTTATCGACATCCAATTTGATTCTAGCCACCAAGGTTAAGAAAGTAAATCCGGAGATAATCTTTGCGTCATCTCAACAGGTGATTTGGAATAGTGATTCGGAATACGGATTCACGAAAAGCGCTGAAGAGGAGATCATTAAAAAGGCAAATAAATGGTGCATATTCAGAATCCCCAATGTTTATGGACCGGGAGGCACACCTTTTTATAATTCGGTCATTGCGACATTTTGCTATCAACTTTCCAGAGGAGAATCAGTAACTATTCATGATCCGACTGTTAAACGCGAGTTCATATTTATTGACGATTTGGTTGATCTGCTCCTCATTCCAGAATTTAATATGTTAAATTCGATAAAAGGCGAGACAATGACTATCGGGGAAATATACTTTTTCTTAACGAAAGGCTTAGGAATGCACAAGAAGATGGAAAAATGCCTACAATATTATAAGGATTTAAAAAAATAATGTATCCCATTCATGAAAATGAAACTGGACTATTCCAGGAGCTAGCAAGGACAGAAGATGTAAAATTCGGGCAGATCAGCTTGCTAATTATCAATTCCGGATGCTCAAGAGGCGGCCATTATCATACCAGAAAAAAGGAATGGTTTTGTTGTATCCATGGACGCTGCAGACTGGATCTAATAAACGTGCATTCTAATGCTCGAAAAGAAGTAATACTTGATGAATCCAAGCGAGAGTTCATTAAAGTTGAACCATTTTGGGCACATACATTAACCAACTTAAGCAATGTTAGACCATGCGACCTAATTATAGTCGTAAGCGAAGAATTTAACGAATCCGATCCAGATACGCTCAAAACTAAATGATGGCGGTATTTTATTGTCAGAATTGAAGATAATGACTATAATGGGCACACGGCCTGAGATTATACGCTTATCGGAAACGATCAAGAGATTAGATAAATATACCAATCACATTCTGGTGCATACCAATCAGAATTACGATTATGAGCTAAAAGAGGTCTTTTTTAAGGAACTCAATTTAAGAAATCCGGATCACTTGTTGGATGTCAAGGCAGCTACGATTGGAGAGCAGATAGGAAAAATATTGATCCAAACCGAAAAGGTCATGCTGGATGAAAAGCCTGATGCTCTACTTATTTTGGGCGATACAAATAGTGCATTGTCCTGCATCGTGGCAAAGAGACTCAAGATACCTATTTTTCATATGGAAGCCGGAAATAGATGCTTCGACGATAGAGTTCCGGAAGAGATTAATCGAAGAATTGTCGATCATACATCCGATGTCAATCTTCCATATACAGAGCACGCTCGCAGAAACCTCTTGCATGAAGGGTTGAGCCCTGAAAACATTTATGTAACGGGCTCTCCGATGGCCGAGATCCTCAAGTTCAATATGGAAAAGATTGAAAAATCTTGTATACTCGACGAACTAAATCTTGAAAAAGATAAGTATTTCCTTATTAGTATCCATAGAGAAGAGAATGTGGATAACTTAGATAATATTAATGCAATTCTAACGGCTTTTGACTTAATAGCCAAAAAGTATGGATATCCGCTGGTGATATCCACTCACCCTCGAACCAGAAAACGGATCGATGAATTAGGCATGCCTGAAAATGATTTATTCTTTTTCCATCAGCCGTTTGGCATTTTTGATTATGTAAAATTGCAGAAGAATGCCTACTGTAATTTATCCGATAGCGGAACAATACATGAGGATGCGGGCATTATGGGAATACCCGCAGTAGTAGTAAGGGAAAGCTCGGAGCGGCCGGAAGCATATGACACAGGGAATGTCATATTAAGTGGTGTGAATTTATCGTCCATACTGCTATCAATCGATATAGCAAGATCCCAATACGAAAGGTTGATTAAATTCGAAACGCCAATAGATTATCAGGATGTAAACGTGTCTGATAAAGTCATTCGGCTGATCGTGGGGCTTTGTAAATTGATGCAAAAAAAGAAATATTTATCTTCAAATTAGATTCCGCGATTGTCACTTATTCTATAAATGTATTTAGTATTTAATAATTTCATTCCGAATATGAAGGTATGCCTTGTTGAAGCAGGGCTGCGAAGCTATGAGAGCACCATGCGGAAGATATCAACCGGGTGGTGGAAGATCACATTTCCGATTATCTTTTTGCATCGGTTGATCTGTCTAAGGAGAGCCTTTTCAAAGAAGGAATTTGACGAGAATCAGATCCATGTCACCGGTAACACCACCGCGGATCAGTATATCAGAATCTTGAGATTGCCTGGAGATTTGGCGAATGAGGGCGAGGTCCGATATGGTGACAAGGGCTATCATGGCGCAAAAACAAAGGGATACGATGCACCGATGAAACGAGCCGAGGACTTCCGCTTAGCATTTTTGATGGACTCCGAAACAAAAGAATCAGCAGCAGGCGATCTATTATGGAAGGATGTTATGGTGTCATAAAATAGTCTTCAAGTCAGGACATGTGATGGTTACAACAGTTGAAAGGGCTGCAGTCAAAATGACGTTCAATGCAATAGGATATAGCTTATTCAATTTTCTCGGCAAAGTTAACAAAAAATCTGCCTAGCCATAGCTATGGATAAAAACGCAAAAAGTATGGAAAAATAACGACAAAACAGGATTAAGATGTCGAAAATTGGAGGATTACGCGAGAATTTGAGCGTTTAAATTGAAAATATTAACGTAGTTCGCTTCAGAAGCGACCGATGCAGTGATATTCGAAATCCTCTCCAGTACTCTGGTGGGGGCAAATTCTGTTGTGATCTTGAAGCGGACCAAGCAAATGATGGAAAATGGGAATCAATGGACGAATCCTTTTGGTGACGGAAATGCAGGGAGACAGATCATAGATATATTAAGCTAACTTCATTTAAATGCAGTCTCCCATAGATTAGCTTGGCTTTGCGATGAATATATGACAAGGAGGCGAAATGTACGTAATTGGAATAGGAAAAACAAAGTTCGGAATCCTAAATGAATCAATTGCTCAACTGGCCTATAAAGCCATGTATGAAGCAATATCAGATAGTCCTATTTCAATTACCGATATTGGTGCTGTTTATGTGTCTAATTTTCTTGGTTCCACCTATCAAAAGCAATTGCATTTAAACGCAGTAATCTCAAGCTTGCTCCCAGAACTTAGAATACCAATTATTGGGATTGAAACAGCCTGCGCATCTGGGGCCAGTGCACTTTACCAGGGATTGTTGGCATTGAGCCGATTCGAAAATGTTCTTGTTGTCGGCGTCGAGAAGATGACGGATGAAACAAAGATGAAAAGTATTGAAAATTTGGCGATGGCTGGAGATAGAAAGCTGGATCAAGAACAGGGCCTGATTTTTCCTGCTAACTATGCACTGATTGCACAACAACATATGATAAGATACGGGACTACTCATGACGATCTTTCGGCAGTTTCATTTAAGAATCATAAAAATGCGAATTTGAATCCCCTCGCACATTTCAATTATAAGCAAGTTACTATGGATATGATCAATATATCACCGATAATCTCCTCTCCCTTGAATCTATTCGATTGCAGTCCTATATCAGATGGTGCCTCCGCAGTCGTGCTATCTCGGGATAGAAAATGCGATCGAGATGTTGAGGTTATAGGATCTGAATTGGCGACTGATTATATTTCATTGGCACAGAGAATCGATACTACATCATTTGACGCTACAAAAATCGCTGCAGCTAATGCTTTTCGTCAGGCAAAACTGCGACCCAAAGACCTTGATATTGTAGAGGCACATGATTGTTTCACCATTGCGGAACTTGTAGCAATGGAAGACTTGGGGATCTGTAAACCCGGGGAGAGCAAAGATTGGATTCGAAAAGAAAGAACTGCCTTGAATGGAGACCTTCCGATAAATACAGATGGTGGTCTCAAGGCAGACGGTCATCCTATTGGGGCATCCGGCATTGCCCAAATATGCGAAATTGTAACACAATTAAGAGGAGAGGCTAATAAGAGACAGGTGGATCGAGCTAGAGTTGGACTAGCTCATAATGTTGGAGGCATTGGTGGGACTGCAGTGATTCATATTTTGAGGGGGTTATCTTGATTATAATGGAATGCGAAAGATGCCAAAAAAAATGGTACTACCTGGTAGAAAAATGCATCTTTTGTAAAGGTGACCTTCGAGCCGTATCCTCAACTGAATTCACGATTAAAGGCGTAACAACCGTGCATGTTCCTTCTCCTGAGCATGACAAGGTTCCATATTATGAGCTGTTATTGAATGATGACCATGGTAACATTTGCATAAGGAAATCATTTGAGAATTACAAAATTGGTGATACGATAGAACTTGATCCGATTGAAACAGGCGCTCATCAAGCTCAAAAACAAAAGAAAATAGGGATTATAGGCACAGGTCTGATGGGGAAACAGCTAGCTCAGTTCTTTTCGCAAAGTGGATATTCGGTTATATTATATAGCCGGACTGAAGAAGGATCTTTAATGGCTATAAAAAAAATTGAGAAGAGATTATCTAAGATGAAAGATCCGCAAGAGATCAAGATAATAACAAATAGGATTGATCCAACCGACGAATTATCCAGGCTCAAAGATGCTGAGCTTGTTATCGAGTCCATTATCGAAGACATTGATATTAAAAAGCAGCTATTTAGTGATCTAAGCTCTATATGCCCGAAAAATGCTATCCTTGCAACTAACACTTCTTCACTTCCTATAACTGAACTTGCCACTTTTGTCTCCAATCCGGAACGATTTATTGGCATGCATTTTTTCAATCCTGTTTCGAAGATGCATCTAGTTGAGATCGTATATGGTCGGGATACGTCAAAATATACCATTGAATATGTTGTTAACCTCTCTAATGAGTTAGGAAAAACTCCGATACTGGTAAAGGATTCTCCTGGTTTTATAGTAAATCGTTCTTTGATGCCCTTCATAAACGAAGCTGCCTCCCTATTGCAGGAAGGCGTTTCACCTGATGATATTGATAATGCTATTAAGCTAGGACTGAATCATCCCATGGGACCTTTGGCTCTTGCGGATTTGATTGGTTTGGATATATGCGTGTCAATAATGAAAACATTATACAAAGGATTTAACGACGCTAGATACATTCCTTCTCCGAAGTTCTACGAGCTAATTGGGAAGGGCCATTTGGGCAAAAAAACCGGCAAAGGATTTTATGATTATTCTATTTGACTGAAGAAAACATCTAAATTTTTTAGATGATAGTTTAGAATTCAATTTAGGTTTTTGGACTAATTTATCATTTTAAGGATCTTGAAATGGTGTCTACATGGAAGAGCCAGAGGAAATCAACAAGAAAGAGCTAATGGAATACTATAGCTATAAAGGCAAGATTGGTACTGCTAAATATTATCTTCGCTATCTAGGTAGCTGGATATTGCAGACCTTAGCTAAAGTATCTCCTCATCCTAGGTTGGCAGTAAAGCTCCAAAGAATTCGAGGGGTGAATATAGGAAATCATGTTTATATAGGACCCGATGTTAATTTGGATGATCTATATCCGCATTTGATAACTATCGAAGACTATGTCAGTATCGGAATGAGAACCCTTATTTTCGTTCATTCTAATCCTACATGTTCCCTTGATATCAAAAATAATTATTACCAAAGAGAGGTTGCTCCAACAACTATCAAACGTGGAGCATGGATTACACCGGGATGTATCATTCTTGCAGGAGTAACAATCGGAGAGAATAGCATTGTAGGTGCCGGTAGCGTTGTCGTAAAAGATGTCGAGCCCTATACCATAGTCGGCGGAAGCCCTGCAAAATTAATCAAGCGACTTGAGCGGCGAGTTAAAACCGAAGATTTCGGTGAATTGCGATGATCAACGCGATGGTTGTGGATCTTGAACACTGGCATTCCAACGAGTTTTTAACCGATTATCTTCCTGCAGAACCAGTTGATCAGATTCCGGAATCGGTCCAACCGCTCTTAGATCTGCTGGATAGGTACAATGTGAGAGTAACGTTTGCCGTGCTCGGGTCTGTGGCGGAAAAGCATCCTGAACTAGTGAAAGAGATACATGATAAGGGACATGAGATAGCCTCGCATGCTTGGTCGCATAAAACGTTGTACGCACTTGGCAAGGAAGACTTTGATGATGAGATCAGAAGATCTGTTGATCTCCTGACTTCTATTACTGGAGAGCGGCCGGTAGGATTTCGTGCACCTAGTTTCTCAATCGATAACTCAACGAAGTGGGCTTTTGAGATACTGGAGAAGTATGGATTCAAATATGATGCAAGTGTTTTTCCCATAAAAACAATGCTATATGGTGTGCCGGATGCTCCTCTGCATATTTACAGGCCATCCAAAGCGGATATAACAAAGGAAGATACCGATGGAAATATTATTGAGTTTCCTATGACAATCCTAAAAATTGGCAAGAATATCCCGATCGCGGGCGGCTTTTATTTGAGGGTGTTACCACTCTGGTTCTTAAAATATGGAATTCGAGAAGTGAACAAAGATAGGCCCGTTATTATTTACATTCACCCGTGGGAGATTTATTCAAGAACCCCGAGATTGAAAGTACCGATGTTCTCCCAATTTGTGGCGTATTATGGGATAAACTCTGCTTTGAGGAAACTCAAAGGATTATTGAAAGAATTTGAGTTTGCATCAATTCGCGACGTCCTAACTAAATATTGAGTTTGGTTTTCATACTTGGGATGAATAAAATGGATAAATTAAGAGTTGGAGTAATCGGTGCGGGAAAAATGGGAATTCTCCATTCAGGCATCTTTAACAGCTTAGACAAAAGTACGCTTTGCGCGATAACCGATAACGATGGATTTATGGTTAACGTCTTGAATAATTATCTTCCAAGAGTAAATGCATATCGGGATTATAAAGAAATGATAAAAAAGGAAAATCTAGACTTGGCTGTTATTACAACTCCCGTATATCTTCATAAGCCAATTATCGAGAATTTAATTGAAAATAATTTATCTATTTTTGTGGAAAAGCCGCTAGCAATCAATGGCAACGAATGTAAATCCTTGTTAAGCAAAAGCCATAGAAATAAGTCCTTGGTGGGATATTGTAGAAGGTTCATGGAGACGTACAAACTTGCCAAAAAAATAATTTTGAGCGAAGAATTGGGGAAAGTTAATTATTTTAATTCTCATATATATGTTTCCCAAATTTTTGGTCAGGGGAAAGGATGGCTATATTCTCCAAAGATGAGTGGCGGGGGAGTTTTGATTGACCTAGGTTCCCATGCTATTGATCTCTTTCATTATATATTTGGAGATATTCTAAATGTTAGTGCATTTGCTGAACCTGTATTTAATAAGGAAGTCGAAGATTATGCCTCCATTAACTTGCGTCTGCAGAATAAGATCTTTGGGTCGTTGCAGGTATCGTGGTCAATAAGGAGTTATCGCCTTCCTGAATTTAAAATTGAAATACATATGGATGATGGAGTAATCAATGTAACTGAAAAGTACATAAGCATCTATTCAGAGGTAAATGCTAATCATGTAAAAAAGGGCTGGAATACTTATTATAAACAGGATTTAGTTAAAAATATTAAAATTAATATAGCCGGCCCAGAATATACCTTAGAAGACTTGCATATTTTAGATTGTATTTTAAAAAATAGGCAGACTATCTGCGATTTTGGCGAAGCAGCCAAAACCAACTTTGTCTTAGACAAAATTTACTCTTCGATCGAAAGCAACAAGGTTGAAAAAATAAGTTATGGGGTTTGAAGATGGAACTCATTTTAGGCCATAATCAGTTTATTGGGATAAGTCATCTTTCTGAAGAAAAAAGTATTGAACTCGAAAAGAAGTTCTATAATGCTAAAGATATATATCGCGTAGTTGAAAGCGCTGCAAGCCTCGGGTATAGGAATATGATATTCGAAAACCACCCTAGAATGTTGGAATTTTTGAAACTCTATTTATGTTCCCATACTTTTGATATGGATTTCTATCTTCAAGTTCCTTATATACAAGGATATATTAAAAAAATGAATGAAACTGGTTTGTCTGGATTAGCTAGAGATATGATTCACAAGGAAGGCCTAAAAGGCGTTTCCGCAATGGCATTAAGAAATGTGATTAATCTCGCCCAGAAAAATTATCTCTCTATAGCCGCATCAGCAATAGAACTTGAGACCTCACCATTGAGGGATGCTAACATTAAGGCATTACTTATGCACAACGTAACAACAGATTTGCTATTATCTCTTCAGGTATCCAGTGCTTTTACTGAGTATGTGGAATATGTAAAAGATAACCTCAATTTAAATCCTGGATTTACGACAGTGAACTTTCCTTTACTCAAGAAAAGTTTTGAAAAATGGGATATGCCTTCTTCACTTATTATGACCTCGGTAAACATCAAAGGCTACGATATGAATCCCTCAAAAGTAGTCGTAGAGTCTTCTATTAAAGAATATAACGGTGATCTAATTGCGATGAATGTTTTGGGTGGAGGTGCATTTTCGATTCGAGAAGCAAATAATTATTTAAAAGGATTTAAAAATATAAAGTCTTGTGTGGTTGGAGCATCTTCAAGAGAGCACTTAATAGAATTAATTGAAATTCTTGGTAAGCCTAATTAAGATCTTTGGCACTGTCTCAAAATCAAGTGATTTTTGGAGATTGAAGTCGCTAGATAGCGAAATCACTAAATTAGCCCCATTATCAGCAATGCATAGTGTATTTGGCGTTTAATCCATAAATATATGCTCATTTGCTCAGAATATCTGTTAATCATCTGAACAAGTGATTCCGATGTATCTCTCAGAAACACCAACCATCACTTGAAAACGCGACAGTGCCAGATATTCGCATCCTATTTAGAAAAAAGGTATGTGTTTAGTTCTCTCATGAATTAATCCAAATTCGCCTAAATCCATTTAGACCAGAAAAATTAAATAATATAATGACAATATTTGCTAACTGGGAGTATGGACGAAGGAGAAACTATCAAGCAACTTCAGGAACAGAATGATTTTCTAAAACGCGAGAATGAGTTGCTTAAGGCAAAAATACGAGAACTTGAAGCCCGATTAGCTCAATATGAGAATGCACATACTCCACCAAGCCTAAGACGAGGGCGGAATCGTAAAAAAGATCCGGATAAGGACCTCAAGGGAAAGCCTGGTCAAAGGATTGGGCATAAAGGTGTAACGAGACCTTATGCACCTCCAGATAGGCAAGTAAAAGTTGCAATGGATCTATGCCCCGATTGCGGAGCAAAGCTTGGCCCTCCTTTCCGAATTGATTCGAAGATTATTGAAGAAATTCCGGAACCTCAACCCGTCACCGTCACTGAATATAAAATCGCGCATTACAAATGTCCCTGCTGCCAAAAAGAAGTTGTTGCAAGCAATTCAGACTGCCCACACGAAGGCAAATTTGGCAACAACATTATCTCATTGGCGACACTATTCAGATACGAAGATAGACTGCCTCACAGAAAGATCCAAGATGCACTGAAGAGACAGTATGGGCTGAAAATAAGCCCTGCTACGATATTTGATTTAACTCGGCGAGCTGCTGATGCTGTTAGATCTGAATACGATGCGATTTTAAACAGAATTCGAGATGCTCCTATCCTCTACGTGGACGAAACATCAATCCACGTCCAGGGAGAAAAGTACTGGATCTGGATATTTGCCACACAATCAGAGATCTTTTTCGTGATCCGAAAGAGCCGAGGCGTGAAAGTTCTGACGGAAGTTTTGACGCGAAAATTCAAGGGATTAATCGTATGCGATGGGTGGAAACCTTATGCCAAATTCACAAATCGCTTGCAACGATGTTGGGCACATCTACTTCGAGAATCGAAAGACCTTGCGGAGAAGTTCGAGGAAGCAATTCCGTTGCATGAAGCGCTCAAAGCACTTTATGAATCATTGACCAAAGCTCTGGAAAGCGATCCACCGCCAGAAATCCGAATGAAATTATGGAATTTGGCTCGAGAAGAGCTAACGCAATGGATCACGAATGAGTATCCTCTCGAAAAAATCCAAAAATTCATCGGCAAAATTAGCAACGGATTCAATTACTGGTTCACGTTTATCATTAATCCGAGCGTAGAGCCGACCAATAACAGGGCGGAGAAAGCGCTGCGACCACAGGTATTCTTGAGAAAGATCTTCGGCACGCTGCGAAATGAAAAAGGGACTTCGATTCACGAGCGAATCATGACGATGCTGGCAACCTGGGGACAGAACGGATTGGATTGTCCCCAAATGCTTACAGCAAAGCTAACCAGCTAAATACATACGGCGCGAGAAGCGCTTCGGCACTGGACCCTGAAAGAGTACTCTATCGACAAAGTCCGGAAATTTATCGGAAAAATCAACAACTGATTTGACTACTGGTTCACGTTATCATTAATCCGGGTGTAGAGCCGACCAAAACAGGGCAGAGAAAGCGTTGCGACCACATGTCGTTATGAGAAAGATTTTGGGTACACTTCGCAATGATAAGGAACATCGATTCACGAGCGGGTCATAACGACACTGGCAACATGGGGACAAAAGGATTGAATAGCCTCTAAATGCTAACCGAGAAGCTGGCCAGCTAAACACGTAAAACTTTTCTATCCTGCAAGAATGCAGTGAAAAAGTTCAGCCGCGTGGCGATAAGCTGCTGGCATTGGCAAAATTAGTTGACTGGGATGCGCTTCTGCAATTAGGCAACGACTTATATAAAAACAAAAGTGAAAGAGGTGGCAGGCCCAATATTAGCATCATTATAATCCTTGAGCTCCTCATACTTCAGCAATTATATGGACTATCAGATCCTCAGTTAGAGCTTCAGGTCGCAGACAGAATCTCTTTTCGCGTCTTCTTGGGAGAGCAACAGAAGTTATCCCTGATTATACTACCGTGTGGCTGTTTCGCAAGAGATTGATAAAAAGCGGTAAGCTTGAAACCGTCTGGGAAGAGTTCCTGAATCAGCTCAGAGCTAAGGGCTTGCAGCGAAATAACTTAGGTGGAAATTCGTATGGATATCTCAAGAGATCGATATGCTTAAGCCATGCTTAAATCATGTGGACACATTTATATAACGAGGTTATTGCGTTATAAGCACTAAGGTATATGAGGTGAAGAAGGGTGTTATCCAAGATGCTACTTTATAACGTCGGATCCAGGATACGCCAGGAGCGACGTCCCCCCGAGGAACGGTAGCCAAGACAAGAAGAAGCGGGGATGGTCAATGGACGAAGAAGGAAAGCAAATCCTAATTCGGATACAAAGGACATATCAAAACGGATACCGAGAACAACTTCATATGGGAAGTTGAAACAACCGTGGCTATTATCCATGACAGCAAGGTTGATTTGGCGAATGAGGGCGAGGTCCGATATGGTGACAAGGGCTATCATGGCGCAAAAACAAAGGGATACGATGCATCGATGAAACGAGCTGCAAGAGGACATTCGAAACCATAAACGATAAGCGGTCAGCCATTTACCTTTCAACTTCCAGATCGCTTAAGCCATACCATTGTTGAAGCATCATAATTTAAACATCAGGATGACATCGCAGTTAGGCCTTCCACCTTTCTCGCTTTTATTAATATAACATCTCGTCAAGAATTTGGCGAATTGGGAACCAGGCAATCAAATCTGATACCATCAACAACCGAGACTTGCTCTGCCTTGAACTAAGACTCCGCAGCACCCAGGGTAAAAGAATCCATATATTAACAAAATATTTTTGATATATAAAACCCTCCATAGTGAATTTGGGGTAGGTTGGTAGGAATCCTCCTGAATTCGTAAATATAAAATTCATACATTTGTTATTCATTCCTTAACCGAAAACCAATGGAGAGAAATTAATCGGAGATAGCTATTGAACACCAGGATTATGAGAATCCCTGAAAAGATCATCGGCCCGGCCATTGAGATCAATAAGCACTTTGGTCTAGGACCCCTGGAATCAGCTTACGAAAAATGCTTATGCATTTGGCTGGATTTGACAAGAATGATTTTATGCGATAGGTACCTCTGCCTTTGAAATATGCTGAATAAATAATTTTCGAGGAGGGTGCATTATGAGCGAAATGACAACTAAAAGAGATAATTCAATTAACGATATTCCGGTTACAATAATTCGACCTTTGAAGGGCTGGATACCAATTGATCTCAAGGAGCTCTTGGCTTATCGAGAACTAATCTATACCTTTGCATCGAGGGATATCAAGGTTCGCTATAAGCAGACCGCTCTAGGAGCAGCTTGGGCAATAATCCAGCCACTATTTGCAATGGTTATATTCACTATCGTCTTTGGAGGATTTGCAAAGATACCCTCCGAAGGAATTCCTTATCCGCTCTTTAGCTATTCAGCCCTCTTACCATGGACCTTATTTGCGGAAGGCATCACGCGCTCAACGAGCAGCATGATCATCAATTCAAATATAATGACCAAGGTCTACTTTCCACGTTTGGTCATGCCCATATCAGGGATTTTATCGCCAGTTGTCGATTTCGTAGTTGCTTTTATTATCCTCATAGGTATGATCCTATACTATGGATTCGTTCCGACGATAAATATTGTCTGGCTTCCTGCGTTTATATTGCTGGCACTTGCATCATCGATGGGCGTTGGATTATGGCTTTCAGCCCTAAATGTGCAGTATAGAGATTTCCAGTACACTGTCCCATTCATCATTCAGCTATGGCTCTACTCATCTCCTGTGGTTTATGCAAGTTCACTCGTGCCCGAGAAGTACAGGCTTATCTATGGGTTAAATCCCATGGCTGGTGTGATTGAGGGATTCCGTTGGGCTCTATTGGGAACAGAGCCACCGGGTTCTATGATTTCTGTATCCGTTTTGATGGTAGCAATAATTTTGATTTCAGGCGCATATTACTTCAAGCGAATGGAAAAGAACTTTGCCGATGTGGTGTAAGAAATGAGTGAGATAGCTATCAAGGTCAATCATTTAGGCAAAAGGTATCGCATTGGCCAACGTGAACAGTATAATACATTTAGAGATGCCATAATTGATACTATAAAAGCGCCATACCGTTTATTTAGAAACTCTGATGATGGAAGCAATGGCTCAGAATATTTCTATGCACTCAAAGATATTTCTTTTGAGGTGCCACAAGGAGAAATCGTCGGCATAATTGGAGGAAATGGAGCTGGCAAGAGCACTCTCCTGAAGATATTATCTAGAATAACCTCACCTACGGTGGGATCGGTTGTGCTTCATGGCCGAGTTGGATCCTTACTTGAAGTTGGTACGGGTTTTCATTCCGAACTGACCGGACGGGAGAATATATTTTTGAGTGGCTCGATTCTTGGGATGAGAAGACGAGAGATAGTGGACAAATTTGACGAGATTGTCAAGTTCGCCGAAATAGAGAAATTTTTGGATACACCGGTAAAGCGTTATTCGAGCGGAATGTATGTAAGGCTTGCGTTTGCAGTAGCAGCACATTTGGACCCAGAAATCTTATTAGTTGATGAAGTGCTTGCCGTGGGGGATGCGGCTTTTCAGAAGAAATGCCTTGGAAAGATGGATGAAGTGGCTAAAGGTGGAAGGACCGTCCTATTTGTCAGTCACCAAATGGATATGATAAGATCGCTATGCAATAAGTGTGTATTGCTGAATCGAGGATGTGTTGAAACCTTTGATGAATCCGACATAGCGATAAGCAAATATTTAGCTTTTATCAAATCTGATAAGAAAAAAAGTTCTTTTGAGCTAGGTGATGATAAGAGTTTAATAATCCAAATTTTAAGCGGAAGGTCGATTGATAAAAATGGCAAAATCAAAGATCGATTTGATGTATTTGATCCAATTATATTAGAACTAAATTATGTTGTTCGCAAACCTACACAAGGATCGATAATTAAAATCGAGATAAAGCGGAACAATCAGCCACTTTTTTGGTCATTTGACTCTGATTTAAAACCTGAAGTATTAGATTTGCGTGATTCCGGCATGTATATTTCTAGAATCGAACTTCCTTGCCCATTACTTAAGCCAGGTAGATATTCTGTTTCTGTTGGTACGGGAATTGCAAATAGTCAATCTATTCAAGATATTTCCGATTGCTTTTTATTTGATGTGGAATTATTATCCAAACCATCCACATTTATGAGTTATGCAGAAAAGCGTCCAGGCATGATAGCGCTCCCATTAAATTGGAAGTCTAAAAAATTTAATGATGTGTAGTATTTAAAGGATATGGTGGTTATCTTGCATAAGTTGTACAGGCGGCCACGATAAATGACACTGATATCAATAGTAGTTCGCACCTACAATGAAGAACAGCACATTGGCCGTCTTCTCAGCGGCATAATGCAGCAGACGGTGCAGGACATTGAGGTCATACTAGTGGACTCGGGGTCAACAGATGCCACCTTATCCATTGCGAACCGCTATCCAGTAAAAGTCGTCTACTTGTCGCCTGATGAATTCTCTTTTGGTCGTTCTCTTAATGTTGGATGCCAGGCTGCCAGAGGAAAATATCTGGTATTTGCCAGTGCTCATGTCTATCCTCTCTATAAGGACTGGCTGGAACAGCTAATCGCCCCCTTTACAGATCCGAAGGTGGCTCTTGCTTATGGAAAACAATCAGGAGGCGACTGCACTAAGTTCTCTGAGCATCAGGTATTTGCCAAATGGTTCCCAAATGAATCAAATCTATACCAGAAGCATACATTCTGCAATAATGCCAACGCAGCCATTCGGCGGGAATTATGGGAGCAAATACCTTATGATAAAGAGTTAACTGGCCTTGAAGATCTAGATTGGGCGAAAAAAGCCATCGCCCAAGGATACCATCTAGCATATGTTGCAGAAGCGGAAATCGTACATCTGCACAACGAAACACCCACTCGAATTTACAATAGATACAGACGTGAAGCCATTGCATTAAAAAGAATATTCCCCGAAGAAAAGTTTACCCTCTGGGATTTTGCCTCGCTATTTATTGGCAATGTAGCTAGCGATAGTTATCATGCAGTAATTTCAAAAAATATTTTAGATAATTTTAGGAGCATTTTAGTATTCAGATTTATGCAATTTTTGGGTGCGTATAGAGGTTTCTCTCAAAAGAATCCTGTTACAGGTATTCTCAAGAGGACATTTTACTATCCAAATGGCAAAAGCAATCGCTCAAATGTCGGAATTAAAGTCGTTAATAAACGCCAGATCGATTACAGTATGCTACTAAATGAGAGGTCCCAGGATGGAGATAATTGATATATCTGTCACCATTCAAAATGATATGCCGACTTGGCCGACTAGCTCCGGAATAAAATTAACAAGATCTCAGTCAATGCAATCAGGCGATCCGTCAAATGTCTCAAGGCTAGACTGCGATGTTCACACCGGAACGCACATTGATGCACCCAAGCACTTTATCGAGAACGGCATTGCAGTAGATAAATTAGATCTGCATCAACTGATAGGTCCAGCAATTGTGGCCTGTTTGCCAGACGTGGATGCAATTGATGCTAGTGATTTAGAGAGCCTGGATCTTCCAAGGGATTGCAGAAGGCTATTGCTGCGAACAAGAAACTCGGATCTATGGGGAAGAAATGTATCTGAATTCAGAAAAGATTATGTTGCCCTTAAACCAAAGGCAGCCCGCTGGATTGTAGATCAGGGGATATATCTCATTGGCATAGATTATATGTCTGTGCAGCGCTATGAAGACGGCCCTCTTACACATCAAATCCTTTTAGAAGGAGGCGTAATAATAGTTGAAGGCCTGAATCTAGATGGCGTAACCACTGGAACTTATGATCTCATTTGTCTTCCGTTAAAACTAAAAGATGCAGAAGGGGCTCCGGCCCGAACTGTGCTACTAAAATCTGGTAAAGATCGAGGCTGCCGAGGAGTTGTATGAAGCAAGATATTGTTGCCCTTGTACCAATGCGTCATCATAGCGAGAGGGTTCCCGGCAAAAATTACCGCTCTTTTGCAGGCAAACCGCTTTATTACCACATCATTGAGAGCCTGCAATCGTGTCCTCTTATTAAGGAGATTGTAGTTGATACAGATAGTCAGGTGATCAAAGAAAGAATATCCGCGGTATTTCCAAAGATACACTTGATAGATCGTCCAGATCATTTAAAAGCTGGAACTGTACCAATGAATGATGTATTGCTCTACGATGTTGATAAGGTCGATGCAGATTTCTATTTGCAGACACATAGTACAAATCCGCTTCTACGTACTAAAACCATAACGAATGCTGTCCAGAATTTCCTGGAAAATTACCCTATGTATGACACACTATTTTCTGTAACTCGCCTGCAAACAAGATTGTGGGATGTACTTAGCAGATCAATTAATCATAACCCATCCATACTGCTAAGGACTCAAGACCTTCCGCCTGTTTATGAAGAAAACTCATGCATTTATATATTCACGACTAATACACTAGAAGAGCGACATAATAGAATCGGAGAACGCCCACTCATGTTCGAGATAGATAAAACTGAAGCTGTTGATATAGACGAAGAATTGGATTTTGAAGTGGCAGAATTTCTATATCTGAATAGGCAAAAAAGGGCATCGGGAGGGAAACTGTGAGATGGAAAGTCATGGTATCTGCTCCGTACATGATACCCGTTATCGATAGATTTCGAAACATATTTGAGAAGAATGATATTGAGATCATAACCCCTCCCGTGAAAGAACGCCTGTCTGAGCAAGAACTTTTAAATTGGGTTAGTGATGTTGATGGAGTTATCTGTGGAGATGACAGATTTACTGAAAGTGTCTTAAGAGCTGCGCATAAACTAAAGGTCATCTCGAAGTGGGGAACAGGTATTGATTCCATAGATAAGAATGCATGCGAGAGATTAGGAATCACTTTATGCAACACTCCCGACGCATTTACTGATCCTGTAGCTGATACTGTAATGGCTTACGTCCTCTGTTTTTCACGCAGATTATTATGGATTAATAGAGATATGCATCACGGCGGTTGGAACAAAAAACCAGGAAAATCGTTACATGAGTGTACTTTAGGCGTTATTGGGGTAGGACAAATAGGAAAAGCAATAATTCGTCGAGCTCATGCCTTCAACATGAATTTATTAGGAAATGATATTGTGGACATGCCAAAAGAATTTGTGGAAGAGACTGGCATCCAGATGGTCTCAAAGGACGAACTGCTTCGAAGATCAGATTTTATCAGCCTTAATTGCGATTCGAACCCGACAAGCTATCATCTTTTGGGCTGGAAAGAGATTTCGTCAATGAAACCATCATCATACATAATTAACACGGCAAGAGGCTCAATAATAGATGAAAGGGCATTAATTGAGGCTCTTAAAAGTGAATTGATAGCAGGTGCTGCATTGGATGTATTCGAACAAGAACCCCTTGACGAAAGTAGTCCGTTGCGGCAAATGGATAATATCTTACTGGCACCACATAATGCGAATAGCAGCCCGGAAGCATGGGAGAGAGTGCATAATAATACAATTAGAAACTTAATCAATGTTCTAAAGAGGTCATCAGCTTGCAGCGAATAGCTCTAATAACTGGTGTAACAGGAGGAATAGGAAGTGCCACAGCAAAATTATTTGCGGATGAAGGATGGCGTGTTATCGGGGTAGATCGTTGTAGATCTGATATTGAAAATAGAGATATTAATCATTACATAAATGTAGATATATCAAACACAATTGAATCTCAGTTTTGCTTTAATGAAGTGGCCACCCACGAAGGGCGAATAGATGCATTGATCAATAATGCAGCCATACAGATATGTAAACCTATAGTTGATACAACTCCGGAAGAATGGGATGCAGTTATGGCTGCAAATGTGCGTTCTGTTTATCTTTCGATAAGAAATGCATTTCCCTTGATGGAAGAACGTGGTGGATCAATTGTTAATGTAAGTTCCGTTCATGCAATTGCTACCTCATCAAATATAGCAGCATATGCAGCAAGCAAGGGAGCGATCCTTGCGCTAACTCGAGCTGCAGCTATTGAGCTTGCCAATATAAAAATACGCGTTAATGCCATTCTGCCAGGAGCAATTGATACACCTATGCTTCGTTCAGGCCTAAAACGAGGTCACCTAACGACTTCCAATAGTAACGATTGCGATTTGATTAATGAATTGGGGTCCAGACATATTATAGGCCGGATAGGAACCCCAAAGGAAGTAGCTAATGCGATTCTATTCTTGTCCGATAAGAATAAATCGTCGTTCATAACCGGGCAAACGCTCGTTGTAGATGGGGGAGCCGTTGCGAGGCTGAGCACAGAATGAAAAGGATTGAATCTCGTGTTAGAGCTGTGTTAGGTAACTATAGGCGTACCATATTTGCGCTAGAAAGTAAATGTATCGATACAAAGAAAGTGTTATTGATATCATCGGATATTAGTAAAAATGAACTAGATGATATCAAGATTCGTTTCAATTTTTATTGCCCTAATTGTATTCTCGAACCGACTTCGATAAATAAAGGGATCCTAAGTCGGAATCCTATACTAACCTTTGGCAACCCATCGCCGATTCATCTGTGGCTAAGATATTTCCGCGCTGCTATTTTCGACATAGATTACCGCTTCAATCCATATGATAGCTATGAATGGGTCAATTTGGCCTCACTTAGCTCAAAACTTGTGCTTGATAGGGAAAAAACAAAAGAGACTTTCGTCAAATATATAAATAAACTAAAAAAATTGGACTTGCAGAAAAGCTATGCTTTTGGCACTGGGCCTTCCTTGGAGAAAGCGATAGAAAGAGATTGGTCAGACGGCTATAGGCTTGTATGCAACACGATTGTAAGAGATCCGATCCTGTGGAATTATATAGATCCTCATTTCATAGTTGCTGCCGACCCAATTTATCATTTTGGTCACACTTCATTTGCGAGAGCCTTTAGAATTGATCTAGCAAAAAGAATGCAGGAGACCGAGACGTTTTTCTTATATCCAGACATATTTCAGATTATAGTCGAGAGAGAGTTTGGAGATTACCTAGATAGATGTATCCCGATTCCAATGGGGGCCTGCCAAGAAATTTGCAGAGATTTGACTATAAATTTTGAATATAATCCAATCGCCAATATATTGCCACTGTTACTGCTTCCATTAGCATGTACACTATCCCAAGATATCTATCTTTGGGGATTTGATGGTAGGGCCCCTGATGATAAACTCTTTTGGAGTAATTCCCAGAAGCATAATTATCCAGAACTTATGCCAGACCTGCAGAAATCCCATCCAGCGATTTTCAATATGTGGGACTTTGATCGTGATCCATATTATTATGTAAAGACGGTTCATGGAGATCTCTTAGATAAACAGCTCAGCACTGCTGAGGAAAAAGGATTTAGTTTCCATATGATGCATAAAAGTTGGACACAAACACTTCAAAAGAGATTTCATGATTGAGGTTGACATTAATTTATGGAAATTGTAAGGATTGCTTTCCTAAAAGAGATGCTCGGACCTTACAAGAACTCTTGGTTTCCGTATCATAAAATTCGAAAACCAAAAAGCAACGAACTCGATCAAGGAATAGAACAATTTCACTTTCTCGACATTCAAGCAGGGTGCCTTAGTGGTGGTCATATCGTAAACGAAAAGTGGAATGGTTTTTGTAACCAAGGGCTATAGCCCAGTAGACGTTGAAAGATCGCCTATCAATAAATAAATACCCAAGAAATAATTAGGTAGTCTACCGATAACGAGTTGTTGGGCATGAAAAACGTAGCAAGAGAACTTATCTGCCTAGATGCGCTTGTGAAGGGCCAATCGAATGCAATCAACTCTTCTTTTGCCAGCATCCTAGGCTGGAATGGATTGGTCAACTCAGTGAAGGTAGACTACCAATAATTATGCCAGTCAACAAACACACATAGTTAAGATCAAGCCTAACACATTGCTTGCTATATAGATTACATTGGAACCGGCTAAAATGTGTTTGGTTATATCTGCAAATGAGTTGTGTATCTTATTAGCTGAAACTATATCCAAGCAGAATTTGGTGGGCAAATCTTATAATTTTACATGCATCTCGATGTTCAAATGAAATGAAATACGAGATCAAAAATGACAGTGTTGACCCAAATGATGCCGATACTTATCATGATCGAGAACATCCGGAGGATAGCATGAGGCCTTACTACCCTAAAGTCCATATAGTGATTCTCAATTGGGATGGGCAAGAAGTTCTTAGAGAATGCATAGACTCAATAGAAAAAATGGAATACACAAATTATGAGATTATAGTAGTAGATAACGGTTCTTCCGATGGCTCTCAAAACATGGTGAGAGATGTTTTCCCAAGCGCGCATATGATTATAAATAAAACCAATGTTGGAGTTGCTGAAGGGCAAAATATTGGTATGCGATATGCAGTTAACTGTGGTGCCGAATATATTCTTATAACCAATAACGATGTTACGTTTGATAAAAGATGTTTGACAGAACTTATGGAAGTGGCAGAAAGCGATAATAGAATCGGAATAATTGGTCCTAAGATATATTATTCAGAAATGCCAAATAAAATCTGGCAAGCAGGACGTTATCTAAATTGGAATAAAGGAACCTGCATAATCGAAGGAAATGAAATAGATATAGGGCAGTATGATGAACAAAAAGAGGTAGATTTTCTCGGTGTAATACTTATTAGAAAAAATGTTCTTGAAAAGATAGGTCTTTATCAAGCAAATTTTTTTGCATATTGGGAGGATACGGATTTTTGTGTGCGTGCGCATAAAGCAGGATTTAAAATTGTCTATGCACCTAAAGCAAAAATATGGCACAAAGTATCATATACAACCAAAAGAATAAAAGGATTTTTTGAGTATTTCTCAACACGAAATCGATTTTGGTTTATGAAATCTCATGCCACGAATCGACAATATCTTCTATTTTTATCTTATTTTTTTGGATACCATTTCTGGCTTTTGAGTGCTAGCCATATCTTATATCATAAGGACCCTAACGCATTTAGGTCCTTCTTATGGGGGATAATTGATGGACTCAAAAATGCCCCTTGATAATTGATCGATTTCTCATTTACTCTACTTTCCAACTTTTTCATCAAATTATAATAACACTCCAATATACGTGACAATGAGTATCAGTAAAACGAATTTGTCTATCCAAATGTTCTCTCAAATTCATTCAATATCCCCCCTGGTTGTAAGTAGTTGGGAGATTCAGGGTCAACTCATAGATCACAGAAAAGGAGCATTCCAAGCAGAAGCTATTCAAGATCTTGGGGTTGAAACTAACAACGTCTCAAATCAGCCGATTTCAATGTGCTGCGGGCTGTTTTCTAGTCGGAATCAATGGAGCAAAAACTTGGAAAGTAGAGTCATTTAGCTGACAAGAATTCGGAAAACACAAAGTTGCATGGAAGTAATGCACGATCCGTAAGCCTTCAGCTACCAAGCGTTTTTTGCTTTCATTTCTGGTTTTCATGGTTTTCATGGTTTTCATCTTTGATCTCGGACTCAAAGTTTTAATGAGGCTTGATGAAACTGCACCTTGAGATTTTTGCCGCAATTCATACCGTATCGAGTCAAACGGCGGCGACGCACCCCGCTGCAAGCAGGCTGGGCATGCGAGGTGCCGCCGCATGAGGCGGAACTATATCGATCTGATCCATTCCTATGTCCCACATCCCGCAGTAAGGAAATGCGAAATCACATTTTATTTTGACAAATTATAGAGTAAATAATTTGTAAAAAGGTTATTGATGCAGTAAAATTGTCACAGGCGCTTTTTCGCTCGTATTTTAGCTTCTCTTTACTCGTGTTTACGCCATACAGAGTGCTGTCGATAAAGATTACGCAAATCAAATAAATATTAACTTTTATAAATTTAAATTTTAAATATTATTAATATCCTAAATTTTAAAATCCAGAATCGATAGCAAGAAAAATAGTGGCTCTCTCAATAGCGACTGCGGGATTTGGGCTATGTTGAACACGTATGCTCTTAATCCCCGATGCAAGCATCGGGTCGTGAATCCTTTATAGGTTGTAATTAGGATATACCGCAGAATTCAGCCTTAGAGAATACCGATTTTCTCAGGATGTTCCCCCTTGAAACATGTTTAAAAGATCGCTCTCAGCAAGATAGTTCCAGAAGCTACAACCTATTTGAGGATCACGACCAGAGTTTTAGGGACTACATAAATAGATGCTGCTGCCACCATTTGAATAAATTCTATTTCGAATCATTTTTAGGCTATCTAAATCAGAAACATTCCAATAGTCGTATCTATTAGTTTTAAAACTTGCTTTCATCATTCTATAAATAGTATTGAAATATCCAAGATAAATATAAGAATATCCTGTAATAATTGTTTTATTTGTCAGTTCCTGTGGGTTAGAAACCATTCCGTAAGAGTGTAATACATGAATTTGATGGAAAGAGTCTGAATAAAAATCATATGATCCATTACAAAAAGTCTTCATCCAGTAGACGCTATATATGTTTTGAATAGGCAAGTATGCCAAATTTATGTATAGATTTTTGATATCCGTCAAATTTCCATTCCTTATGATAGTATTTTGGCTTAAGGAAACAGAAGTCGGATGATCCATAGTTATTTCAAAAATAAATCCTACGTTGAATAAAAAAAATATGATTACAAACAAGGATGAAATTTTAAGACTATAGTCTGCTAGATTAAAGTCACAATAAATCATCAAAATAGCGCTGGTCGCGTTGCAGAGCACATATATTCCTACTATGATAAAGGGCGCAAGGAATATTAAGGTAATTTGGTAAAGTCGAGATGTGTTGAGAGCGGCTGCAAAATGAGGTACTAATATTCCGGCAACGCAGAATAGAAAATTTATGTACGAAAATGCTAAAAAATCTTTATTAAATTTCATGTTGTCCTTCTGTAGGAAAGAAGAAATTAAGCCGATAGAAATCAAGATATTTGATAGGATATAAATATATTTATATAAATCGTGTAAAGGAGATGAAGTACTACTTACGAGAAGATTTAGTCCTCCGGAACTTGATGGAACCAAAAAATCCGATCTGACTGTCAGAAATATTAATCGTCCAATTTTCAAAACCGAGTTGAGAGGAGAAACTTCGAAAATGGATGCATATACAGACCAAGCTAGTGTAAGAATGCAAATTAAACAAATATATTTATAGTTAACAAATCTTGGTATATCACTTAAATTCTTATAATAAAAAAAATAATAAAAACAAAATATAGAAATGAGCGAAAATAGGTAAAGATAAGACAATCCGTAATATGAAATAACAAGAGCTATACTGAATAGGACAACAGAAATCGATGCAGCGATTTTTGATAGATTCAATCCAACAATTGTAAGAACAATTAACGCTAAATACAGTTCACCTATCTGCTGCCTTGCCAAGCCAAGTAAATCTGTATAGAACGCAAAATTGGATATGAGAAAAAAACATGCAAGAAAAGCGATCTTTTCAGAAGTTTGTTTTTGAAACAGGCGATATAACCCAATGGAAAGAAAAGAAAAGAAGAAGGGATAAATGATTTTAAAGATCGAGTTCAGATTAAGATTGCATATTTCTGAATAAACAGGTGCAATAATTACAATACTCATCATGGAATTAGTAATAGATGGAACATCTTGGTTCCATTTGGCATTTGTTAATACCAAATTTGCTAAGTAATATTCATTGTGTATGTCCCACCCCAGAATTGAAGCAGATATTAATGAATTATGATATAAAAGAGCGATTGTGATCATTAAAATAGCAAATGGATATAACTCAACAGATATAAATGAATTTAGTGATATAAGAGAAATGACAAAAATAACTATGACAATAATCAACATCAAAATTATGTTGTTTTTATAAATATTAACAATCGAAGCTCCTAATATAGATAAAATGGGTAATAGCAACAAAAAAACATATTGTTTACATAATAATTTACTCACACTGAGACCATAAGAGACCCGATAGCTATTTTTATTGTAAGCAATAATACTCAAAAATGAGGTTATAATGATCAATGATATAAATATATACTCAAAGGTAAAGGGCCTGGAAATCCCTATCACCGGAAAAAGAAAATTTATTGTTAATCCAACCAACATCAAAACTGCCAAACTAAATCCTAATGCATAAAGCAAAACTAGATCTAGTGACAATCTGTTCATTCCTAAAATTTGAATTAGAAGAAGCCCAGGTATAAATGTCAGAAATATGAAACCTACGACCTGCCTAAACAGAGGAATATTAAAACCGAAAGTATCCAAAATAAATAATCCCAATAATGATATCTCAATTGTAAAAGTTATGACTAAAAAATTTAGAGTTATGCTACTGTTTTCAATTCTTTCCTCAATTTTACAGATTTCTGTATGCATTATCGATTTTCTCTCCGATTTTTTCCCACGTATACTGATCTTTTGCTAGATTGGATGCGTTTATTGAAAACTTTTTTCTTTCAGAATCGTGAAGTAATAAATATTTTATTGACCTCAGAAAGTTATCATCTACATCACAAGTTATAATCGCGTGTACACCATTCTCTACATTAATACCCTCAATTCCTTTTGTGGTGGTGACAATAGGAAGACCTGCCCCTAAATAGTCTAGAACCTTCAATTTTGTACCGGCGCCCTTTCTTAAAGGTGCTATTGCTATATCCGCTGCGGAAATAAGCGCGTGGATGTCTTCTACTTGGCCTAATGATATCACATTATTTTTTTTGAATTTAGGAAGGCCGGTTCCAAAAGTTATAAATAATACGTCTTTGAAACCATTTTCAAATTGTGGAGCTATTCGATAATATATAATTTCAAATGCCTCTTTATTCGGAATGTGAGAATATGACCCATGAAAAATGATTATTTTCGTATCTTGAGGTATTAAAAATTCTTTTTTGATAATTGCTTTTTCTTTAATCTCAATTGGTTCGATAATACGACATCCAGATGGAACGACAGTTATCTTATCTTCATTTAAATGGTATCTGCCTATGAATTGATTTTTGTCTCTATCGCTTACTGAAGTCATATGATCGATACAGTATTTGCATACAATCCCTTCAAGCATTCTAATATAAGATGGAATGGCAATTCTTTCAAATTTGGAATATCTCGGATTATTTGCGAAAACCTCTTCTATGAACTCAGCTTCTACATTTTGCGCATCGTAGACAACCAAAACATTGGTTCTTGTTAATCTAACTATCAATCTTGTTGCTAATACGCCGCTTGGGTAAGTAAATTGGACAACATCAACTTTTTCTTTTTTGATAATGAGATATAGATTTAAAATAAATAGGAAATCTATATCCCTAAAAATTGTAAATAAGCCTCGGTTAAAAATCCTGCAATCAGAGTACGTATATATTTTTGCGAATTTTTTATCTTCGGAGCTCGTATATGTCTTTGATTGATATATTATTATATTATTTCCTTTTTCCTTAAGCTCTTGAGATATATGAAAGAACCTACTCTGCCCCCCGCTTACAGGCTTTGAGAGGCCATGCCAAAAAGGGATTGCTAGAATATTCATATAACCTCCTTGTAGACTTCTTCGATTTGCCTTACTACTTTATCCCATGTTAGGTTTTTCTGAATATATGTCCGACCATTGCTTGCCATTCTTTTCCCAATTTCGGGATTATTCAAAACAAATTTCATTTGCTCCTTTAATTCAGTTATATCTCCATAATTCACGCAAAAACCGCTATTAGATTCCTTTATGATTTCCCCACATTCATCAGTCACTATGCAAGGAGTGTTGCATAGAATAGCCTCAAGCGGAGCTATTCCTACACCACCCATATACCTGACGGTATGGATGAATAAATCAGCATCTACATAAAGGGCCAATTTCTCAGAATCTTCCACAAACCCAATAAGTTTTACCTTTTCTTTTAAATCTAAATCTATTATAAATTTTTGTATTTTACTTTTATAGCCGTAATCGGGTCCTGCAATAATTAGCGTAATATTCTCATATTCCTTAGATAGCTCAGAGAAAGCCTTTAGGATAAAATCAATGCCTTTAGATTCACTGAGACGACCTAAGTAGAGAATCAATTTTCCATGTACGTTATATTTCAATTTGCAGGAACCAGATAGTGGCAGTGCATTAAACGATTGAACGTCCATCCCACAATAAATAATCACGATCTTACCGCTATTTATATCTAACTTCTTAGCGTAATTAGCTTCTTCCTTTGAAACCGCAATCAATTTAGCTGCATCATGTAATACTGAATCCCCTAAAGCGAAATCATATATATATTTTATAATTTTTATGTATATACTTTGACCGACAATAGCTTTGGGAAGGGCACCATCTGTTTGTATTACATATGGTATATTATATTTCTGACAATATCTCCAAATATAAATATGTGGGAACCCCCTGCATTCATGCAAATGCACGACGTCGAACTTTGTTATATTCTCTCTTATAGTATTATACATATCTAGGGATATATGTATATTAAAATTGCCAATTAATGGAAGCTTAATGCATCTAAAATAGCATACATTTACGCCATCAACATGTATTTGTCTATCTTTTTCAATTTCATTTGTATAAATTGTAACATCATGTCCCATTCGAGCTAATTCCTTAGATACTTCGTAGACGACCCTCACGGATCCTCCATACGACCATTCAAACCAAGGTATTACATGCAATATTTTCATATTCAAATACCCTTTTGCTGATTTATCTGTGCATTCAAAATAGATTCAAAATTTCGCACTATGATTTGCCAATCGTAATCCTTTACAAATTCTTTAGCCAACAAACTATATGTGTTAATTTCGTCTTTACTCAGTATCATAGATTTATCGACCACGTCTTCGGGATAATTTACATAGATAACTCCACTATTATTCCCAAATTCTCTTTTTACTCCAATAAGATTTGTTGATATAAAAGGCAGAACATTCGTCGCGATTATTTCGCCAGAAAGGTTTAAACGGATTGCTCAAAAGCGTCCTATAAAACCAATTTCTTCTCTATCATTTAAATCTTTTAGTACCTTAAAATTATTAAAATCAAGAATATGCTTATTTGCAATTAGAATTTTATTTCGAAATTTTTCTAGACCCATGCTTTAACGAGAATAGGGGAATAGACAATTATTCTATCAGGCAATCTAAAAGTAATAATCTCAGGATAGGAGAACAATTTGAATAAAAAACTATTATGTGCTTTCGAGGTGTTTTTGGTTCCTCGCTGTTTTATGTGGGTAGATTGAACTGCAATTTTCCAAGTCTAAGTTAAATAATTAGTATGAGATTCTTTGTTGTTCTGAATCCTCTTGCACTGCTTTTTGCGGATTGGACTATGCTGTTTAATCCTTCCAACACTCCATTTGTTATTTTGGTTTCGGCATAATTTACAATACACCACCACTGCGCCT
>Ga0074198_1000737_pt1 | contig 28950 bp, 27 predicted proteins | sample EPASupsiteSAE323_FD_64527 | JGI IMG/M metagenome (GOLD analysis project Ga0074198, IMG submission 64527) | Bioremediated contaminated groundwater from EPA Superfund site, New Mexico - Sample SAE3-23 | ecosystem: Environmental > Aquatic > Deep subsurface > Groundwater > Contaminated ...
CATTTATCCAGTGCCCGCTTTAACTCGTGATGATCCTCTGCATATATTGAAAGAGGCACTCCTGCGATTACAGCATCGACAGCCTGTCGCATTGCTGTCGCCCCGGCGCGGGTTCCGTCAGGGTGACCATGAATTCCTCCCCCTGCCTGAAGTATGATATCCCTGCCTAGGATGTTTATCTCTTTTTCTACTCCTCCTGGTGAAATCCCTCCGCTTGCAACAGGAAATACCGGTTTCAGCCCGAAGAAATGCTCTTTAAGTGCCAGGTTATCTCCCAGGAGTTCCTCCTGATCATGTTCCATTTTCCCTGAAACAGTCCCTGTATGTAGTTGATCTCCACCCAGCATCCTGACAAACCTGGCAAGCGGTCTCATAGCGATACCGTGTTCCCTGTTTCTTGTAATTGCCGCATGCATAGTTCTATGGACATGTATCGGGACTTTTATTGAGGGATCTTCTGCTACTACCCTTACGGCATCAAATCCGCAGACAATTACATCTATCATCAGCATATTGGCTCCCATTTCTACTGCCTCCTGAGCCCTTTCAAGGATCCGGTCTCCTGCTGTTGAAACATTTACTGCATAAAGAACAGTCCGCCCTGTATCACTTTTTACCCTGTCCAGTTCTTCCATCACCCTTGGGAGACGCTCTTTTATAGGACAAAACTTCTGGTTGGTCAGGGTTTCATCATCCTTGATCAGATCAACCCCACCAATTGCAGCCTCATATGCCACTTTTGCCGTATCTTCCGGTGAAAGTCCGACCTTGGGTTTAATAATAGTGCCTATATGGGGCCGGTCTACAGTTCCAGTCAGCTTCCTGACTCCGGCGATACCAAATTTGGGGCCGTGAAAAGGAATGATCTCCCGGGTGAATTCGACGTCAAGCAACCTTACTGCAGCAATACGTGAAAGTCCGAAGAGATTTCCGGCTACTACTGAAAGGTACTGCGGGATATTTCCTTCTTCAAATATATCAGCAGGATATGCAATGTTACATAGAAAGCCTGATCCTGACGGGGTGATTTTCCTGACCTCACCGTCAAGATAATGAACATAATCTTCCCTTGTCCCGATATCTGTCCATGTTCCCGTAGTCTGCTCCTCTGCAATAGCATCAGCGGCCCACTCCGGGCTTATTCCATCTTTAGGTCTGAAGTAATAGGTTGCAATAATGTCGCTCAAATTATTCCTCCTCACAATATGAGTAGTCACTGTTCATATCATTGTTATCCCATTGAAGGTGTTCTTTAATTATTGTATATGCCATTTCCGGTGGGATAATTCCTGCCTCTGTTATTATGAGGTCTATATAGTCTGCAGGTGTAATATCAAAAGTGGGGTTTCTAACGATGACATTTTTCATCTGGTTCAGAAGGTTTACCGGAAGGACTTCATCCGGGGGCCGTTCTTCAATAAGGATCCTCTCTCCAACAATTGTCCGGGGTGCAAATTTATACGTCTCAGCTGCAACGAGAAAACTTACCCGGGCTTCATGGGCTGCAAGTGCCATCTGTGATGTTCCGATCTTGTTTACAACAGACCCGTTTACAGTGACTGCATCTGCTCCTGTTATACATAGATCGATATCTTTCATGAAATGACGGGCAGCAGAATCAACTATAAAGTTGGTTCTGATACCTGCATCGGAGAGTGTTTTAGCGGTAATATGTCCCTGATTTCTTGGTCTGACCTCAGTTGCATATACTTCAATATTCATACCCTGATTATGGGCCCCGAGGATACAGGCCAGTGCAGCTTCAGAGTTGCAATGCGTCATAATTCGATCCCCGTCCCTGATATGACGGGCTCCTATATTCCCGATCCTGGATACCGCAAGTTTTGAGTTATGGATAAACCTTGCAGCCTCTTCTTCAAGTTTACTTTTTGTCTGCTTAAGATCGTTTTTATCCCTGAGTGGCTTCATGACAAGGTTGATGGCGTTAGGAAGGGATACTGCGGTCGGCCTGGTTGCCAGAAGGAGATCTGCTGCCTGTCTCATCTCCTGGCAGTATTTACTGATATCCATAGGGCCAAGAGATTTTGAGTGATCCATTAAAGCTTCTGCAGCTGCACGGGCTATTCTTCCGGCTCCCCTGATTTCCATAGTTCGAATTTTATCAGCAGTCTCCTCAACACTCATGTCCTTGTCTCTCTCCTTAATGCATAAGGAAATTTCTATAGTGTATTGAAATTATCAGTAACATATCAGATTAATATGAGGAGGAGTAGTTATATCAATCGCGGTAGTCTTTGATAGCGCCGGAACATTAATTCGAACCTTCAGGATAGCAAAAAATGTTATAACCGGTGAATTTGAGAGGGAGGTTGAGACGACGATGCTCACCTTTGCAGATCCTGAACGGGTGCTTTGTGTTTTCCAGGGGCACAGTCAGGAAATCATGAATACATCTCCGGATATGCTTTTATCTGAATATATTCTTTTCAATCAGATAGGAATTGGGATCTCTTGCACACGCAAAGTAGTTGAAAAGGATGCTGTCAGGGATCATATCGTGAATGATAAAAGGGCATACGTCAGGGATCTGCAGGAATGTATGCGGCATATCTGGGTTAAAATCAGGGAAGAGGAGATAGTAACACTCAATACCGGTATGATAATTCATCTGCTTAAGACAGGAATTGAGTTTACAATAGCTGCCGGAGGAAGCCCATTTGAAGGAGCCAGGGAGACAATTGATGATCTACATAGAAGAGGTATCGCAACTTACATAGCATCAGGTGACCGGGAGACGAAACTGGAGAAGATGGCAGATTATCTGGGAATACCCCGTGACAGGGTCTTTGGAGTAGCCACGCCCACAATTAAAGAACAGATAGTAAAGGATCTTAAAGAGACATATGATAAAGTCATCATGGTAGGTGACTCCATCAATGATCTCCGTGCTATGAAAGCAGCAGATCTGGCGGTCCTCACCCTTCAGCAGTCTTCAGACAAACCTGCGGAACTGGTTCATACAGCGCAAATTAAAATCAATGATATTCGTGAGGTATCGGATATTGTCCAACTGGTTGAAAATGGAAGATTAAATCCTTAATATTGGCGATCGTGAATAATTGCTTACATAAATAAAGATGTAAAAGTCAGAAGTGCTAATTATATCCAACGGAAGGTGAGTGCAATATGAGACCCTTGATCACAGTTGATAACCTTACGATGGCCTTTGATGGAAAGGAGGTCCTCAAAAATATTTCCTTTACACTAAAAGAAGGACAGATTCTTGGAGTTATCGGGAGGAGTGGTGCTGGAAAAACGGTCCTCATGCATCTTTTAAGAGGTGTTGATGAGCCCCCTACGGCTGGCAGGATTATTTATCACCTGGCAGTCTGTGGTTCCTGTGAATATGTTACAGCCCAGGGTTTTGAAGGGAAACCATGTCCTGTATGCGGACAGGTTCTGGTGGCTCAGGATGTTGATTTCTGGGATCCGGTAAATGAAAGGTTAAAACGCAGAATCATGATGAGAAATGCCCTCATGTTTCAAAGAACCTTTGCATTGTATGGAAATGAGAGGGTTATTGATAATATCCTCCGCGCTCTTGATGATATAGGATATCCGGCTGGTAAGGCTATAGGAAGGGCTGCCGATCTTGTAGATCAGGTCCACCTCTCTCACCGGATGATGCATATTGCCCGGGACCTGTCTGGAGGAGAAAAACAGAGAGTTGTACTTGCCAGACAACTTGCAAAGGAACCCTTCTGCCTATTTGCTGATGAACCGACAGGAACGCTTGATCCTTCTACGGCAAGAATGGTTCATCAGATGTTAAGGGATGCTGCACGTGATAACGATATGTCAATGGTGGTTACCTCTCATTTTACGCAAATTCTTGAGGAGATCGTAAATGAGGCAATTCTCCTGGATAACGGGGTTATTAAGAAGGCCGGTACTCCTGATGAGGTACTTGATGCATTCATGGAGGGTTTCTCTGATTCTGAAACCTTTTGCGAAGTAGAACTCGGAAAACCTATACTTAAGGCACATGAGCTTACAAAACGGTTTATTGCAGTAGATCGAGGCCTTATAAAGGCTGTTGATATGGTCAACTTTGAAGTATATCATAAAGAGATCTTTGGAATAATCGGAACCTCCGGAGCTGGGAAGACTACACTCTCAAAGATGATAGCAGGTGTTCTAGAACCTACAAGCGGGGATCTTAACGTACTTGTGGGGGATGAATGGGTAGATATGACCAAACCCGGTTTTGATCTCAGGGGGCGTGCAAAACAATATATAGGGCTTTTGCATCAGGAGTTTGATCTGTTTCCCCACAGGACGATCCTTGATAATCTGACAGATGCAATAGGACTTGAGTTCCCTAAGGAATTAGCCATGAGAAAGGCTATCCTGACACTGCGCATGGCAGGGTTTACAGATGAGAAAGCAAGGGAAATTTTAAACCGGCTCCCTCCCACATTAAGTGAGGGGGAACGTCACAGGGTAGCTCTTGCACAGGTTCTTATCCGTGAACCTCATATCGTTGTTCTTGATGAACCTACCGGTACAATGGATCCCATCACTAAGGTGGATGTTAAACACTCGATAATGCATGCCCGTGAGGAGATGGAGGAGACGTTTATCGTGGTTTCGCATGACATGGAGTTTGTCCGTGACATCTGCGACAGATGTGCCCTGATGCGATTTGGGAAGATTATCAGGATCGGACCGACTAATGAAGTGCTTGAAGAGATTACAGAGCATGAACGGGAAAGGATGGCAAATGAATAACAGGAGAGTTGATGCTGAAACTTTCTCTGGATGGAAAAGAGATCACGGTCGTTGAAGGTTCGACCCTTAATACAGTACTGCCTGACAGAAGACCCGGTCAGAGTATAGGAATCATCAGTCCAAAGCAGGTAAGTGAGTCGGAAACCAGGGAATTTTTGATACTTACTTCAGCAGGAGAGATTGTTGTAGAGGCTGTCCGGGGAACTAATGCCGGAACAATCCTATCAGGCTTTAACGGATTGAACGGTGGTTGGCAGGATCTGAAAGTTGCATCCTTTGGCCCTTTTAAATCTTCATTTACTCCGGCAAGAAAGCCATCCGGGTATGAACGGGGAGATCTCGTAATTGGATGCGGGGGGTATGATCCCGGCAGATCATTTCTGATATTATGCCGTAAAACACATGCAGCAGATCATGGAGCAGCTGCCGATGGCGGAGTAATAGCAAAAGTGATATCAGGCAGGGGTGTGATGGACAGGCTCGTTCAGGAGGACAGGATAATCAGTGTCAAACCTGTGATCTCTTTTGCTGAGTCGTCAGATGCAATAACGACGACTGATGGTTCAACTGTCCTTCATGATGGTATGCATCTTATTACCCATATACGGGTGCAGGCGGAGGGTTTTTTAAAATCCGGATATGATTTGACGGCATCGGAGAGCGTTGACCTGATGCTTCTGGCAATGCAGGATTCGGAGTTTGTTGTTGATGGCTGTCTTAGTAATCATATAAGATGTGATATACTCGCCGGAACTCCTGTTCCTGCTCAGGTCTTCGGAGCAAGATTGGAAGGATCAGTTTACATGAGGATAAGTGGGAAGAAACGGGGTTCACTGTATATCTATACACAGGATCTTCCCGGAAGTCAGGCTCATACAAGAGTCGGAGAGGTTACTCATGGGATTGAACTCTGTAAGATTGCGCATGAAGGAGATCGGTTATCAATAATTGTCGAACCACAGCAGTTTGATCTTGTCGGGCTATCACTTGATGAAGCAAGAAAAAAAGCCGAAGCACTAAATATTACTCTTATTCCTGACAAGGAAGGGTCTGAAAGGGTTGTAATCGGACAGGATCCACCCGCTACTCTTAAGGTTCTGGATTTGGGGTCAGTAAATGTAAACACTATCCCTGATGAACAGGTGATATCTATTTCATTAGATGATTTAAATGCACCCAGGACATGCAGAATCTTCAGGGAAGTGACGGGGCTTAAATATCATGCAGTCGGTAAACTTCCCTTTCTATTCTCATTTGATGAAGTTACCCTTTTTAAATCAACGATTCCTAAAACAACCCATGTAATTCCGGAAAACATACCAGAAACAACAGTTTCTCCTGGTATTCTGGCTATGACCAATGATTCGTGTAAAGGGGTAGGTATTGTCGGAGTAAGAGCCGTGGCCTCCTCTGAATTCGGCCCTACATCAGAGCCTTTCTCCGGAACCAATCAGATAGGTCTCGTGATTGACATGAATAAGATTGCAGGACTTGAAGAAGGTGAAGTAGTATATTTCAGAGAGGTCAGATGATGAAGGATACAATCCCTCCCCTTTATTCCGGGACGGTAACCAAATATGTTTTTATTGAGTCATATAAGGCAACCCCGGATGATATTGTTGCAAGGGCATATGAAATATCAGAAAAGGTCATGATAAAAGAGACCTGTTTCGGGCTACAGGTGACAGGGCAAGAGGATGATGTGGATCTTGTCATATCCCATATACGGGAGCTGGATCCCTCCCATATTTTTGTAAAAGACAGGGGTTTTCCTCCAGGTGATCCAAGGCGTTGCCGGGCAAATCTTGGAGGAGCACGTCCAGGATATTTCGGGCATGAGTATGAGATGGGTTTTATCAGAAGGATTACTACAGGGCTCGAGAGACTCGATGATTCACCCAATTATGTCCCGGCCAGTTATCATGATCGGGATTCCTGCTTTTCAGTAGAGAAACTAATTGATATTATTAATAAGGAGGCCTGAATGGCAAAGGTGTTTATTTATCCTTCGACTAGCCTTATTCTGTCTGACCTGGTTTCAAGGTTTGGGCATAAACCCCTTGGAACCGCTTTATCAGTCAGGGAGAAGATCCAGACAGCCGGGCTTGATTCTCCTCCGCTTCAGATGACTCCGGAGGATGCCAAAAAGGGGCTTAGGTGGGCAGCTGTTGAGGTTCCTTCAGGAGTCAGAGGTAGGATGTCTCTTTTTGGTCCTTTGATCGATGAAGCAGAAGCAGCGATCCTGATACATAATCCTGAATTTGCGTTTGGATGCATGGGATGTGCCAGAACTGATGAACTGGTGGAGTTCCTTGTAAAACAGAAGGAAATTCCTGTTCTTGAACTGAATTACCCTTCAGATGAGGAAGAAGGTGTGAAATTTGTCAGAAGTATCCGTGATTTCCTCAAAGGCCTGGAGACTGCACCATGAGTCAGGATTTGGTAAGGATTGCCCAGTTATCATGTGGTCCTGAATACTCCGGTGTTCAGAAAGAGATATATGATGCTGCAGAAGCAGTCGGAGCAGAAGTTTTTTTTCCGGATCTGAACCTCTCTGATATAAGAAAAAACTTCAGGGATTTCGGGCTCAGTGTAAAGTCCGGGGATTTGAAACTTGCCATTGCCCGTGCTGTAGCACTAGTGGAGGGCACTGCAGAAGCAGATGCAGTTTTTATTGCCTCTTGTTTCAGGTGTGCCGAGGCAGCAATCGTAAGAAATGAACTACGTCGATATATCCATGAGAATTCAAAATTACCTGTGGTAAGTTATTCTTTTACAGAACGGACAACATCCGGAACACTACTTACAAGGATGGAAGCTCTTACTACGATCGCCCGCAGGCGTGCACTTCTGGCCAGGGAACGGCAGACAGGGATCACAATGGGAGTAGATTCAGGCTCTTCGACCACAAAAGCGATCGTGATGAAAGATAACGAAATAATCGGAACCGGATGGAGACCAACAACTGAAGTTATACGGAGTGCTGATGAGGTTATATCACTGGCACTTGCAGAATCCGGGCTTAAGAGATCTGATCTTGATGCCATAGGTACAACTGGTTACGGCAGGTTCCTGATTGGTGAACATATCAATGCAGATCTTATCCAGGAAGAGCTTACGGTTAACAGTAAGGGTGCCGTATTTCTAGCTGACTGCCAGCATGGCCCATCTACTGTGATAGATATTGGTGGGATGGATAATAAGGCGATATCAGTCATTGATGGAATCCCTGGGACTTTTACTATGGGAGGGATATGTGCAGGTGCATCGGGACGTTTCCTTGAGATGACTGCAAAGCGTCTTGGGGTTGACATAACTGAATTAGGGCCCCTGGCAATGAAAGGGATGGAGGGAGATGTTCCCATGAATAGTTACTGTATTGTATTCGGAACCCAGAGCCTTGTAAATGCCCTTGCTGCAGGACACTCCAAAGAGAATGTGGCCGCAGCTGCATGTCATTCTGTTGCAGAACAAGTATTTGAGCAGCAACTCCAGGAGATAGATATCAAGGAGCCTGTAGTTATGGTAGGGGGTACTTCTCTCATACAGGGCCTTGTCCGGGCCATGGGCACGCTTTTGCATACTGATATTGTGGTTCCTCATCATTCACAGTATATCGGTTCTGTGGGTGCTGCTCTATTGTCTTCAGGATTTGTGGAGATGAACTGATTTTATGCCTACACTTGAGTACTTTGAAGTTGATTCCACCGAGAAGGCAGGAGGTGAAATGTACAGGCGTATAACTTCAACAGTCATCACTGATCATAATCTTCTCAAAGTTCTCGAGAGGCTACGCATCTTTATAGATCCAAGTGTTCCGATCTTTATTGCAACCGGGATAACCCGGTCAGTTCCAAGATTGATCAGAGTATCAGATCTTGCCGGGGTGGCCATCGACGGATCTAAAGTCACACTTCTGATTGCAGATGAAGTATATCTGGCTGATCTTCTGCAGATACTCTGGAATAAATTTGGAAAAGATCAGGTTGGTCAGCCTGATCGTTTCACTATCGAGATACAGGTACCTGATGATCTACAACCAGGATCAATTGAAGATCTCGCTGTTGCTGATCCGACCTCCGGGCTTTTTAGGGATCTTATATATTCGATGCAACTGATATGCCCTGAAGGATTCCGTATAAAAAAACAGGCATTTAATGAAGGAAGATTCTGGTTTGTTGCCAGTGAAAATACTCTTCCTGAAGATGTCAGTCCATTAGTTGAAGAGCAGTTCGCGATAATGAGGCGAGAAGGATGAACCTTGTTCCGGTTACATATAAGGGTGGCGTCTTCAGGCATGATGAGATTCTTGATCTTATCGAGGATATGGGCGGGTATATCATTCAGAAACATATGATAGCCCAGGAGGTGGTTCTTCAGGCTCTTATACCAGAGGATGATATTGAGATTCTGAAAAAAGTATCACGTCCTCTGGCTGGAGAAGTAATTCCCGCTCCCCTTGTGGGAACAGAGATAGCAGTTGTATCAATGTCTCTCGAGATTCATCACCTTCCACATGCTTCATGTGATGTGGCCGAATATCTCAGAACGGCTGGAGCCAAAACTAATATGATAGGGCTGGCCCGTGGTTTTGGGAAGAGGATTGGTCTGATGTCTGATGAAGAGCGTGATATCATCAATGAGCATGATCTGGTTATTTATCTCTTCGGAAATTTCGAGACCTGTATAAAAGAGAAGATGCCGACATTCAGAAGAGGGATACATATTCCGATAATTGTCTGTGGCGGACCTTCAAAAGAGGCACTTATGAAGATAATTGATCCCAAGGTTGCAGGATATGTAGGAGGGCTCGGGAGATTTATGCATAGGACAAAGGAACCTTCTGAACTGGCACGCCTTGATGAGATCGTAGCTGAAGTATCGAGGGTTATCGGTAATAAACGGGCAGAAATAGCAAAAGACCCCCTCTCGATAGTTCCGGCAAGGCTCATGAACACAATCTATGAGTCAGTACCCGATATACAGGATGTTATGTCCCCTATTCCAGTTGTGGTTCAGATGGATGGTGTCAGGGTAAAACTCCCTTATGATCACTATGTCTCTGATATAAGTGGAATTGAAGTGGATAAAGGGGTGCATCTTTCTGATATCTGTGATTTCAGTCCGTCCAGGATGCGTGATTATATTCTCGTAAAGGTTAAACCATTTTCAGAGACTTCTCTGATGGTTTAGATTATTATCTCATCTATTTCAATGGCCCCGGGATTTTTATAAAACTCAATTTTAAGGTATCAAATTAAATTTTGCAGATTTAATGGGTAGTTGCAACCGGTTGCAACTAATTGAACGGAGCATACAAAGGGGTTCCAACTCATTTCAGTTGATTTCGTATCTATCCCTTATCAGCAGTTTCATCCAACTTTCATATGTCACAGGGTAATCTGTGATGGACGTTATGATAGTTCAGATCGGTTTCAAAAGACCAAGGTATTATTATTGCAGAAATGTATGTCCTCCTACAGTCATACTGATACTACTATCCGGTCTTTAAGAATCTCTGTTTCCAAAGATCCTGCTGTAATTCCTTCCCAAAAAATAGCAGGATCATCCTGCCTGAAAATTACGTCAGTATGAGATTATGAAAAAATATAAGAAAGGATATGAACTCCAAATGTTACTTTTCCTAAATAGTATTATGAATGTATCTTACCAATCAGCGGCATATAATGCTGATAATTCAATAGAAGATCTTGTTAGATCTGATGATCAGTTCCTTGATCAACTGGAAGTGATGCATTATCTTAGTTTCTCTCTGTGGTGATTTAATAATTAATTCATATCTTATCAACAGTAAAGGCCTTAAAGCGATAATTCTAACACCTATAATTATATTAAAATCTGAAGACTTATGAAGGAGAAAGAGAATTTATATCTTGTTCTTATTGTCCTGATTTCACTCCTGATTGGTCTGTTATTAGGGCAAACTAACTCTATTGTACCTATTATATATAACTCTACAGAAAATCTCTCTCAAAATGTCACCCCTGATCTGGTTCGAGTATCACCCGGACAACTTATTTCATCAGTAAATAATTCGGTAATTGTCATGAATCAGGAGGGTGATTCGATATATAAGTTTTCATCAAACGGAACTGTACAACTTACCATCAGGGCTGAAGATAGTATCCCTAACATGCACAAACTCTCATGTATCTGTAGTGACAGGGATGGGAATATTTATGCCAGTGATGAGATCATCGACAGTATCTTTAAATTTGATAAAAATGGCTCCTTTCTGAAGACCTGGGGCGGGACAGGGACAGACCCTGGTAAATTTATGGCACCCACGGGAATAACAATTCTGCCAGGTAACAACGGAAAAGATGAGTTTGTATATGTCTGTGATTCTGGAAACGACAGGATTCAGGTATTTGATACCATAGGTACATATCTGAAGACCTTCTCTTTCGACAGTGAAAAATTTAAGGGTAAAGTAGAAGAGCGTGAAAAAGAGGTAAAAGAGGAGGTAACTCCTGAACCAACTAAAGCAAAAGAACTGATTGTAATACCTGCCTCATCTGCAAATCCTTCTACTGCTGATCGCAATTTTAACATCAAGTGGAATGATAAGGAGATCCCTCTCTCATTTACGGTTGACAGAAGAATATATCTTGGTGCCCAGAACCTGTCAGGAAATTCTATGGAGATCGCCCTTAAAAATCCGGAGCAGTGGATGCCTGTTCTAAAACAGCGCCTGCAGGATCCGACCACATGGAAGACGCTCAATACAACTCTTGCTGAACTTCATAAGGAGGCTGGCATGAATAAAATGGATGAACAGCAGGAAGTCAACTTTATGATCCAGTTTGTGCAGCAGATCCCCCTGTCCAACAAATCTGACAGCAGGTACCCAATTGAATTAATTCATGATAAAACAGGGAATACTTTCAACAAAGCCATGTTTTTATACGGGCTGCTTTATCAGGCCGGGTATGATGTAGTGTTTATTAGTTATCCAGGGCTCGGCCATGCAGCAGTAGGGATAAAAACAGATAAAGCAATTGAAAACAGTCAGTTAAAAACATACAAAGATAGAACGGATGATGTTTATATTGTAATTGATCCAGACAGTCCGTCATTTATGGGGCGGCTTTTAAGTCAGTCCTACTCAAAAATAGATCCCTATATCGTCCATATACTTCCAAAAGAAGGTAATGAAGGCAAATTCTATCCTTCTGATAATTACCTGATGTATATCATAGAAAGTATCAACAAGTTGTATGAGAAGTATCAGTTCCTTAAAAGCAGAGAGAGTTCTGTAAAAGGTGATGATAAAACAAAGTTAGTGTCGGATTATAATAAGATCAAGACTGTGCTTGATTTTGTCGAGAAACACCCCTGGAATGAAGAAGGGGCTTATATGCGGTTAAAAAACTCCAAGGTTAATGATATAAGTGTCTGAATCCGGTTTTGGAATATATATATACATTTTTTGTCCTATTTCTATTCAATATCACTATACCTTATCAGGTATAGGTATCCTGATTAGTGATCTGTTTTCCAAAAGGTTATGAAGGTTCATCTCCAATTTTCAGATATGGGGATGTGTAGAATGAATTTGTACATCGTACTGGTAAGTATGATGCTGTTTGCTGCATTATTGTGCAGTTTTGTGAGTGCAGGTGATGTAAAATACTCTGGTCCGGGTATGGGATATATAGAGGTCAGGGCAGATCAGGAGGGGGCACGGGTCTACTTTGACACTTTGTATATGGGTTATATATCGGGGGGGACTCTTACAGTGCCGGTGGATACAACCGTTTCTCCCGTCTGGCAGAATGTAAGAATGGAGTACTCCGGATATCAAAGTTTTACAGGGCCTTTTGTCCAGACAGATCCGGGGAAAACGGTTGCTTATCAGATAAACCTCACCCGTACTCCTTACAATAATTATGGGATTGTAAAATTTCACAGTAATCCTGATGGGAGTGATCTGTTACTTAATGGAAAGAGCATGGGCAGTACACCTGACTCAGGCACTCTTATATTGTATACCGTGCCAAGAGGTTATTATCAGGTAGAAGCGCGCAGTCCGGGATATACCGCCATTGAAGACAATTTATACATTGATGACAATGCTGTAACCACTTACAGGGTAGATCTTGATCCATCCCCTCTAGGTTCTCTTGAAATTAGATCCGTTCCGGATAATGCAGATATATATCTCGATAACCGGAATGTGGGAATTACTCCGCTGAATCTGGATAATGTTCCTGTCGGGGAACATAATGTAATAATTAAAAAAGATGGATATCAGGACTGGTCTGTTAATGTTTCGGTATTAGGTGGAAGTATGGGTGTTATAGAGTCTGTTCTGGTGACAAAACCTGCACCTGTATGTGCCCCTGAAGAAAATAATAACCGTCAGAGTTCATAAATCGATGTAGCAATTATTTGAATAAAGATGTCGTAGTTATCATATAACTGGCATATATAGGGATAAGTATGAAAAAAAGAGATCATAAATCAAATTATTTTTATCTATGTGCAATTCTTTTAGTTCTTGCTTTCTGGAGTATTAATCCAGTATTCGGGGATGGAACTAATCAGACCGGGTATTATGAGGTAAGAGCTAATGTTGAGAATGCATCTGTATTTCTTGATGGAGTAGCAGTCGGGACGATTCAGGGCGGAACCCTTCTTGTACCTGCTGAAATTAGTAACAAACCTGTCAACCATAATCTTATGATAAAGGCTGATGGTTATAAGGTTTATAATGAGACTGTAATTCAGGCACCCAAAGCCGGAAAGAATATTATTCTTAAGGGAACTTTGATTCGTGTCCCAATAACCCCTGTGGGTGCTGTATATCTGGCTGTAAGTCCCCCTGGTGCTGATGTTACTATCGATGGTGTCTCAAGGGGCGTAGTGGGTCAATCCGGGATTTTGGTTTTGAGGGATGTACCAGCAGGAAATAGAATTCTTAGCATTCATCTTGACGGGTATCAGGATAGAAGTGAAAGGATATATGTAGAAGCAAACATGGATAACCAGGTTCGTATTACGTTAGTTCCTTTAACAACCGGTTCTGTTGAGGTAACATCTGAGCCAGGGTCTGCATCAGTCATGATAAATGGTGTACCTGCTGGAATTACCCCTGTAACCATACCTAATGTAACGGCCGGAGAAGTGGATGTCGGTTTGACATTGTCTGGTTATCAGGACTGGGCCGGGAGTACGAGTCTTCAGGCAGGAAAGACAGCGCTTGTTTCAGCCACCTTAATTCCTGTTCCTACAAGTGCCCCTGAACCAGTAAGCACTACTGAAGTGCCCACAAGTGTCCCCACTCCTGAACCTACTGCAACTACTACTCCCATTTCACCTATTATCGGAGTTGTGGCATTAGGGGCTTTATGTTTGTTCTGGAGGAGAAGAGAGTAAGATTAACACAAAAAAAGAGTAATTCAGCCTCTTGGCCCGAATATCTTCTCTTCTACCTTATAATTTTGACCATTTTTATATAGCACAACGACCTGTACTTTATCTTCTCCTGGTGTGCCTTGTATTTCAGATATCCCCCCGGTGTTATTGGAAAGTTCTTTTACAATCTCCGTCCCGTCTGACAGAATGACATGAACATAAATTGTTTTTACAAGTGATTGTCCATGGCCTCCCCTGAAGGTAGTTGTAATAACACGGTATACAGGATCTTTGTCCACATCAACTGACACCATCAGGTTATTTGGTGGTTGTGTTACCGGACCTGAATAAATACCGTCTGACTCCGGGAGAACTGATGTAACAGGTATAGGGGTAGGTGTTGTTATCCCTGCCCGGTTAGGTCCCAGCATTATATCCAGGATGTGATAAGATGAACCATCCTTATAATATGCCACAGCCTGAATACGATCTGATCCTTTTGTTCCCTGAATTACAACCTCATCTCCACGATTTATTCCCAGGGGGATGGTGGTAAAAGTTCCATTTGAACTTTCAAATCTGATATCCGTTGACTTAAGCATCTGTTGACCTTTTCCACCGTTAAATGTCACAGTAATCATGTCAGAAACCGGATCCTTCCTGACTGATATGGATACATCAAGTCCGTCAGGAGGTATCTGTACCGGATTGTCAAAGATTGAAAGGGTCTGCTCTGGTGCAGGAGTCTGGGTATTTAATGTAGTCTCTACAGGTAACAGAGTAACTGGAGGTGATGTCGGGGTTGGAGAGGGATTTGTTACCTCCCGAGGTGTCTTCGAAGTTGTACATCCTGATATGATTATACACCCCGTCAGCATGAGTAACAGGATGAAGAACAATTTCTTTCGATTCATACAATATTGATTCACCCGATGTATTGAAAGTATTACCCTGCAAAGAGTTACCAACCGGTAGTTATGATACATAAAAGAACAGACCTAAGGCCAGGTAAATATGGGTAAACCAGGAAACGGATTTGAAAGAATCATTCAGGAGATACTTGATAAAGGGTCCAAAAAAACAGCTGATGACTGGCTTAAAAGTATTCAGGAGGATTTCGGAAGAGTACCTCTGATATTTGAGCGGATGAGTAAACGTCCTGAGGTTTTACTGTCACATCTGATGTATAAGAATTCAGTCCTTAAGACCGCCACCATAGAACCAAAAAATGTCGAATTAATAAGTCTTGCTGTATCCTCTGCGCTCAGGTGTAATTACTGCACTGATTACCATGTTCAGGCTGCCCTTCGAAAAGGCGCAAATCCTGATGAGATCATGGAAGCGATACTTATCGCAGGCCTTACCTCCCAGTCTGCAGTACTGGCGGATGCTTACCGTACATACGAAAATACAATGGAAAAGTGTATTAGTTGCGGTATAAATATTCCCGAATCATCGAAAGACCAATCTAACGATCCTTCCTCCGGGGATTCCTGATCTCCCCCTTCTTACTGCCCTGAATCAGGCATTCTCTTCTCTCTCCTATGAGGTCTCTCCTTCCTGCCATGTATAATCCCTCTTCTACGAGCTTTTTATTTTTATCATCTTTCCATCTGAGGATGGCACGTTGAATCTCTTTTTCTCTCCCACAGGGGACGTAGACTTTTTCCCCTGTCACCGGATAAATTCCTGTTGTATACATACAGGTTGACGTGGTCATAGGTGTTGGAGTAAAGTCCTGTACCTGTTCAGGGTAGAGGTTTTTATCCCGAAGATACACTGCCAGAGAGATCATATCTCTGATTGTACAACCCGGATGTCCTGACATCAGGTAAGGGATAATATACTGTCTTTTTCTCTTTCCTTTCTGCCCTTCCTCGAAGCAGGATATGAATGCATCAAACATTTCTGCTTTTGGCTTGTTCATCAGGTTCAGAACTTTTTCAGAGATATGTTCAGGTGCTATCTTCAGATGTCCTGATGTGTGTTCAGATATCCGCTTCATAACCGAAGGGTCAGGTGGAATTCTGTCAAATCTGATACCTGACCCTATAAAAACATGTTTTACACCCTTCAGTTTTTCAGCTTTATCAAGAAGGTCCAGATATTTATCTAATCCTGATTCGAGCGAAGGGCACTTAATACACTCAGAGTCCGTGCAGAGATCATTTTCTCTCCATCGCCTGCAGGATGTATTATACATGTCAGCACTCGGGCCCCCGATATCACTAATAACTCCTGAAAATCCTTTGATCTCTCTAAAAGATTCAATCTCCCTTAATATTGACTCTTCACTCCTGCTTTGGATGATAGAACCCTGGTGCATTGATATCGCACAGAAATTGCAGTTACCAAAACAGCCTCTGTGTGAAATTACTGAAAACCGGACGGATTCAAGGGCAGGAACAGGCTCTTTGTATAACGGATGTTGTTGACGCCTGTAAGGCAGGTCGAATATATGATCCATCTCCGGGGTTGAAAGAGGTTTTGCCGGGATGTTCTGTAAAATCACACATTTTGGATGGATCTGGGTGATTATCTTTCCATGATACGGGTTCTGGTTATGACAGATAATGGAGTGAGCAGAACAAAAGGCTGTTGAATTATCTCTTACCTCTATAAATGAAGGAATCTCACATATTCTGGTCTTATCAAGAGTTGAATACTCTTTTAATGATAATTTTGTTACGGTACCTGGTATATTATAGGTCTCTTTTATCTTTTCACCTGATGCTATACGATTTGCGATGGATACAAGTGTTCTTTCACCCATACCGTATACAAGGAGATCCGCGGGTGCATCGGCCAGAATCGACTGTCTGATACGATTTGACCAGTAGTCATAATGAGCTAAGCGCCGAAGTGATGCTTCTATACCCCCTATCACTATGGGTATATCCGGATAAATTCTGTGAACCCTGTCAGCATAGACAAGCACTGCACGGTCTGGCCTTGAGAGCCTGCCACCCGGGGAGTATGCATCCTTTGATCTTCTCTTAAGTGCCGGGGTAAGGTTACTCACCATTGAATCAACGCTCCCGCCTGATATCGCAAAGAAAAGGCGGGGCTTTCCAAAAAGAGTATAACTTGTATCCTTATTCCAGTCAGGCTGGGGTATTACTGCAACACTGTATCCCGCATCCCAAAGCACCCTGCCGAGAATTGCTGTAGCGAATGAAGGGTGATCAACATATGCATCTCCGGATATGAATATAATATCCGGCTGGGTTATACCGAGTTGTTTTAATTCCTTTAGTGAAATTGGGAGAAAATCAGGTTGTGGGATTATTTCCATCTCTTTTACTTATAAGATATTCATTGTCCCGATAATTCTTAGTCTCTCATTATCGAGATAATGTAGGATAAGGCGGGATCCTGCCTTATAGATCAGTTTCTGTTCAAAGGTAAGAGTCAATTCAGGTTTTCTAAAGTTCCCTTCATCAGATATGCATATAATCCGGCATGGAAGAAACTGCATCCAGTGACCGGCATATATGACCATCTGCTCTTTTAATGGTTCTGGCCAATACGGGATAATATCTGCCTTTCCCTTGATTTCATATGATGAGATGATATCAGAGTCATTTGAGAGGACATATCCTCGATCAAGTTCTTCTGCCTCTATCCCCTTAAGTGCCAGTCCTACCCTGTTTCCTTTACACGCACTCTCTGTATCATCATCATGCATCTGGATCGATCTTACCTGGACCTGTTTGCCTGTCGGGTGAACGGTAAGCATATCATGGCGTTTGATACATCCGTCCTCCACACATCCGAGGATCACCGTTCCGATCCCTTTAACCGGAAAATGGTGATCAATGGGGACAATGCCCGTTTTATCCCCTGATATCTGTTTTTTTTCAGATGCACGCGAGATTAACCATTCCCTTAAACCGGTTTTATCGTCAGGGAAGATCTGATATTTTTCAAGCAGGGTACCCTTGATAAGTGGGGCGATCTGGGTCTGATCTATATAATTTTTCAGAATAAGGAGCCCCTCATTGATTCCAGCAGCATTAAGCATAAGTATGGTCTCACCAAGCCTGACATTTACCTCTTCTATCACCAGTACAGCTATCTCTGCTAGTGAAGCAGTGTAAAATAATGATGATATCTTTTCAGGGTATCTTGATGGTCTTATTACAGTAAGGGTGACATCCCCCTTTTTAAGGTTATAAAAGGTAATATCGGAAGAAGTTCCTTCTTTACCCAGTTCTTTTGCAAGAACATCCGGTCCCATGAAGGCTATATTGAGATTTGACATCATTACCTAAGGGTGCTGAACTCATTTGATAGTTACATGAAACGGATTACATATGGTTAATACCTTTCTGATAAAACTGATAATGATATGAAAGTACTCATCGCGATTCCTCCTGAACGGTTCAGAGATGAGGAGCTCCTGATCCCAATAAAAAAATTTCAGGAGGCCGGGGTGATGTATGAGCTAGCCTCAACCCATATAGGGGTGGTAATGGGCGTGCTAGGTAAGAAGGCTAAAGTCGGCCGGACTTTTGAGGAGATCCTTTTAACCGGTATCGATGATTTTTATGCTCTTATGATAGTTGGCGGCCCTGGTACGCAGATACATCTCTGGAACAACCGTTATCTCATCGACCTGATTAAGATCTTTAATATAAAAGGTAAAGTTGTTGCTGGAATTGATAACGCACCAATTGTAATTGCAAAGACAGGTATACTCCGGAAAAAACCTGCCACCGTTGCGTCAGGGCAGATGATCAGGGAAATGATGAAGGAGGATGTTGTGTATCAGAATAAGCCTGTGGTGTTTAAAGATCGGATCGTAACAGCATCAAGCCATGAGGCTTCTTCAGAATTTGCAGAGATTATCATAAGGTATGAAAAAGAAGATCCTGAATTTGTCCCTACTACGGGAAAAGCAGGGTTTGAATTTTAATCTTTGGTTAAACCCTTATGTTTCTTGTTGTTTCCGGTTCTGATAAAATATCCTTGAAAATTCTTGAATAGTATACTTATGGATTTTACTTAAACCTTCAATACAAATTAATAATGGGCACCCGGGGAATATTATGAATAAAATGGGAAGTAAGTGGACTTTATTACCGCTATGTCTGGGCTTTTTAATAATTCTATTATTATGTTGCACAGTCTCTGCAGAAAAACAACAGACCACAATATCCGTATCTGTTCAGCCTGAAATGGCTCCAACTGGTTCATCTTTTATCATCTCCGGTGTACTTACCGATGGTTCAGGTTCTCCTATTGGTAATAAACGGGTCATTCTTGAGAAATCATCAGGTACCGGAACTTCCATTTTTGAGTCGGTTGCGATAATTAATACTCACAAAGATGGTAAATATCAGTTTTTCAGAGGAAATAAAACCCCTGCAGAATACCTTCGTGTAAGATTCATGGGAAATGATGTTTATGAGGGCTGTGTTAGTGAGATACTCTCTGTTCATGGAGCCGATAGTTATTCAGAAGAAAAAAAACAGATAAACCAGAAAGGAGGAGTAGTAATTACAGGAGATCCCGATGGTGCCCTTGTAATTCTGGATGGTGAATTGCGCGGACAGACTCCTATTTATCTCGGTGGTATTGCATCAGGGCCTCATATCCTTGAGATAGGAAAACCCGGGTTTCAAAATCAGACTATGGAGGTTTACGTCGCCCCTGATCTGAAGACTGCATTAAGTTATACTCTCCCCCAGGCAGGCTATACACTTGAGAACTCAGGGTTTGGAAGCTCAACCGGCCTGAATGTTTTTAGTAATGTTAGTTATCGCACTAATGACAGCATGCCTTTGGGTGATCCCCTGTACTCTTTCTCAAGACCAGGGGTATCCTTTTCATATTATGGTAATACTTCATCAGAGGGAGCGAATAAAACAGAAGTAACTACATTGTACGATGAAGATCCATCTGGAGACGGATATTCTTTAACAGTCCTGATTATGACTGATGACAATCCGTCCTGATAGCATGAGGAAAGGCTGATTTAAAGGAGTAATAATGTTATGCAGGTTTCAATGAAGCTGGAGATAAGGGATACCCCGGGACACTTGGTGGCGGCTCTGATGCCGATATCAGATATGGGAGGTAACATTAAGACAGTAATACATGAGCATGATAATCTTACGGAAAAGGGATCGCTTAGTGTTGAAGTTGTGATAGAGATTCCGAAAGAGCGTCTGTCTGGTTTATTGTCTCTATTACAGGAACGTGGGATTAATGTCATCAGGTTTGGTGAAGAGAGTATGCATTACCAGCAGTCGGTAATTCTCATCGGTCATCTGGTTCATACAAACCTTGGAGATACTATCGACAGAATTGATGAGACTGGTTATGCAGAAGTAATTAGAATGAGCATTTCAATGCCTGCAATTAATGAGCGTTCCTCTGCAAAATTTACAATAAAAGCAATAAGTCATGAGCATATGGATAAAGCCATTGATATTCTGCGGGATGTCTCCAGAAAGAAGGACATTCTGATGATTGAACCTCTGGTGTTCTGAAATGAATTTGAGAGTTGCTCTAATAGGGACCGGGGCAGTAGGGCGTGGTGTCCTTAGTGTTCTCTCCAGTAAAAACCTGGGTATCATACTGACCGGTGTGGCAGATTCCAGGTCCGGACAGATTAATCCTGATGGAATCCGGATACCTGATCTTCTGCATCAGAAAGAGAATACGGGTTTATGTGGAGATCCGTCAATTAGTGCAGACCGGGTTGTAAATGAAGCTCCGTATGATATACTTGTTGAAGTATCACCAACCGATGCAGAATCCGGAGAACCGGCGACGGGTTATATCCGGAAAGCTCTTGATCGCGGATGCCATGTTGTAACCTCCAATAAAGGCCCGATTGCCCTAAAATATCATGAACTTGAATGTCAGGCCAGGGAGAGAGGTGTTGCCCTCAGATTTGAGGCAACTGTTGCAGGTGCTATCCCCATCATCCATATGCTCCAGGATTCACTGGGTGGGAATGAAGTACAGGCATTATACGGCGTTTTAAACGGAACCTGTAACTATATTCTGACACGAATGGCTGAAGAGGGACTTAGTTATAAACAGGCACTGGATGAAGCCAGGTCTTTGGGTTATGCAGAAACCGATCCGACTTATGATGTCAGAGGAACAGATGCAGCAATTAAACTGGTTATCCTGGCAAATACTATCTGGAAAACGGGAATAAGGCTTCGTGACATACATGTTACCGGTATTGACCTCCTGACCGAGGAGGCTATCCGGCTTGCAGAGGAGCAGGATGCAACAATAAGGCTTATCGGTGAGATTGTTCCATCAAAAAATATCTACAGGGTTTCCCCCCTGATCATTCCAAGAGTCCATCCCCTTACTGTCAAAGGTTCTCTGAATGCTGTAATTCTCCGGACTGATCTTGCGGGAGATCTCTTCTTCTCAGGAAAGGGGGCAGGTTCACTTGAGACCGCCAGTGCTGTCATTGGAGACATAATATCGATTCGTGAAAGGTATGCAGGGGGTTATTGAGCGTCGCCGCTCTTATCTAAAACTTATGCGCAGGCTCACACTGCGAAAGGGCTGGTTTACGGTAGATGATCTCTCTCAGTCAGCTGATGTTCCGAGAAGCACGGCACGAGACTGGATCGGAAGACTTTCGCAGGAGGGATGTGTTACTGTCCTGGAGCAGCCTCATGGCCGGGCCCCAACCCGTTATGCTGCAGTAAGTGCTCTTCCCAGGAGTGCCTGTCTTAAGATTTTTACGGCGGTAGATGGTCAGGTCGTCGAGATAGTGCACGAATGTCTGTCAAGTGCATGTGCTGCCTTTTGTGCCAGGCATCATACTCATACACATCCGGCAATACATACGATCAGGGAAGGAACTGTGCTTCGTGAGTTCATCAGGATGGGGCGGTATGATATAAAAGTAGGACTCTGGCCCTGCCCGTCGGTTGCAATCACAGGTATCTGGCAGGAGGGAGACGATATTGTACAACAGATCTGTTCTTTTGGCGGACCTGCATATTCGCTTACTGATATGATGGGCAGGGCAGATGGTGTTATAAGTGTAGATACTACCAGATGTCTAAACTCAACAGAAGGTCTGATAAGAACAAAAGCATTAATTCATCTAATAATCGGGATAGATAATACTGATCGTGCTGATGAGGGAGCAACTTTTGCTCTAGCGATAGCACTGCTTGATTATCTCTCTGAAATTTCGGGAACATATCCGATTAGCCACCATATAGCAATGTTATGGCAGGATCTGCCTGGGAAAACTGCAGGGAACTCGTGTAGTGCCATCGAACTGGCAGTGATCCCCGAAAAGGCGGATCTAATTCAAAAAGCTGCAGTAAGATTTGTAAGTGATGAAAGTATCTCCGATGAATGGGGTATCGCAATTTTTACCGGCTTTTTGGTTCCGGATCCTGTTAAAAAATTTGGTTCGGTTACCAGGATCAGGTATGTCTCTGTTGATGAGGCGCGTTTATGTGCGAATGGTTCTGATATTTATATTGCCGGAGGTCAGGGAATAATCGGGGCTTTAGCTGCAATAGGTCTTTCTCATGAACCGGAGTCAGAGGTAATAATTCCGGTTTCCTGATAACCTGTAAAGAATATTCTTGTAATCCTGATGACAACTATGAGAGTATTTTTCCGGTTTTACTGACAGATCTCTGTATGGACAAACGTTTTTGTTTCGCGATTGCAGTTTTGCTTGTAGCAACAGCTCTGCTTTGCGGGTGTACCAGTACATCCAATGAGGGTGCTACAAAGAGCAATATATCCCTGGTTCAAACCGGAGTATCAAGTGCTGACGGAGCCAAAGAAGGACAGATGGTTGAGGTTGACTATACCGGTACTTTTGAAAACGGAACAGTATTTGACAGCTCAAAGGATCGGGGTCCGTTTTCACTTGTTCTTGGAACCGGAGGAGCCATTGCTGGTTTTGAAAAAGCACTCATCGGAATGAAGGTCGGGGAGTCTAAAAAGTTTACACTCTCACCTGATGAGGCATATGGTGAGTATGACCCTACACGCATTGTTTCATTACCGATAGACTTCATCCCTGCTGAAGAGAATGTTTCTGTTGGTGATCAGGTGACACTCTTTAATGGCGGGCAGATGATTCAGGCAAAAATAATGACTTTGAATGCAACAAATGTAACATTTGATCTCAACAGCCCTCTTGCAGGAAAAGCCCTGACATTTGATGTTACTGTAAGAAACATATCTGATGTCGTAAATGAAGATATGCCAACTTCACTGAATAACGCCACTCAGTAAAAAAGGTATCAACAGGACCGGATTAATATCCTGTTTGTTGAGAAACCTGTATTATTCTCTTTTTTATTCTCGAATATTTCATTTCCAGGGTTTGCAACAACACCCAGATAGTATTTCTTCTCTCCTGTAGATACCGGTATTTTCACAGTTTTATTATATGTCTCATCCTTTTGTGAGGGAAGATTCTTTACTACATCCTCACCCAATGAGATATCCTTGCTATCTATCTTCTGATCTTCTGACAGGTAGTAGAGCATAAGGAAGGAGTCTGCATTATAATCCCCTGAATTTTCAAGTGTAATGATGAATGCAAGTTCTCCTCCAGTACAACCGGAGTCTGGCAATGTTACTGTTTTTACAGATATATCTGCAAATTGTGGCTTTTTATCTTCACTAGTAATATCCCTGGAAGTAACATCTGTCAGGTTATCAGGTATCTCACCAGGATTTTTTTCATTTTCAGTTGTAGCATTTTGTGTTCCCGTATCCCCGCTTACCTGTGGTTCGTTCATCTCCGGTTCAATTGGAACCGGAATATTTATTGTCTCATTTAATTCAGGAACAGGGGGGTTTTGAGCAGATCCTGATGTTTGTGAAGAGGACAATATGGGATACAAATCGATATTTGCAGAATTTATGGCATATGGAGCATCTGCTATACCATCACCCGTATAATCCGTTGCAGTTTCAGAAAATCCCCCTCCTGCAGGATTAAGCCATATATTCCCAGCAATTATATTTCCTCCGATAATATTGGTCCCTGGCTTTGGATCCACATTCCATCTGTTCTTTTTCTCCTCGCTTACAACCGCGTTAAACTGGTTTTTAAATAGGTTATTAAAGATTAAATTATCTTTAGATTGAAATATTCCAATTCCGATTCCGTTCCCCTCAAAGATATTATCTGTAATTTCATTATTCTGGGATTGATCCAATCGAAGTCCCATATTTTTCAGATTTATAAATTTACACCCTTCGATCTTTGCATTATTCACTTTATAAAGTTCTATTCCTACATCATAATCTTCAATAATAATATTTTTGAGGGTAAAGTCCTCTAATGCCTTACCTGAATTTATCGAGATTGCGTTAGTAAACCCGGTTGGTATTCCTGAAATTTTGTGCCCTTCTCCATCAAGAGTTACACCTGATGATTTAATCTCAAAGGCACCTGTTTTTTTTGTCCCGGTAATATCCCTTTTTAGTACATAATGCCCTGGTTCTGTTATCTCAGCCGGGGAATACACAGGAACTCCCCCATCTGCCCAGATAAGTGATCCTGGCGTCACATTATTATCTGATATAAATTTATTATTCCCCGTTTCAATCTCTTCAAAGTAATCACTTCCATCCAACACAAATTTTGGTTGATATTGGCCCCTTTTCAGGAAAGGAGGCAATGGCCAGGTTTTTATATATGTTCTGGTCTCACCAGCAGCAAGGTGGGTGTCTTTGATATCACTTCCTATCTGTGTGTCAATCTCATCCTCACCCCCGTCTTTGATAAGGTATGCCTTCAGTTTATATCCCGGAGCTTCATGTTTTCCTATATTTTTTACAGTAATAGTGACCATCAGATTCTCCTCCGGAATTGTTCCTAGTGGAATATCATCTAAATTAGAAATATCCAGTATGGCTGAAGCATTGATAATTGTTATATCAACAGCATCTGTCTGGTTATCCTGAACTGTCTGATTATCTGCAGATACTCCTCCTGACACAATAAGGCAACTGAAAAAAAGAAACAAAATTGTAAATACAAATGATTTTTTCCTTTTATCTCCTAATATCGAGTACTTCTCCATCATTGAACTCCCCTCATCCGGTATCTCCCATCAATCGCTAACACGTGAATATGACACCTAGAGATGAAAAAAGTTATGTTTTCTTATCGGGAGAATTTTTACTGATTAAAGAGAAATTTTCTCTGTCTATGTTGTTTTAATCCACTCAGATATCCACTCTCCGACTTCGTGAGTGCCTGTATTACCGCCCATATCCTTTGTTACTTTCTTTTCTTTGATTGATGCTTCAATCCCGGAAAGCACAGAATCTGCAGCTTTATGTTCTCCCAGTTGATCAAGGAGCATTGAACCGGCCCAGATGGTTGCAAGAGGATTTGCCATATTAAGTCCCTTATATTTCGGAGCCGAACCATGAATCGGTTCGAACATGCTGGTCCCATCAGGGTTTATATTCCCCCCTGGAGCAAGCCCGAGTCCTCCCTGGATCATCGCACCTAAATCTGTTATGATGTCCCCAAACATGTTGGGTGTAACAACGACATCGAACCATTCCGGGTTTTTTACAAACCACATCGTAATGGCATCCACAAAGTTGAATTCATGAGATACACCCGGATATTTTGAAGCAGTCTCCAGGAATACCTCCCTCCAGAGTCCGTAAACATCGGAAAGGACATTTGCCTTGTCCACCGATGTTACTTTCTTATCTCTTTCCATTGCAAGATCAAAAGCATATGAGATGACCCTCCCGGAACCTTCACGGGTGATTACTCCTATCTGGTAGGCGAGTTCATCTGAATCAGTCTCCACATCAAGCCCGAATTTTACTGAGTAGAGTTCCCTGACGACTTCAAGATTCTTCTTCTCGTGTCCTTTCAGACGGGAACCAATTCCAACATAGAAGTCTTCAGTGTTCTCCCTTACTACTACAAAATCAATATCTTCCGGACCTTTACATGCGAGTGGTGTTTCAACACCTGCCAGCATCTTTACTGGTCTAAGGTTAATATACTGATCAAAATAAAAACGGAGGTTAAGGAGGATCCCTTTTTCAAGAATTCCTGGATTTACTCTGGGATCCCCGATTGCCCCGAAATATATTGCCTTATATCCCTTAAGTTCTTTAAGATCTTCTTCGGTAACCAGTTCGCCAGTTGAGAGATACCTGTCGGCCCCTATATCAAAATCAGTCCAATTAATATCAAACCCGAATCTCTCTCCTGCTGCATCGAGTACATTTTTTCCAGCATCTATAATTTCAGGCCCTATCCCGTCTCCACCGATGGACGCTACTTTATACACAGATCTTCACTCCTTATGGTTTTGGCATAATTTACAAGACCCCCTGCATCAATGATCCTACGTAGAAATTCAGGGACTGGTTCGGTTGGAAGTTTTTTACCTGATACTTCCAGGTATCCTTCATCCAGGTGGGGCACTACCTTATCTGTTTCACTGATATCAGATGCTTTTGGACAGATAACCGGCAGAAGCCCTACATTGATGCTATTACGGTAAAATATTCTGGCAAAAGATTCTGCCACAACCATCTGAATCCCTGCCCCTGACAATGCCAGGGGTGCATGTTCACGTGAGGAACCACAACCGAAATTCCGACCTGCTACAATAATGTCCCCTTTTTTTACATCTCTGGCAAACTCATCTCTTGTCCCTTCAAAGGCATGCAGTGCCAGCTCAACAGGATCATTGATCGTCAGGAACCTTCCGGGTATAATAGCATCAGTATCGATATTGTCAGAAAATCTCCAGACACTCATCATTACACCTCCCGGGGATCTGAGATCTCGCCTCTTATGGCAGTAGCCGTCGCAGTAGCCGGTGATCCAAGATAGACTTTTCCCTCAGTTGAGCCCTGTCTTCCGCGGAAGTTCCTGTTAGAGGTAGAGAAGGAGATTTCTCCAGAAGCTATGAGCCCGAATGATCCTCCCATACACGGGCCGCAACAGGGTGCTTCAACAAGTGCCCCGGCCCTGACAAACCGCTCGATAATACCTGCCTGAAGAGCCTTAAGATACTCGGTTTTTGATGCGGGTATTACCAGTACCCTGACATCATCAGAAAATTTACAATCTCCGAGTACTTCAGCAGCCTCTTTAAGATCTTCAAACCGCCCGTTTGTACATGAACCGATGAAGACCTGATCGACATGAGTACCTGTTACCTTATCAATATCGACGACCTGGTCCACATTATGTGGAACTGCCACCTGTGGAACAAGGTCGGTCACATCATAAGATCTCCACGAGGAGTAGACGGCATCATTGTCACTGGAAAGTTCCTCCTTCCTGATGTTACTCATACCGGAAAAAAACTCATGAGTAATCCTGTCTGGAGGGACTATTCCTGCTTTTCCACCCATCTCAATTGCCATATTACAGCATGTCATTCGTCCTGCCATTGGAAGTGAACTGATGGTCTCTCCTGTAAACTCAACCGTCTTGTAAGTGGCTCCGTCTACTGTGATATCTTTGATAATATTCAGAATGAGATCTTTTGCTCCTACGCGCGGACTGAATTTTCCTGAAACATCTGCCCTGATACTATCAGGAACACGAAAGTACAGACATCCGTATCTTAAGGCAAAACCCATGTCAGTTGATCCCACTCCTGTAGCAAAGGCCCCTGCTGCCCCGTACATGCAGGTATGGGAGTCACTTCCTATAACAATGTCCCCGGGTGAGACCCTCCCCTTCTCCAGTGTTACCTGGTGGCAGACACCTTCCCGTATATCATAGTTGTGGATCCCCTGTTCTTTTGCAAAATTCCTCATGTTCTTCTGGTTCTCTGCGGCATTGAGGGAGTCTGCCGGAACCTGATGATCGAAGAGCATTATGATCTTTGACGGATCAAAGACCCTAACTCCACCCATCTCGTAGAACTTTTCTATTGCAAGTGGTCCTGTTATGTCATGGATCATAGCCCCGTTGATAGGCGCCATGACTACTTCACCTGCATGAACTTCACGCCCGCATCTTGCTTTGAATATTTTTTCAGTTATTGTCTCTGCCATTCCGGTACACCATGTTTAATGCGTTGATCACCGCCTCCGTGGAAGCCAGTACTATGTCGTCACCAGATGATGATGCATCAAATATTCTGCCTTTCTCATCTTCAATCACAACAGTGACATGTCCGATTGCATCGCTACCCTCAGATATCGCCGAGATATTAAATTCTTTCAGATGTGCAGGTTTTGGGACAGTGCCGATCAATGCTTTAATGGCTGCATCAACCGGACCATTCCCTGTACTGCAACAGATCTCTTCAACTCCGTTTACCCGTGCCCTGACCGTTGCGGTCGGGATCATATGATTTCCTGACATTATTCCGATGTCTACAAGTTCGATATATCGTCCGCCTGCAGACATCCCCGTCACAGTTTCTGCAATTTCATAGAGATCGTGCTCGGTAACCTTCTTCCCGCGTGATGATATCTGTTTGATTCTCAGGATGATTTCATCAATCTGGGATTCTTCAGGTGAAATATGAACCTGTTTTAACATCTCGCGGACTGCATGCCTTCCAACGTGTTTACCCAGCTTCAGCCTTCTTCTATGGCCTACCATCTCTGGAGTCATAATCCCCGGTTCAAAGGTACTTGAATGCTCGATAACTCCCTGTGAATGGATTCCGCTCTCGTGTGAGAAGGCGAACTCACCTGTCACCGGGTAACTCGGGGGTAACATAATCCCTGAAAACCTTGAGATCATCCGTGATGTTTCAACCAGTCGTTTGGTCTTAATCCCGGTATCAAAACCGTAAATGGATTCAAGTGCCATAACTGTACATGCGAAATCAG
>Ga0074198_1000738_pt1 | contig 28907 bp, 39 predicted proteins | sample EPASupsiteSAE323_FD_64527 | JGI IMG/M metagenome (GOLD analysis project Ga0074198, IMG submission 64527) | Bioremediated contaminated groundwater from EPA Superfund site, New Mexico - Sample SAE3-23 | ecosystem: Environmental > Aquatic > Deep subsurface > Groundwater > Contaminated ...
CGCTGCTGTAGAGGCGGGGGGGGGCGTGGGGTGGGGCGCCGTGCGAGCCTGCTAAAACGCCCTTGCCGGGGCTCGGGAGCCGCCCGCCGTTGAATTGGCATGGGCTGTGCCCGCGGCTGAGATGACGGGCAAGATCGTCAACGCGTCTATAGACGACAGCCTGATAGGCTACAATGGCCCTGTCAAGGCTATGCTTGTCGATCTGGCCGTAGGATCTGGAACGTCAAATTACAGACTGCCCCAGGCTCCCGGCAATCCAGGTGACGTGATGACGATGAGCGATAGCGGAGCGACATCATGGCAGAAACCCGCCACTGGCGTGGACGCCGAGGCGGTAAAGGCAGATGCTGTCCAAGCGGCGAAGGACGCTGCCGGCGCGGCGGTAAGCAACGCCGCTGCGGACGTGAAGGCCTCGGCGGTCCAGGCGGCGAAAGACGCCGCGGAAAACGCCGTCGCGAACATCGACGCCGGATCACTGAAAGCAAAGATGAGTTTGTCGAAGGTCGAGAACAAGACGGCGGCGGAAATCAACGCGGCGATGTCGAAGACAAACGTTGAGAGCGCCCTTGGCTACACGCCTTACAGCGCGGCGAATCCTTCAGGGTATGTCACAAAGGCTCAATCCGCCTCAAGCGCGCCTGTTCAAAGCGTAAACGGGCGGACGGGTAGTGTTCTAATAACCTCTTCGGATGTGACCGGAGCTCTTGGCTACACGCCCGCGAATTCAGCCGCCACGGTGAAAAGCTTCAACACAAGATCCGGGGATGTCTCGCTGCAGGCGGACGACTTGGTGAACGCGCTTGGCTACACTCCTTACAGCGCGGACAATCCATCAGGATATGTCACGTCCGAGCAGGCGTCCTACGCCGCTCCTGTAAGGAGCGTGGCGGGACGGACTGGCGAAGTGACCCTGACGGCGACGGACGTTGGCCTTGACAGGGTGTCGAACGTGAAGAACAACTATGCCGGAGAGACCGCTCCGACGGCAAGTGACGATGAGACACAGGGATATTCCATGGGTTCGTTGTGGTTTTCGAACAATGAGTGGCCACAGGCGGTGTATGTGTGCTCCCTCGCCTCAGAGAGTGTCGCGGTGTGGCACCGCATCAGAACCACTGAGGTGAGCAATGCGGAATTGCCGGATTCCATCCCGGCAAATCGAATATCCGGCTATAAGACGAAGGACTTCATCCTCAATTTCGATGAGGAGGTTTCAAAAGCCCCATCTGTGGCGGAATGTCTAAAAAAGAGAACATATCCCGCAGAGGATCAATCAAAGGTGTCTCTTTTGAAAGTGACACATATACAAGCTGGCGACCTCGACGGCTTGTATAAAAGATTTGTGATGGCTGAATACTCTCCAAGGACATGGGACGGCACTGTTGTTGAAGGTTATACGCAGAAATGCCGCGACGCGATAAGCGTGTATTCAAAGGCGAATCTCACAACGGCTGGCGCGTCAGTAATCAATGGTGCGAATCTGACGGATGGCACGGTTACATCCGCCAAGGTGTCAGGAACTATTGGAATTGATAAAGGCGGCACGGGGGCGGCGACTGCCGCCGCTGCTAGGGCGAACCTCGATGTCCACTCGACCACGGAAGATCACAACGAATTTCTTGATTCAGCCAGCAACCTATCCGACCTTGCGAACAGGGCGACCTCTCGGACAAATCTTATGTCGGATGACGGCGACGCGAACCATGTGCTTCATGCGGATGGATCGCTTGGGCATGTGATTACGGGAGACATTGCTGACGATCAAGTGACAGTGAATAAATTAGCCCACAGCCTGGCGTTTCCTGCTGACGCATATCTGAACCTGTCCGGTGTTGGGGTGGGCGCCAATAACGTTGGAATAAGGCTTCCGCAAAGCAATGGAGCCCCTGTGGCGACAACGGCTGACGGACAGATGGTATGGGATTATACGAATGACAGGCTTTATGTCGGGACGGGCGCGGGAGTGACCTCATTCCCGAATCTTGCGGATATGGATACGCGTTTCGTGAATGAGGCTGATCACACCAAGGCGGCTCATGACGCCCTTGGTTTGGATCATGGATCGCTGGGGGGGCTTGGCGATGATGACCATGCCCAGTATTACAATCAAGCGCGTGGAGATGCCCGGTACGCTCAAAGGGCGAACAATTTATCGGATCTGGGCAACGCCGGGACGGCTCGGACGAATCTTGATGTGTATTCCAAGGGGGAGAGTGATGCCCGGTATGTCAACGAGGTCGATCACACCAAGGCGGCGCATGACGCCCTTGGATTGGATCATGGATCGTTAGGCGGGCTGGGGGATGATGACCACGCCCAGTATTACAATCAAGCGCGTGGAGATGCACGGTACGCTCAAAGGGCGAACAATTTGTCGGATCTGAGCAACGCCGGAACCGCAAGAACAAATCTTGATGTGTATTCCAAGGGAGAGAGCGACGCCCGGTATGTAAATGAGGTCGATCACACAAAAGCGGCTCATGACGCCCTTGGGTTAGACCATGGATCGCTCGGGGGGCTTGGCGACGATGACCACGCTCAATACTACAACCAGGCGCGAGGCGATGCCCGATACATCCAATCGGCCAACCACACGAAGGCGGCGCATGATGCGCTGGCGATAGATGCGGACACGGTGGATGGCCAGCATGCGGCGGCTTTTGCGGCGGCGTTCGACGCCAATCGTCTGCTCTCGGCCACTTCGACGGCGGGGATAGCGCACACGGCGCGCAGGTTCGTCGTTGATCAGAAGTCGTTTGGAGGTTCGGGAGGACTGACGATAACGGGCTTGAGTCCGGGCGCAAATTGGGGAGATTTATCATACTCCGTGTTTAATGACACAAATGATGTGTTGTTCACAGGCATCACCGGAGTACCGACGAATAAAGGAGTTGGCACTGAGGCAGGATATCTGTCATTCTGGACGTCCGTCGGCGGCGCGGCCGCAGTGGAGCGCATGAGGATGGAGACGACCGGGGTGACGGTGACGGGTTCAATCGCCGCATCGAACATAGGGACGGTGGCGGCGAAGAATTTGAGCGGTGACGTTGGGGAAGTGTTCAGAGGTGATGGCACATGGGGGCCTGGCATTCCGACAGTCAATCATAATCTGATCTCGGCGACGCATCCTGACTCCACGACGGCGGCGGCGGCGAGGACGACTATTGATGTGTACTCCAAAGGCGAGGGGGACGGGCGGTATCCCGCCCAAGCTCACGCACACACAGGAGGTGCGGACGGAACAAAGATTACAACAGCGGGGATATCATCTGGGGCGACACCGATTGGAAAAATCATTGGATCAAATGGTGATGGAACTACGGGTTGGGTAGATAAAGCCGACACATCCACTATGGTCACAGCTGCAGCCGTCGGGGCAAATGACTGGTTTGCGACTTTCGACGGAGCGACAAGGGCCGTGAAAGCAAAATACGCTCCGCAAGGCACGGTTGGATACTCTTCGTCGGACACATTGATACCGACGACGAAGGCGTGCGAGGAAAGGTATGAGCCAATAATTGCGAAGAACAATGCTTTTAATAAAAATTATGGCGGATCAGGGGCGGCTGACAGCATCGCCAGGAGTGACCACAACCATTCCGGAGTGTACGAGGTCGTGGGCCACGGCCACGACGGGTTGCAGGGCGACTATGTGATGCCGTTGTCCTGGGGAAGCAATTTCTGGTGTTTGTCAACAGTGGCCAACGCCGCGGGTGGATTCAGCGGGACGCGGAATTTCGAGAGCGGCGCGATGACGCTCAGCGGCGGGGGGGCAGGAGACGCGAGCCTTGGGTTCATGATTTGGAAGATCACCGCCGATGATGGAACGGGAAATGTCAACAGACCTGACTCCGCTGCTTACGGGTACGTCAGCTCGATTTCCGTGGTTATCGTCAACGTTGGAAGCGGAGTGGAGACCGCCTCGTTCCAGGAGGACTACTCTTATGCGTATTGCAATCCAAATGGAACGGATGTGGACATTAACCAGAATGTGAGGGCGGTGGCGAGGTTTGCCGGGCTCGGAACGGACAATTACATAGTTAGGGTGAAATTAACGTTGGCGGGAAGCGACACCGCGGGCGACAGGGGTGTGGGGGGATATCAGAGGAAATCATTCTGCGAAGTGAGAGACTAATAAAAAGGAGGGATATGATTATGAAGAAGACAGTTATCTTCCTGTGCGCTCTTGTGGTGGCCGGATTGACTTACGCGGAAGGGCTTGACCAGACTGGCTGGTTGTGTTTTCTGAAAACTAACTGGGAGGTTGATGAGCCCACCGCAGACGGGGTAGTGAGAAGATTTCTTCAGGACGGCGTAAGCATGTATTATAAGTACAATGCCGCCGAATATGAGGAATGGAGCCGGGGAAGGGCAGGGTTGCAGGCGGCTCAGAAGGCTTTCCTGAAGGCGTCGGAAACCTATTACAAGGCCGTTCTGACGAAGGCCGCAGAGGCTGGAATAGGCGACGCCGGGGAGAGCCCGGAGAGCTATGCGAGGGCGGAGTCACTCCTAGGCTGGGCCGAAGGAAAGGCGTCGGTCGCCGCCGCCGAGAAGGCGGTGAAGGACATACGCGCCTTGGGGGAGAAATTCAAAGGTGCGAAACCCTTGAAGATGGAAGGCTCTGAAAACATTCTCGCCGCCGCGGCGGCGAAAGCATCTGCAGAGGGGTTCATGGTGGAGACCTTGAACGGGGTAACGAGGATATATTCGAAATGATTTCTCGCAAGCCAATCTGATTTTGGAACAAGAGAAGCCCCCCACGGGAAGCGATGATTAAGAATACCCAAGGAAGGAATTCTAAAATGGAAGAGTCTGAGGATAAATTAAAGAAATCGTTTAAAACGATTGGCGGTATAATATTAAAAGTTGCGAAGGCTCCTGTTGAGTTTTTCGCGTCGCATCGCAAGGCTGCGTATTTCTGGTTTGCGGCGTTCACAGCGAGCATGACTGTGTTCTTATTCGTGATGTGTCATTTGCGCCTGGCTGAGAAGAATCGTTCAAGCGTTGTGGTGATGGATGAGAAAGGAAGCTACCACATTGTCCCGGCGGTGGGGACGGGGCAGGCGAGCAAGATGATACGGCACTGCGCGCAACTGGCCACTGTCGCGGCTCTTGAGCGGGAATCCGCGGATTTGAAGAACGAGGAGCTTTTTGGGCAGCTTTACCGCGGTTCGGCGGTTGAGTATCTGAAGAAATATTACGAGGAGACGAGGAGCGAGTATGAGAGGCTGGGCATAAGCCAAAGCGTTGAGATAGAGAAAATACAGAACGAGACAAGAGGTGAGAATATTTACGCCTGGGTCACAGGGCGCCTGTCAAGAAAAGGAACAGGAAAGGATGGTGAATTTAATGACTCGATTCAATTCGAAATCGTCCTGCATTTAATAAAAAATCAAAACATAAAAGACAATGGGGGGTTGCCGCTCGTCGTAAAGAGGTGCAATCTCACGACCAAGAAAGGGTAGTTGGCAGGGCTGACGCCCGCGCCTCATTTGCCTCTAATGATCATTTCGTATTCGTCGTGAGGACCTATCCAGAACCAATGGGCGGTTCCTTCTTTGACCAGGCAGAGAGCCCGCGTACTTTTCGATATCCTCGCCGACCAGATCGGCGAGGCTTTGCCGACCTTCTTGAAGGCGAGGGATGGATGGTAGGGATTGACGCGCCAAACGTTATAAGCTTTCCTGGCAAGGATCTTCTCCGCCTCGTCAAGCGAACCGTACGCATCCCAGAATTTGACGAGCGCACGGCTTTTCATAGGCGTTTGTAGTCGAATGGCTCGGAAAGACCCGCACTGATTTCAGACTCGATCTCGCCGCCCCAGCGGTCAAGGGCGTCCGTCGTGGAGTTCAGGAGCCTGTCCCATTCGGTTTCCGCTCTTTGCTCCTCGATGATCTCCCTGACCTTGTTTAGAATGATGTCCTGAACTGGATCGGGTTGTTCCTCGACCATGGCGAAGAGGGTGTCTATTTTCGCTTTCGACATATCGTTGACTCCTTCACCTATCCTAATCTGGAACATGGATTTTTTCAAGGGGAAATTTAGTTCCCAAGCATCCATGTGGTTTTCTTCTTTCCTGCGGTAGTCTTTACCGTGGCGTTGCCGTTGAGCGTGACTGTCTTTGATGAAACAAAATCATCGTTTGAGAGCGATACCTCAATGTCTGTCCTGATTGCGGCTTTTCCACTCTCCGGGAGCTGGGCGGAAACGTCCGCAACATTATCAACTCCTCCGCTCATAGTCATTTTCATGGTCATTAAACCGCCCTTCCAGGCCAAAGACACTGTGGCGTTGCCATTCTTGGCGAATGTGGCGGTTCCAGAGAATCCCGGCTTGATCCTCACGCTCTTCGCGGTGGCGAGATCAAGCTTTGCCGACCAGTCGCCAACAACGGCCTCGAAAGAGGAGTTCTTGTCGATTGCGTAGTTGTTCGGAATTCCGAAAAGGATTGTGGCCGTGGCTTTGTTGGCCGTGGCTTTGCCATTTGCCAAGGTTTGCGAGGCGGTCATTTTAACGGAATTGACGTTCAACGTCTCAGAAAAAACCGCTTCGACTTTATGGTCGGCCGAGATTTTGTCAAACGCCACGCAACTCACTTTGCCGAGAGAAACACCGTCCGCTTTAAGCTCAGCCAAGGCATAGCCTTTGTTAGCTTTTGCCGTGATAGTGACATTAGATCCTTCCAAAAACGTGCCTATCCCCTCCACGTAGCCGCATTCGAGTCTGGGGCTGATTTCACAACTGACCGTATATTTATTTTTTGCGGAGACGAACACCACAACTGCGGTAATGTCCGTAGTCACATTGGAGATTGTCAATGGGTTGTCCGTGGAATTCATCGATCCGCCGTTCCATGTGATAGACCATTGCGAGAAGACATACCCTTCCGATGGGATAGCCGTGACTGGGGTGGTTGACGCTCCGTCTACCACTTTCTGGGCAGGATCTCCTTGCAGAGCCCCGCCCTCGCTGGCGGTGAAAGTCACGGAATTGCTTTCGCCGAGCGAGAATTCCGCCCTTGCGGTTATGCTTGCCGTGATGTTGTTGAACACTATGGGATTCTCAGTGGACGTTGATTGCGTACCGTTTTGAGTGATAACCCAATGAGAAAAAGCGTAACCGCTGTTTGCAATGGCCGTGACGGGTGCCGTTGAGCCGCCGTCGTATACCTTCTGTATTGTCGTTCCAGAAAGGCTTCCACAGCTGACCTGGTTGGATGCGATGTAGAAGGACACTGTATTAGCCGCCTTCCTGAAATTCGCCTTGACTGAACAGTCACTGTTGGGCGTGATGACGATAGTGGAGGTTGACGCGTCGGCGCATGTGGCGTTGACGATCTCCCAGCATGCGAACTCGCCAGAGCCCGTAGAAACGGCTCTTAGGGTGACAGGCACTCCGGGATTGGCCAGCTTCATATGCGTTGCGTCGAAATCTTTAACGTCCACAGGACCACCTCTGACATAGCCGAGGGAGGAATCATTGACGTTAATATTTATATCACATGTCCTTGTTGTACCCCCATATAGACTCGAAATAGCCATTCTGTCAAGTGCGCTGATCATACAATGCTGTCCTATGTCGTCTTGAAAGATCTCATATCCTGCGTTGCAGGTAATCGTGTCCTGCCCGTTCATGGAGAAAGCACTACGGTTGTAGTGCATGATTGAGAGAAAATCGTAATTCGTAAGACTATGATAATATTCGGGCCAGTTTGATGTTGAACTAACTTCACCTAAACCACTATTAGAAACGTTGTTGTAATTAATAGTTACATAATTATCTCTGTCAATTCTCTGGTGTTCATGAAATAAACTCAACGTGTGCCCTATTTCATGGGCAATAACTCCTACGCTCCATGTATTTATTGAAATAGGGTTTTGCCCGCCTTTCATTCCACAAATGGATGAATTATCTGTTCCTGCCCAAAGCATTATATAGTTACCCTCGCCTTTGCCTTCCTCAAACTGTAAGCCTGTTCCGTATGTCCATTCTTGACACGCTGCTTTGAACAGCGATTTTTGGGGTTCAGTTATATCTGGTTGAAATTGGTAGTATACTTTCCCATTAGGCCAAAGGGCATTTACAGAGCTATAAGCCCCACCGAAATTCCTCTCCTTCTCCGGGAACAACATATCATCGACCTTGTAGTATTCCCTACCATCGATCGGGGAGGTGATGCGGTCGGCGTTTGTCTCAAGGTATTCGTAGTCGATGGAACTGGCGGTCGTGCCGGCGCGGACGTTGCCGCTAAGCATCATAATCGCCGCGATTATCACCATCTCGACCATGTTTAAAATTTTCTTTTTCATCGCATCTCCTTTTTTCTACCCTTTCGCAACCCCTTGCCCTTAATTATATTGTATCATATCCTCGGGCAATGTCAATAGCTATATTATATTATATTGATATTTTATTATAATATATATTGCATAAGGTTTCCAGCCTCATAATCTCAAGCCTGTACAAGTATTTCCAGAGGGATATCAAAAGCCTTATGCAGTTTTCGAATCATCCTCAACGTCAAGGATCTTTTCCCATTCAAAATGTCATACACCCTGTTCATCGGACCAACACATGGGACTAGATCCTTTTTCTTCAACCCTTTCCGCTCAAGGGCGAATTTAATTGCGCCAATAGGATCTGGCGTCTTGAATTCTCCCCTGTATCTCTCGTCCTCGTAGGTTTTAATGAGCAAAGCCATTATCATCATACGCTCGTAATCCGCCGTTCCTGGCTCTGGCTCGTTAAGCATGAGCTTCTCAACCTCGGCGAGAGCTTCGGCGTTTTCCACGTCGCTCTTTATCATTCTTAGTTCCATAGCGCACCCCGCTTGTTGATCTTGTCATACTCGGCATGGGTTCCAACCCATTTAACCTTGACAACCCCGCCTTGATACTCAACGACAACGATTATTCTATATTTATTACCGCCAATGTTGAATATCACAACGTTTCTCTTTAAGAAGCTCGCGGATGAGTATCTACTCTTCACATCTTCCGGGCCATTCCAGCGCGATTCCTCCACGTCAGATATCCATTCTTCAAGCCTTTCCCGTGAGTCAGAATGCTTTCTCTTGAAATCGACCAGCAAGCCTTTCCCAATCAATAACATTATGGCCTCCATTTTAAAGATTAGTACCATTTTGGTCTTATTTCAAGCCTTTCCTCTTCTTTGCCCACGTTCATACCCCCATACATATATTTTTTCCGCCTTTTCGAAGAAAAGCGGTATGATTTAGCGGAGGTTTGAGCGGAAGCGAGGCGGTGAGCGTCTTAGGGGAGGGGTTTTCGCGGAATCGCAGTTAACTCCACCCCGGTGCCGGGAGGCAAAACGCCACCGACTTCGCGAGCATCGAACCGGAGCCGAGCCTGAAAGGCGGAAAAAATAGGGACTGGGAGGATTTAAGGCGAGCGCCGGAGGCGCGGTCAGGACGGGCCATGCCCGCTTAAAAATGGTTGACAAGAAGCGTCAGGATGCAAATTTATCTATCAATTTGATCAAAGATCTGACATAGTAATTATTTGAGAGAATAAATTTTCTATCTTTAGAATTGTCTGAGCCGTACTCAATGTAATCGCCAATTTGAGGTATAAGATCAGTGCCAATAATAGCTATATCAGGAGATATGTCTTTTGAGAAAAAAAGAGTTGCGTCTTTTAATTCAATACGGCCATATTCTTTCTTTCTAAGAAACTTGATTGTCTCTGTGTGTTCGGTAGCTGGTATTTTCCCGTCTTTGCTCCCAATTCCCTTAAGATATTTAGTTTTAACATCTGGGTTTTTGTCGTCATGCTTAGGAAGATGGAGTAGAATGCTTGAGTGAAATACAGATGTGGGAGATCCCGTGTCTATGATCGCCTCTATAGAGAAAATAAGTCCACCAATGACGCAATCAACAGTGGGGCGGAATGTGCCTTTGCCATCTTCAGTAAGATGGTATTTGTATTGGAATTTTAGTATCGACATTAGTCGGAAACCGCATACCTTGTGTGCGGTGTCGGGTGGTTCCCGACTATGACGACAGAAAATGGTTTTACTTTGTTATTTTCGAGGATGCAGATGAGTTCGCCAATGTCGTCCGCTTTGTAGACAAGCTTTCCCGTGTCTGAATCTATGGCGAGAGTCTTATTAGGATTGGCAATCATAGACTCCGAACGGTTTATGTCATAAACCGAGGAGTCGAAGCGTCTTTTTTTTAGGAACCCAAGCATAGGTGTCGCCTCTGAGGTCGAATATAGCATTGTATTTTTACGTTTAAAAGAGTTATTAATGATTTTTTTCTGAGTTTACCTGGAAAAAAGCCAATTAGACGAGGCCATACTCGATGGCGTAGCGTGTCAGCCATCCTGGACTTGGCCGACCCAATTTAGCTCTTAGCTTCTCCCTTAGCACATTAACGGTTCGTTCGGCTATATCCAACCGCATGGCCATCTCTAAGTTTGTCAGACCCTCTGCAATCATCACGAGTATCTGTGTCTCACGGACTGAAAGTTTTGTCTCACGAAAAGAATGAAGGTTTTGGCGTGTCATGGTATTAACTTCGGCAATTAGCAAAGCCGCCGCCTCGGAGCCCAAATAAACGCCTCCGTCGCCAACCACTCGGATCGCCGTGGTGATTCCTTTAAAATCGCCACCGATAAGATATCCACTTGCGTTCGAACTAAGAAGCTCTAAAGCCGCTTTCCTGCTGCCGCCAGACGTGTATGCTATGATTTTGGTACGAAAGCGTGATTCAATAAGTGCTTTTGTGGCTTCGAGGCCGCAACTATCGTTTTCTTTGAATTCAACAAGGGCAATATCCACTCTAAGCCCTAAGGCGATATTCAAAGCTTTCTTTAATATGTCAGGATTGACTCGCTTCCATTGGGGGATATTTTTTTTCCGTATCCTTGCGCAGTCTCGACGCTGGGCAGTCGATCCTTTTCTTTGTGCCATCAAAGCTTTCATATTTTGATGCCTATTTCTTCTTCATCAGAATCTATCTTTTTTATGTGAAGACATCTTTTTACGACTGGCTTCTTCAAGCACTTCAAAGCGACATCTTCCCCTTCTCTGTAAATTGTATGAAGTAGATCCGCAACTCCTGATCCATCCAATTTTTGAGCATATGATTTAATATTGTCAGGAAGCATATTCAATGCTTCCTCTTTATTGCAGCATACAATTTGCTCATAAGCTTCTCGGTTCTTGTATAATTTGTCGTAAAATTCCTCTTCCCTTCTTCCTTTGTGCTCTAAATCCATTCTCCATGATTTACTATATTCAAAGCGAAGTGAATCAATTTTTCTTTGTGTCTCATTTTCGAACATTATGCTTCTTGCTCTTAACTCGCATTGAGCAAGGCATTTCTCTACAATCACCATCTCCTCTTCTTTTACCTCTTTTTTCAATTTTCTTACTTGATAAGGCTTAAGAATACCATGGGATAGCATTTCCGTGACGAATCCAATATCTTTTTCTCTGCAAGCGTAAAGTTTGCTAAAGGCAATGTCAACAGGGCTCAAACACAAAGCCACAGCGTCTTCCATAAATTCTGTTGAAACTTTGACAAGCCTCTGTTTCCACTGGGAAGGAAGTTTTGCCGTTTCAGGGCTTACCTCATGGGCGAAGTAACCATGTGTGGATTCGAATAATGTTCCTTCCCCTATGCTTCCGTCTATTTCAATTGCTTTGGAAGGTTTGTTCAAAGGATATATATCGATCTCCATGGAGTCGGAAAGTTGTCCTGGCGCATTTGGAGACGCTCCATGTATGGCTTGGCTTCCAATCACAACAAATTCCTTTTCACCCGTTATACGGCTTGCCGACAAGACAACATGCTCCATTTGAAATCTGTTCATTATATATCTCTCCCTGACGCATCATCGTAACGTTTCTTTTCTTCTTCGCTCAACCAACGTTTGGCGATATCTCCTCTCTCTTCTTTTGAAAGAAGGCATGGTAAAGGACTTGTCTGGCGAATTCGTCTCCCATTTTCCGTATCCTCTAATATGACCTCTTTAGCTTTTGACCATGGGAGTGATAATATATCACGCCATTCTTTACGTGATCGATGTGGAGAGACAGCAGTCCATCTATCCAAGATTTCAAAAGCTTTCTTTTTTAAAGAAGGATCATTTTCAATTTTTACCACAACATGTTTGTGAAATTCGAGACTTCTTAAATCAATATCAGCATGAGTCTTCATAAATCAATCCCTTCTGATATATCCTCGCCTTGTCTATGAGTGTATGATTCCTTAGTTTTTAAATTCAGCTTTCTGCTATTCCCGTTTGACCAGTAATCATAAAACTTTTCAAACATTTCAATAGAAGCTTTCTCTCCTTTACTATGTCTCTCATGCAATAGCTTTCGAATAATATCAGAATCGAACTTCCTCGCTCTCTCTCTAATTTCTATTGGAAGTCGATTCAAAGCTTCATTTTTGTTATTTTTTATAAATCCATCAAGTCTTTGCTGACCATCTTTCATAGCCTTCATTGATAAAATATCTTTGTTTTTGATGACATAAACTTTTTTCCACTTAAAATCATAATCACGTAGGATGTCATCCAGAGTGTCGGTTGCATTAATTATAGTGCTACTATCAATATCAACGCCTTTTGCGTGATTTCTGTCTTTTACCTTATTTTTAGTTGACTTATTTGACAAACTTATATCATTAAAACTTTTAAAATATTCAGTTGCTTTGATATTTTGAGAAATTGATTTTAATTTCTTTGAATCATCTTCATTTGCAATTGTTCCGCTTCCAACTTCAATATTCTCGCTTCTTTGTCTTTCATCCAATCCTGCAACGAATTTAATGAATCCGACAATTCCCTTAATAGAGTGATCGTTTCGTTCGAGTGGCACTGTTGTAATCCATTGACCAGTGATCGAATCTCTATATCCCTTTCCTCGATGCTGTCTAATGTCGTCAAACGATTTTTCAATTGCGTTATAAAACTCTCCAAGCCCTCCAGCCTCTCGATGAATTTGACTTGCACCAATAGTTTCTCCATCTCTTCTATCGTTGGCGGCCTTGATCTCTTCTGAAATATTTTCTCTTCGCTCATATGAACCTTCTTTTGCTTTATTTATTATTTTTTCGCTTAATTCATCGGCTACTTTATTTCTTATTGCTTTTATTGAATTAAGCTCTTCGTTTTTTTGCCTCAATTCTGATTTATGACCGTGATGCACATTCTTCAACTCGTCTTCGGTATGACTTGACGATATCCTTTGGTCAATGCCAACATTCTCTAAATGCTTGTTTACGGTTTCAGCCCAAAGATTCCTTATGAACTTGATTTCGTCACGTGAGGTCCTTGGGGAGTCCAATTGACGGATCTTTGCGCCAAAACTGCCATCTTCATCAACTATGCGAGTCGTGGCGAGAATATGAGCATGGTAATTGTCATTGGAATCATTAGTTCGTTGACCATTGCTGTCACGTATGTATCCTGGTTTGTGTATGGAGGAGATTGCGGCGAAACCATATTTTTCGACAAGCTGGTTCGTGTAATCACGAACCAGCTCTGATCTCTGAGTTTCATCAAGTTCACGTGGTAAAGCTACCATTATCTCATGAGCAAGCTTCGCATCGCATCTCTTTTCAGCGTTTTCTATCGCATTGCAAAGAGTTTGAACTGTGCCTTTCCAATTATGGATCTCAGTGCATTCTATGTCTTTACTGTTTCTATGGGCATGCTTTATTGATTTGTCATCATCAGATTTAATCTTGATGCCTACTCTATAGGCGGCGGCGGCGCAGATGTTGCCAGTCTTGCGTGATATGGCTTTCACATCGCAATGGAATATTGCCATATTGGTTCCAGCTTTAAATTTTTACGATTTTGTGTGGCAAAGGACGGCCACACATCAATAATCAGACCAGCCATTGAGGCTGTGTCTGCGCACCGCATTGTGAACGAAGTGATACAATGCTGAGTGTGCGCCCTCTCTTACTTCGTTCCTCAGTATAGTTCGGGTTTTCCGCTTTTGCAAGCGGCGTTGTTGATTTTTTATTGATTACATGATAGATTTAAAGCAAACCAAAAAGGAGGCACTATGAAATCAGAAGAACTCAAAAAACAGCTTGAAGAACTCAAAAAAAGATACAATGAGACAAAGAAGAGGGAAAGAGCCGAGAAGTCAAAGAAGGAAAGAGAGGTAGACACTCGCAGAAAGATACTCTACGGTGCGATAGTCATAAAGACGGAACCAGGGCTTCTTTCCACTCTGAGAGATCGGATGGAAGAAAGAGACAAGGATTGGATCGATTGTGTTGAAGGCCGCAAAAAAGAAGATGGAAACGATAGTGTTGAAAAGCAATTGATTCCTGAATCCATAAAGGATAATTGGCGAGTCGCAGGAATATCACTTGATGCTGATCTTGTTGAAAAAATGGAAAAATTCAAAAAGGAGAAGGGTGACGCATACGAAGAATCATTAAAGGCTGCAATTGAAATAACCGTTAAGAGCGCAAAGTCCAATCGTGCGAATTACCTAAGAAAAATGTTGTCATCCGATAAAACAAAGTAATGTTTTGGATGCTATTGAACAAGAAACCTCTAAATGATTTTTTAATTTTTTTTCTTTTTTTCGGAATCCCCCCTTACGGCGAAAGCGTCCTTCAGGTAGGTAGCCGTAGGAGATATATGGGCGCCTTCGCCGTAAGGGGGGATGAAGCTTAATCTCAAGTGCTTAAAAAATTAATTACGTTGTGTTGATGCCCTAAAAAATTGCCGGGGCTCTGCCCCGGACCCCGAGGTTTTAATAATGCATTATGGAGCAGCTCCCAATGGTTGCCTCTAAAAATTTGCAAATATGAGAAACATAAAAGTATAATTATGCAATCAGACGATTATGAAAAATTGATAGATAACACCATGAATGATTTCATTCTGTCTATGCGAGGAACAAGATACGGCTATTATTCATGGATGATGAGGGAGTTCAAGGAATATTCCTTAAAAATGAAAATACATCTTTGCGAATACTCGGTGAAAGATATTAATGGTTTTATCGAATACCTTGTTGAGGAGAAAAAATACAAGCGTCATTATGCTGCTTCTCATTTCACATGGATAAGGAAATATTTCGACTATCTGACAATAAATGGGATTGTTAAAGTAAATGTTGCAAGAGCCATATTCGCAAGAGCTGGATATGTACAAGAGAGGAAATATTCAGAAAAGGAACTTAAAGAAACAATAATCAGCTACCATCCAAGGTCTGGCTGAAGTTATTTGTGCGTTTTGTCTTTATTCAAGAATTCGATGACTTCCGTCATGGCTTGTGAATCATCCACTTCAAGACCTGATGTCGATGAGATGCCTGATTGATTCAATTCGTAGGCTCTGAGACGGGCGACAAGCATTGATCTGATAAGAGATGAAATCGTTTTATAGCCTTCATCAATCGCCAATTGCTTGATTTTGCGTTTGAAGTCATGATCGACACGAAAGATAATACTTGTTTCGTCTGTATCACTCATATACTAACTCCAGGGATAAAAAAATGAACGATGACCAGAAAAAAAAGATTCGTGACCAGATTGTTGAGATATGCGCCTATTATCATTCCTACATGCAAGCTGCGAATGCTCATAAAGTGGAGTTGATGAGGAGCAATAACAAGGAAAACCCGATAAGCGTAGCGAACTTTCGGCAATCAGCCGCTTTGATGAATCTACTTAAGGAGAAGATCAACGAGCACATAGATAACCTTCCGTCAATACTTCAAAATCCTAAGCACGAGACATGCGGTGACACCACAACGCAAATGATACAAAAGATCACCGTTGTTAATTGAGTTTATCACCCCCACTCTTCCATTTCAAATGTTCCCCGCCATTATGTATTAAAAAATTAAATACAAAATTATAGCCGTGTTAATATGGAGACATGCCGTGAATGGTGAAAGCTGATAAAATGAATATGAGGACGCACTCATACAGAAAACTCCCTGAGAATGGTGCGCGGCATGAGGAAGTCAATACCTTTCATGCTTGTGGGGCTGATGGTTGTGGTTTCAACCGCAACCGTGGGAGTTGGATTGACCGCTGAAACACACCTGGTCAAGTTCCAGGTGGATGGAAGCATGGGTAGACTACAGGGGTTGTCGTATCAATTTGTGAATGACGGCGATTCTTCGCAGCCTGTTGAGGCTGTGCCCGTGGAAGGATATAAATTTTCAGGCTGGATCGGCGACGTGACTACGAATGAAAACCCCCTGCGGATCTCCACTGTGGGACAGGATTTGCAAGTTACCGCTCAATTCGAGGTAGACTATGATTATGAATGGTGGGACAACGAATGCCTGATGCCGTTGTCCTGTGTGATTAGGATTTCGACAGGCGGTAAATCAAAAGGCATGATGTCTTTGATCGGCCTGGGGATGTTGTCAGATCCGAGAATGAACGATCTTCCGTTGCCTGAATCAAAAGTGGCGACGGAAGATTATTATTTTTACAGGGTGGGATTCGTTCCCGCATCAGGGGTTGTGGATGGAAACCGTAAATCAAAAGTGACGGCGAGGCTAAACAAATACACTTTCGCTAAAATGATGTATTTTCTTACAGAGAAAACGAGCTGGCAGGGTTCTGGCGACATGATCAATAGCTTCAAGCTGAAGCTTGCGGCGGGGAAAGGAAAGGCCACAATGAAGGCGTCGATAGCCTTGAAAGGGAAGTACAGCGTGAAAGGGATGGTCGCCCTTGTGGAGATAAATGGTCGGCAAGTGGCCGAAAACGTAAGAAGAGGCGGAGGGCGGGCTAATTTCGAGGTAGAAGCCGGAAAAGCTTATGAAATACCTACGGACGGCTCTGCTCTTGACGTGCGAGTTGTCTTGGATGACGGGAAAGAGGTCAGGGAGTCGATCATCCCGACTGTGGAGCGGCTGATAAAGTCGTGGTAAAGAAGAATGTTGTTTATTGAACCCAGCTTTCTAAAGACTACCCTCATTTAAAGATTAAGCTTTCTTCAGACCTCACACCCATAAAGCGTTTTTATTCAAACATCGCTCATGTGTATTTTTAAGAATGAGGCTGGCTGTCTTCAAATATCACGCAATAAAAAGATAAAATGAGGCTGACGTAACAAAATCTTTATACGAAAAGGCCAAAATGTAAAAAAACTTGTTATAATGAAGTTTTTTCTTCGGGGGCTCGATAGAGATGAGGGGGTGCCCCCCTCTCTACTACTACTGTATTTAATATTTCTTAAAACGCGCGCGCATGCGCGCGCGGCCTCAATTTTCTACACTATACCCCCCTAAAAATCATTATTTTCTACGTTTTACCCCCCGAATTTTCTACACTTTACCCCCCGATGAGGCTGAAGAAGATTGAAAACACTTTCTTCAACTTACCCCCCAAGGGGGTGTAGATTTTCTACGTTTTACCCCCCTCAGCCTCAAAAGTGGAAGTAAAAAAAGAAGAAGAAAAAAGACTTTCTACAACTTACCCCCCTAAAATTTCCTACACTTTACCCCCCTCAGCCTCAACTTTCTACGTTTTACCCCCCGTATGGGTATTGAAAATAGCCTCATATGTTTATATATTAATCATGTTAATATATTAATATTTGAGGACTTGACAAACAGTTTGGATTGGATTAAAATTATCCTCATGATACGTTTGAAACTTGATACTGTTCTTAAAGAACAAGGTATGAGTAGGAGTTTATTCTCCGAAATAACAGGAATACCTTGGACTACGCTCCATCTTCTCTATCATAACAAAGCAAACTCTATCAGAATTAAAGATCTTGAACGACTTTGCGACATGACTGGTCTAAAGCCAGGAGATTTCTTCGAATATGAGTTTGATGAGGAACCTTCTATACCAGTTAGAATAAAAAACAGGGGAAGAAAGAAAAAGAGGAGCGAATATGCCACGTAAACAGAGAAAAGCTGAAAAAGGGGAAGGTAATATTGTGGCGCATGCGCCAAGAGAGTTTGTGGAATTCCCAGTTTTTGCTGTAGGGAAACAGAATGGGCCTCGTGAAGTTATTGTATTTGGGAAAAAATGGACAATAGGAGGAATTCCTGATCCTTTAGATGATAAAAAAGAAATAGTATTAACTAAAAGTCTTGATCATGATCATGCCGCAGTCGTAATGTGTTTATTGCAGAAATATCATGAACAAAATGGTATAGATGACAATTATGCACAAGCTATTGGTACAAGCCTTGGCGAAATAGCAAAAAGAATTTATGGATATGATCAGGCGCAATATAGGCATAAAATAAGAAGCCTTTTACGTGATCTAAGATACACAAATATATCAATTGAATTGTCTCCCAAGAAAAGAAGAATATTTTCTATTGTAGATGGTTTTGTATTTGATGAGAACGATGAAGAAAAAGATGATTTACAATTAGAAAAAGTAAGGTTTAATATTGAATTTGCAAAACAGATGTTAAATTATCAGAACATGTATAAAATTAGATATGATGTGTATCTTGGAATGACCTCACCTCTTGCAAAAGCAATTTACATGCAAATACCCTCAAGAATTGAAAAATGTGGTAAAGATAATCCGCTTTTGATTAGTCTTGAGAAAATGTTGAATGATGTAGGCGTTAAAGCACCAGAATATAAATCAGTAAGAGAAAAAATGTTTATTCAAGGGAAAAATAGTGTGGTATCACAGCTTGATGGAGCTGACACGCTTGCAAATGGTAAAATGAGTGTAAAAATAGAGGATGGTGTAGATGATTACATAATACTATTTTGGGTTGAAAAGCCATCGAACAATGACGCCATTGAGGCGGAAATAGTAGGTGAGTTTGGATCATTGGACAAAGGGGCGAAAGAGAAGCTTGATAAAATGGAGATGGAGTTCAGGGAAAGCCTTTGGTCGGGTGGAGAGGCTGCGTTTCGAAGGATGGTTTTGACTGAATGGGGAGGGATAGAGGCTGTTGAAACATATGTGCCTCAGATGAAGACAATAATAAAAAGCTTTAAAGGCGACAATAAGACAGCATTTATAAATAAACTTTGTAAGGAGAATGCGAAGCGGTTTTCCGAGTTGAAAAAAGCTCAAAAAGAGATGATGGAAAGGGTAGAGAAAAAAGTAGAGCAGCCCAATATATTCGAGTATACTGAGACAGCGGAATGGTATAAAAACTTCATGATTCTTGATGTTACTGAACGTTTAAGGGAAATAAAGACAGCTTTGAAAAAATGTGTTGTTGATGAATTTCATCGTGAATGGGTAATTAAAAATTACAGCGACGAAAATTCAATAAAGAGTCTGAGCCTTGACTCATACATGCAATGGATCAAGCCGTTATTCGAGACTGAAAAGGTAGAAATCAAGGATGTAAGCGCATGAGAAAAGTACGGTCAACATCTATGACGCCACTACAGAAGTACATTCTGGATCTCTTTGCGAGGCTTGACCAGGACAATGCGAGCATGCTGATTACAATTGGTCATCTTTTTTTAAAGAATCAGGAAGAAAAAGAGAAATCAAAACGCAAGCCTGATTCAAAAAATGAAGAACAGAAAGAAAGTACTTGGGAAAAAGGTTTTTGTGAGCTGGTGAGAAAAAAAATGGAAGAAACAAAAAGGATTAATGAAAAAAGGTAAGTTATTTAAGGGGTAATAATATTATGTTTTCAAGACGGTTTAAAATCATTGGTTATGTCGCAATATGCGCTTTATTTATAGGTTTTCTTGCCGATCTGTACCACGACATCGGTAGAATTGATTTTAAGCATGACTCATTCACAAGTTGGGAAACAATAATAAGATATATTTTAATATTTTCGTTTCTTTCATGCGGAGCATGGCATTTCACTAAAATGATGAAAGAAGATGAGAAAGAAGATTCTCAAACAGAAGGGTTAGTAAATTCCATTACTGAATATATGTATGCTCCTTACAAATATGCATTAAAAAAATCTTTAATTCCAATTATAATTATAATTTTATGCAGTTTTATCGGAGTGCTTATATACAATATATTAGGAATAAGCAAATTGTACTCAGCCTTAATGTTTATCCCAGGCGTTCTAATGTTTATTTTCGTAATATTTAATCATGCGAAAAGAGAATATTGCGACATGGAGGCAATAGCGCATGACAGCAATGGAATATTCGTGTTTCGCAATGACTCTCTATATGTTGTTGATACAAATATCAAATATAAGGATCTTATAAAAGCTACATATAATAAATCTTTAGACAAAATCATAAATATCAACAAAGATAAAGAATTGATAATCCTCAAAGCAACTCAGATTATAGAGAATGTATACGGTCTTAAGTTCCGATGAAAAGACGTTTTAATATGAGAAATACAGGGGATAGAATTGATTAAGAGAGTGGCAAATGGCCTTCTAAAAGATGGGAAGGCGGAAAAACAATTAAAAATTAATTAATCGAAGCTCTAATGGCATTTTATAAAAATAATATAGGAGAATTGTTTGATGATCCACGTGAAGAACAGTTTTTCTTATATACAATTAATAGAGCATATACTGAATTTAAAAGTTTATCATATGATGAAAAATTAAGAATATTAAAATTGCCATATCTTGAGATTGACGAAAGCAAAGAATCTAAAAGACTAATAGAAAGTTGTGATTTAGAAAAGTTTATTTGTAGACTTGGAGGCTACTGTGCCGCCACGTTGGCAAGGGAAAGAAAATATTCCAAGGCTGAAGTTGATGTTATTGAAATAATGTATGGGAAGTCATACAAATATTGTTCGATATATGAAAAGTTTTTAAAAAGCGGCATTGCTTACAGATTCGCTCCAATACTCGCTAGTTTCATTATACCGTTAATAATATGCACGATCTTTATAGTTCCTCAGCCAATACCGCAATCCCCCCTCGAACAATGGTCTTCTGCGGTAATTTGGTTGTGTGTATGGGTGGGATATGTATATTGCATATTAAAATATTTATGCCCTAAACGTAAAGTAAAAGAGCTTTTAGCAGATGAAGAATGATGCTATATATAGGCAGAAAGCATGACTGTAAGTGTGTGAAGAAAGGTTCGAAGAGTCGAACTATGGACATAGAAAAAGAAGATTATGAAGATTGCAACGAGGGTAAAAACGTATATTTCGAGGACGGGTTCGAATGGAACATAAAAAAAAATGAGATGAATTTAAAAAAAAGAGGGATATGCTTCGAAGAGGCGAAAATATGTTTTTATGATGAAAAGCAATTTGAATACGATGACAGAAGATTTTCGGAACAAAGACATGTTTTGTATGGTCATGACAGGATAGGAAGATTGCTTTTCGTGGTTTATACGTGGCGTGGCGAAAACAGAAGAATAATTTCCGTTAGAAAGACACAAAAACATGAAGAAAGAAATTATGAAAGAAGTCTCTGATAGGCCGGGGGGTCAAGAGGAAACGACGCCTGGGACTATGGAATGGTTTAAAAAAGCGCGGCGTGGGCCATTGATAAAAATTCCTGACAACAAAGCGAAGGTAAGTGTAATAATCGACAAGGAATTATATGATTGGTTCATGAAAGAAATCAGTGTGTCCGGGGGCAAGGGGTTTGATGAGATAGTGAACGATCTTTTGAAAAAGAAGAGAAATGAGGAAGGTCTTGCCAAATTCATAGGTTATACTTTGAAACATTACGATGAAATGCTTAAAGAGCATTTTAAAAAACATAAAATATGTTTTTTACGTCCAGAACAAAATACGGATGTAAGACAAGAATATGCATGGAGAGGTTTGTATTTAAATAAGGGAAAAAGTTCTGGGAAAGTATATCATGAAATGACTACATGTCACGACTGGATGGAGAAAATAAAAGATGATCCTCAAATGATGATAAGAATGTTAGAAATGTTGTATATGTTAGATAAAGGGAAAGGCTCGAACGAGGAGGAATATAATAAATTCGCTTTCGCAGGTAAAAACGACAGGAACATATTTGTCAAAAAATGAGAGAGGTGTGCAATGAAGATTTTCAATATTCCAATAAATAAAGAAGCTCTCGCCGAGGACATAGAGAGGGAGACAGATCCGAGCAAGAAGTGTGATATGATTGTGGAAATGCTTCGAAGGATAGACAGCGATCCTGGAAATTTATCCGGTCATCCAAGCGAACATCAGAAACCAACCGTTAAAATAGAGATTGTGAAATATCAAACCATGTTGGATGACATCTGCAAAGCAGAACAAAGAGCGTAAAGAGCAATAGCCTGTATGTGATACCCAAAATAAGATTTAACCAAGAAGATCGGGGGAAATTCTCAAGAAAAGATGAAGATTAAAGCTTTAAGCCTAATAAAATCAATTCCTTAATGATCCATGATCTTACTTCTGGGACCGCGGTGGCGAAGACTTCTTCGCCAAATAAGCGCCTGTCTTTAACTTCCTCCGCCAGTTTCCAAGCGCGCGCAAGCGTGCCGCCCCTCCTCGCTTTGCCGAGGGTCAACTGAACGCCCCTCCCTGTGGTTTTTACGCATTCAATCTTCCCCCCTCCCCTGTCGATGACGTACCAAACTATAGGAGCCCCCCCTTTACTGCCATTCTTCTTTACGGCCTTTATTTTGGCCTTGGAACGGCTCAAGCCGCCTTTGCGGCCTAATGCGGCGGCGGCTTGAGTAATATCGCTTTTGTCTGGCGCGTCTATCATTGTGCGTCCTTCAATCGGAATTTTCTGTACCCGGCGAAGCTGGCCTCGCAAGCAAGGATTTTCGCCCGGACAAGCGCGCCAGCGGCCGCGCTTCTTACGGATATTGAACCATTCAAACACCATGTGTTTGAATTATTTTTCGGATCGTAGATCCTTTCAAGGCGGTAGTCCGGATGCGCCTTCATGCATTCCAGGAGCTCCGCCTTTGTCCGGACAAGAATAATCTTCCGGGTTGCGATGGAACATTTCCCCTCTTCGTAATATACATTTTTCTCGTTCATGAAGCATCCTTTCGTCAAAAAATTGTTCAAGCGGCCTTTCCCATGCCTTTCTCCGCTTAAACACCTTCTCTTAGTGTCTTGCCGCCGCACATGGCGTTGAGCTTCCCTAAAAGATCCATGCGGAGAAAACGTATGTGCGCATTGCCGTTTTTGAAAATAACGACCTCGAAATAGTCTGTAACGATCTTCTGGCCGAATGAAATTTGATTCCTCTGGTTGAACGCGTCAAGGATCGGCCCGCCATATGTGGCGATCGGGCCTTTGCCATCGAGGAGATGGAAAACGTTGTCAAGGTTCCTGAAATACTGCTCATTGCAGTAGCCGATTTTAACCGAGGAGGTGAACGGGTCGGGACGGAGAGCCCGGACGATCACCCTTTCCCCGATTTCAAACTCGGTGTTTGTCTTGTACCTGCTCTGGCGAGGCCTGAGCCACTCGAAAACCTCTTTCGCGGCCTCCTCGATATAACGGGGAAGGCTGTCCACAGCACCGGATAGCATTGACATTATGGCTTCAACCTCAATCTCGGGAAGGGCTCCGGTTTTGCCGTACAATTGATTGTCAAGGTCGTCCCTGTTCCTGATGGAAAGGAATTTCCTTAGCTCTATTTTCTCGAAGATCGCCCGCCAAGCGCATGTCTTCAGGCGGGCGAGAACGTCGTTGTGCCTCTCCCCCCTGTCTGGCCACGTCTTGAAGCCCGAATCGGCGGAAAAGGCGGCTGCGAGCCGCGTTTCCGCCTGTTTGAGAAGCCGGAAAGCCTCCTTCACTTCCACAACGGAAGTTTTGTACGTCTCGACCATTGCGGAGGCGGTATTGCGCTTGACTAAGGAATCCAACATTTGAAACCTCATTTTTGCAATGAACAATGTTTGCGGCCACTATTTCATGAAGGGAAAACAATTCCCGCTCATTTGCCGCGCTTGCGGCAATAGCTTCATTTCCCTTCCGGTGAGGCGTTTTGTCCTGTACAGTAAAGGGAACTTCCTTCTATGACGGTAAAAGAAAAACGCAGCAATGACGGCGACGGCCGCGAGGAAACCCCAGACAACGATTGAAAATCCTTTAAAACTTATTTGCGGGAAGAAAGTATTTTCGATCTGAGAGCTGGCGGGGATGAACGTATACCGTTGCGCCGTGTTGCCGGAATAGCCACCGTTTGCGGCCACATAAGGGGCGTTGCCGCCTACTTGCGCAATCGGTGCTGCTCCGCCGCTCCTGTTGTAGGTGCTTGCCGGGGAGACCGCATACGGGTTGATGGCGCTCACTTGCATAATCGGCGGTCTTCCGACAACTACGCCGCGCCCGTTCAGCCCCCAGAATTGGTCATCCCGAGATAGATAGTTGCCAGGCCGGAAGCGTCTCATGTAATCAGAACTTGAGATGTTCCGCGGCGGACACTGGTGCCAGGAATTACGGTTGTTGCAAGCTTTGCCCCTGTCATGACCACGGCAAGACGCCCTTGAACGACCATCCCCGCAGGCGGGAAATGAGGCGGCGAAAGCCGCCACAGTCAAAATCATCAATATGTATTTCATGAGATAAGCCCTTCCCAAGAAGATTTCAAAACGCGCAACCGAGGACGGCGACCGCCAGCCCGCCTATCCACCAGCCCGCCATGACAAGCTCGTCGTTCCTCTTCAGCCACTTCAGCCACTTGATAATATTTTTCATCGCGATACCTTTCCCCTGGTTGTGAGTCCTTTTCCGACCTGCCCCCTGTGACAGCAGGGGGCGTTTTTCTTACTTCCTTTCCGTTGCACCCTTTCTTTTGTTAAACCTTTCTCTGAAAGATCAACCGATCTTGCTTTCCATTTCCCTCAACATGGCTTCCCCGTTGCGCCTGACAAGCGAGGTCACATGTCTATCGCTTGAATCTGCCGTGTAGCTTCCCAGGAGCTTAAGCCGCCGCCTGTACTCCCACTCCCCGTTGTAGAGGCTCCAGGTGCGATAAGAGTTTCCCCATAAGCTTCTTTTCATGATGCTGTTTTTCCTGAGAAATTCAGAGACGAATTTCCTGTACCGCTCGACAAGTTCGCGGTTCGCCTTCCATAATGCGGACTTGTCAAGCCGCATTCCGCTATCCCCGCCACTGAAATGGGTGACGCATTCGCTTCCAACGAGAAGGAGCCAGCGGCGGGTGTCGTTGCGGAGCCAAAAGGCGTTTTTGATCATGTGGCCGCAAAGCTCGCAATTCATCCCTTCCCCCGCCCCGGTGTTGCGGTACATGCTTTCCGCCGATTTAAAGCCCTCCGGGAAGTCGAATTCGGGCATTGAAACATCGGCTCCGGCGTCGTTCTTGGTTGTCGCCATGCGCCGGATCTCGACGGGCGCCCACTCCGCCGCCGCCGTCCCCATGTAGGCGAGGTTCTGGGCGACCGCCGAAGAATAAGAGGAAATTTCAACGCCATTCGCCTGAGCGGTGATATTCATGCTTCCACCCTCCAAATTCCTACCATTTTGCCTTTGCCGTCACGGATCAATGTTCCATTGTGCGAGCGGTCTAACGCCTTTTCCTCTATCGTGTCGGCCAGATCACGCAGAATTTCAGCGGTTTCAATGCAATCCTTGTCATCCGCAATCTCGATCTCGATTTTGAGTTTCATAGGTGCCCTAAAATTTAGTCATTGCTCGTATATGGAACGCCCGGCAAGGTCAATCCACTTACCAGACATCAGCCGTATCATTGTTTGGCCTTTTCTGGTTTTCGCGTCAATGACGCGCTCGGCATAGTCGAGCTCCGCGCGGAGGATGTAGAGATTACGCCCCCTCCCCTCCGCCTCCGTCAACATCTTTCTGATTTTTCTCCCGTTCATATTTCCCCCTTTCCCGCCTCAATCCAGGTTGATGAATCCGCCATTGTATTTACGAATCGCCTCGTCATACATCGTTTCCACAACGTCTTTCACCTCGTCGCAGTAGACGTCTTCCCGCTTCTCTGTCCAAAGGATTTCCATTTTCTTGTTGATAGCCTGCAAATAAACCGTGTACGTGTCGCTCAATTCCAGAGAGATATGCATGAGCCACGTCTCATTCCTCTTGCCGTTGACCTTGAAACGAAGAAAGCCTTCAGTTGATTCCTCAATGAGCCCGCCCGCGGCAAAGCGGCTACCGTGGCACTCGCCGGCGCGGCTTCTGTCGCTCCCCACAAGGTTCCTGCCGCCGCAGTAGCAAACCGCGCCTCTAAGCCCACCGCCCCCCAACTGGGCAAGTATGATGTCGCAAACTCTTGGCTCTCTCGTCTCTGTCATATTCATTTTGCCCCCCGCTTCCTTGTTGATTGATTGCCTTGTATGATTATATTGTAACCTAAGCGCTTAGGTTATGCAACGGGTAAAAGAAAAAAATTTGAATTATTTTTTTTGGCAACCTCTTGCCCCGCCCCCCTCGGCATGGTCTTCCCGTATAGTACCCATTCCTTCACAAGAGATAGGCTTAAATTCTTTTGATCGCCATTGAACCCGAGCATACGCCAGGGGGCGCGCGGATTGCTTTTCGTGGCCTCTTTAAGGCCTTCCGCCGTCAAATCGGCGATTTTTTCCATCAGCCAATTGATCCTAGCAATCTTTCGATGATTGGAATGAAACCGCCTTGCGTCTCCCCACCGCCACGAGACATGAATTCTGTCGAGTTCTTCCTGATAGTCAGCGACTGTTTTTTTCATTGTGGAGCCCTCAAATATTAATTTTTAAATAGCGGAGGCGGTTGTGCCGCCCCCGCCTGCTTCTTCAGGCAACCTCTTCCGCCTTGGCTTCCTCTTGATTCTTGCCGAGGATGTAATCCGCGGCCTTTTGAGCTGCTGCAGCGGCGAAAACAATCATACGCTTGTCATCTTTGAGCTTGTGTAGCCAGTTGCCGATATATGCGGCTGAATTTTCAAGGGTGCTATTCACTATCCCGCATGAGGCGCTGATAAATGCCGAACCCATTTCAGCGACAAGCTCTTCTTTGCTGTAGGTTTCAGAGCCGAAAGCCGCGGCCTCTGTGACCGTTTCACGGTCAAGCCGTGACTTGTGCCCCGTGGAGTGAGCCAGCTCGTGAAACATGATTGAATAGTAGCTATCGGCGTCTTTGAAGTATTTAATGTCCGGGACGTTCACACAATCGAAAACTGTATTGTAAAACGCCTTTTCGAACTTTTTTTCAAGGCTTGGGCGGTTGGGCATGTTCGCTATGATCCATTCCGCCTCGGCTATCTTGTCGTTCTTTTCCGTGTCGAATGAGAAGCGGGGGTCGTCCGCAAGTGTCGTTTGCGATATGTTCCACACGTTGTAATAGCGAAGCATCGGAATTTTCTTAGGTTTGCCATTCTCGTCCAACTCGTCTTCAACGTCAAATAATTTCCAGAAGACGCATAGGCTTGATTTTTCACCTTTGAGAACGGAGCCGCCGAGGTCGTTTATCTGTTTGAAGCTCCCCCAAAAAGGACAAGCGTAGTCGCCAAGGAGAAACATATTCATTCCGCGGTATTCTTTTTTTGTGACCGCGTTTTTCGGGAGTCCGCCAGCCGACCACGTGCGCCGCCAGGGGATGATGCCATTTTCAAGCTGGGTAATGATCTTCTCTGTCACCATTTCGTAGACTTTTGCGCTCATTTTTTGAACTCCTTTGTTTGTTGTTTCCAGGCAGATATTATTTTTTCCGCCTTTTCGAAGAAAAGCGGTGTGATTTAGCGGAGGGTTGAGCGGAAGCGACCGGAACGATGTTTAGGATCGAAGCTTTCGCGTTCACCGCAGTCAGCGTAGATCCGGTTTCGCAGAAAAAACACGTTCCGGGCCGCGAGCATCGAGCCGGAGCCAAGCCTGAAAGGCGGAAAAAATAGGGACTGGAGTTTTAAAGCGAGCGCCGGAGGCGCGGTCAGGTCGGGCCATGCCCGCTTGAAATATTTCACGGTATTCTTAGAAGAATCCTATCAGAAGGACGCCATTAAAAGAGGCGTCCCGCTGATGTTCGAAAGGTGTCGGCGGCGATAGCCGCCGTCAAAATTTTTGGAAGTTTGTGATTGAAAAATATTGAACCACTGGCGAGCCGTTTTAACGGCTTCGCCAGTGGTTCATGAATCAAGCGGCGTTCTTTGTCGCCTCAACATCGTGCTTCAACGTGAATCCGCCGCACATGGCGTTAAGTTTGGCGACTATGTCCAGCCGTTTAAACGCAATGTGCGCGTTGCCGTTTTTATGGATGCGAACTTTGAAATACTCCGTCTCGCGCTCCTCGCCGAAAGGGACATTCTGCTGTATGAAAGCGTTAACTAGCGGGCCTTGGTGCGTGTCGATCGGCCCCTTACCGTCAAGCAGATGGAAAATATTGTCCAGATTGCGCATGCGCTGATGGTAGTGATAATCAATTCGAGCAGATGTAACCCATTTGTCCGGGCTGAACACGTACACTATTGCCCTATCGCCAATCTCATACTGACTATTCGTTTTGTAACGGTCATGCCGTGGCCTCAACCAGTCGAATACCTCCTTCGCGGCCTCCTCGATGTAACGTGGCAAATCATCCACCGCCCCTTGAAGCATCCCCACTACAACAGTCTCTTCGATTTCCGGCAGTTCCGCCCCGCGTCCCTGGTTGTACAAAAGGTGGTTGAACTCCTCAAGCCGTTTGCTGGACATGAATTTACGTAATTCCATCCTGTCAATCAACACGCTCCACATCTTGCGTTTCAGCCCGTCAAGAACGTCCTCCAATGGTTTGAACGAATTTCTGCAACCATCAGGAAGCGTATCAAAAGCGTATCCGTCTCCTCCTACAACGCCGCACAATCTGATTTTCGCCTGTCCGAGCAGTTTGTACCCCTCTTTCACTTCCGCAACAGCCGCTTTATACGCATCCACCATTGCTGCGATTGTTTCCCGTTTCGCAATAACCTCGCTCATTTTTCCCTCACTTTGTTTGTTGTTTCCAGGCAAATGTTATTTTTTCCGCCTTTTCGAAGAAAAGCGGTGTGATTTAGCGGAGGGTTGAGCGGAAGCGACCGGAACGATGTTTAGGATCGAAGCTTTCGCGTTCACCGCA
>Ga0074198_1000739_pt1 | contig 28844 bp, 30 predicted proteins | sample EPASupsiteSAE323_FD_64527 | JGI IMG/M metagenome (GOLD analysis project Ga0074198, IMG submission 64527) | Bioremediated contaminated groundwater from EPA Superfund site, New Mexico - Sample SAE3-23 | ecosystem: Environmental > Aquatic > Deep subsurface > Groundwater > Contaminated ...
GCTTTACAAACTTCTTCATCTTTACCACCGTAAACACGAGTAATGTTTTTGGCCTCAATTATGGAATTTTGTTTTGGCATAAATTTATTTTGAATAACTGGCAGTGTCGCCAATATTCAAACCAGAAAGAATTTCTATTTCCTCATAATTCTCCATTCCAGTAAGGACTTCTTTTTTTTCTGAAGATTCGCCATTTGTGACGGTGACATATCTTTTACCTTTATCACTAGAAATATATTGACGAGGCAACACTAAAGCGTTATTTTTTTCAGATAATAAAACTTCAATCTCTCCAGTCATTCCTAAATGATAATTATATTTTTCTGATTCTCGAGTGTAAATTAATTTCACTTCATATTTGTTATTAGTGGTATCAACTGGACTATAAGAAATGTAATTTACAGTGGCTTCAAATGGAGATTCACGATAAGAATCGAGAGTAATTTTAGCTTTTTGGCCAACTTTTAATTTAATAACATCTTGTTGGCCAACTAAAGCTGAAAAATATTCAGTACTTGGGTCAACTATTTCAAAATAATCATTTGTTCCAGGGTAAGAACCAGACTGGGAAGTTGGGGCTTTAGTCACTATTCCTTTGATAGGGCTTGATAAATAAGATTTTTTAATAGCTAAATCTTTTAATTCAACATCAATAATGGAATTATCAAGTGTATTTTGGGATTTATCAACAATTCTTTTCATATCTTTAGCTAATTTTTGATCTGATTGTTCACTATATTTGTTGTCTTCAGTGGTTTGATCAAAATCTAATCTGGTAGACATAAAACTATTAAGGCTAAGTTTAAGCGATTTTTCGACTTCAGTAGTATCTTGTTTGGCAAGACCTTGATATTGCTTAACTTGATCCCCTTCTTTAACTCCAATCCAAGTAATTTTACTGTCACTGATGAAATTTATTTTAGCTTTTGACTTAGCATTGAGACTGCCAGATAAATATATTTTTTCCTGCAAGTTTTTACTTTGAACAGTGGTGGTAATTCCTTTGGAATTATTGTTTGATTTTTTAATATTAAAAAATATAACTGTCCCGATTATTAGGATAATTATAAAAATAATAATTATTTTTTTTCTATTTTTTTTCATAAAATTTAATTAATGGCTGAATTTGAAGTGTAAAGTTCTAATTTATGACTAACTTTATTAATAAAAATTTGTTGAGAAACATCAGTCATTTCTGGACCGTAAAGTTGACCGGTGATATCCAAAAGATTGTCGTTAACAAAATCAAATCCATTATAGTTGTCCCAATTGGTCAATTTCAAGTAGCTGACCTGAGAAATTTTTTCGTCTTTTTCGGTGAGCCAAAAGACATAAACATCAGGTTTATCGGTCACAGGTTTGGCAACTAAGTAAATATTGGAATAATCATCAACTAGTTGATACAAAAATCGACTAGAAGAAAGATTTTTAATTACCTGTGACTGGTGATCAAAAGAAACCGAAGCTTGTTCGATTAATTCGTCAAGTTTAGAAGAATTATCTCGCGAAAGATTATATTTCTGTTTGACAGTTTTATCTTCGGTAGAAGTAAAAATTTTAGAATTATTTTTGTAAATTAAGCGAGATTGGTCATCGCCAGTGATGTTGATTACGTTGGCACCGGATTTGAGAGTGGCTTGCTGAAGAGAAGTATCGAGACGGTTGATTTTGGCATCAAATAAATTAACAACAGAAGACGGACCAGCTGTTAATTTTAAATTATCTAAAACACCAGTAACTTTAAGACCGGTTTTTTGAACTAAATCAATGATTAAATTTCCAGATAAAGGATAAATTTCAGCATCAACATTGTTTAATTTAATTGATTCAATATTTTTAGTTTTGATTTCAACTCTGACTGAGCTGACATAACCAGTACAATTTTGACATTTTAACCAAACCTCATTTTTGCCGATAATTGAAAGTAGATCGGAAGAATTTTTTATTTCAAGCTCTTGGATTTGGTGTTGGTTGCCAGTAATTATCATGGCATTTTCATCTGATTGAGTAATTTTTACTTCTCGAACATTAGAAATCTCGATATTTTTAGGGTTAGTGATTTTTAATTTTTGAGAATTAGACTCATCAATACTATTGAAGTATCTTAAATGATCGACAAATTCATAAAGTTTTGATTGGTATTTTGGATAGTTTATTTTGGCGACACCGCAAAAAGTAATAAGAGAAAATGCCCAAACAGCTAAAAGAATTATTATTTTTTGAGTGGAAATACGCCATTTTAATCGCATTAAACTGTCTGCCAAATCGATGATAAAAACAAATGGAGTAATAATAATTAAACCAAAAGCAATATAGGCGATTTCCAACCAAGGAGTGCCAATATTTTGCAAAAAACTAAGATCAAAATAAGGCAAATTTGGATATAAATAAACAAAAATCATGCCAATCATTACTGCCATAATGGTTAAAATGGTAAATATTAGACCAAAAAAACCTGTTAAACGACAAAACCAAACTCCGAAAAATTTAATTAGGCGAAAGAAAAAGGAAAATATTTTTTGAATAATATTTCTAGAAACAGCTTCTACTCTAGAAATAACATTATGAGCTTTTTCTTCGTTGGCTGTCTGAAGCTCATTGACAGTGGTGGGTTTACCTTTCATTTCTAATTTTTCCCAACTAGTTTTTGCTTCAGGAATTATTAGCCAACTGGCGATATAGCCAACAATTGCCAACCAAAAAGTTCTTGGATTGAATAATAAAACTAACAAAATAATTCTCATCCAGATTGGTTTAATTCCAAAATATTGACTAAGTCCAGCAACAACACCGGCTAAAATTTTGGTTTCTGGATCGCGAAATAATTTCTTTTTTATTTTTTCTGGCTCATTTTCAATTTCAGGTTCTTCTTGGGTGATATCGTCGACGGTTCCCATTTCTTCAATTATTTTTTCAACATCAGCGATTTGAATTGCTTTTTTAGATTTATTAATAATTTCTTCAAACTTTTCGGCAATTCTAGCTTCAATATCATCGACTACTTCTAAAGAATTCTGATCTTTAAAATATTTTTTTATTGAATTAAGATATTTTTCCAATTCATCATAAGCGTCAATATCTAGATAAAAAATTTGTCGATTTAAATTCACACTGATAGTTTTTTTCATTTTATTTTTGATTTAAAGAAATAATTGATTTGTTTAAATTTGACCATGTTTCCATTAATTTTGATAGTTTTTCTATTCCCTGCTTAGTTAATTTATAATATTTTCGTGGAGGACCATTTTTGGATTCCTGCCATTCATATTCCAAGTTACCATCATTTTTGAGACGGCTTAATAAAGGATATAAAGTCCCCTCCACTACTAATAATTGGTTATCTTTAAGTTTTTTTAAAATATCACTGGCATAGGCTGAGCCTTGTTTAATTACCAGCATAACCGCCAGCTCTAAAAGACCTTTTCGCAATTGTGAATTTTGTTCATTAATATCTTTCATCTTATAGTGCGATTATACACCAGGTACTATGTCATGCAAGATAGCAAATTGGGATTATAATTAATAATGAATTTTAACGGACAAGATTTGTTTGAAAAACAAAAATTTAATCAAATTGAATTAGAAAAGGAAATAATAAAATCTAAAGAATTTGAAAATTGTGAATTTAATAAATGCAGTTTTATTGGAACTCAATTTTTAAGATGTCGATTTAATGAATGTGTTTTTAAAAATTGTGTTTTTAGTGGAGTTCATATAACCGGAAGTAATTTTTTGGATATTAGTTTTTGTGATTCTAAAGTTTTAGGAATGGATTGGACAGAAACTTTTAATGTGAATTATCTAAAATTTAAAAATTGCCAATTAAATTATTCTAATTTTAGATATTTAAAGTTATCAAAATTATCAATTATTAATTGTGAGGCTAAAGAGGTCGATTTTATTGGAGCTGAAATTCCAGGGACAGATTTCAGTGGAAGTAATTTAACTGGAGCGATTTTTTCTCAAACTAATTTATCTGGAGCCAATTTTAAAAAAACAGAAAATTTATCAATTGACTTTAGAGTTAACAATATTAAAAAAGCAAAATTTTTATTAGTTGATGCAATTAATCTTGTAGATGTATTGGATATTGTAATTGAAGATTAAACTACTAATTTCTAGTTTAATCATTTTTAATTTTTTTTTAATTTATAAGTGTTTTCATATGCTCATGAATAAAAAAGTTTTTTTAACCGGTTTTATAATTTTCGTTATTATATTGACTCTTAGTGCAGTCGGAGCAGCAGGATATTTCTATAAACAATATAATGACATTAAAAATAACCCAAATAAAGTTTCAACTGATGAAATCAATTCTATTACTTCAGTAATTAGTAAATTTATGGATTTACCTACAGGTGAAACCCCAACATTAGCAACGGTAACCGATAAAGAAAAATTAAAAGATCAAGATTTTTTTAAGAATTCAGAAAATGGAGACAAAATATTGATTTATGCTAATGCTAAGAAAGCAGTTCTTTATCGTCCATCAGCCGGAAAAGTAATAGAAGTTGCCCCTTTGCTAATTGGTGATGCTGGCAGTCAAGATGCTAATCCAACAGAAGTCCCAGTCGAAGAATCAAAAGAAGTTCCAACTGAGACACCAACAAAAACTCCGGTTGAAACTTCGGAATAATTTATTTAAAAATGAAAAAAATATTGGTATTAGTTTTGACTATCGGGTTTTTATTGGATTTTGGCTTGGTTAAGGTTTTGGCAGCAACGGGGGTTATTACAGGGGGTAATTCTTTTGCTTGGGGAGAAAATATTGGTTGGGTTAATTTTTTAGCCAGTGGAAGCGATATAACGGTTACAGACACTAATTTAACCGGGTATGCTTGGAATTCTAATTATGGATGGATTAACTTATCGCCTTCAACTAGCGGAGTGACAAATAATTGTTCTGGAACATTGGGTGGATATGCTTGGTCAAGCACTTTAGGGTGGATTGATTTTACAGGGGCGTTAATTAATTCTAATGGTAAATTTACTGGTGTTATTGGAACTTCAGGTTCAACACCAGGACGGATCACTTTTGATTGTACTAATTGCGATGTGGAAACAGACTGGAGACCGTCATGTTCGATTACACCAACCTCGACCCCTACACCAACACCCACATCTTCCCCTTCTTCATCAGATTCTTCATCTTCTTCAACAACAGCTTCTAGTGGCTGGGCAGCACCAGCCTGCACTGCTACTAAACCAGCAAGTGCACCAACTATTACCAGTGCAATAGGTGGAGAAAACAGTGTAACTTTAACCTGGTCAAAAGCAGGTAATCCGGTAACTAAATATTTAGTAGCTTATGGAACTAAATCAGGATCAATTGAATATGGTAATCCCAATGTAGGTAATGCAGACACAACCAGTTATACAATCAAAGGATTATCGGGGGGAACCAAATATTACTTTAAAGTAAAAGCAATTAATGATTGTACACCGGGAGATTGGTCTAATGAGGTGTCATCAATGGCTAGCGGAAAATTAATAACAACAATTACTAATACAGGAGCCGGTACAACTGAAATCACTACAGAGCCAGCCGAAAATTTTGTCCCTGCCTCATCACTCCCCTCCCAATTATTTGATATTGCCCTGATTGTTGATCAGACTCAAATTAATAATGCTTCTGATTTAATTGCTAGAGTAACTTTTATCAGCTTTGGAAAAGAGAACACTCCAGTAGAAATGATATTTACCATAATAGATGAAAACGGAAAAGAATATTATCGATCAAATGATAAAACAATAATTCAGACAGAAGGAATCTTTAATAAAACATTCAAAGAATTAATATTAGCTAAAGGCAAATACACTTTAGTCTTAAATACAATTTACAATACCAACATCAGAGATGAATTTAAACAAGTATTTGAGGTGGGAGCAACAACTGTAAAAACAACCAACAATTTAGGATGGGTAATTGGAGGAATGGGGTTGGTTTTAATGGGATTGATTTGGCTGATTTGGATGTTGGTAAAAAAAGAAAAATAAAAAGGTTAAAAATAATTAATTTCTTTGTAACAATTAATACTTTTTTAACTTATATTTGATTTTATATATTTGTGGTCAGAAATATTTTTATTTATTTTTAATTGAATGTTTAATCTTCAGAATAAATTTAATGAATCACAATTTTTTACAATAACTTCTTTTGTGGTGGCGGTAGTAATTAGCGTAATAAGCATCCAATATTTTTTTAATCAAGATTATACAAAACTTTTAGATCAGGTAAAAAAAACATTATTAACCTTTTCAGCAGAAAAAGAAAAGGCAGTGGCACAATTTTTGAGTGAAAATGGCAAAAATTTGGAATTTCGCCAAAATCAGGAATTGATTGACACTATTTATATAACAAATGATGGCAAAGATATTTCAATGGATAATTTAAGAAAATTATTATACGTCGAACAGCAAAAAACACTTCGCCTTAATGCTTATCTAGTAAATAATAAAGGATCTTTATTAACAGCTCAAAAGGAATTTGATACCAGCAGTGAAAGAACAACAGCAAAAATTGTTCGCAATGAACTTCTTGATCAGTGTCTTAATGGTAATAATTCAAATCAAGAAAATTTTTATAGTGGAATTGATGAAGGAAATAGATCAGTTTATGGAACATATCAAAAAGTGTCGAATGGTTTGCCTTTATGTTTATTTTCAGAAACAGAAAAAGTAACAAACATTGATGTACCCGCACAGCAGATACTTAAAAAGTATATTTTTTGGGCAATATTGTTCGTGTTACTGATTACTTTTTTGAGTGGATACTTATCAAGTTTTTCCTGCCCGTTTAATATTGAGGAAATGCTGTTATTTGTTCTTTGTGGAGCAGCCGGAGTCTCTTATTGTTTTATGGTGACATTGGTAACTCGTGGAGTAAATTACTTTTCATTGGAAACACATTTTTTGGAATGGGGAATGGCAACACTGTCATTTTTTTTGTTGATTGTAATGATGCCATTTAAAAAAGGCCGATCTCTCAGAATTGGAGGGCTGCTTTTGGGAATTTATTTTTTACTAACAATCTTTTTTGAAGAATACCGGCAAGCATATGCTTTATCAAGCGAGACAAGAAATTTAATCTTAGTTTTAATGCGAGGCTTAAGTATTACTGGGTTTTTGTCTTTATTTTTTAATTTTAAGAAAAATTTAAAATTATGAGCAACATATTATTATATTTTGGAAGTTTTTTGGATTTAATGCTGGCAATATTGATGATTTGGTTTTCATCACAGGCGATGGTTGAAAAAAAAACAATAGTGCCATTTGTCCCCTTTTTTATGATCGGCCTGGCCTATTGTTTTACTTCGGTGCTTTCTTTTTATTTTTTGCTGACAAATATTTTTTGGTTTTTTAAAGACTTATTTTTATTGATTAGTTTTGGATTATTTATATTTACTATAAAAAAATATGTTTCTGACTGATTTAGATGCAATAATAATTTCGATGTTTTTAGGAAGTGAAATTATTTTAATGACATTATTTGGAATACTATTGTCATTCCAACTTAAATATAAAGAAGCAAATATTTTGATATCGATGTTTTTCCGGCTGGTTATTTTTTCAATAATTTCACTTTTAATTTATGGATTTATAGTGCTTTTTAGATGGCCAGGATTATCAGATTTTTTGGTGCTGGCAGTGATACAGGCAATAGTAATTTGGAGTTATTTTCGATTATTCTCAGTATTTCGGCAGTTTATTAAGCTGACAATAATTTTAATTGGAGTGATTTTGGTGATAATGAATTTTGGAGTTTTTACAATTCAAATTATTACTGGAAACAATTTATTGATGCTATTGGGAGGATTTTTAGCCTTACTAACAGTGATTAATTTACACTTTCTGGTTTTATCAATTTTAATTAAATTTCAAAAGGAACCGGGAAATGAATAATAAAATTATATTTGGATTAATGTGGATTTTAGGATTAATGGTGGCAGTATTGATAATCACTAAATCAGTTTTAGCATTGAATCTGGTAATTCATATTCCAGAAAAATATTTAGAAGTGACAGCTGGGGAAAGGTTAACATTTGAATTGGAAATGAAATACCCGGAAAATATTGGACGAAAGGATTTAAGACTGACTTACCAGATTAAAAAAGACAATGAAATTATTAGCGAAAGTAAGGTGTTAAAAGCAGTGGAGACACAATCATCATTTATGGATTACATTACTATTCCAGAATCAGTAGAAGTGGGAACTTATACAATTGCCAATAAAGTTCAAGATTATGAAAATTTAAATGAAGAGGTTTCAGCAAATTTTAGAGTAGTTAAAGGAAAAGATGATTTGATGAAATATATTTATATTTTAGGAGTGGCAATAGGAATAGTCGATATATTGGTAATTATCGAGTTTTGGGTGATTTTAAAAATGAAGAAAAAGACAGAAAATGAAAAAAAATAGGAAATCATTATTATTCCTGATTTTTGTTTTAGTAATAGGATCAATAGTTTTGAATGCAATATTTTTATACCAACAATCAAAACAGCAAAATATAAAAATAAAAGCTGATGCTTTAGATGTGATTGATCAAAGATTAAATACAACTTATTCTGAAATTAATAATTTTCCCTCAGGGGTAGCCGATAATTTATTATTTTTAAGCAAATTATCTGAATTTCAAAAAATAAACACGAATTCAACCGAGATTAATAATATTAAAAAAGATTTTCTGGAATTTTTAGCCCAAAGTGAGGCTTATTATCAGGTGAGTTATGTTGACAGCGATAAAGATGTTTTATTACTGGCAGAATTTGATGGTGAAACTCGTAAAATTATTGACGACTCAATTAAAGAAGAAAAAGATGGTAATGATTTTGATTTATTAAAAAATTTAAAAAATGGAGAAGTGTATATTTTCCCTTTGGATTTAGAAAATAAAATTCCAATTTTAAAATATGCAACTCCGATTTTTGATCAAAAAACAAATGATTTGAAAGGAATAATTTTAGTAAAAGTTTATGCTGATTATTTTTTGGACAATATAAGAAGACTGCAGAGAGAAGGAGAAATTACATATTTGATTAAGAGTGATGGTTTTTATTTAGCTAACCCTGATAAAAACAAAGAATTTGGCTATCTGTTTGAAAAAGAAGAAAATAATTTTTTTGTGGATTATCCGGATATTTCTAAAGACATGATGACTAATTGTGATGGGAAACGCCAAGAAACCAATAAAAAAATTTTTACCTATCGCTGTGTTAATCCAACTATAAGTAATTTTGAAATATATGAAGGATCAAAAACAATTAACGAAAATATGGTTAATGATTATCAATGGTTATTGATAACTGTAACTGATAAAAATGATGGATTAAAAGATTCCTACCAGGAGAGACACAATTATTTATGGGTATTTTTTATACAGATATTAATTCAGGGATTTGTCTTAATTTTATTTTTAATGGAAAAAAAATCTTTCAAATATGAATAGAAAAATATTTTATTGTCTTTTAGGTGTTTTAATGGGCGGACTTTTTTGGCTAGCCAGTTCTAATTTAACCAAAAATAATCTGATAGAAAGTGAATATCAAAAATTGACGATGGATTCTAATGTAAAAATCAATAAAATTAATTCTTATTTTTCGATAGTGGAAAATGAAATTAAAGAACTGACAAATTCTGAAGAAACAAAAAACATATTAAAACAACCATTAGTTTCCAGTGAGGAAATTGCAAAAAATAATGTAGATGAAAAATCTTTGATGGTGATTAAAGAAATAGATAATTATATTAAAAGAAACCCAGATAAAACCTTTAATGAACTTCAAAATGATCCATTTTTTCAAAAAATAACGGTTCAGACAATTGGCTCTGATGGTTATGTTTCAATAGAAAGTTACCAAAAAGATATAACATTTTTGGATAAGAATAACAATTTAATTGGAGAAAAATATGAAACGATAAAAACTAATTCTCCAGAACTTTATAAAAAAATTATTGAAGGGATAAATAGTTATGATGTTTATGGTTTTTATAACTGGAGTGAAAAAGATAAAAAAACCATAAAAAAATATTTGCGACTGACTCATTTGGGGAGTAAAACCAGTGACGGAGTCAGTTTGGTGGTAATAGTGGTGGCTGGAGTTGATAGTTATAAAGTGGCCAAAGACACAGCTGATTTGAATTTAAATTTTTTCAAAGAAAATGTTAATAAAAAAGATTTCTATAATTTATTTTTGATAAATCCTGATGGTTATATTGTTTATACCAATGATATTAAAGCAGGAGCGGGATCTAACCTTAATTGGGTGGTTAATCAAGATTTGTATTTAACCAAAAAATTTATTGAAGATAGAGATAAAAATAAAATTATATTTTCTGATGCTTATGTTGATGATTACGACGAATTGTATCCGGTTTTTTTAGTGATGTCACCAGTATTTGATCAAAATAAATTGTTGGGGTATGTGGCTTTAAGTAAAAAAATGAACACCATTTTTGAAATAACTGAAAATACTGAAAATTTAAGACAGACTGGAGAAAGCTATTTGATAAGCCAAAATAAAAAATTATTAATTAGCCCATTAAGAAATAACCATTTTGACACTTTTGTCCAAAATATTAATACTGACAATGTAAATAATTGTTTCTCTAGAACAAAAAACAAGACAAAAATTTTACTTAATTATAATAATGAAAGAACAGTGTCCACTAATTCTTTAATTTCTAAATTACCTTGGTGTCTAGCGACAGAAATTAAGGAAAATGAAGTTTTGAATGTATCTTTTAACAAAGAATTATTTATATCAATAATAATTTTTTTATTATTTAGTCTAATTGGGGTTCTTGTAAACATAAGACAAAATAAAAAACAAAAAATGATTAGAGGAACTGGTAGTATGCCCTGCGGCCATGTTGGCAAAAAATGCTTGCTGATATGTAGATGTCTAAGAAAAAAACCGTCATTTAAAGAAGGATCCTTTTGCCGATCAATGTTTACAGTAAGAAAATATTTAATGGAGATAAAAATAAAATATGTAATATTATTTTCATTAATATTTGTGACAGGATATTTCTTTTTAATAACATCTTTTTTTAAAGGCTGGGAAAAAGCAGCATTTTGGAATGATGTTCCCGATCTAATAATATTAATGGCTTTGATAAATTTATTTTTCTATGCATTTAAACTAAAGAATGAGGCGGCAAAAGAATTAATAAGATGGGGATCAGTTTTATTCATAATAGATAAACTAATCCAAGTGTTATTGGAGGAATATAGTAATAGTTTTGGATCTTTGCCAATTAATTTTTGGTTACCAGCAACAGGAGTGGGGTTTGTTGGGTTATTTTTGATTTTTTATGGATTTAATAAGGAAATAAACCAATGACTGAGTCTTTAAATTTGTTAGTAGTAGGAATGATTTTAATCATAGCGATTGTGTTGATGTGGAGAGTCTCGGTAATAATAATTAATTCAAAAAAAATGGGTATTTTCCTGCCTTTTTTTGTGGTGAGCATTTCTTACTGCATTAATGCTGCTTTTAACTTTTATGAAATAAATGACCAAAAGCTTTGGTTTATTCCAGAGATGATTTTAGCGATATGTTTTTGGTGGGTGTTAATTATTTTAATAAGAAAAAATAATGTTTAACTTTGCCCAAAATATTGAATTAAGTATTTTAATAATTGCGACCATTTTAGCGATAGTAATGGTGGGGTTATTAATAACTAGATTATTTAAAAAAATAGATAAAAAACAAATATTTTTCTTATTATTTATTTATCTTTTGGTGTTAATAAGAATTTTTCTTGATATTTATTTATTATATTTTTCAGGCAATGTGGAAAAATTAGTTAATTACAGTAATTTTTTATCAACCGTAATTTCAATAATATTTTTTTATGTTAATAGAAAAAAAATTGAGCCAGTATGGCTTTATTTACTTTTAATTTGTCTAATTCTTTTTAATATCTCTAATTTGTCATTTTTAATGATTCCGTTTACGGTAATAATTTATTATATATATATGGTTTTACTTGGTTTTTACAATATAATTCTTTATCTTGCAGTTTTAAGTTTTTTAATTAATAGTGATAATAATGGTAAGAATAATTAAAATAATTAGTATTGTTTTTATTTGTGTGGGGATCTTATTTAAAGTGCCAGAAGTTAAAGCGTTGAGTATATCGACAAATATTTCAGAAAAATATACAGAGATTCAAGCTGGCGAAAGACTTTATTTTGAAATAGACATTAAATATCCAGAAAATCCAAAAAGAAAAGATTTGCGCCTAAATTATGTGGTGACTAAAGATAATGAAATAATTGCCCAATCACAAGTTTTGAAAGCGATAGAAACTCAAGCTCAATTTTTGGATTTTATAGTGATTCCGGAAAGCTCTAAAACAGGGCTATATACTTTAAAAGTAGAAATAAGTGATTATGAGAATTTATCTCAGGAAGTGTCAACTAGTTTTAAGGTAGTAGCAGGAAAAGACCAAGAATTTAAAACTTATTTTTTTGTATTACTGGGAATAATCAGTTTGGTGGTGATTTTGACAATTACCGATATCATCGTTTCTAAAAGGAAAAATTCATAATTTTTTAATGAAATTATTATTGAATGGGTAACGATGCAATTAAAGGTGAGGTGTTTGAATGGATACCTACTATTTATTTTTGGGTTTTTATTATTTTTAGTTTTTACTAAAAGAATTGAAGCGGCGCCAATATATATACCTGGAGAAACATTAAATCCAACTTGTTTACCAAGTAATTCAGATTGTACAGTACACTCACCAATGGTGGCATCAATCGGAACAACTTTATCAAATCAAACAATTTCTGGAAGTGAAAATACAATTTTAAATATTGGAAATTCTTCATTAATTAATTCAGGATTAACCATAACATCAGGAAACGGGTTGATTGGGGGTGGATTTATTTCTTTGGGTGGAATAACAACAGTAGCTTTAAATTTGGGGGCGTCTAATGTGTGGACTGGTTTGCAAACTTTTAATAGTGTGACGGTAAATGATGGTTTTAATATTACATTGACTTCAAATCAATTGAATTTAGGAGCAAGCGGTTCTAAGACTATTATAAGTGCCAATACTCAAGTCGGCGATAAAATTGTGACAATTCCAGCCTTAACTGCTAATGATTCATTTGTTTTTAACAATAACAGTGTGGCATTAACCAATAAAACAATTGCGGCAGGAAGCAATACAATTACCGGATTAACAACTAATAATCTTTCAGCGGGAGCTAGTATTGCTAATACACAATTGGCAAATCCAAATATAAATATAATTACTGGTGCGGGAAGCGGACTGCAAGGCGGAGGAGTGGTGGGTTTAGGTGGTTCGTTAAGTCTATCTTTCATCTCAGTAGGGACACCAGGAACTTATGGATCGGCCACTCAAATTCCAGTGTTACAGATAGACCAATATGGAAGTGTCACCAGTGCAACTCCAACCACAATTTCAGGCTTAACGACAAGTAATCTTTCAGCATCAGCAGGGATTACTAATGCACAATTATTAAATAACAGTATTTTTGTAGATGCAGTGGCAGGAACAGGAATTGGAATTAGCGGTTCACCAGTGGCTTTGGGAGGAACAATTGAAATAGAAGGACTTGATGCCACTGCGGTGATTAAAGGAATGGCTTCTTTTGACGCTACTAATTTTTCAGTAGTAAATGGAGCGGTTGACACCATTCAACATATTGATACTTTGGCAACACCGACTTTTAATAGTTTATTTTTAAGCAACAGTTTGTCGGTTTCAGCAACAAGTAATCAATTGTCTTTAGGAGCGACTAATACTACTACCATATCAGCGACTGCCCCAAGTGCGAGCCGAATCGCAACAATTCCCGGGTTAACAATTAATGATACGTTTGCATTTGTGGGGCAAACCCAAACTTTTACCAATAAAACAATTGATGCTAGCAGTAATACAATTACTGGATTAACAAACTCAAATTTGTCCGGAACAGCGGGAATAACTGATGCTAATTTGGCAACAATAACAACAGTAAATAAGGTTTCAGGGTCGGCAATACAACTAAATACGAATGGTGAAATCGGAAACAGTGGTGGCTTAAGTTTAATTAGAACTTGTGCTGATGGTCAATTATTAAAATGGACAGCAGCTGGCGGATGGGCCTGTGATGCTGATGTTTCTGGTGGAACACCATCAGTTTATTTGGATGGTGGGTTATTATCTGATGGTGGCGGTTTGTCGCTAAAAAGAACTTGCTCAGATGGTCAATTATTAAAATGGACAGCAGCTGGCGGATGGGCCTGTGATGCTGATATAGCTGGTGGTGGTTCATTAGCAGTGAAGGAATCTGATGGTAACCCATCACTATCACCGATTATTGAATTACAGTTTGGATCAACTGGTGTTTCGACTGATGAATTTATTGTTTCTGATTTGGGTAGCAGTATGGCAAGAATTAGAATTGGAAATAAAGTAGTAATGATTGATACAGGCCAAACATTAACCAATAAAACTATAACTGCAGTTGGAAATACAATTACTGGATTAACAAACTCAAATTTGTCCGGAACAGCGGGAATAATTGATGCTAATTTGGCAACAATAACAACAGTAAATAAGGTTTCAGGGTCGGCAATACAACTTAGCCCAAACGGCGGATTAACAAATAATTCAGGATTATCATTAATAACAACTTGTTCAAATAACCAAGTTTTGGCTTGGGATAGTAATACTTCCAGTTGGGGATGCGGAGCAAGAATTTCCATTTTAAGTAATATAACGGCGGCAATTGCGGCTAATACTGTTAATAGTAATGATTTTGCCCAAATATGGAATTGGAGTTTAACTACTGACGGGAAAACGGCTTTTACTTTTGGCGAGGATACAGCAGCAATGAATGGAACTGGTTCGCAATATATTTTAGGAGTAAGTACTAAAGCTGGATCAACCGCGGCACCTTTGAAAGTGGTGGCCCAAAACAATACGATTATTGATACGACAGCTTTAGGGGGAGTAACTATCGGCAGTCAGACTGCAAATCAACCAATTTCTATATTTTCTGGAACTGGAAGTATTAATATTGGAACTGGACCAAATGCAAAAACAATTACAATTGGGACAATTACTGGAGCTACAGCAATAAATATGGTGACTGGAACTGGGGGTTTTACTCTTAATGGGATGGGGGCATCGAATTATTCAATTGGGGCTTCAACTACGACTGGAACATTTAATATTGGAGGTGTAAATCAAACTGGAGTGGCTAATTTATTTACTGGTAACGGAGGAATGAGTATTAATATTGGTACCGGAAATGCAGCGAATATGATTACAATTGGAAATACAACCACTACAACCGCGATTCATCTACATACTGGAACGGGAGATATTGAAACTGAAACTACAAACGGAAATGGGATGCAATTTTTAACCACCACAGCAAGTGATGATTCAATTAGGATTGCATCCGGACTGAATGATGGAATAAACCCTTTTGAAGGAACAATTACTTCGGCTGATTTAACAGCGATTAGAACTTGGACTTTGCCGAATGCTTCGGGACAATTTGCTCTTTCTACTATAGGTAATGGCCTCTTCTTTAATACTACTGGTGATACGACATTAACACTACCGACTTCAGGAACAGTAACAGCGTTAGGAAACTCAACAACTGGTAGTGGTTCAGCTTTGGTATTATCAACTTCACCGACATTTACAACTTCAATTTTGACACCTTCAATTATTGGCAGTGCAATAGCTGATGGAACAATAACTATTTCGGGTAACAATGCCCTGTCAGGAAATAATATTGCCAATGTAAATACAGTTTTTAAAGTGGGAAATAGTGGAGCAACAACAGCAATGACAATTTTAAATAATGGCAATATTGGTATTGGCACGACTAGTCCAAAAGGGCCTCTTGAAGTGGTGATGTCGGATGATTATTTCCAAATGACGAGATATGGAGATAATGCCTATGCTGCGGGATTAGCTGGACAAAAAGCAAGAGGTACACAAAGTGCCCCAACTGCCCTTTTGGCTGATGATTGGATTACAGGATTGGGTGGCCGAGGTTATGATGGGGTGACTTTCCCAACAGGGGTAGTTACAGCTTCAGGAATTTTTATTGTGGCAGCAGCGGAAAATTTTACTCCAACCAATAAAGGCACTTATTTATCGTTTATAGTGACACCAACTGGTTCCACGACTAGAGGAGAAAAAGCTAGATTAGAGGCTGATGGTACTTTTAGAATTTATAATACTTCGAATCAATTATCATTAGGGTCCACAGCGGCATTAACAACAATTTCAGCTACAGCTCCGAGCGCAAACCGAATTGCAACAATTCCAGGACTAACGATTGATGATACTTTTGTTTTTGTGGGCCAAACCCAAACTTTGACCAGTAAAACTTTTTCATCACCAGTTTTTGCTGGGTTAACTGTGGGTACTGGAAATACAGGTGTTTTTATTGATAACTCCGGCAACCTTTCCAAACGAGCTTTTGGGGGTTTAGCTTTTGGGGGTAATTTAACTGAAAACACTAGTATTGGAACTTCATCTTTTGGGATTTCATTTTTGGGTTTGGGTAATAGCCAGGCGTTGTTTATTGGAACTAGCGGTTTTGTGGGAATCGGAACAACAAATCCACAGGCTAAAATGAATGTAATTGGTAATCTGCAAATGGGTAACAGAACAGGATCTTCAACACCATCATATTTAGTTTTAGATACTGGAACATCTGAACCTACTGGCAGCAACGGAGCAATGTACTACAATAATACGACCAACAAATTCCGCTGTTATGAAAATGGGGCTTGGAGAAATTGCACTGGCAGTAATACTACTGGGGTTGGGGCAACATTTGGAACTATTGTTTTACAAACTGGTTCGACTTTATTAGGTACTATTACCATTACTCCTAGCACTGCAAGCGGTGATATTTATATATATGGTGATCTGTTTACCAATAGTTTAAGTAATACTGATCAAACGATTACAGCAGAGATTCGTTCGGGCACAACCTGTGTTGGAACTTTACTGGCTGAAGGAGTGGCCACTCTGACTGGTGGTAGTGGTTCAAATGGACCATCGGTTTTAGCGGCGACTTTGGTTCAAAATCCGGGCGCCTCAGCTCAAAGTTATGTTCTTTGCGGTAAGACAACTACAGCCGGAGGGGCTTCTTCTCGGGGAATAGTTCAGGCTTTAGTAATAGATTCTGGGGCTGATTTGGCAGAAATATATAGTACAAACGATGAAACTGTGGAAATGGGAGATGTTGTTTCTTTGGATTCGAATTTAAAAACAGGAATGAAAAAGAGTCAAATGGCTTATGATCAAAGTGTTTTGGGAATAGTGTCAGCAAAACCAGGATTGTTAATTGGTGATGTAGATAGTGAAGGGGTAAAGGCGTTACCAGTGGCGTTATCAGGGCGAGTGTTAGTTAAAGTAAATACAGAGGGTGGAATAATAAAAGCTGGTGATCCATTAACTTCTTCCTCAACACTAGGGGTGGCAATGAAAGCAATAAAAGCGGGGACAATTATTGGAACAGCGATGAGTGATTTTACAGGCGAAGGAACAGGGCAAATATTGGTATTTATTAAAAATGGATCGGGCAATGGAACAAAGATTGCCGATTTACTGCCAGGGGTAGATGAAAATGCCAAGGATTTTGCCAATCAAATTTTAACTCAATTGATGTGGCAGAAAAATAATTTGGCGTTAACCGATTTATCGGAGATAATCACTGACCGATTAGTGGCGGGAGTGGAAATAATTACCCCAAAAATTGTGACAGATAAAACTCAAACTAAAAATTTATGTGTCGGCGAAGAAAATAATGAAACCTGTATCACTAAATCACAATTGGACCAAATTTTGTTAAAAATGAGTATTGAGACAAGTGTAACCCCAACGATAACACCGACACCGACAGGAGTGGGAGCGACTTTGGATACAACTGGATTGTAAGAGTAAAATATGGATAATGGAGAAGGTTATCCGAGTAATATTGATAGTTATTTTGCTGGAAATTTTAGGATCATTTTTAATTCAAAAAAAGGAAAATACTCAACCACCAGTCAATAATATAATTCCAACAGAAATTTTAATTCCAACTCCGATTCCAACAGAGAAAATTGAAAAAAATATAATTAAGACAGTAATAAAAAAAACAACAACTCCAACACCGACGGAAACGTGGGGAGTGTCAAAACAAATTGACGACCACACTTGGACGATAAAAATTGGAGAAGATGCAACGATGGCGACAGCCAAAGAAATATTTAACGCTTTAAATGAATACCGAAAAGTTCATGGCTCACAGGTATTAAACTGGGATGAAAAATTGGGAAATTATGCCCAAGAAAGGGCTAAATATTTAAATGAGATAAAATCGGTGGATCAGCATCAAGGCTTTAATGATTTTGTAAAAAATCAGGATGGATTTAATAAATTAGGATTTACATCTTTAGGAGAAAATATCAGTTATGGATATAAATTGAATGGAGTTCATACGATTGAATGGATGTATGCTGGAGATGAACCTCATGATGAAAACCAATTAGATAATAGATGGAATTATGGAGGAATTGGAGTGGACGGGTTGGCGACTTGCTTGATTTTTGGGACGGGAAAATTTTAATGTATAATTAGTAAGAATGATAACAAAAAATAAAAACTGGAAAACAATTACCGATAATCTAGAAGAAAAATTAGCTGAAGTTTTTGGCAAAAAAATGCCAGAATTACCAGAAAATTTTAAAAGGATGATTGTAAAAATTATCCCCTATTTAATGGTGGTGTTATTAATCTTATGGATACCAGTAATATTGGCCTTAATCGGAATAATAATAACGGCAACACCATTAGCACTTTTGAGTGGAGCTAAAGGATTTAGTTATATTGTTTCAATAGTGTGCGGATTAGTAATGATAGGATTGCAGATAAAAGCAATACCGGGATTATTTAAAAAACAGATTAAGGCTTGGAGATTATTATTTTATATTTCACTAATTAACATAATAGCGACTTTGTTAAAAATGAATATTTGGGGACTAATAGTGGAAACAATAATATTTTGGTATTTGCTATTTCAGATTAAAAATCATTATAAATAATTATTTTTTGATCAGCCGGGTAGCAATAAAAGTAGTGATAGGAACTGCCAGAACTAAAGCAATACTGCCGACAAGAGTTCGAATGATTTCTTCAGCAATAGGCTCAAAACTAATTAATTGACCTAAAGGTAATTTATTATCAACAAAAAGGAGCAGAAGAGGCAATGAAGCACCAGCATAAACCAAAACCAAAGTATTAATCATAGAAGAGATATGGTCTTTACCAATGGTCATGGCCTGGAAAAATATTTTTTTATTTTTAGGGTCGACTAGCCTTAATTGAGCAACAACGGCAGCCTGAGAAATAGTAATATCATCAATAACTCCCAAAACACCAATAATAATTCCCGACAAAAGAAGAGTTTTAAAATCAAAAAGACCAGGTTTAAGAGAAAGCAAAAAACCAGATTCTTCACTGGTAGTGCCAGTTAATTTGCCAAGCTTAATAAAAATTAAAGACAAAGAAACAGCAATAAAAAGACTAACGACGGTGCCAATAATGGCGGCAGTGGTTTTTTTATTTAGGCCATGAGAAAGATAAAAAGTTGAGGGAATAATAAAAATTATGCCTAAAAAGACAACCAAAAGAGGGTTAGAGCCATGATAAATGCTTGGCAAAATGAAAAAGAAAATAATCAAAAAAGATAGAAGTAGAGATAAAAGCGAAAAAATTCCATGCCAAGAAGTGACAATTAAAACAGCAATAATAAAAATAATAAAAAGGAGAAAAATGGCCTGACTGCGATCATAATCAGCAATCTGATAAGAAGTCTGACTAGTAGAAGGATCAACACTTTGACTAAGATAAAGCCAATCGTCAACCTGGTAATAATTTTGGGTAGTAACAAGAGCTGAACCATCATCGAGAATTGAACCATTAACGACAGTAATGGTTGGCTGATCGGCTAATTTGGAGTCGACAATTTTTAACTCCAATTTTTGAGAGCGCTGAGTGATGCCTTCGGCAGTGACATTTTGGTCTTCTAAAACTTTGGTTACTTGGGCCCGATAATAAAGATCAATGGCAAAAATGTTTTTAGAAAAAGAAAAAAAACAAGAAAATAAAATGATAAAAAATATAATTAATCTTTTCATCTTGATAATTATACGACACCAATCTATAGTAAAAATTAAAAATTAGCTTTATACTCTAAGGTATGGAGATAAATGAAAAAATTAAATTAATTACCCGCAATTGCCAAGAGGTATTAACTGAAGATGATTTAAAAGATTTATTGGAAAATGGAACCGAATTAAGGCATTATATTGGTTTTGAAATATCAGGAATGGTGCATTTAGGAACTGGTTTAATTTCGATGGGAAAAATTGCTGATTTTTTGAAAGCGGGAGTTAAATGTAAAATACTTTTGGCTGATTTTCATTCTTATTTAAATAACAAATTGGGCGGAAACTGGAAAAATATTCGCTGGGCAACTGAACACTATTTTAAAGCTGGCCTAATCGCCTCTTTAAAATGTTTTGGGGTGGAAGAAGACCAAGTGGAATTTGTGACGGGAAAAGATTTATATGAGAAAAATTTTGTTCATTGGGAAACTTTTATGGAAGTGGGCAAATATGTAACTTTGTCACGAGATTTGAGATCAATTTCAATTATGGGAAAAAAACAAGGCAATGATGTAAACATGTCGACATTGTTTTACCCCCCACTCCAAGTGGCGGATATTTTTACCTTAGGAGTGAATTTAGCTCATGCAGGAATGGATCAGAGAAAAGCTCACGTAATTGCTAGAGATGTGGCTAAAAAATTGACAATTAACCCGTTAAAAAATAGCAAAGGCGAAATAATTGCCCCAGTGGCAATTCACCAAAATCTGATTGCTGGATTAACCGGACCGGAAGCTGGCCAAAATGATGAAGAATCACTAAAAATGAGTAAATCTAAACCAGGAAGTGCAGTGTTTATTCATGATAGTCCAGATGAAATCAGAGACAAAATCAGAAAAGCTTATGCTCCACCAAAAGAAATTGAATTTAACCCATTAATTAATTGGGTAAAAACTTTAGTGTTTTGGGGCGAGAAAGAAGGCAGTTTTAAAATTGCCCGTCCGGAAAAATTTGGCGGAGATATTATCTATACCGATATTGATAAATTGATTGAAGACTATAAAAATGGAGATTTATTTCCATTGGATTTAAAAAATGGATTAGCTGATTGGCTAATTGAAAAACTTGCACCTGCTAGAGAGTATTTTGAAAGACCAGAAGCTAAAGAAGGATTAGAAAAAATGAAAGAATTGCTGGCTAAAAAATGAAACTGCTAATACATGCCTGCTGTGCGGATTGTCTGCTAAAAATGGTGGAGTCGATTAAAATGGAAAAAAGATTTGAGGAAATTGAAGTTTATTATTACAATCCAAATATTCATCCCCGCTCAGAATATCAATCAAGATTAAAAGCGATGCAATTAATGATTGGTGATTTGAAATTGATAATTCCAGATTGGAGACCGGTGGAGTATTTTCAAGGAATAAACCCTCCGTCTCCCGATAAATCGGGAGACACCTCCCTTGACAGGGCGGTTTTTAAAAAAGGAGTAAGGTGTATAAAATGCTGGAGGTTGAGATTGGAAAATACGGCAAAATTTGCCAAAGAAAATGGATTTGAAGCATTTAGCTCGACTTTGTTAACCAGTGATTACCAAAATTCAGAAATGATTGAAAAGATCGGCAAGGAAATGGCAAAAAAATATGAGATTGAATTTTTAGTTCCTAAAAATGTCTGCAAACATTTGGAAACTAAGGGATTTTACAAACAAATATTTTGCGGCTGCTGCTATTCGCTGGTGGAGAGATTTGAAGAAAAATTTAATGAAAAAACGGAAGAATAATTATCGATCAGCTTTCATTTCTTTTTTGGCCTGATACATTTGCAGGTCGGCACGATCTTTAGTTTTGTCTAAACTGGAAAAATCCTGATTTTTATCGTAGACAGCAACACCAAAAGCTAAACTGAGAGAATTTTTTTTATTTTTTTCCTTAAGAAGATTTTCAGTTAACTTTTCAGTGACTTTTCGAGGAAGATTGACATTAAAATCATGATCATTTCCATCATTGTGGCAGATAATGAGAAATTCATCCCCGCCTAAGCGGACAACAAGATCGTCTTTTCGAAAACTTGATTTTAAAAAATCGGCAGCATGTTTGATTAATTTATCGCCAAAATTATGGCCTTGAGTGTCATTAATTTTTTTTAAATTATTAACATCGGCAAAAACTAATCCGATTTTATGGTGATCACGATCGGGATTAAAATTTTCAGATTTAAATTTTTCAAAATAGTTGCGATTGTAACAACCAGTTAAGGAATCGACTAGACTATTTTTTCGGGCTTCATCTAATTCGGCAGCGAGTTTGTTAGCAGCATCAACTATGGGAAGGCCGGTTTGATTTGGAGGCAATTTAATTTCACTGGAGAAAATAAAATCTTCCGGATGGTAATTAGGATTGGTAAACTCGGTGTTTTTATCCATGAACAATTCTACAACTTAATTATTAAAAATAGTAATAAATATTAGAAATAATTGGTGATATAATAAATTTTGTTATCTTTTAATAAATATTTAATAAATTTTTAATATTAATAAAATTTAGGAAAAATAAGGGTCTTTTATGAATGATAAAGTCAAAAAACAATTAGAATCTTTCTTTAATCAGTTTGAAGTAATTAAATATAAAAAAGGTCAAGTTTTATTCAGATCTGGGGAAAATTTAAATACAGCCTACATAGAAAAAAGCGGATTTTTGAGAGCTTATGTGGTTAATGATGAGAAAGAAACCAGTTTACCAAGTTTAAGACCATTGTTTTTTTGTGCAGGAATAAATGGACTCCATAAAAAACCAAATAAATTTTTCGTTGAGGCAATAACAAGCGTGGAACTTTGGGCAGTGCCAATGAATGAATTTGTAAAATTTATTGAAAAAGATGAAACGATATTGAATGAAGTAAATAAAAAACTGATTGAAGATTTAATTAATTTATCGAATAACTGGCAACAAATTGTGGCTGGAAATGCAGAAAACAAAGTGGCTGGATTAATTTGCATGATTGCTGATGAAGTGGGAGAAAAGAAAGGCAATGAAATTTTAGTTAATTTCAACACTCCACACCGAGTTTTGGCTAGTATGGCAGGATTAACTAGAGAAACAGTAACTTTGCAGATTTTGAAATTTCAAAAAGAAGGCTATCTTTATAATAAAAAAAGAAAGATGGTTATCAAAAATATTGAAAAAATTAAAGAAATTGCTAGAATCTAAGTATGGAAAGAAAAAAATTATTCAGATCGACAGATGATTATATAATTGCTGGAGTCTGTGGTGGCTTAGCTGATTATTTTAACATCGATAGTTCATTAATTAGAATTATTTTTATTTTACTAACTTTGTTTGGTGGTGGCGGAATTTTAATTTATCTTATTTTATGGCTGGTGACAGCTAAAGAAAAAGGTGAAGAAACAGAAGTTGATCGAGAAGAAAAAATAAAAGAGTTTGCTAAAGATGTTGAAGGTAAAGCTAAATCAATGGCAAAAGAAATAAAGAGAGATATTAAAGTTAAAAAACCAGGAAAAAGAATAAATGTTTTAGCAATAGTTTTTATCTTAATTGGAATTGCAGCAATTTGGAACCAAATTTCACCAATGATAATTGACTGGAATTTCTTTTGGCCAGGACTTTTAGTAGTAATCGGGTTTTTACTGTTATTTAAATAAGATAAAGAAATTTATCTTATTCGCGACAACAATCGAGAATTTTACCAATAGTCTGACTAATGGTGCCCATTAAAGTTTTTTGAGGAAGAGGCTGGTCTTTTTTAGCTAAAGTGATTTTTTTAGGATCAGATTTGACCAGACCAAGATTTAAACCCCAAAAGAGGTTATATAAATCAAATGATTTTTTAAAGTAATCATTGGCTTCTTTCTGATCACCTTTAGTTAAACTTTTAGTGCCAACTTCCATGAGACGCATGGAGGCAGATAAAAGATGTTTGCTGGTACACCAAACTTCACCTTCATTTTCTTTAACAATTTTCTTCATTAATTCTTTTCTCATTTCCCGGGCAGAGTTTAAAACATCAATATATTTAGTATCACCAAGTTTTTGGGAAGTAAAAAACATATGTTCCTCAATACCGATAAGATTCATGATAGCGACCGAAAGATCTTCTCCTGAAGAAAGATCTAATTGGTGGCCTTTTTCCAGTTTTTTAGTCTGATCAATAAATTTTTGAACGTCTTGCTCTAGTTTCATGTATTAATTTAAAGTTTAAATAATAATTTAAAAAGTAAGGTAAAAATTAATAAAAAACCGACAGGAAAAACGACTTTTTGATAGGGAAAAAGAATTTTGCCGCCATTTAATTTACGAGAATAACGATCAATAAAAATACCTAAAAACATAATTAAAAGACCTAAGCTTTGGCCAAAAACGATTTTATCTAAACCAAGAATTTTATTGGAAGGGACTCCAATCTCATGGGAATAATAAAAATAGAAAAGAGTAAATCCCAACATTAAAAAGGAAAAAATAATAGGATTGCCGAGAATTCGATTTTTGATTTTTGGGGCCAACCAAAAAGAAATAGCAGTGTTGAGTGCAGAAATCCAAAGAGAAACCAAAAAATCATCAACTCCTAATTGCTGGGCAATAAACATGCCTCCACCAACAGTGACAATACAAACTGGGCATTGGGCGTAAACGGTTTTGACTAAAAACATAATTTATTTTACCAATATATTAATGGTTTAAACGAGTTTGGCAAACAGTAATGCGCTGATGAAGTTTTTCCAATTCAGAAGAAATTGGCTGGCTGGTTTTTTGATAATAAGCATAAATAGCTTCAGCTAAGGCATCAGCAGCCAATAATGAACAATGAATTTTAACAGCCGGCAAATCATCGAGGGCTTTAATAATATCTTCATTTTTGATTTTGAGAGCTTCGGTTAAAGTTTTATCTTTAGCCAAATCAGTGACAACACTGCTGGTGGCAATGGCGGCAGCGCAACCAAGAGTTTCAAATTTAACGTCTTGAATGTAATCCTCGCCTTGCTTATTTTTGGCGATTTTTAAATAAAGTTTCATAACATCACCACAAGCAAGATTGCCAACTTGGCCGACAACAGTGGGATTATCCATGGAACCAAAATTATGAGGATTTCTAAAATGTTCGAGAACTTTTGGAGTATACATAGTTTTTTTTAGGCCTTAAAAGGCGAAATTTGTCTAAATTTATTAATAACTTGAGGTAAAACTTTTAACAGGTAATCAGCATCAGCTTTGGTAGAAAAACGACCAAGACTGAAACGAAGAGAACCATGAGACTGCTCTGGTTTAAGACCGGTGGCCAATAAAACATGGCTAGGCTCCAAAGACATAGAAGAGCAAGCAGAGCCAGTGGAGGCAGAAACACCATAATAATCTAACTCCAATAAAAGAGATTCACCTTCAACCCGATCAAAAGAAATATTAAGATTATTGGAAAGACGTTTAGTGGGGTGACCATTAAGATGAGAATCAGGAATAGTTTTTAAAATATTTTTAATCAAATAATCCCGGAGTTTAGATAAACGATCATTTTCCTGATCAAAATTTTTGATAGCAATTTCGGCGGCTTTGGTAAAACCAACAATAGCAGGAAGATTAACTGTGGAAGATCGTAATCCAAATTCATGACCGCCACCATGAAGAAATGGGGTGATTTTAGTGCCGGTTTTAATATATAAAAGAGCACAACCTTTAGGACCGTAAATTTTATGAGAGGAAGCAGTTAATAAATCAATATTTAATTTAGATAAATCAATTTGAGTTTTAGTAAAACTTTGGGAAGCATCAGTGTGAAAATAAACTCCACGTTCATGGCAAATTTGGCCGATACTGGCAAGATCTTGGATGGTGCCAATTTCATTGTTGCCATGAATTATAGAAACTAAAATAGTGTCGGGGCGAATAGATTTCTTTAATTCATCTAAATTAATCAGGCCGTATTTATCAACAGATAAATAGGTGATTTCAAAACCCTGAGTTTCCAACCATTTAGCACTGTTTAAAACACAATCATGCTCAATAGAGGAAATAATAAGATGTTTACCTTTAGATTTATTGGCAAAAGCAATGCCTTTTAAAACAGTATTATTACTTTCAGTGGCCGAGCCGGTAAAAATAATTTCAGATGATTTAACTTTTAAAATATCAGCAAAAGTTTTACGGCAAGACTCAACCATCTGAGAAGCGGTGGTGCCCATTTGATGAAGTGACATAGTGTTGCCACAATAAGAAAAACCAAAATAAGGAAGCATGGCATTTAAAACTTCAGGATCAACCGGGGTGGAAGCAGCATAATCAAGATAGACTGATTTATTTTTAGCAATGGCCAGTTGGTCGAGAGTGATGGAATTTAAAACTGAGCTAAAACCGGATTGGATTTTTTGCCAAACTGATTTGCTTTGACAAGAGCAAAAGTCTGGACAAGTGAATTCAGCCTTTTCTAGGGCATTTACAACCTTACCGAGAGTAATTTTTTTAGGATCACCATTAATGGTGTAACCACCACAAGCTCCCCTATCAACTTTTAAAATACCAGCTTTTTTTAATTTAGCAAAAATTTTTTCAAGGTAATCTGAGGAAATATGCTCTTCTTTGGAGATTTTTTTGATAGAACAGCAACAGTCTTGACCAAGAAGATTGGCCAGAGCCCGAAGCCCATAACGAGATTTAGTTGATAAATTCATAGTGGACTATTTTAGTCCGATATAAAATAATTGTCAATGAATCAAACCCTCTGTCTCGCTTTGCTCAACATCTCCCTTGACAGGGCGATTTTTATTTCTGACATTTAGGACAATAGAAAGTGCCTCGGCCATTAAGTGTAATTCTTTTAATAATGGTTTTACAATTGTAACATTTATCACCTTCTCTCTGATAGACCTGAAAATTAAATTGGTTTTGACCAACTGAGCCATCAGGGTGAATATATTTATTGTCTTTAGCAGTGGAACCACCTGCCTTAATCGAGTCCAGCATGATTTTTTTGAGAAAACGGCTTAGTGTTGAGGCTTGGGTGAAACTGATTTTATTAGCGGGGATAATGGGGTTAATTTTAGCCAAAAAAAGAGAATCATTGTCATAAATATTACCAATTCCGGCAAATTTAGTCTGATCAAGTAAAACTGACTTGATTGGCCGAGAAGTGGTCTGAAGCTGATGATAGAAATATTTGGGAGTAAATTTGGGACTTAAAATATCAAGACCAAGATTTTTTTGGGAATCGGTAAGCTCAGCTGGAGTAAGAAGCTTAACCCAGCCAAATTTACGCTGATCATTAAAGAAAAGCTGAGAATTATCGGAAAAAGTAAAAACGAGACGGGTGGACTTGTTGGGTAAAACCGATTTATCCTCTTTTGGGGTGGGGTGGCCAAAAATAAATTCACCCAAAATGATCTGCCCAGTCATTTTGAGATGGAAAAGAAGAATTAAATTATTCTCTAAATATATGGACAATTGTTTACCGACACGAGAAGTTTTAATGATTCTTTGACCTTCAACTAATTTATGATCACCAATAAAAGATTTAGGAGTAATGATATTTAAATCGGAAATGGTTTTGCCAATTAAATGGCTGTCTAAAAAAAGTCGGACCACTTCAACTTCGGGAAGTTCTGGCATGATGTATTTTACCAAGGAACAAACCCCTCTGCCCCGATGAATCGGGACATCTCCCCTTGACAAGGGAGAAATATTTTTTAAACCAGATCTTCGAAATCGATGGCGGTAATGGATTTATTTTTGGCTAAATGAGTGACAGCGACTGACATATCAGCAATACTGTCTTGAATTTCAGAAAAAGAGTTAAGGTGGGTTTGAGTTGAAGTAATGTAAGTCATAATCAAAACTAAATCAGAGATTAATTTGGTGCCATTAGAGACAGAAAAAATTAAATAGGCAAAAATGATGGTGTAAAAGAAAACCGCGGTATTTTGAAGAGTAAACCATTCCGTAAAAAACCAATTGCAAAGACGAGAAAAATGACGACTAAAGGTTTTTTGTTCAAGGTCGACATCATTAGTTTCATGAAGTTTGGCGTAATAACTTTCAGTTTTAGTATCTTGGAGATCTTTAAAATCAACATAATGCTGAGTGGTGTAATAGTCGATGAAATAATAAACAATAATAAAGACAACCTCTAAAATAAAAACCTTAAAATCGACAGAAAGAATAATAAAAGGGATGGCAAGTAAAGAAACAAAACTATCAATTCCTGGCTGGCAAAAACGTTTTAAAGTCCAGGTGGTGGCATCGGCAAAATTACGGATAGTCTGAATACCTTGATGACGCTCCAATTTGGTTTCAGTTTTAATATTATCTGTAAAATGATTGTGGATATCAAAACTAATATCACTAATACATTCATCTAGTTTGGCTACAGATTTAAGCCGGGTAAAATTATCAACAATCCGAATGATAAAAATAGTGATAATGGAAAATATAATGGCAGAAAAGTCTGATTTAGTTTCAACTAAATTAATTGTTTTAGAAAAAAGATAGATAACAATTAAAGGTAAACAGCTAGAAAAAAAACGAATACTAATCCAAAAAAAGAAACGAGACTTGTTTTGAATCAAATCGTAAATTAACTTAATCGCATTGCGAGTTTTCTTGGACATTATTTAAGTATCAATTAAAAAGGAAAAAAAGTAAAGACAGTTTGCTAGAATGGTAGGTATGAATGAAAATGTAAAATATGAT
>Ga0074198_1000740_pt1 | contig 28839 bp, 31 predicted proteins | sample EPASupsiteSAE323_FD_64527 | JGI IMG/M metagenome (GOLD analysis project Ga0074198, IMG submission 64527) | Bioremediated contaminated groundwater from EPA Superfund site, New Mexico - Sample SAE3-23 | ecosystem: Environmental > Aquatic > Deep subsurface > Groundwater > Contaminated ...
GAGGCAGCCGCCACCATACCTGCTACAAGCCCGAATATCGAGACTACGCCATCAGACATCCCAAAGACGATCTCACCCGAACAGTCCCGTATAGATCTCTTTATACGGCACCCAAAAGAAATTCCATCAGCAGTCATACTCATTTCATCTAAAACTAATACGTATTAAGAGAGTAAGACTCTATCAGATATATAGAGAGAGATATGAGTTGAATAATGACTTCGTAGTATGATAATCCGGATATTTTTTTGTCACAATTATTCGGTAATAATTTCAATTAACATTACGACAACACAGAAGACACAAGGAACATCCGGAGATCCGAAAACCAGATAATTTCCATCGGGAAGATGAGGTTAAAGAGGTTATCCGGTTTACTAATTCGGTAGTGATCCTATCTCATAAATAACTTATCCGAATAAAAATAACTGACTAAATTAACTAAAAAAAGATTAGATATAGGGGTTCCGGAGACCCTTTCCGACACCAAAGCTTACCCTGCCTTCGATCGTCTTCTGGTTTTTAGTGATCTTTTCGGTTGCAAGCTTGGTTACAAGTTCAAGTCCAGGTTTTACATCTGCAATTGGCTTGGTCTCAAAGACACCGGCTGCAACTGCCTTGTTCCAGATGTTCTCACCGTTATCATTCCGGATGAAAACAGTGCTCCATCCATCTGGAGATCCAACTGATCCGGTGGAGATATCCGCAAGGTTTGAAACATAGTCAAGACAGACATGACATCCAGGCTGTTCATACTTATGTGTCACCTTAAGAGGAATCTGAGTTACTGCACCACGGTTTGTGTATGCCCAGAACTTACCCTTACCGATATCAGTCTTCTTAAGCGAATGCAGATCGACATTACAGTGATCCTGCACAATCTGTGACATACTCTGGTAGGAGAAGTTCTCCATACAGAAAATACCCATAGCCAGGGCAACTTTGTCACAGACATCCCTAAGCCCGATGGGATATAACTGGGCTTTCCGAAGTGCCTGGATCTGACACGGGGTCCCTACAATTCCTACTTTGTCAAGGCCGTACTTTCTGACTGATTCTTTTAGCACAGACATGTTCGGACAGATATTGTATCTGGTTCCCCTTGCTGACAGTATCTCTTCAGCACTGGTTGCGACTATTGGTTTTGGCTGCCACGGTTTATCTCCCTGGCCTGCAACGATTGCACCGTCAATGATACCCTCTTCTAAGGCATATACAAACATTGAGGTTACAATCCCGCCATCCTGGGATCCTTTCAAAACTTCAGAACATGCACTACGGGCAGCAATTGCTGTTTTGTACTTGCCAAGATAATCCATGATCATTTCCCTCCCGGATTCATGGCACCATTTATAGCAGAGATAATTGTCTCATACTGGTTTACTACATCAAAGCTGAAGAAAGCACGTGGACATGCTGCATAACATGCACCACACTTTATACACATATCACGCTCGATGTTCGGCTTTCCTTCCTGCATAGTGATTGCATATACAGGACAGGATGCTGCACAGGTACCGCAACCCATGCACAGACCCTGGTTTATCACCTTGGTCATGATATCACAGCCACAGGCCTCACTTGAGACTGCCTTGCTCCCATCACTGGCAAGTGCCATAAGTGGTGCCAGGTATGCCTTTGCAAGTGCCTGTTGATCTGCATTTCCTTTGAGTAGCAGATATGCCATGACACAGACATTTCTTATCATCTGCGGGGTTGGAGCACACCCGGGGATGTAAACATCAACATCAATAAGATCGCCAATCGGAACAAATCCCTCATGTTGGGGCTGGTTCCACTGACCACCACGGGAGAACCGGGTGATATTTCCATATGATGCACACCCACCGAGAGCTACAACGACTGCAGCCTTCTCCCGGGTCTCTTTAATTTCTTCAACTGAACACGCATCCTGCAGACATACTGACCCCTCTACCAGTGCAACATCCATCTTTGGGATGTGCCTTGCATCGGCAAGGGTTAAACAATAAACGAGGTCAGCATAATTGTCAAGGATGGTAAATAACCCCTCGTAGTTATCAGCGAGGGAGACTAGACATCCGGTACACCCGCTCATGTGTACATGTCCAACTGTTATTTTGTTAGCCACAGGCCTTTCCTCCTTCTTAGTTACTTCTTTCACAATCGGTTCTGATACAGGAGCTTTAGTTACCTGCGGTTTCTTTGCAGGCTCCTCTTTCTCCTTCTTCCCGAAGATCCATGATAGTAGTCCCATGATTTACCCCAATCATTTTCAGCACTAATTGTACTGTCCTTGGGATCGCTTCTGTTACCTTATCGGAGAGTCCGATCTCAAAATCTGGTTCAGTAACCCTCTTTGGCTGACACCCGATGATATCTATCTTCACCCGGTTTTTCAGCTGATGAATGGGTTCGGTTAAATCCCAGGAGTGAGCATCCCTGTATTTTCCCGGGGGCAGATCATCAGGACTGATGATTGCAACTTCACCGGGTTCTCCTCCGAAATCAGCAATATCTATTATGAAGAGGTGTTTGACCGGTTCATCCGACTGCGCAAGAAGGGTAAAGAGGAAATGAGGACCTCCAAGCCCTGCATCTATCACCTTAACATTCTCTGGCAGGTCGAGCTTCTGGAGCTCCTCGACCACGGCCGGTCCGAACCCATCATCCGCAAAGAGCGGGTTTCCGCACCCGCAGATTACGATCTCCTGGAACAGCATGCTGAGGACACTCTCACTGGACCAGCTTCTGGGCTACAATCTTCTTGCTCTCGTCAACTACCAGCATGTGGGTAGCACAGGAAACACAAGGGTCATATGCTCGCATGATGACCTCGGCAAGCTGCCATGGTGCTCCCTCAAGAGCCCGACTGCAGGTCGGGAAGTTCCATGTGGTTGGAACAAGAAGGGTGTATTCCTGAACCTTTCCATCCTTGACACGGGCAAGGTGAACGTCTGTTCCACGGGGTGCTTCATTGGCATTCCAGCCAAGGCTGCCGTCACCCTGTGGAATCTCATCGGCAAGCACTGAACCATTGCAGTCAAGGCTGTCAAGAGCTTCAAGCATGGTGTAAAGACAGTCCGGATATTCTAATTGCCTTGCAATCTGCAGACCCATGGCACCCTTCCGGTCATAGTTCTTAAACTGAACCAGACGGGCACGTGGTCCTACTTCAACAGGCTGACCATCATAAAGTGGAACCGAAGTACATGCCTGCATCTGTGGCCAGGTCTTGGTTCCTGCCTTTGTGGTTCCACCTACCGGGTAGTCTGCATCTTCAAGACTGACCTCCAGCTCTCCCTGGTACCAGTTATATGGAGAGACATCTGTCCACCGGTCAGGATCCCATTTGGGATCAAAGTCAAGGCTAGAGCTGTCAAATACCGGATCAACTGCCATGTATCCCTGGTCATGCCATCCGAACTTCTCAGGTATCTCAACCTCTGACTTACCAACAGTTACTGTGCTCCTGTTCTCCCAGTTCTTGAATACTGCATTCATGAACTCCATCTGGGCAATAGCAAGTGGAAGGGCTTCCTTGGCAAGGTCATATATCTTCTGCTTTGCCTGTGGAGATATATTATAAAACATCCCACCGACCCTGGGGTTGCTCGGGTGAATGGCTTCTCCTCCTGCTATTTCACCAACAGTCTGCCCTACTTCACGGAGTTTTTGGATCCGCTTTGCAACAGTCCTTACTGGTTCTTCCGGCGTGAATGGATTGATCTTGACATCAGTTCCAGGTATATACATATCCGGTAGAGAAAGGATGTTATGCAGAGCAATACTGTGCAATCTGTTGGCACACTGGAGAATTGTTCTTAAGAGATATGCATCCTGTGGAATTTCTACTCCGACTGATGCTTCCATCGCACCAATTCCTGCGAGAGTGTGGGCTATCGGACAGATACCACAAACACGTGATGAGATCTTTGGAGCCTGGTGCATGGTCTTACCAACGCACAGCTTCTCAATACCCCTCACCGGAGTGATACTCAGCCAATCTCCACGCTCAATTAATCCCGAATCGTTGACTTTAAGGACAAGTTTGGAGTGTCCTTCATGTCTCGTCGTCGGGGAAACTTCTACTACTTTGGACAAGAGAATCGCCTTTGATATTTGTTTGTTCGCAATGCTGTACAACTCATATCGTAAGCCCTCAGGAGATCTGAGGGTGGACCGTACCAGTGTACGACAATGGAGCGTGAAACTGAGAACTATATCTAATTTGCCTATTTATGCCAAAAAAAGGTGTTAAATAAAAAATAAAAACCGAAGATAGTAATAAAAAATTAAATGATTATATTACAGGGTAAGAATTTAATTATTACATAATTATTACACTTTTAAGAAATACTTTATAAATTTCGCCAAATTTTTTATTTTAATAAAAATATGACGCCATTATTTATTTTAAAACTAACTTGATTTAATTAAATTTCATAGAACGTGTTACCATCCAAAAAAAAACTAAATATAGCCTTAATTTTATATGAAAAAACATAATTCATTAATCTCAATAAATTAAAGACATAAATTGAAATAAAATAATATTTTTGGTTCGCGCCCACATACCAGGAATTAACACCTTGTTTAAAGAGATATCAGTAAAAATTAAAAGATTCAGGATTTGAGGAATAAAAAAAATACACCATTATGAAGAAAAATGCCCCCTCTCTTGAAATTATCCACGACATAAGGCAGTACTTCGAGGATGCTAATCAGATCTTTAACCGCAAGAGAAGATATGACAATGATCGGAGGGATTTTTATGCTCGTTCAATGGTTATCTTTGCCATCAGCAACCGTATTATCGATCTTGCACGAGAAGTAACTTCTATCTGCGGATATTCAAAACCAGGGGAACAGATCAGGAACAAAGTATTTTTTAAACGTTTTAATGATCACCAGGTAATAGATCTTAAGATGCGTCAGGAGATGATCAATCTTGTAAATTTCAGAAACAGGATCTCTCACCACTTCTTCGAGATAACAAATGATGAACTTGAAGAGGTTTATACGAGATTTCCGACTTATTTAGAATTTGTTCAGATAATGGAGCATGAAATAGAGAGAAAATCCACTGAAAAAAGATTACTGGCAGGGATAGGAGTTGCTGCGCTAATTTCCGGGATTTTGATATTGGTATGGTATTTTAGTTGATATTGACTTCCCCGTTTATCTCATCAGACAGTTCAGCAATTGTTGCCTGACGCTCGGCAAAAGCATCATGCTGATGGATACTCTCTTCATTATCCTGTGCAATTGTAACAACCGAGTCGCCGGGAAGATCGCCAAACTCTGCATGGACCCTTCTAGCCATCTCCCTGACACAATCCTCTACAAAACGTGGGTTCTTGTGAGCAGCTAGGACTACATGACCCTCATCACCACGCTTTAATAGCTCAAATATAGGGGTACTCATTGACTGCTTGAGGATCATAATGATCTTCTCCAGGTTGATATGACTCTCATCATCAGTCTCAATCGACAGAAAACCTCTGCCCCGCTGATTATGAGTAGCCATTGGAACTTCTTTGAAGAAACTCTCTATCTTTTCTATTTCTATACCAAGCTGTTCCATCACTTCCCTGGCACGTTCCTGCATAATATTCTGGGCACATGGACAGGCTGTCATACCGGTTACTTCTGCTCCGATGCTCTTGCGTACTATTGGTTTTTTAAATGTCCGCTGGGCAACTGCACTGGCAAACACCTTGACAACCTCCTGGCATGCAGTACCGGTTACTGGTGTCTCTCCTGCAATCATAAACTCTGATCGCATCTGCACCTCTGTCCTGTCAGCATACTCATGCTTATCAAGAAGTCTTCTTGCAACACGACTGCAAAGTTCTTCTATCTCTTTAACCTCTCCCTCAATTGCGCTCTGGAGAACCTCATCTATCACCTCAAAGTTCCTTGAAAGGTTTGCTCCCTTCAGGCTTCCAGGAAGATCTACAAAGATATCAAAATTGGATATGAAGATTACCGGTCGTTTTCCAAGTCTAGTGACTTCGACAAGTTTTTTAACATTCTTTACACCTACCCTTGTCAGGTTGATCCTGACATCAGGAAGGGTAGACTGCACATCGGGCAGATCTCGTGAAAAGCCCTTATCAGATGTTTTTAACAGAAAACCACGCCCTTATATTATTAATATCGTATACTATCGAGTGGCTCCCATAGCTAAGAGCCAGTAATACTAATACTTTTTCAAAAGGTCAGGACAACAATTGCCCATGATGACCTGGAGAGACATTGAAAACCTGCGTGTTATTCAAAAAAAAACAGTCTTCAACTGAAGTTATCAAAACCGGCATACCCTGGATCTGTAAGTGTCCTGCCAGGCACTTTCACGATAAAGCAGAGATTGCCTGGCTAAAGTATAACTGAAATAATTTACATTCCCGTCATCGGAAATCTTCAGGTACCAAAAGAGGGGAGAGTTATTTGCAGAGAGCGGAGAAATAATTATAGTATGGTCGAATCATACGAGGCCCTTCTGAATAAAGCATATGAGGAGGTGACTGAACCGTCGGAGGATGGTGAGCGCTGGTCATATCCCGAACCCAGGGCAATTATCGAAGGAAAAACAACCATACTGGAGAATTTCACAGATATTGCGGGTGCGTTAAGGCGTGATCCTGATCACCTGATGAAATATCTTCTCGGGGAACTGGGAACAGCAGGAAAGATCGACGGCTCAAGGGCTATCTTTAACGGAAAATTTGAAGATTCACTCTTCTCTCCAATGATACACGGATATGTGGACGATTATGTCATATGTTCTGAATGCGGAAAACCAGATACGCGACTTTATAAGGATGACCGTGTGCTTATCCTTAAATGTGAGGCATGCGGCAGTCACCGTCCGGTAAGAAAACGTAAATCAAAGATGGAAGCACCAGGATCAGGACTTGAACCGGGTAATATCATCGAAGTTACAATAGAATCTACATCAAGGCGTGGAGACGGTGTTGCCAAGGTTGGAAAATATATCGTTTATGTTGCAGGTGGCAGACCCGGCCAGAAGATAAAAGTTAAAATAGAGAAGATATCAGGTTCAATCATCTTTACAGGAAAACCCTGATAATTTACTTTTTTTCAAGCGAAAGCAGAAGTTCATTACAGGATCCAGACAACCTTCTGCATGCATCTAGTATCGGTTTTACAGGGTCAGCCTTATTATGTGTTGTAACAGTCAGCACCGGATCAGAAAACTGAAACTCAATAACATAATTTGCAACATCCACTGTCGGGTCAGAGAGGATCTCTGCCTTTAATGCATTCATGAACGTATGCCCCTGACCTGCCAGAGAGATTCTGACGATATCCTCACCGAGTTCAAGAATGGTAATATCCATTTATATTTATTTGGCTTTTAGATCTGATAAAGGTAGAGAAGATAAGAAGACAGTGGTTAAAAAGTGAATACATCCCCGTCATGACCCTGATACGGGGCATCAAACGGAATATGATGGCTCATGTGGACTGTCCTGAAATCCTTTACTTTAAGTTCAGATGCCATCTCTATTGCTTCTTCATAATTCAGGTGCTTCTCAACCTTCCTGAAGGAAGCCGGAAAGAGGCCGTCTATCAACAGGAGATCAGCCCCACGGATCAGATCCTTCGAACGTTCCGGAATATGCTCATTGGTATCGGAAGTATAGGCAATTGTTGTCGTGCCGTCGGAGATGACAACCCCTGTGGTATAGATATTGGGATGAATAACTTCTATGAGGGTTATTTCAAGCCCGAATAAACTGAACGGAGTGTATACAGGAACCTGATATTCACTTCGTATAAGGAATCTGAAAACAGGAACTGTTGTTTCAAGCACCTTCTCTGCACCATATACAGGCGGTGGCCTCTGGACACGGTAAAAATCCCCATATCCCATGAAATGATCATAATGCCCATGAGTCCATATTACTGCATCAATCCGGGGTGATCCCGCATTAAGGAGTTGTCTTCGAAGATCAGGAGAGGTATCAATCAAAAGGTAATGGTCATCAACAGTGATTAGCAGTGATGTCCGCAGCCTTTCAATCCCGTGAGTCCTTGCATACAGACAATTATCACATGAACATCCGATATGTGGTGTACCAACGGCATCACCGGTTCCTAGAAGTCGGACCTGCATTATAACCAGTTCCGCGCCCGATTCTCATCCCTTACAGTGATGAGTGCCTCTCCTTTGGCCAGGTCATTACATGTCAGATTCATCCTGCCATCCAGTAGAGCAGAAAGAATCGCCTCTCTGACCAGCATCTTAAGATCTGCACCTGAAAACCCTTCTGTCCGTTCTGCTACGGCCCTGATTTCACAAGAGTTATTGCAGTCAGAGAGTAGTCGGGTAAGGATACGTTCCCTTGTCTGAATATCAGGAAGGTCAAACGGAATGACTTCATCAAACCGACGCCATGCAGCCTCATCAAGCAACTGGGGATGGTTTGTTGCCCCGATTAGAAGCACCTTGTTTCTTATAAGACTTATCCGATCAATATTTTTTAGGAGTGCATTAACTGCCCGTTTCATCGCCCCGTGATCATCACCAATCCTGCTCTTTGCAAGGAAGTCAAACTCATCAATAAACAGAATGCATGGGGAAAGAAGTCTGGCTACATCAAAAATCCGGTCTATATTTTTAGAAGTCTCGCCAAGGTACTGTGAAGTCACCATAGAGAGCCTGACTTCAAGAATAGGCATATGCAGCACTCTTGTCAAAGCAAATGCAAGTGATGTTTTACCTGTTCCCGGAGGCCCGATGAACAGGAGTTTTCCAATCTCATAAACGCGCTTCTCCTTTAAAAACTCAAGATACTCAAGAGCCACCTTAAGTTTTACAATACGCTTCTGCTGATCCTGTGAACAGATTATGTCGTCAATCGTCTGCTCTACCTCTTCAGGAGCTGAAATAATTATAAGGTCAAGACCTGATCGTAGTTTATCGTCATCAGCCAGCATCCTTGAAACCCTGCGATCCAGGTAAACCCTGCTGTCTTCAAACCTAGGATTTGAATCAAGGACTTCCTGGTACGAGATCTTAAGATCTGGATTATGTTCCTGGGCATACCATGCAAGTGCCGGATTGCGTTCGATTTTTGGAAAACCACCATTCTTCACAAACCAGTTAAAACCTGCCGGAAGAGAGGTTATCTTGAGCCGGTGGCCAAACTCTTCGTATAAAGTAAGGGGATGCTTGGCTAGCAGCAGATGTGCGTCGGGGATTCCTAGCACCCTCTGCAGAGCACTCTCTGCAACAACCACAGGGGGGCGATCCCCATCCATTGTGTGGATTCCATACACCTCACGCGCTAAAGGAGTAAGATCGTTTACTGTCAGAAATGAACTTTGGTTATATATCTCTGCCGTAAGGAGCAGTTCAATTAAACTTAGGATCTCATCATCACGGGTCATTTAGATAATCCTTATAATACGTTTTACTACCAGAAGAACCGTGATCATATGGTTGTGATCTCGCATCCGTCTTCAGTAATGATCAGGGTGTGTTCAGCCTGGGAGACATAAGAACCGGGCACATCAGCCAATACAGGATACGAACGCAAAACACCCTCATGAATCAGATGATTAAGCGCTAACTCCGGTTTTTTTACCTTTAGTTGCCTCCTTGCAAATGGCATCCCATTTCTTTCATTTATCTCACCGAGAATTTTCCTTGCAGTAGGAAGTCTGACAGGTCTTTTTACAAGTTGACCATATATCTCTGTCCGAGGACAATCATGCACGTATCCTGTCCCTGTTGATGCAAAAGGTTCTATTGCAATCACCATATCCTCCTCAAGCACCGCACCACCGGACACCGGGATATTCGGAACATTTGGACCTATATGGAGAGAAAAACGGTCAAGTCCATGTCCGGTCAGATTCGCTACTGGTTTAAAACCCAGACTTGTGATCTCATGTGACACGATAGCCCCGAGCGATCCGATAGTCACCCCAGGTTTTACTGAATTTATTGCTTTATCCCGTGCAGCAATCGAAGCATTGAGAAGGACCGGCTGATCCCCGAGATCAACTGTGCAGGCTGTATCTGCAATATACCCGTCAAGATGGACCCCAAGATCCAGTTTTACCATGTCCCCGGTCTGAAACACACGGATATCATCAGGAGAAGGAGTGTCATGGGCTGCTGCTTCATTAAGTGAGATATTAACCGGAAAAGCTATTCCAAACCCTTTGTCCAGGATCATCTCCTCAACCTTTGACCCTACCTCAAGGAGTGAAACATCCGGAGATATCAGCCCAGCCCCGGTTTTAAGAATCTCTGATGCAGCCTTACCTGCCTGAATATACCTGTCATAAATTTCTTCTTTCATACTACCAGTTCCTGAGGAAAGTGGGTCAGTCTCTCAAACCGGTCTTTCCTTACTATTCCAAGATTTTCTATTCTTACACCACCAACATCACGATAATATAATCCGGGTTCTATTGTGATGACATTACCATCACAGAGAGGTTCTCCTAAAGGAGACAGCGAAGGTTTTTCATGCACTTCAAGCCCGACCCCATGACCCAGACTATGTGTAAAACCTTCGAGATCAGTATGAAAACCTAGTTCTTCAAAAAAGTCACGAATCTTCTGATAGAGAGAGGATGCACTGATCCCCTCTTTTACACCTTCTTCAGCTATTGTTACTGCCTTTGATACGGCCCCATAGAGTTCCCTGACCGATCCGGATGGCTCTCCCCTGCTGACCGTTCTGGTCATGTCAGCATAATAACCTGTGGCGTTATCACAGGGGAAGAGATCAATGACAATAGGTTCGTTTGCCTTGATCTGACCTGAACCGATACAATGTGGTTGCGCGGTATCCTTACCACATGACACTATAGTGTCTCTGGCAGTACAATCATGGGAGAGAAGGATTCTGTTTATCTCATATCTGATCTTTTCAGAGGTCAGGGGGACTTCATCATACCAGAGGAGACCTGAACGGATATCTGCATCCCTGATCAGTTTTATTGCCCCGGCCATAGCTGATTCTGCTGCGCGTTGAGCGCGGGTGATCCACGTTATCTCATTCTTATCTTTTACTGCCCGAAGTTCAGAGAGTGCACCGTTTCTGTCAATTTTTACCACATTATACTCCCGGAGAGCTTCTGCAAGAGCTGCAGGAAATACGGGAGGGACAAGATACGGACCAGGTGAGAGCCTGTTTATCATTGCTGCAGATATTCTCCAGGGATCCTCCTCATTTTTACTAATCTCAAAATATCCTGCCTGCTTTCTCGTCAGGATATCTGCATTGGCCTCGACTAAAGCCCGGTCAGCCTCCATCTGTGGGACGATCATCAGAGGTTTTTCTCCAGGCCTTACAACCACAGGTACAGGATCATGAGTTACAAATCTTGTCAGATATCGCATTTCAGCCAGATCTGAAGAAGCATACAGACAGTACACAGAGGTACCGGTCTTTTGGATAAGTTCGCCCAGACTATCCATCCCATACAGGTTACCCTACGATCCACAAGTACTTTTACGCACAATGAGATGATGTATAAATAATGGATGATGTTTCTAAAGACCAGTTCAGGTGGAGATTCTGGTACCTTGCAGCCATCTTAAACGGTGTAATTCTGTTTTTTGCCCTGTTCATAATAGCCATTGCCCTCTTTCCTGAACCTTTCAAAATTCCCGGGGCAGCCATAAGTCTGATCCTGGCAGTACTGCTGACAATTCTCTTCAGAAAACGGTATAAAACAACGAAAAAATGGCTTGACGAACATGCCTGAAGAGGATTCTGCCGGACTTATGCTGGATAAGATAAAAGAAGATATCAGTCTGGCCTCGCGCCATATTGAAGTTCTCATTACTGTTGCATCCCATCAGCCAATCGGGATCATTAAATTATCTGAACTTCTGAAACTTCCCCAGCACAGGATACGCTATTCCCTTCGAATTCTTGAAACAAGTGGGTATATTCAGGCGTCCAGTGCAGGAGCCGTATCAACCTCAAAGGCAGAAGAACTCTTTCTCCATCTGAATGATGATATCGACGAGATAATCAAAATCCTACAGATGATCAAAGAGAAGGATTTTACCCAGACATAAAACAAAATATTTATTTACTTGTATGAAAAACATATGGAGGCACATTAAGCCGCCATAACTCAGTTGGTAGAGTGTCTGGCTGTTAACCAGACTGTCACAGGTTCGAGTCCTGTTGGCGGCGTTCTCTTTTAGGGCCTGTAGCTTAGTGGTGGAGCGCCCGGCTCATAACCGGGCGGTCATGCGTTCGAACCGCATCAGGCCCATAACCCTTCTATTTATACACCAGATAATATATCAGGTATGGAATGTCCGCTATGTGGGATAGACCACATAATATCTTCAGATCTCCTTCCATCCCGCCCTTCAGAGTATTTTGTCCCATGTCCGGATTGTAATAAGACAACCAGGCCAAAAGATAGCCCGGTAACAGGTTCCCCTGAAAAAAAAACCTGTAATTGTGGCAGGCGGCCAATAGACGAAGTGATGGCAGAGATCTGGTTATTACTAAAAGAGTCAGGGGTTCTCATGGGCAATGAACCACTTTCTGATATTGGTACCCCGTTAATAAATCCAGGAGTTTTTCTGGTCCGCCCTCCTGTTCTTCCACCGCGTTCACTGATACTGATAACTGACAAAATACCAGAGGAGGCTGCACTTTTCATGTATGAAAAGGTTCCCGAAGTAATGGGAATCATCTTACGCTCAGGAAATGTCCCGGGAACAGGAGACCTTATGTGTGGATCACCTGCAGAAGGATTTTCCGATACTCTCCTATGCGGATGCGACATGAGGGCTGACGTATTCCCGACAAGTCACGGACCTGTTCTTATAACAAAAATCCAGCACGCAATCCACGTAGAATTTCCCAACGGGTTAAACCTGAAAGTGAGGAGTGTTGAAAGCAACCTTCAGCGGACAAGAGCTGATGTATTCATTGATGCATGCTCGGGCCCGGGAACCCTTGGGATAGTTGCGGCTCTCTTCGGAGTCAGAGAGGTGATCATGTGCGACGTGTGGTATGCATCAGCCTTTTGTGCAGGATATAATCTTTTAGTAAACCAGAAGAAACTCAGACTGACAGAGGTAAGATTTCTTGAATCGCTGGATAAAATGCCAAAGGTTCGTTACGGAAGGCCTGAACTTGTCTGTGAAGCAAGAGGAGAAAATACCAGGATCAGGGTTTTTCATGGACCATATGAAGGATTACCACCCATCCTTCCTGAAGGAATCCGCCTTACAGCCTTTGATCCCTTTGATAAGAATGCATTTTCGAAGAATGATAAAATCATGTCATTATGGAGAGCAACTGTTGGAGGAGAAGCTTTTATTCCGTAGATACTTCATAATACTGGGGACTAGCCCGGGTGGATCGGCGTCACTTATAACCTGAAATCGTCGGGATGCAGGGGGCGAAGTTTGAGGAAGGCTGGAACATACTGTCTGTATCTGCCGTGTTCCTGACGTAGAAACCCTGTCCTGTGAGGTCGATGGCAAGGAATCACACCTTCGGAGGAAGGAACGACCTTTTATCGCGGGTATCGGTTCAGGCCCGGAAGGGAGCAGACTTACCGTGAACATTCGGCGCCCATAGGGGTGCGGGGTGGAGAAAGGAACCTCTGGAAAGGGCGGTAATGACCGGTCGACCGAAAACATGTCCCCGACTACCTGATTCTTATGACTAAAGTTGCGATAGTGGGAGCTACGGGAAGAGTCGGTCAGTATGCTGCACTTTCAATATCCAGGATACCCCATGTCCATGAAGTTTTGCTATATGGCAGAGCTGGATCTGAATCTACATTAGAAGGGATAGCCCGCGATCTTATAGACTCATCCGCAGCAACAGGTACCAACACAAAAGTCAGTTATAGTGCTGAAATAACTGATCTCAAAGGATCTGACATCATAGTCTTCACTGCAGGGATAGCCAGAAAACCGGATCAGACAAGAAATGATCTGGCCTATGAAAATGCAAGAATTGTAGCAGAATTCGCCAGTAAAATCAAGGATATTGCCCCTGATTCTTTCATTCTTATGATTACAAATCCTGTTGATATCATGACAGAAGTAGCGCTTAAGTATTCAGGAAAACTACCGAATGAAGTCTTCGGGCTTGGTACACATCTCGATTCCATGCGCCTGAAATCTGAGATTGCATCCTTCTTCCATGTTCATGTCAGTGAGGTTCATACCAGAATTATCGGAGAGCATGGAGAAAGCATGGTCCCACTATGGTCAGCAACGACATTAGGGGGAATACAGATAACAAATCTGCCAGGCTTTGTGAATGTCCCAAAAGATGAGATGATGCAATTTGTACGCATGCAGGGCCAGAAGATCATAGCGTCAAAAGGTGCAACCATCTGGGGACCAGGAGATGCCATATCCACAATAGTAAGAACAATCCTCGGAAATGAGAACCGTATCTTAACCGTTTCTGCATATATTAAATCCGAAGTTCACAATATCGGCGGAGTATGCATAGGGGTTCCGGCACTATTAAACAGAACCGGAGTGTATCCCGTATCTATCCGTATAGAACCGGATGAAGTAAAACAGTTCAGGGAATCTGTCGAAAAGATACGTGAGATCTCGAATAAGATCTTCACAGAACTTCAAAGCGAGGAGTTTGGAGTTCCCCACGATAAAAGCCAGGATCAGTTATAATAAGGTTGATTCGACTATTTCTGCCCGTTCTACGCCATCAATACTGTTTATTGCAGTCTCAACAGACTCGGTCTGTCCTTCAGCATCAGGCACGACAACTACAACTTTTATTGCCACCAGACCAAATCCTATTGGTTCTTCACGAATCTCCTGAACCCGTGGAACTTTTACTTTGATCTCTTCTTTGATCTTTTCCCTGTTTATTTCAGGGGATGATGGCATAACCTTGATTATGAGGGCCACATCACCCATAAATCATGGCCCCTTAAGTCCGCATGTAGGACAAACATACTCAACACTTTGTTCTCTGCACCGGTAGCACCGGCGAATCATGGCTCCGCAGGCAGGACAACCAAACTCAGTCGAGCCCTCTTCCGCCATTGGACCATTACACGATGTGCAGTTCTTTACGTTCATATTTTTCCTTCTTCAAAGCTGCTTATCAGGTTTATTCATCATCACCTTAAATTGTACGCCCAAAAGTAGTTCCCTCCACTTCATCACCAATAAGCAGGGACTTAAGCCTTAAATAGTCTGTCCCAAGTATTATTTTGCCATTAAGCTCATGAGAGAGCAGGAAACTGAGACATTCAGGATCAAGATCATCAGTTACTACATCGTCAGTGAGCATCTGAACCGGCTTACCATTACTTCTGATATACTCAATCGATTTAAGTATAATTAGAGGAACTGAGAGAAGATCTGCATAATATGCGCTTATAGTGTCTGAGGTGATATCCCAAGAATGAGGAAGAGGATCAGCAGTCAGCATATGCAGGTAAGGGAGAAGAATATGAGGACTCCCCATAAAACAGGGGGTATCTGTTGTAGGGAGCCCGAACTCTGACAGATACCATCCATATTGATCCATGGCAGCAATTGCCATCCAATGCGCGCAAGTTCCTCCGGCTCCACTTCTCCTGACAGTATCAGAAAAGATACCCCCCCCGGGAATAATCAAAAGATTCCGGCCTGTTTCTTTGATTATCTGAATTATCTTATCGCCATGTTCAATCAGGCTCCCCCCGATTTTTAATACGACAGGTCCTTTATAAGCCATTTCAGTACCAGTATATTCATGTACTAATTGTTGATAAATCGTATTCCAATGCGCATTTTATCTCTCTTTCTTCTTTTCCTGATACTATACATATCATATTCTGTAGCAGATCCGATGATATCAGAGGTATATCCCGATACCTGGGTCAAAGGTGATGAAGATGAGTTTGTTACAATAAATATGAGCTCAGAACCTGGTTTGATCTCATTATCTGACGGCGAAGGGACCATAACTATAATACAGGAGGGCAATAAGGCAGGAAAAATTATAATTGCACGCAATGGAGAGGCATTCAGGAGGGTATGGGGACATTACCCGGATTATGAGATAGTAAATTCAACCCTGTCGGTCCCTGAACCTGCCATAAAGGGTAAATTCCAGTTAGCAAATAAGAACGATGAATTATCCCTGACACAGGATGGCAGATTAATTCAAAATATCTCATGGCCTGGTGATTTTCAGCCAAAGCAGGGCCAGATCCATTTTTCTTATCAGGATAGGAAATGGGACAGGAGGGTGCTGATGGCAGGCGGAAGTAACCACGTACCTGATGTATTCTCTCATATATCCGGAGTTGTATTTGTCTCGCCTGACTGTTCAAGAAAGATCCTCGAAGATCTCTTGTCAGAAGCACAAAATGAAGTTCTTCTTAATGTTTATGAGTTCACTGACCCGGGATTTGCAGAACTAATCTGTGATGCTATAACGAGGGGAGTAAAGGTTACAGTACTTCTTGAAGGAGGGCCGGTGGGAGGTGTTCCAGTTGATGAATACCCGGTAATTAAAAATCTCACAGATTCGGGTGCAAGAGTTCTGATGATGTCAGGTTCAGATGAGGAACATGCACCATACAGGTATGACCACGCCAAGTACATCATATCAGATAAAAAAAAGGTCCTTTTAACAACTGAGAACTTCAAGCTCCACTCATTCCCACCTTCAGGGTACTCGGGAAACCGGGGATGGGGAATTCTTCTTGATTCGCCTGAACTGGCAACTTATTTTTCTGATGTATTTAAAGAGGATATCAACGGACCGGGGATCTGTAATGCCTCTGGCAGATTCGGTGAGGTTGAAGATCCATCAGAAGAACTATATCGACCGACCTTTTCTGCAACAACCTTTTCAGATGCAGAAGTTACACCGGTTCTGTCGCCCGATACGAGTTACCTGATTTCTGATATGATAAACGAGAGCAGGGACAGGGTATGGATTGAACAGGCATATATCACCGAATATCCGGATGGAAAGAAGAATCCGTTTCTTGGTGCGGCAGTTAATGCAGCCAGGAGAGGTGTGGATGTAAGGATTATCCTCGATGGATATTATTATAATATCGAAGGAGATAAGGACAACGATGAGATGGTAATATCCCTGCAGACACTTGCATCAAGGGAAAATATTACACTTAAGGCGAAGATACTCTACCCTGAAAAGAATAATCTGCTTAAACTACATACCAAAGGGGTGATAGCAGACAACAGAGTCCTTGTATCAAGTATGAACTGGAATGAGAATTCAGCATGCTTTAACAGAGAAGCAGGTGTTATTGTGAATTCAAAAACAGTTGCTTCATACTTTGCCTCTGTTTTTCTTCAGGACTGGTCAGGATCAGAACTGGATAAGACGCCAGCCGCATATGGTGCGTCAAATAAAGATGGGATAATCCAGGTGATCCAGGTATTAGCTCTCGGAGGAGTAATGGTATTTCTCATCCTGCTCTACCGAAGATATCACAGGTAATCAAATTGACTCATGAAGAAAGACAAAGATGAGGTAATAAAGTGCTACTGCAAGCATCAGAATACCTGCCAACCGGTTGATAATCAGATGATGCCCGGTAAGAAACCGGATTATAATCCTGTTTTTGTTCATAGGGAGTGCTGACAGTATAAGCAACGGACTTGCCATCCCTATCCCGAATAAGACAAAATTGATAAAATTTGAGACAAAATCAACGTTTGTCGATGAGATGGCAAAAAGCAGGATTATGGATGCGGGATTACACGGCAGACTTACAAGCCCGAAGAATACTCCGAAGAGGGCAGCCGTAATATAAGGTGTTCTGCCGACAGGAGTCGATATAACCGGGAAGAACCTGCTTATATCAAAACCTGCTATCATAGCAATGCTCATAAATGCCAGCAGAGTGTAGATAACAGGCCCTAATATTCCGATAACATCTCCCGTAGAAATCTGAAGGATTGATACAAAGATCAACCCAAAGGAGAACAGGGCCAGTAAGACTCCGGTAGTGACAATCAATCCAAGTTTTATAGGGGATGTTCCCCCGGATCTGGCCTGTCCGGCAAGATATGCAATATAACCCGGATAAAGGGGCAGAACGCACATTGCACCAAGCGGTGTGTAAACCCCTGCGAGAAATGAAAGGGCCCAGGTTTCAAATATTAATTCCATCAGTTCAGTTCTTATTGATTGCCCAGATCATTGATGGCATCCTGTAGAGTATCGGCGCTGAATACACCATCTCCCAGGTATCTTGCTGTGGTATTGCTGATTATTATTGTCTGCGGGATCTCAAGGGCAAATCTGGGACCATAGGCACTTACAAGACTCCTTGTGACTGCAGAAGGAGAAGTCGCAAATATACCGCCATAATTATTCTTTAACTGATGCCTCTTTACTTTGTCAAGATTCTCATTAGGATCGATATCAATTGCCACGAGATTGTATTTATCAGGGTTTGCTATCAGAAGTTTGGTTGACTCTAAAAGTTGCATCGAACATCCAGGGCACCATACTGCAAAACTATTTACGATTACTGGTTTTCCCTGATCTGCAAGTTCTTTTATTGTAAACCGCTCCCCGGTCGCTACATTTGTAAGAGATGTGGTAAGCCAGACTAACTCAGGAGAGACTGACTGAACTTTATCTGATCCTTCTGCTCCTGATTGCCCGCTTTCTCCTGAATTCTGTTCATTAGCCGTGCATCCGGTAATTAGCAGGCATATAATTAGTGTACTGCTTATGACCGCAATACATCTGCGGATATTTTGCATAGTGAAAGTCTTAGTCTCTTTGTTCATAAACTTCAAGGATAAAAGGTAAATTTGGGTTTCCAAACAGACCTAAACCGGCATAAGGAACTGAATCACCAGTGCCAGGAGATAGGTTGCGAAACCAATCAGGGCCAATGGAACAGTATACCGTTTAAAGACAGTCTTAACCTCATCCCCGGATGTCCGGTGAAGCAGCCAGAAGTAAGGATCTGTAACAAAACAGATGACACTGGTCCCGGCAATAATCATCAGGAACAGCGCAAGCGGGTTTAACATTGTTGTGACAACTGTCGTTGCAAGAACCTGGGCGCTTAAGTATGCCGTTACAATCCGTGACCCCTGGGCAGTCTGAAGTATTGCTGCCAGAATAAAGGGGAACAGATAAATCGGAAGACTTGTAACAAGCATTATTGATACATCAGCCGGAAATGTACTCTGTTGTATGATATACCCGAGTGCTCCCGCTCCACAGATATCAAAAAGGACTACACCGCCATGTTTTGCTCCAAGAACCCATCCGGTCCACCTGACATCCTCTCTTGCAGTTGCAACCGCGGTTATCATACCGGCTAGCATTATAAACTGCAGGAGTCCTGCATGAGACATACCTAAAAGCAGGTAACCTATCGGGATTGCAAGGAAAATAACCAGGAAAGGAGCCCATGCACGAAGATGGAGGCTTCCTTCATCTCTCTTTTTACCGCTTTTTATAAGGTTGAAATCTTCCTCAAATTTAACCTGGCGTCGGATATACCAGATAATCAGTCCAAGGAAGATCAGAGACATCGGTATGGCTACGAGGTTGTAAATAATCGGGGATAGATTGATCCTAAAGGAATCAAAGAGCGAATATGTGACAGGTGTGGGGTATACATACGCAACTCCAAGAGTGGATCCTATAGCCACCAGGTACAGCAGTAAAGACCGTTTCTTCTTATCTGAGGTGAAGAACTCAATAACCGGGGTAAGGATAATAAAGGCTGTTATAGGGCATGTAGAGGGAACTGCTATAAGATAACCCGCAATTCCGGATAGAGTGGGGGGATGTTTAAGCAAATTCCTGAGATCAGATACTATCAGTTGAATAAGGCCCTGTTCAGCCAGGTATTTCGCTATCACCGAACCGGCAAGTATAGGGATCCCAAGACTGTTAAACATACTCGCACATCCCATAGCTATCTGCTGGAAGACTGCGTCAGGACTTGTGCCTATCATCAGACCGAATGCTATTGCCCCTCCTACAAGGGTAAAAAAAGGCGGCAGACGAAATCTGAAACCTATAATAGAGATCGCCACAATAACAATGACGAAGACCAGTATACTATTCATTCACTTAGTAATCTGCGTTATAATATCAAAGGCTCTTGGTCAGTTATGGCTGACAGAATATTACAGGATAAAATTAACCATATAAGGATGATTGTCCTGTCTGTTCAGGAAAAGACTGCTATCGTTGTAATGAGCCTTGTTATTCTCATATGTTTATCCTGTACTCTTCTGTTCGACAGTATGGGTAAGGAGACATTTTCAGTGCCATATACTCATGGAATGTCTGACGGCACTCTTGTAAGTCTGTCCGGGACGGTTGAAAAAGTAACAGATATTACAGGGGGCCATACTATCCTTGAGGTATCCGGCGTGAGCGTATTTATTCCGGTATCTGCAGGATTAATCCCTGTATTACATGAAGCAGATCATGTCAGCCTTACCGGAACTATCCAGAAATATAAGGGGAAAGAAGAGATAATTGTCACAAAATCTTCAGATATCAGGATTTCGCAAGGATCTCAAGGGATAGATCAGCATTTTGAACTGAGTGGGTCAGGAAACCAAGACTGATAAGATCTATATCTAAGCAGGCATATGAGGCAAGGGATTCTTCATTTATCCCACCAGATACCTCTATCTTTACTTTTTGGCGAAATCCGGCTTTTTTTAATAATGATATCGTGTCAGCGACCATAAACGGAGTCATGTTATCTAAAAGAATTATGTCGGCCCCAGCTTTGGCGATCATCATCGCCTCGTCTTTTGTATCTGCCTCTGCCTCTATCAGATGATAACTACCAAAGCATTTTGCCCGTCTTATTGCCTCATCCAGAGAAACAAGGGCACGATGATTATCTTTTATAAGCACTGCATCAGACAGACAGTACCTGTGCGGATCAGCTCCTCCGATATGAGCTGCTTTCTTGTCCAGGAGTCGTAGTCCGGGGGCAGTCTTCCTTGTAGCGCATATCCGGACATGCGGATTTACTGCTGACACAATATCCTGCAGGTGCCTTGCCCTGGAGGCTATACCACTCATCCTTCCGAGTATATTCAGGAGTGTTCGTTCAAGAAGAAGAATAGTATATGCAGAACCATTCAATCCCATTACCCGATCTGATGAACTGAGCTTTGCACCATCATTGTAATTTGTGGTGACCGTAAGACCGTAATGGACACATAGCCTTGTGCATTCAAGAAGCCCGGCCAGAACGAGATCTTCACGGGCAACGATTATGGCACCGGTATCCACAGGGTCAATGATTGCTTCGGAAGTAATATCCCCAAAAGGTGCATCCTCCTCAACAAAGGAGATTAATTTATCCAGAGAGATCTCAGGCATTTGTCATCAGTAATTGAGATTAAGCATATAGTCTATGGCTTTACGCGCACCGGAGATGGTATCCTGACTTAATACTATCTCCCCGGAAAAGTCTCTCATACATGTAACAAGATTGGAGAGGGTAGTTCTTTTCATCTCTGTACAGACAGCACCCTCATCCCCTATAAATAACTTGTCAGGATAGAGGGAACTCAATCTGTCCAGCATTCCGGACTCTGTACAGATATACCATTTATTCTCCTTTTTTACAATCTCTACCATTCTGCCTGTTGATGCGACGAAATCTGCAGAAGAACGGATCTCTTCCGGACATTCAGGATGTGCAATGACTGATACCCCGTCACACTTGGCATCAAGGAGATCAATTCTGCGAAACCTCTGGTGTACATAGCAATGCCCATCCCCGGGCAGGGGAATTATCTCCTTGTCAGGCAGGAGAGAGGCAACATAAGATGCAAGATTTGAATCCGGCCCGAATATCACACGGGTATTTGGGAGAGATTTTACTACCTTCACAGCATTTCCAGAGGTACATACAGCATCTGCCAGGACTTTACAATCCGCAGTACTGTTTATATAAACAACAACTGCTGCATCCGGATAAATCTCCCTGGCATTTTTGATCATATCAGGCTTTAAAAATTCTGCGAGCGGACAACCTGCGTCAGGAACAGGCATCAGAACCGTTTTGCCAGGATTTAATATCTGTGCAGTCTCGGCCATGAACCTGACTCCACATACCACAATAACCGGTTCCTTTGCTTCACGGGCTGCCAGTGCAAGTTCAAGACTGTCACCAATCCTATCAGCAACTGCGTGTATTTCAGGCAGTTGGTAATTATGAGCAAGGATTAGTACATTCTTTTCATCTTTAAGCCGGAGAATATCTGCGATTTGGTTTCTTTTCGTCACGTCCCAATCACCAGTGGGTTATCCAGATTTTTAAGAAGAGAGAGAACAGAAAGGGCTGCCAGATAACTTGTAGAAGGATTATCCGGGCTTGGAAGGTTTACTACCCGGATAGTAGCCTCCCCGAATTCTCCTGTCACCATTATCTCGTGAATATTACGGTCAACATCAGGGTCAGCCCAGAGTTCTACATCAACATCATTCTCTGAAGCAAGAGCAAGAGCAACGGAGACATTAATGTTCTTTGGAAACTGTTTTATGCATTCATTTGCCTTTCCCCTGAAAGCGAGCGTCCTTGTATTCACATTCATCTTAAGGCTTTCAGGGCTTTTTGTAGTCTTTAGAAGAACCTTATCAATCCTGCTTATCTGACCCACCTTAAGATTATCAAGCCCCATGACTGCTCCACTTGGAATATGAATCCTGCAATGATGTTCTTTGGCTATACGGATGAGATCATCCCTGAAGTTTTTATCTGATAGTGCACCGACTGATAATATCAGGAAGTTCTTATCATTCTCAAGTACTTTGGGGGCATATTCTCTGACTGCCATCGTGGAGGCTGCTTCTACACAGATATCAAAGTCCTGGCTGATAAACTCATTAAAATCGGAGAATGCGGGGGCTCCACAGAGCCGGGCCAGATCGTTAGCATGATCAGGAAGACGGTCAAAGAGTGCTTTCACCGTAAATCCGGTCTGATGGGCAGCAATTATTCTCCCAACATTCCCACATCCAAGGAGCCCGATACTGACCATTGTCTACATGTATGCAGAAGATGTTTTAAGCCATTTGGTTCTCGAATGATGAGAACAGGATTATGATAAATTCGGAGAATAAAAAAAATCCGGAGCAATGGAAAAAGAGGCTTTCTGGCAGGAGAATATATATCAGAACCTATGGCTGTGCTTACAACGAAGGAGACTCGGCAAAACTGTCAGCCTTCCTGGAAAGTTTGGGATCAGTAATTGTAAGTCAGCCGGAGGAGGCCGACGCAATAATAATCAATAGTTGCATCGTAATAGACACAACTGAAAGAAAGATCATAAAAGAGATGCGGTCGTTTGCAGGAAAAGAGATATGGATCACAGGGTGTCTTCCGCTCGCCAGATCAGAGCTTCTTGCTGATTTCCCGGATGTCCGGATTATTCATCCGGATTCAGTTCCAAATATTTCGGTTTCTAAACTTAAAAACGTTAAAACTGCGGTAAGAGTAGTACAAATAGGTCCTGGGTGCACAGGATCATGCAGATACTGTGTTACCAGACTTGCCAGGGGTTACATCAGGAGTATCCCAAAAGATGAAATAATCGCACAGATTGTCAGTGCACATAAACAGGGTACTGCAGAAATCCGTCTTTCGGGGCAGGATATCTCATCATACGGGCAGGACACCGGAGAATATTCGTTAGTCTCCCTCATGGAAAAGATCCCGCATTTACAGAAGGGTTCATTAATACGTCTTGGCATGATGAATCCTAAAACCCTTCTCCCGGTTGCATCAGAAGTTGTAAGGTTAATGAAGAAGGGATCATTCTTTTATTTCCTCCATCTCCCGGTCCAGTCAGGATCTGATAAAATACTTGAAAGAATGAACAGAGGATATTCTGTCAATGATGTACTGTTGATCCTTGATATCTTTCGTTCTGTAATACCAGGAATTACCATAGCAACTGATTTTATCACTGGATTTCCGGGTGAAACAGACGAGGATCACAAATCCAGCCTGGATCTTATGAAAAGAATGAAACCAGGGGTTGTTCATGTAACAAGGTATTCATATCGTCCGGGATCCGGAATGGACAGGAAGGATGAACTTCCCGAACGGACAAGAAAGGAGAGATCAAGAGAGCTGATCCGTGAAGCTTATGCAGAGTTACTAAAGAGAAATGAGAACCTCGTGGGAGATGAAGTAAATGTTCTTACAACCGAATGCCTGCGAACCGGATCAGTTATGGGCAGGACATCTTTCTATGACGGGGTTGTAATCTGCAAGGATATACCACCAGGAAAACAGATTAAGGTAAAAATTACAGGATGTACACCACATTATCTTATAGGAGAACCACTTTTTCAAAGTATGATATGAGGATTGTTTCATTTCCTCTCATGAGAATGTAATGCTGGTAAAGGATGGAAGAAGTAATTGAACGCGGGTTTTCGCGGCTTGTTGAACTCATTAACACGAAAGATCAGGCAATCGATGCATATAATATCGAGATTCGTGAGAAAGATGCTGATCTTCTTTTAAGAATGGCAGCTCAAATGAAGCATGTGATCGGTAAGATCGGAATCCAGATGCTTGAAAAGGGTAAAACTGATAACCAGGGCGAGATATTTGATCCGCAATATTATGATAAACGGATGATCCTTCTTGGCAAGAGCAGTGAACCTGCACCATTCAGACCAGATAACATGGCTAAAAAGGTATCAGATCAGTTCTGCACGATGAGCGAAGACGGGAAATTCTATGAGATTATGTACAGTAGTGATGGTTTTATCATAGACTCCTGTCGGTGTGAGATCACTCCGCGCCAGGTTATAGATCTTTACAGTTACGAGGCAATATTCATGCTATACAAAGCCATGCAACAATACCTTGAGAACCGGGAGTCACTCCTGACATCACTTGAGACTGCGATCTCTTTTATCAATTCAGGAGACCAGGGCCTTTAAATCCCCGGATTATTTTTCTTTCCAGCTGAATAGGGGAAATGCCGGTTTTAAAGGGTCCTCTTCCCCGACAGGTTCTCCTCCAAGTTTGAAGACCTTTATCTTCTCCTGCCCGGCTTTATTCAGATAAGACACACTAATTGTAATTTTATCAACCATCCGGTGCAGTTTAATGTTGTAAGAGGTATCAGGTGAGAGGGATTCGATCTCCCATGGACCATCGGCTTGTGCAGTTTTAACCCTGATATTGGTTGCATCAAATGTTCCGGCATTTTCAATGATTATCTCTTCCTGATCAGGAGACAACGAGGCCAGTATTAACGGATTTGCATGAAGGGCTGCATCGCCTGATAAAATTGAGACAAATGCAATTGTTCCGGCGATAACCAACAGAATTCCAGCGACATATGGCTGTTTAAAATAAAATAAAACCAGAGACAGCCCTATGACTATAATTACTGCAACCATTATCCGTGACATGTCTGATTTCATATCAAAGTCACCTTAAAACAGAATGGGCCCGATGCGGTTCGAACGCATGACCTCCCGGTTATCAGCCGGGTGCACCACCTGGCTATGCTACGGGCCCGAGGCTCATATAGGTAGATCTCTCTTTCAAATAAACCTTATCCTTCCATCAGGATTGAACCGAATATAACTCATATCAGAACAGGGATATTATACAGGAAAACACACTGCGGTTTATTATGGTTATTCAGTATCTCTTGGGAAATGAAGCGATTGCTCACGGATGCATGGAGGCAGCCATTGATGTTGCATGCGGCTATCCAGGAACGCCATCCTCTGAAGTGATCGATACTCTCCGGATCGTACCTGACCGCGCCTTTAAGGTCGAATGGTCTGTAAATGAGAAGGTCGCATTTGAACAGGCCCTGGCTGTTTCATGGTGTGGACTTAGGTCAATCTGTACAATGAAACATGTAGGGCTGAACGTAGCGGCAGATCCGCTTATGGTATCAGGTTATACCGGTACAAAGGGTGGATTTGTAATTCTTTCAGCAGATGATCCTTTTGCACATTCATCGCAAAATGAACAGGACAGTAGATGTTATGCCCGTTTTGCCAGGATTCCATGTCTTGATCCTTCAAGTATACAAGAAGCCCACGATATGGTCAGGGATGCATTTGAACTGTCAGAAAAGTTTTCTCTTCCTGTCCTTTTCAGGCCTACAACAAGAATCTGTCATTCCAAAAGTGATGTTTCTCTTAAAGACACAAGAGTATCAGAAAGAAAAGCTTTGTTTGAGAAAGATCCTAGACAGTATGTTGTTATCCCTGCCCACACCCGTCTGCTTCATAAATTACTGAACAAGAAACAACCTGAGATAAAACGTTGGCTTGTCGATTCGGGATATAACCGGTTTGAGATTAAAGGGAAGACAGGAATAATCTGTGGAGGAATTGCAGCTTCTTACGTCAGGGAGATAGCAGCCCCGGATACATCTATTGCAATCATCGGAGGATACCCGATAGATGAAGAGTGGCTTTGTTCGTTTATAAGTCAGCATGATAAGGTCCTCGTTATTGAAGAATTAGCCCCGGTTATAGAAGAGACTGCACGGGGAGTGGCAGGAACGGTTCCGGTTCTTGGAAAGATAACCGGCCATGTACCGTTTGAAGGAGAAATGTCACCTGAAAGAGTCATGACATATCTTAAGGCTGCAGGATTTTCCACAACAAAAGAATATGAAATAACATCAGAACCTGTCGCAGTACCCATCCGTTCCCCAATCCTCTGTGCCGGATGTATGCACCGCACAGCAATGTATGCCATCAGAAAGGTATTCAAGGATGCAATTTATCCAAGCGATATCGGCTGCTACACACTTGGTATCCAGATGGGAACGGTAGATACCACAATTTGTATGGGAGCCTCCATTACAGTGGCATCCGGTATGTCTCTTGCCGGTGAATCGAGGGATATAATCTGTACGATAGGTGATTCCACTTTCCTCCACACAGGCATACAGGGACTCATGAATGCAGTTTATAATGGCGCCAATATCACGGTTGTCATTCTGGATAACAGGATAACCGCCATGACCGGTCATCAACCTAATCCCAACACAGGCATTACAGCATGCGGAGATGTTGTTCCTGCAATATCCCTTGAAGCCATTTGTCGTGCATGCGGTGCTACCTTTGTCGAGACTGTAAGTCCTAATGACCTTGTCACCTTTATTAACACCCTAAAAGAAGCCAAATCTAAAAACGGGGTAAAGGTAATCATAGCCAGGCAACCATGCGTTATTTCAGAAAAACGCCAGAAGATATCGAGAGGCCGATATTGTGTGAATCATGATACCTGTATCGGATGTAAAGCATGCATTAAGTTCGGCTGTCCTGCGATAGAACTGCATGAAGGGCTTGCATATATCACAAATCTCTGTTCTGGTTGTGGTGTCTGTGTTCAGATATGTCCTGTCGGGGCCATTGGAAGGGAGGTAAAAGAATGAGTTTTGATATCATGATTGTCGGTATCGGGGGTCAGGGAACGATTCTTACCTCAAACATCATCGGAAGGGCATGTGTTATTGAAGGAATTCCGGTCAGGGGAGCTGAGACACATGGTATGGCACAAAGAGGTGGTTCTGTAGAGTCCCAGATACGGATCGGGCAAATTTTCGGTCCCCTGATATCTCCAGGCAATGCCGACCTGATTCTCTCCTTTGATCTTCTTGAAACTGTGAGGGCAGCTCATTGGCTCAAAAAAGAAGGAGAAATCTTTACAAGTCGGGAGTTTGTGGTTCCGACATCTGTATACATGCAGGATTATCCGGCTCCCGACGAACATATGCTTCTATCAATGCTTGGAGAGGCCTGCTACATTCTCCTGGACACTATAAAAATTGCGGAGGAAGCAGGAAATGTACTGACACAGAATGTTGTTCTTCTGGGTGCTGCTTCGCGGAAGATACCTTTAAGCTCTGAATCACTAAAGCAAGCAATCAGAGAGACTGTTCCAAAAAAGACAGTGGATCTCAACCTGAAAGCTTTTGATCTCGGAGTAGAAGCAGGAAAAAATCCATAATTATTAATGCACCAAGATTACGGATTTATGCACCAGATCAATTATAATTTCAGAATTATTAACGCGGAATGGTGCCATATTAAATAAGGATAGTGCACCATAACCCAAATATTAATATTAGGGGACGTACCATGTGTATAATCATGTCTCAAAACACTGTAGGGACAGGGAACGTCGTATCTTTTGATACGGCAGGTCGCTTTCTCCAGCGATAAGCATAGCAGACGAAAAATTACTGTTTTCGATACGACACTCCGTGATGGAGAACAGACACCGGGTGTGTCATTTACCCTGTCAGAAAAGGTTGAGATTGCTCATCAGTTATCTGATATCGGCGTCCATATTATTGAGGCAGGCTTTCCAGCATCTTCACCGGATGAACAGATCACGGTAAAGGCCATTGCTGCAGAAGATATGAAGGCCATAGTCTGTGGCCTCGCAAGGGCAACAATGCATGATGTAGATAAATGCATCGATGCAGATGTGGATATGGTGCATATCTTCATTCCTACTTCAGAGGTCCAGCGTGTTCATACCATCAGGAAGAGCCATGAAGAAGTTGTAGCGATAACAGGGGATATCATAAGGTATGCAAGGGATCACTGCGATCAGGTTCTTTTTTCAGCAATGGATGCGACAAGAACCAGTATTCCTGAATTGATTGAGGTTTATTCAGCTGCAGTAAATGCCGGAGCAACAGCTATTAACGTACCGGATACTGTCGGGGTTGCAACACCAACCTCGATGAAGGCGATGATCGAAAGCCTGCGACCTAATATACCCTGCACAATCGATGTCCACTGTCACAATGACTTTGGCATGGCAACAGCCAACACCATATCGGCCATTGAA
>Ga0074198_1000741_pt1 | contig 28816 bp, 29 predicted proteins | sample EPASupsiteSAE323_FD_64527 | JGI IMG/M metagenome (GOLD analysis project Ga0074198, IMG submission 64527) | Bioremediated contaminated groundwater from EPA Superfund site, New Mexico - Sample SAE3-23 | ecosystem: Environmental > Aquatic > Deep subsurface > Groundwater > Contaminated ...
AAAAGCGCTCTGCCATCCGGCATTCCGCCGGGTGGCTCCCCCCATTAACATACCGGCTCTAAGTTATTAACTCAATGGCTCCGAATTAATTAACCTCGCGGCTCCGCCGCACTGAAATATTCACATGGTGGAGGCGGTCCTACATATATAGTATGCACTAATTCGGGGTATCTATTTATTTTACCTATCTAAACCCAAATAATTCCCTATGTGCCTTTAAAAATATTGCATGCGGAAAATACTTCTCATTATCGGGTAGTAATATTGTCTTCCCTTCATACAGCATTATTTCTGTATAGGCTTCAGTATTAGGCAATTGCTCATTTACTATTACTTTGTATTTGTCGCTTACAGAAATCCATCCTACATCAAATGCCCAATGATGAAATCTACATAAACATAAACCATTTCTTAAATCATCACTACCATTAAGGTGTTTTGGATAGATATGGGCGCTTTGTACTTCGGGATTTCCTTTTGGGTCACGCATACTTTTAAAACATATTGCACATGTGTGATTATATAACTTTTTTATAGTAACTCTAAATGCAGCACTTCTCGCTTTTGAATTAAATCTATGTTCTGATATTTCGCTATTTTGTGTAAGTACCGGTTCTTCTAACGATTCAATTTCGAGCTGACTTATAGCATCAATTAATTCATTTTGATTTTGCTCATTGTTTTCATCTGTATTATGAAGTTCAAATCTTAAATCATGATTACTAACATTAGATAATATCAGGCTTTCGGATTTCAACTCCCTGAGTAAATAGAATAAATCTTCTACATGAAACCAGTATTTTTCGGGATCTTCACCGCCATAATTATACTTTTTGCATATATCTACATAGTCTACTTTCGTTACTTCACCTTTTTCCAAATATTTGTTTATTGCCAATTGAATCATACCTGCTTGAAATAATGACGTATAGGTTATGTAACGGTTATTAATAATTCTTTGAATCTTTTTCCTTCTAGAATCTAATAATGTAATATTGAATTTCTCATGTTTGTTATTTCCAGGAACCCTAAAAACATATCTACTAAATTCCCCATCATTATTTATTTTAGATTTTCTCGGCTCAGGTACCTTTGGATTGTCGGTCATTTCTCCATTATTTTCTACGTAGTTTTCTTGTTCATATGTTTCTTGGATTAAATCAAATATAAAATCATCTATATCTTTTAACTCCCGAGTAGCCCCATCATTGTTTCTTAAAATCAGCTTTTTTTCATTTCGAAAAACATCATCAACCGTTAGATTGATAATTTCTTCCATAGTAGCACCTTTTTTAGTTCTACCTCTAACTCCGATAAAAGGCAACCACATAAGCAATTGATCCTGTTCATTGTAAAGCATATTAGTATACTCTTTAAGTTTTTCTTTTGAAGGATATTTGTTCAACGTAGCTTGTTGACTGACAAACTTTTTAATTTCAATATACCTTGCTCTGTTTTCCATGTGAATTACAATTCTTTTACTGATACAAAAATCAACATAGGTTACTAATATTGATTTATTCTTACCTACCCCACGTTTTGATGAGTTTCGTAAAGAAGCAAACATTTCGTTTAATTCAGAATGATTAAAATTATAAACTTGTTTGCCGATCTTATCTTCGGAATCATCAAAACTTTTAAGCACATAGACATCTGATTCAGCAGTAGCGGTTGGTTTAGTTTGTAAATATTCTTGCTTAACATCATTGTCAACCTTAAATTGCATTTAACATACTTCCTTTTATATACTTACTATGCTTATTTTTTAATCTTTTTATTTAATATACAGGATTTAGCATATACATGTCGAAGTCAAGATTCATTAAAATGCTCAAGGTGAACATAATGCATAAAACAAGACTTGTCACCGATAGTATATTAATTCTTATACTAACGGGTTTGGCATACTACTACACATACTTATGAGAAGCTCGGAAGCTCGGGGACGTTCTTTTTGCTTCCTAAGCAATACAAAACCACTCCAAGCTTTTCGCTTAAGAGTGGTTGTTTTGATTTATTGATTTATTGATTTATTGATTTCTTAATCTCTCGTATTCCTCGGGAGTAATCTCAATATCCTGCAGTATCTTCCGGATCAGACCACGGCTCAAATCTTCGCCAGGATGGTCAGGTACCGTGGTACATCGGCCATCCGGGTGTGAGAAAAACATATGGCTGCCGCGCTGGCGAACCTTTATAAATCCCAATTTCATTAGTAGGTTCACCATCTCCCGTGCTGATATGATGGTCAGCCTGCTCACACTACTACCTGCATCTGTTGCACACCGACAAATTCATTTAAAACGATTTCGCCCTGATACTCTTCCAGCGCCAGTTCGATAACTTCCTTGACCCTGGGATACAGCTCTTCGAGACTGGAGGCCTGGGTGTGGCAACCGGGAAGGGCTGGCACCGAAGCAATGTAAACACCGTCTTCATCACGTTCGATGATCACGGTGAAGTTCAGCTTTGCCATGCTCAAACCCCCTTTTCAAAACTGCTTTTGCTATATGGTTATGAGTTTGAAATCGCCTTCAAACTTCAGCATACTCATGGTGGAGGCGGGGGAATCGAACCCCCGTCCGAAAGAAAGACCAGCCGAGTATCTCCGAGCGCAGTTCGTGATTTGAGTTTCGCGATCAGGACGACCACGAACCGGCTTCCGTCACGCTATCCCCGATTAGTTTCCCCTCGCTGCCCCTCGAGAGAGAAGGCGACCGGGTACCCTAACTAAGTGACGCCCTGCACCAGACCGTTAGGAAATCTGGCCGGACGAGCTGAACAATTCGGCTAAGCCGTTCTCTTCATAATCAAAGTAATTTTACTAATTGGGGAATCGATTCTTGAATCGTCGCCCATAGAATCTCTAAATCAACTCCCCAGTATTCATGAACCAATATATTTCTCATCCCTTTGATAGAACGCCAAGGTACATTAGGGTATTGATTCTGAATGTTATCTGGGAGATGGGTTACGGCTTCGCCAATTACTTCTAAATTGCGTATTACTGCGTCTATTGCCATTTGGTTCTCTGAAAACTGCTCAAATGACATATCTTGAGTATATTCCAAAATCCGTTTAGCCGAATCTTTGATATCGTCAATATATAGAAAAAAATCTCTCATAAGTATACCACTTCATTCAATATTTTATCCTTGATTCGGGGTTTTAAGGCATTCTCTGTAACTAAATCCACTTTTCTCTGTAACAAGTTCTCCAAATCAAGCTTTATATCAACAAAAGAAAATAAGCTCACCGGTTTTGAAAAATCTATCAATAGATCTATATCGCTTTCAGAATTTGCATCACCACGGGCAAACGAACCAAATACCCCAATTTTACTAACAGGGTATTGCTTGAATAACTCAGGAAGATATTCTCTTAAAGCTTCAATTGGGTCCATAATCAACACCTCGCTTTATCATGTCCCAGCCTGATTGCTTCTCAGTACAATTGTTGTTGATAAATGAACTGACCTTCCGGCAAGGTAGCTTGATGGATTCATTCTGATTTAGCATACTTGGCAGTGGTTTCTGCTTTGGCAACTTTCGTTCTGGCACGGGACCAAAAAAGATCGTGCTTAATTCTCATTCTATACCATGAAACCTTACCAATTCAATGTTTGCCCTGTGACACGATATATTTAAAAAGACCCCGAAGGGCCTTAAATCGAGTATAACTCGCTATTGTGCTGGTGGAGACGGGGGGCAATCCACACCCTTTTCAAATTAAATCAAATGCCTTTGCAAAAGCATCAAGGTCATCAATGATAAACAAATCACTACTCCATCTACCCGGCCATACAGCATATAATGTTGCGGTTTTATTTATAGCCCTTTGATAGGCCTCCAGAACCTTTGGCCTATCTGACTTATTTTTTTGATAAACTTGTGATAAACTGCCATTCTCATCTACCTCAAAATAACAGACTGTGCTCATTTTATACGGAAAGTTACCAGCTTCTTGAGCGCTTCTCATTAAAAAATCACTCCTTTGTAGCCATACCTATCAGCTAAATACTTTAATCTCTCCATATACATTTATAAAGTAATCTGCTATCTCCGACTTCTTCAAAACCATTTGCTTCGAAGAATGCATACTCATCCTTGTTTTTCGCTTCTTCCGGGTAAGAAGAGCCGGAGTGTCTTCTTACCATGACTCGTAACCCTCCTTCATTTTGAAATCGTGGATATAGTATACATCTTGGTAGGGATCCCCTTCTTCTGGGTTTTGAGGACCATCATGGTCACTCAAAGCAGAAATGGTATATTCAAGGTCACCGTCTATATCATCGCATATTATCAACGGGTCCTCATTTTCGTCAATAATCTGTCTGCAAAGAATAAGGCAACCAAATAGCTCTCCGATTTTTACTGCATCTCCATAATCTGCTTCATATATTGAACCCATTTTGTCATCCAATAAATCAAATGGTATTCCATAAAAAGATATGGTGTTCCATACCAAACACGTATCATGACAATCATATTAATCACAATCGCTTTCAATATCAATTATATGGTTGTTGTCACAAGAATAGGCGGCACAAATGGACTTAAATGTAATTTCATTTGCCATCATTCTCCTCCAATACGAAAATAACCTAGGGGTGCCAAGATAACGGTTCTCTACTCATATTTCCATAAAGTATTTTTCCCCTATTTTAGCATAAATATAGAAAACCCAGACCATTTTCAGGCCTGGGTCGTGGATTTGCATGGTGGAGGCGGGGGGAATCGAACCCCCGTCCGAAAGAAAGACCAGCCGAGTATCTCCGAGCGCAGTCCGTGATTAGATTTCGCGATCAGGAAGCTCACGAACAGGCTTCCGTCACGCTATCCCCGATTAATTTCCCCTTACAGCCCCTCGAGAAAGAAGGCTGCAGGGTACCCTAACTAAGTGACGCCCTGCACCAGACCGTTAGGAAATCTGGCCGGACGAGCAGCTCTAGGCTGCTAGTGCGAAGTTATCTTCGGCAGTTAATTTTATTTTTCACCTTTTTAACGAGCTGGCGACAACTCGGCTCGCTGCTCAACCCACCTATTCCCCCGTCGAAACCAGTACGCCCCCTTAATAAATAATTAGACACTGGCGGCCTCGCCGCACATAAAATAATAGGATCTTCACTAGAATTTGGTTTGTTTTTCTCTAATTCAAACTGCAATAGTAGTTTAAGCCATTATCCTTTTACCATTACAGAGGATAACACACTGCATCACCGGAAAGGGTAGATTGCCGCGTTGCTGCGCTCCTCGCAATGACAAATACGTGAGTTTTCATAGCAATGACGCATATCCTACTCCCGGTTGCGTTCTTTTAAGGTTCGTTCCATATCCCGGCGAGCATCGCGTTCGGCCAGATCATCGCGCTTATCGTATAGCTTCTTGCCGACTGCTACGGCCAGGTCCACCTTGGCCCGCCCATCCTTGAAAAATATCTTCATTGGTATAAGAGTCAATCCCTTTTCCCGCTGCATTCCCTGCAGATGGCTGATCTCCCGGCGATGCAACAGCAGTTTTTTCGGACGCATCGGGTCATGATTAAACTGATTTCCCTTCTCGTAAGGGCTGATATGAAAATTTATCATCCAGACCTCGCCATCTTTTACGGTGGCATAGGCATCCTGCAAGTTGGCCTTGCCCATGCGCAAGGACTTGACCTCAGTGCCGACCAGGGCCAGACCGGCTTCAAAGCTCTCTTTTATATGATAATTATGCCTGGCTTTGCGGTTGTCCACTACCGGCTTGATGCCCTTGGTTTTACCCATCTTTCCACCCCGAAAAATAAACCCTCACCCCGGAGTTGCTCCAGGGTCAGGGTAGTTCTCAACATCGCTTGCATTGTTATTATATATGGCTGGTACTATAGAGTCAAGGGACAGGCCAGTCGACAAAAATCTCTTAATACTTCCTTACTAAGCAGGGATTTCTATTGGATTTAACGAAATGTCTAGTGATTGAATAATTTGGATGACAAATATTAAGGAGGACTGGGCTATTATGTCGAATCTAACCGATACAATACAAGAAAACCACCGATTTATAAGCATTAAAACCAAATTAATCCTAATAATGACCGGAATCAGTCTATTGACCACCCTCCTATTTGGCATCGCCGTTAGCTGGTACTCTCAGCAAACCATACTGGAATACACCCGAAACAATGCAAAAAATCTCTCCTCGTCCGTCGCTATGTTCATTGATGGGGATGACTTCACCACCATTAAGTCGGAGCAGGATGCCGCTTATATCAAACCGCTCAAACAACTGCGTATGCTGCAGAAGCAGACTGGGGTCAAGTATGTATATACCCTGGCCATGGCGGGCAACAACAAAACACATTTCATTATCGATGCGACCCAGGGTGAAGATCATTCAGAATTGAATTCGGAATATAATCTCACGGAAGAGATGAAGCTGGCCTTTAACGGGGTCCATAATGCAGATACAAAGGTATACACTGATGAATGGGGCAGTCAGCTCAGCGGATATGCACCTATCTTTAACTCTGCCGGCCAGGTAGTAGGGGTAGCCTGCGTGGATGTGGACGCCGGGGATATTGCGGCCAAGAACCGTCAGATGCTGATACTGATCGGTCTTTTTGTACTGCTCTCCTTAGTGTTGGCCCTGATACTCTCTATTATTACTTCAAACCCTATCCAACAACCTATCATGATCATTGACGAGAGTATGCAGGATCTCGCTGAAGCCGGAGCCGACCTGACCCGGACCATCAGCGTAAAAAGCAATGATGAATTGGGGAAACTGGCCGATTCTTTCAACCGCTTTATGGAGCACCTGCGCGATATTATTATAAATATCAATACCAAGTCCACGACCATGGTTGACAGCAGTAATCAACTGAAAAAAGAATCCCAACGGGTAATGAAAACTGCTCAACAAAGCTCAGATGCCACCGGCCATATCGCCGCCAGCATGCAGGAATTGTCAGCGGTGGCTGATGAAATCCAAGGAACTACCGGGCAGATTGCCTCTACTATGGACCAATCATATGCCCACGCCAAGCATAATATGGAAACGGCTATGGAAGTCCAGCAGCGTGCCGCGCAGGTGGAGAGAGGTGCTTCCACTGCCGCACGGCAAACCCAGGATCTCTACCGGAATATACAAGATCAGTTGAATGAAGCCCTGGCGGGAGCCGAAGTTGTAAAGGAGATTGCTACACTGGCGGAGGACATCGGGTCAATTGCCGACCAGACCAATTTGCTGGCCTTGAATGCTGCCATAGAAGCAGCCCGGGCCGGTGAATATGGCAAGGGATTTGCCGTGGTAGCGGAAGAAGTACGCAAGTTAGCGGACGATTCCAGTCAGACCGTCAATAAGATGCAGAAGCTGACCGGACAGGTTGACCAGTCTATGAACGCCCTGATGAATACTGCCCAACAAATGCTGGCGTTCATAAATGGCAAGGTAATGAGCGATTATCAATACATGGAGAATATCGGTCAGCATTATCGGGAGGACAGTAATCTTATAGTTTCGCTTACCGAGCAGATTGCCGGAGATTCCAATAAGGTTAAGGGAGCCATGGAGACGATCAACCGTTCCATAGAATCCCTGGCTAAGACCATTGCGGAATCCAATGAAAACCTGCAGGGTATCGCCCGCGATTCAGAAGCTACTGCCAGTGCTGCAGTAGACATCAACCAGGTGGCTGGAGAGATGTTTGAACACTCCGATGCCTTGATCCAGCTAGTTCAAAAGTTCAAGATTTGAGTTAAATAGCACACAGAGGTATACAGAGCCATAGATTACACAGATATTAATAAGGATAAAGCATATAAATGATGGTTGGGAAAATAGTAGAATGGTGGCCTTCCCAAGGGGGTCACCATTCTACTATTTAGAACACCTTTGACGGTAATCCTGCCAAGGTGTTTTAGCAACACTGCGGTTTAAGCCATTAAATTTGCATCTGGTCCATCACCCTGCGGGTGCCAATAAGGACATTAACCCTAGATCAGCTCAAAATCGATCTTGGCCTCATCCACATTGACCTTCACCAATTGGACCTTTACCGGGTCCCCAATAGCAAACTTGCGTCCGCTGTGCTTGCCTATCAGGGTATAGTTGCGGTCATTGAAGATATAGTAGTCATCCATGATGCTCGATATGTGGATCAATCCTTCCACCGTGTTTTCCAACTGGACAAACAGACCGAACGAGGTAACCGAAGATACTCGCGCTTCGAACTCCTCGCCCACAAATTGGTGCATGTACTGAGCTTTCTTTATATCGCGCAGTTCACGTTCAGCCTCTTCAGCCTTGATTTCCTGCAGGGTGGAATGCTCGCCATAGAAGGCCATCTTGCGTTCCAGGGACCCTTGCTTCCTGGCATTCATGTGTCCCTCCAGCGAGGCGGTGAGTACCCGGTGCACGATCAGGTCGGGATAACGCCGAATCGGGCTGGTGAAGTGACAGTAATATTCAGATGCCAGTCCAAAATGGCCCAAAGCCTGGGGCGCGTAACGCGCATGTTTCATGGAGCGCAGCATCATAGTAGCTATTATTTCCTCCTCGGGTCTGCCCTTAATAGTGTGGAGAGTCTTTTGAAAAACCCTGGGTTCCACCTTGTTTTCCTGAATCTTATGCCCGAAAACCCCTAAAACCAGGTTCAGCTTGCCAATAGCATCCTCATCCGGCTTTTCGTGAACTCGAAACAACAGGGGCAGGCCTTTTTTGCTCAGATGCTCAGCTACTACCTCATTGGCCTTGATCATGAAGTCTTCGATCAGCATCTCGCCCGGGCCGCGGTCCCAGCGCTTGATTTCTACAGGAAAGCTGTTTTCGTCAACGATTATCTTGCTCTCGGGGAATTCAAAATCAAGCATCCCCCGTCCTAAACGTTCATTTCTCAGTATGTCGGCCAGTTCTTTCATGAGAACAAAGTCTTCCAGCAGGCCGGCATATTTTTCCCGGGTGTCAGCATCATTATCGACTAGAATAGCATTGACCGCCGTGTAGGTCATGCGTTCATTGACATTGATGACCGACTGGAATACTTCATAGTCTGTAACCTTGCCATTAGTATCGATATCCATCATACAGGTCATAGCCAAACGGTCCACCCCGGCATTGAGACTGCAGATACCGTTGGAAAGTTCCGGCGGCAGCATGGGCAGTACCCGATCGATCAGATATACGCTGGTTCCCCGGCTGCAGGCCTCCTTGTCCAGCTTGCTGTCGTCCCTTACATAGTGCGATACATCAGCTATATGCACCCCCAAGCGGTAGCCGGCGGGAATGCGCTCTACGGAAACCGCATCATCCAGATCCTTGGCGTCTTCTCCGTCGATAGTAACCATACGCAAACCACGCAGATCGCAGCGGCTTGAGATCTCTTCATCGGAAACGGGAACCGCTTGGTTGTTGGCCTCTTCCAGGACCCCGGGCGGAAACTCCACACTCAAACCATGCTTCTTGATGATAATCTCCACATCCAGACCCGGCTCACCTTTACGTCCCAGGATCTCCATGATCCTTCCCTCGGCTGCCTGATCCTTGTCCGGAAAAGTTGTGATGCTAACCAGCACCTTGTCCCCATTGCGAGGCTTCAGTTTCTTGGTGGGGCGAACATATATGGGATAGATCTGGCGGGAATCATCGGGTATGACCTGCGCCATCTGGCGAACCTTTTTGAAGGTACCGACCAGTTCACGATTGGCCCGGGAGATAGCCCGAACCACCTCGCCCTCTGGTCGCTGTCCTTCGGCCTCCCGCTGTTGAATGCGCACCATCACATGATCGCCGTGCATCGCGCCATTCAGGTTGCGACCGTAAACGAATATCTCCGGGCTGACGGAGTCATCAGGCATCAGAATGCCATAACCGCGCTGGTTGAGGCGCATGATCCCCTTCACCAGGTTCATCATCTCCGGTACGCCGTACTTATTGCGGCGGGTGCGTATGATTTCGCCCTCTTTTTCCAAACGGCCCAGCAGTTTGCTGAAACGTGGCTCATCATCTTCAGCCAAACTCAACGACTCGTACAGTTCCTGGTAGGATAAGGGCCGGTAACTGCCCTGCTTCATATGTTCTATTACTGTCTCTCGATTGATCATAATACCTCCAAAATTTTAATAGATGCAGGCAGCTGTGCTGCACGCAGATTATGATTAACGCAGTTTTTTATTACTATTGTCCCCCACGTATTATATGATTAATCCAAAATCAACCTAAAACCTTGTACTTATAATAACTGTAACCGTCCTCTAAGTGAAAACCTTTCATGATACCTTCATAAACAGAAATCTGTGTCCTTCATATAGAATCTGCGAAAATCTGCGTCTATTCCGTCTCCTTTTCCCCTTCTTCACTTATTCCCTGCAGTCCCAATTCAGTGGCAATACCCTGCATGGCAGTCAAGGACAGACTGAGGAACTCGTCCAGTTCCAGGCCGAATTCGGCACAGCTAGCCATCTGTTCGCGGTTGGCGCCACGGGCAAAGGCACTCTCTTTGAAACGCTTTTTCAGCGATTTCATCTGCACCTCGGCGATACTCTTGTCCGGTCGAACCAGGGCAGCGGCGGTGATAAAGCCGCTGACCGGGTCAGCCGCCCAGAGCGCCCGGTTCATCACGGTGTCACGCGGTACCCCATGGATTTCGTTGTGGGAGATGACTGCATTGACCACAGTCTGTGGCAGGCCATTTTCCTCCAATAGCCGACCCCCGATCAGGGCGTGGAGCTCCATATTGGTCTCGGTCTCATCATAGTCTATGTCATGCAGCAAACCGGCCAGCTCGTATTCTTCCGCGTCACCGCCCAGCCTAACGGCCAGGGCCTTCATGATAGCGGCCACCGCCAGGGAATGGGTGATGAGGTTGGGACTATGCAAATGTTTTTTCAGTAAAACCATGGCTTCATCTCGCTTCATGGGATGCTGCCTCCTCGTTCTTTATTGGGCAAATTCACTGATAGCCTGAGCTATCCGGGCGGTCTCTTCGCCCATGGTGGCGATATGTTCCGAGCGCTCCAGCCGGATCAGAGCAGCGCCGGGGATCATTTTAGCCAGATACTTGCCGCTTTTGGGCCAAACCACCTGGTCCCGGCTGCCCTGCATGATCAGGACTGGTATGGAGATCCCGCCGGCTTCTGCTTTGACGGTGTTGCGAAGCTTCTTCATGCTATCGAAGGCTCCCAGCGGCATCACCCCGTAGGTGAAGCGCCCCTGGGCGGCCAGAGCCTCAATCTGCTCGCTGTTGCGTTTTTTGCTGTAGGGATAAATGTACTTTAATACCGAAGTAAAACTCATCAGGATTGAACCGCGCGGATATAATGGGGCATTTATACTGATAGCCCCTCGCAGACCCGAAGTCTGACGGGCAGCATGTAAGGCCAAAAGACCACCCATGGACAAGCCCGCCACCCAAACCTGTTTATAAGCGGAGAGAAGATAAGTCAATTCTTCGGCGGCGGCACCAAACCAATCCTGCCAGACCAAGCGGTTCAGAAAGCGCGGGTGCGAACCGTGACCCGGCAGCAGCGGACCGCTAACTGTATATCCGTAGTGCTGATTAAGATGTAAAGCGGTGGGATAGACCTCTGAAGGAGATCCGGTCAGGCCATGCAAAAACAGGATAGCCTGTTCGGGACTGCCGCTCAGGAAAAACGGCTCGGCTGCGCCATGTACATAAATCACTAATCTGCCCCCAAAAGAATTGCAGGGCAGATGGCTTAAAAGCTACCTGCCCCTAGTTTTTGTATTCTTGGAATTATAAACGGCCTGATAATACTATTTTAACAGGTCCAGTGCCAGAGTCAGTATCATGAAGCCGGCAGCTACATAACCGGTTATCTTGCTCAGGAGTTCATCGACACCCCGGCTCTTCTGCTTGCCAAACAACTGCTCACTGCCGCCGGCAATGCTTCCGGAGAGACCTGCGCTCTTGCCGGGCTGCAGAACGATAACCGCCATCAAAGCGAGGGCACAGAGTATCTGGGTGGCCAGTAAAACTATTTTAAGCAAATCTTCACCTCCGCCATATATTATAGCTTAATTATTTTAACACAAAGCATCTGAAATGAGCAAAAATTTTTCATTGCCCTGGATGGGGTCAGGGAAACGATCGTCTATTCCGTAACCCCGTTCCCCTATTTCTTAATGTTATAGAACGATCCCAGGCCTCTGTACAGGGAATACTCGTCCAGGTCCTGTTCGATGCGCAGCAGCTGGTTGTACTTAGCCACCCGATCGGTGCGGGCCGGGGCACCGGTCTTGATCTGTCCGGCATTGGTAGCTACGGCGATATCGGCTATAGTGCTGTCTTCGGTCTCACCCGAGCGATGAGAAATTACACAGGTATATCCGGCCTTGCGAGCCATCTCCATGGTTTCCAGCGTCTCGGTCAGGGTTCCGATCTGGTTAACCTTGATCAATATGCTGTTGCAGGTCCCCGTTTTAATACCCTGGGCCAGTCGCTCGGTGTTGGTCACAAAGAGGTCATCACCGACTATTTGGATCTTTTTGCCCAGTTTATCCGTGAGCTTTTTCCAACCTGCCCAGTCGTCTTCAGCCAGACCGTCTTCAATGGAAATGATCGGGTAATCCTTGACCAGACGAGTGTAGAAATCAATCATGTCAGCTGAGGTCAAGCCCTTCTTGCTGCCCTGCATATAGTATTTACCATCCTTAAACAGCTCGGTAGCCGCAGTATCCAAGGCAATGAACATATCCTTGCCCGCCTTGTAGCCGGCAGCCTTAATAGCGGCCAGGATCACCTCAATGGCAGCTTCGTTGGAGGGCAGGTTGGGGGCAAAACCGCCCTCATCGCCGACCGCAGTGGCCAGTCCCTGGTCTCCCAGCACCTTCTTCAGGGCATGATAGGTCTCTACTCCCATGCGCAGAGCTTCGGCAAAACTGGCAGCCCCGGCCGGGACTACCATGAACTCCTGGATATCAACATTATTATCAGCGTGCTTGCCGCCGTTGAGGATATTCATCATGGGTACCGGCAGTTCCCGGGCATTTACTCCGCCGATATACTGATAGAGCGGTATTGCCAAACAGTCAGCCGCAGCCCGTGCCGTAGCCAGCGATACGCTAAGAATAGCGTTGGCTCCAAGCTTAGCTTTGTTGGGGGTACCGTCCAGCTCGATCATCAATTTGTCGATCTCCACCTGGCGGGTGGCGTCCATGCCGATAACCTCGGAGGCGATGATCTCATTAACGTTTTCTACCGCCTTGAGGACACCCTTGCCGCCAAAGCGCTTTTTGTCTCCGTCCCTCAGCTCGACTGCTTCGTGGGCACCGGTCGAAGCACCGGATGGAACAATGGCTCTGCCCATGCTGCCATCATCCAGGATGACCTCGGTCTCTACCGTCGGATTACCCCGGGAATCCAGTACCTCCCGCGCAAATACGTCAACAATAATACTCATGATCAATCTCCTTTCAAAATCTTTTGCCAAAGATTAACACAGATGCACACAGATATAGCTTAACTGTCATTGCGAGCCAAAGGCGTGGCAATCTTAAACACTCATTATATTCCGGCTTTTGGTATTTTAACGACACTCTGAAGTTTTAATCTGTATGAACCTGTGTTAATCTGTGGCTAAAATAAAGGTTTTCCGGTCATCTCCGGAGGAATAGGTATATCCAGCATAGTCAGCATGGTGGGAGCGATATCGGCCAGGGCTCGATCTTCCCCCAGCTGACGACCAAGGTATTGGTCGTCCACCAGGATCAGGGGTACCTTCTCAGTGGTATGGGCAGTATAAGGGCTACCTGATTCCGGGTCCACCATCATCTCACAATTGCCGTGATCGGCGGTGATAATTACACTGCCGCCCTGGGCTCTCACCTGTTCAACTACCTGCTGCAGACACTGGTCAACGGTAGCTACCGCCTTGACCGCTGCCGCCAAGATTCCGGTGTGCCCAACCATGTCCGGGTTGGCATAGTTCATTATGACCACATCAAAAATGTCGCGCTGCAGTTCCGCGATCACCCGGTCGGTGATCTCCGATGCGCTCATCTCTGGTTTTAGATTGTAGGTTGCAACACTGGGCGAAGGTATCAATATCCTCTCCTCGCCGGGATTGGGTGCTTCGATTCCTCCATTGAAGAAAAAGGTGACATGGGCATATTTCTCGGTCTCGGCAATCCGTAATTGCTTCAACCCGTGCCGGGCCAGGACCTCGCCCAAGGTATTGGTCAGATTTTGAGGAGGAAAGGCCACTGGGGCATCGATAGTCGCGTCATAGCTGGTCATGCACAGGTAATGCACCCGCGGCCAGTCCCGGCGCTGAAAGTGCGGCATATCCGCATCCACAAAGGCACGTGTAATCTGGCGGGCCCGGTCGGAGCGGAAATTATAGAATATCAGGCTGTCACCGTCTTTCACCGTTCCCAGGGGGTGTCCGGCCAGGTCGATAATCACTACCGGCTCTACAAATTCGTCGGTAATACGGGCTTCATAGCTGTTCTCAATGGCCGCAAAAACATTGGGGGCCTTAACACCTTCACCCAGCACCATCGCATTATAGGTCTTCTCCACCCGGTCCCAGTGTTTGTCCCGATCCATGCCCCAGTAACGCCCGCTGAGGCTGGCGATCTGGCCCATCTGCAGGACATCCAGCTTCTTCTGCAGGGCGGATACAAAACGAGCGGCGCTCTTGGGATCGACATCCCGCCCGTCCAGGTAGGCATGGATAAAAACCTTCTGACATCCCTGCTGCTTGCATAAATCGAGCAGGGCATAGAGATGATCCATGGAACTGTGCACTCCACCATCAGACAAGAGACCCATCAGGTGAACAGCACCGCCGTTCTGCCGGGCTGACTCGATGGCCTTCAGGAACTCGTGGTTCTGAAAAAAGCTGCCGTCTGTGATGGCATTGCAGATGCGGGTGATCTCCTGGTAGACGGTGCGACCGGAGCCCATGTTGAGATGGCCCACCTCGGAATTGCCCATCTGACCAGCGGGAAGTCCTACATCCTGCCCGGAGCATTTGAGCAGGGTATGGGGATACTTATCTTTCAGTGTATAAAAATTGACTGGGTTGGCCTCGGTAATGGCGTTATCCTGGCAATCGTGCCGCGTGCCCCAACCATCCAGTATCATCAAAACCAGCGGTTTCTTCGTCATTATTTCCCGGACCTCACAATTCGCGCAAAGGAATCCACTATCAAACTGGCACCCCCGACCAGGGCTCCGTCCACATCTTCCTCAGCTAAAAATTCTGCGATGTTTTCGTCTTTTACACTACCGCCATATAATATCTGCACCGTATCGGCCAACTCCCGGCCATAGAGTCGGGCCAGGCTGGCACGGATGAAGGTTATCATTTCCTGGGCATCATCCGGACTGGCATTAACGCCAGTGCCGATCGCCCATACCGGTTCATAGGCAATAACCAGAAGGCGGCCGTCCAGGCTGATATCCTTGAGAGCTCGGTTCAACTGCTCCTGCACGCGTTCCAGAGCCAGATGGTTCTCCCTTTCCTGCAGGGTCTCCCCTACACAAAGGACCGAAACCAGTCCGGCATCCAGTGCCGCCTTCAGCTTCCAGTTGATCACGACATCGGTTTCACCGAGGATCTGCCGGCGTTCAGAATGGCCGATTATGACATGGCTACAGCCGACGTCTTTCAGCATGGTTGCCGATACCTCGCCGGTATAGGCACCTTTCTCCTCCCAGAACAGGTTCTGGGCTCCCAGCTTGATTCCGGTTCCCTGTAATGCGGCACCAATCCGGTCCAGACAGGTATAAACCGGGCATAGTACAACTTCTACCTCACTGGTTCCCTCAATTAAAGGTAATAATTCTTTTACAAATTCTTCGGCTTCGGGGTTGGTCTTGTTCATCTTCCAATTGGCGATAATTAATGTTGTTCTCAGCCGACACCCCTCCTCTCACCAGGTTTTTTTGATTAACCACGGATTGACACAGTTTTGACGGATATACACAGACCTCCATGACCCCGTTTGTGGTCACCGAAGGTAGCTGAAAAACCATATATGCCTTGGTCTCCTCCTACAGCCCGCAGACCACGACCCCCGGCAGTTTAATCCCCTCCAGGTACTCCAGGGTGGCACCGCCACCTGTAGAGATATGGGTGATCTCCTTTTCCAGCCCCATATCATGGACCGCTACTGCCGAGTCCCCACCGCCGATCACGCTGACCGCCGAAGAAGCTGCCACGGCTTTGGTCACCTGGCGGGTGCCGCTGGCAAAAGGTTCGTATTCATAGACCCCCATGGGCCCGTTCCAGATTACGGTATGCGCCTTCATGATCTCCTGGATGTAGATCTCGACCGTGCGGGGGCCGATGTCCAGTATCATCATATTGTCAGGTACCTCATCCACACTAACTACCCTGGTCTGGGCAGTGGGGGATATCTCCTCGGCTAACACCACATCTACCGGCAACAGCAGGCGCACCTTCTTATCCCTGGCTTTTTCCAGGAGACGGCTGGCTTCATCCAGCAATTCGTCCTCACAGAGCGATTTGCCGATTTTTTTGCCCTGGGCCTTCAAAAAGGTGTTGGCCATTCCCCCGCCGATCAGGATGATATCAAGTTTACCCAGCAGGTTATCAATGAGTCCCAGTTTATCAGCCACCTTGGCTCCGCCCAGGATGCCCATGCGCGGGCATTCGGGAGATTCCAGCACTGAATCCAACATCTTGACCTCGTTTTCCATCAGGAAGCCGGCATAGGTGGGAAGATAATTGGCTACTCCGGCCGTGGATGCATGGGCGCGGTGAGCCGTTCCGAAGGCGTCATTTACGTAGATGTCCCCCAAGGCAGCCAACTGCTGAGCAAAAGCGGTATCATTCTCTTCTTCCCCTTTGTGAAAGCGCAGGTTCTCCAGCATCATAACACTGCCATTGGCCAGGCTGCGGCTGGCCTCTTCTACCTTCTCGCCCACACAATCGTCCATCATCAGCACCGGTATCTCGAGCAAGAGGCCGAGATGGACCGCCAATTTTTTGAGAGTGTATTTGGGATCGGCTCCCCCCTTTGGCCGCCCCAGATGGGTCATAAGAATCAAACGGCCTCCCTTGCTGAGAACATACTTTATGGTTGGCAGTGCAGCTCTCATCTTGCTGTCGTCGATGATATCCCCCGCTTTATCCATCGGCAAGTTGAAATCGACTCGCATCAAGATCCTTTGTCCTTCCAGCTTTGCATCCCGCAACCCTCTCATGAAGACACCTCCGGAAAATATATAGTATAAACAATAAATACAACTTTTCAGATACTACAAGCGGGCTCCGATAAAACTTACTACATCAGCCACCCGGGCAGAATAACCCCACTCATTATCATACCAGCCAATGACCTTGGCCATACGATCGCCCATAACCATGGTCAGCAGTCCGTCCACCACCGACGAGTTCTCTTCGCCCCGGTAATCTACCGATACCAGCGGCTCCTCGGTATATTTCAATATCCCTTTCAGTTCCCCTGAACTGGCAGCTTTGAAGGCCTGATTCAGGGCTTCTGCCGTCACCGGCTTCTCGGTCTGGAAGGTAAAATCGAGCAGCGATACGTTGGGAGTGGGAACCCGGACCGCCAGGCCATCCAGTTTGCCCTTGAGTTCAGGAATCACCTCGCCAACTGCGGTAGCGGCTCCGGTAGTGGTGGGTATCATGGAAAGCGCTGCCGCCCTGGCCCGCCGCAGGTCTTCGTGATCCAGATCCAGCACGCGCTGGTCATTGGTGTAGGAATGAATGGTGTTCATCATGCCGTAGACGATCCCGAACTGCTCCAGGATCACCTTGGCTACCGGGGCCAAACAGTTGGTGGTACAGGAAGCATTGGAGATTACGCTCATCTCCGAAGTGTATTTGTCCTGGTTCACCCCCATCACCATGGTCAGATCGACCTTCCCCTTAGCGGGAGCGGTAATAACCACCTTTGCGGCTCCGGCCTGCAGATGCAGGGCTGCTTTCTCCCGGCTGCGGAACACACCGCTGGACTCGACTACTATCTGGACCCCGAGGTCCTTCCACGGCAGAATCGCCGGGTCCTTCTGCGAGAGGTATTTTATTCTCTGGCCGCCTATCACCATCTCATCGTTTTCTACGGCCACATCGCCCTTGAAAACCCCGTGTATGGAATCGTATTTGAACAGGTGAGCCCCGGCTTTAATATCTCCCAGATCATTGACTGCCACCAGCTTGATATCGCTGCGGGTAAGCAGCAAGCGGGCAACCAAACGACCAATACGCCCGAATCCATTGATTGCTACGTTCACCGACATAATCATTCCTGCCTTTCTTTTATTCTTATGATGCTTCTCGCCGCGCCTTCATCGCTTATAAGTACATTCTCTTTCCCACTGCGCAGTACTGAGTCTATAGCCGAAGCCTTGTTGCTGCCCCCGGCAACCGCCACTACCCGGGCGATCTGATCCAGGTCGGTGAGTTCCAGGCCAATGCCGGGAACTTCATATACTATATTGCCCTTTTCGTCGAAATAATATCGCAGGGCTTCGCCCACTGCCCGTTGTTTATTGAGAAATTCCATAGCCTGGGGGCCCAATCCCCGACGGCTGGCCATTTTCTGTGCATCACCGATGCCATGGAACAATATTTGGCTGGCTTTGATGGTGTCGACCATGCCGGCTACATGGATATCCTTTTTCAGGATTTCCGCCGTATTCTCTTCCAGGTTGTCGGGTATGTGCAACAAGCGGTATTGTCCGCCCACTGCCCGGGCTATCTTAGCGGCAATGGTTCCGGCCTGTTGCTCCATCTCTTCACCCAAACCACCTCGGGCAGGTACTACCATCACATCGGGCAGGTTGATGCCCTCACCGATGGCCTCGGCCATCTCGGCCAGCGAAGTGCCACCAGTCACCGCCAGGATTGACCCCGGCTGGAGCGTCTTGCGCAGATAGCGGGCAGCCGCCCGGCCCATATCCTTCTTGGCCAGGGGATCCTGAAAGGAATCACCCGGTACCAGAATCACTTCGTCCAGATGAAATCTGGCCTTGACCTGGTCGGCCAGCGACTGAAGGTTAAACAACAAGGGTATCAGCTCGTCGATCTCCCGCAGCATCTCCTCCCCATCATGAGTAAGGTAAATGCCGGCAGGAGTGGTGTATATGGCCCCGCGCTCGCGCAGGAGGTCGACCTCGCCGCGCACAGTGCGCTCTGAATACCCTAGAGCCTTGACCAATTGACGGCGGCCTACTGGCTGACCGTGTATGATTTGGCGTAGAACACGGTAGCGGATCTCGATTATTTCCATGGCTTCCGGAGCAAAACGTTCCATTACTGTAAAAAGAAGATTCATGTTATCCTCTGGTAGTATATTCTTTCGGGGCGGTTTTGTTCATCAGGGGCATTTTTGCCCCGCCCCAATTATAGTGCATCTCAAAAAGCTATTTTTACATAATTATTATATCACAATTCATTAATAATGATGTATACAGTATAGAAAATTTCTCAGAAAGGTCGGTGAAGGGACTAGCCCGTCGGAAAAGCTACCGGTTTAGTATCTTTTCCGGGCCATGGTAGAGAGGATACCCAGTTCCTGACGGTATTTCGCTACCGTGCGGCGTGATATCTTTATGCCTTTCTTCTTCAAGGCAGCGGCGATGGCTTCATCGCTAAGCGGGTTGGTGTGGTCCTCGGCCGCCACGATCTCCTCTACCATGTGTTTGATGCTGCGGGCAGAGACCTTCTGACTGCCGTGGCAGGAGCCTACCCCGGTGCTGAAAAAGTATTTCAGTTCGAACAAACCCTGGGGGGTCTGAATGTACTTATTGGTTGTGGCCCGGCTGACGGTGGATTCGTGAACTTCCACCAGTTCGGCGACCTGGCGCAGGTTAAGGGGCTTCATATATTCGACCCCGTGGTCCAGGAATTCCTTCTGGATATCCACTATGCAGCGCGCCACCTTGTACAGGGTCATACGACGCTGTTCGATGCTGCGGATCAGCCAGACGGCAGCGCCCATCTTTTCCTCTAAATATTTACGGGCGTCCCGGTTGAAGGAATTTGGCTGGCGCAGGATGCTCTCATATACGTTGTTTATGGTCAGGCGCGGGAAGTTGAAGTCATTGACCACCACGATGTATTCGTCGTCCAACTTTTCCGCAAAAACATCGGGCATGATATACTTGATCTCATTGCTGTTGCCGTACTGCAAACCGGGACGAGGGTCCAGGGTGCGGATTAGATCGCACATGTCCTGGACGTGCTGGATGGAGATCCCCAGGTGGGTGGCTATCTTGTTGACCTTGCCGCCGGCCATGTCGGTCAAATGATGCTCGATGATGGCCCGGGCGATATCATTTTCCTTGCCGTAATGGCGCAACTGCAGCAGGAGGCATTCGGAGAGGTCACGGGCGCCAACTCCGTGCGGATGAAAGGTCTGTATCATATCCAGGACCTCAATCACCCGATCTTCACTGATATTCAGCTGCCGGGCCACTTCGGCGGTCTCCACCCCCAAATAGCCGTTGCTGTCTATGCTGCCGATCAGGAAGTTGCCAGTCACCAAATCATCGGGATTCTTGTATATCATATGGAGTTGAAACTCCAGATGCTCATAGAGGCTGGGCCGTCGGGTCATAAAGTTGTCAAAGGATTTTTCCTCGGCCTGTTCCCGGGTATTCATTCCGATATCACGGTCATGGAAAAGCTCCAACCATTCCTCAGTGCGGCTGGCCCCATCTTCGGCTTCAGGGTTTTTTTCCACATCGTTATTGTCGTCGGCTTCCTTTTCATCCAAAAATGGATTCTCTTCCAATTCCCGGCTAATGTGTTCAGAAAGCTCAATGGTCGACATCTGCAGAATGGCTATAGCCTGGCGCAGCTCAGGAGTCATCAGCAGCCTTTGCTGTTGCTCCAGAAATATGTCGTGCGTCAGTTTCAAACCATTCACCCCCTAAACTCTGCGCCTATTTCCCCTCTAAGTAATGGGGCACTTTCTCTAGCGGCTGCAGAAAATAATAGCTTGCGGGACAACCAATCTCTCTAAAATAAACAGTCTCTTGCGGACGTGGGAAAGGTGCAAAAGTGGTAATATCACATCTGTATTATATCACGGCGCACTCTAAATAGCCACGTAGGGGGCCACCATAGTGCACTTAAAATACTTAGCTGGGAGTGGTCTTCGTATCTGAAGACAGGTTCTAACATGTAGTTTCATACCGGGTAAGCGAGTACTCAATATTTAATATTCGCCTGATAAGCCTATAATCCTTCTGACCCGCCAAATTTGGCCCGGGAATATCGTTTTGAATTCCATATATTATATATCCGCCCTATCCATCCATTCCTCGGCTATCCGTTCCAGTTTGCGCATTCGGTAAGCCACTCCCGATTTGCTCAGCGGTACTTTGAGCATTTCTCCCAATTCCTGCAGGCTGCTATCTGGATAGTCAATGCGCAGCAGCGCCAGTTCCCGCAGATTGAACGGCAGGGATTCCAGCCCGCCCCGGGCGATCAAGTTCTCGATGAGGTCAGTCTGGCGAAGTGAAGCATCAATGGTCTTGCCCAGATTGGCAGTTTCACAATTGACCTGCCGGTTGACATTGTTGCGCATCGATTTAATTATGCGTACATTCTCAAAGTCAAGCAGGGCGTTGCTGGCCTCCACCACCCGTAGAAAATCCGCGATCTTATCGCTCTCCTTAATATAAACTACCGAGTTGTTCTTGCGTTCGAAGCTGTGCGCATGCAAATCGAAACGGGCCAGGAGCTTTTGCACCTCAACGGCCAGCGAAGGATCATTGAAGGTGATCTCCAGATGATAATCCCCCTCCGGACGGTTGACAAAACCGCGGCTGAGGAAAATGCCCCGCAGGTAAGCACGCTTGCAGCAGGATTTACTCAAAAGGGAAACGGCACCCGCAGCTTTGCCCGGGACCCGGTGAAATGGCAGCAGTTCCCTCTGTATCCACCGCTCCTCCGGTTTTATGTGCACACTGACTTCATAGACATGACTCTTTCCAAAATACTTTTTTACATCGCTGCTCACCGCTGCATGCAGACCGTAGCTTTCCTTCAGCAGCTTGTAAATCTTGCGGGCAGTGGCTGCATTCTCAGCCTGCACGCTAAGATACATGCCGCCGTTTTCTCCTTCTGTCCAGCGGGCAGAACTGGCCAGCAAGGCTGACAATTCTGCTTTGCGGCAGCAATTCTTTTCCGGCATCACCCGGGTCAATTCATTTCTAACATCATTGGAAAAACTCATAGGCGGGCTCCGTTTCCATCATCCCCGCAGGGTTTCCATGATCACTGCGGCCAGTTTGTCAGAGTCATGCCAGGCTACCCGGTCGTCGGACACCAGGTTGGCTTCGATGACCCGAATGCCTAGCTGCTCGATCTCCTCCCGGTATGCCGAAACCGGGACCGCCCGTTCTTCACGGTATCGGCTCAAACGTGGCTCATCGATGGCTCCGGTATTGACGATCGCGAAATCTATGATCTGCTGACCGATATGATCGACGATCACTTTGAGATGATCCGCCGCGTCAAATCCATCGGTCTCTCCTAATTCGGTCATTATGTTGCTGATATAGAAGGTGACAGCATTGGAGGTGGCAATGGCATCCACTACTCCCTGGACCAGCAGATTAGGGATGATACTGGTAAAGAGGCTGCCCGGACCGATTATGATAGCGTCAGCCTCGGTTATCGCCTGCAGCGTTTCGGGGATGGGTTGGCACTCGGGGACCAGAAACAGCTTCTCAATTCTGCTGCTATACTGACGGATTGCGGTTTCACCATATACCGTACTGCCATCAGCCATAGCGGCTCCCAGAGTCACCTGTTCCAGGGTGGCTGGCAATACCCGGCCCCTTACCGCCAATACCCTGCTGACTTCCCGGATTGCCGACACGAAATCTCCGGTTATCTCGGTTAGTGCCACCAGCAGCAGATTGCCCAGGTTGTGTCCCTGCAGACTGCCTTCCTGATAGAAGCGGTGTTGAAAGACCCGGTCCATCAAGGTCTCGGTCTCGGCCAGCGCCACCAGGCAATTACGGATATCCCCCGGCGGCAGTACTCCCAACTCGGCCCGCAGGCGTCCGGAACTCCCGCCATCATCACTGACGGTCACCACTGCGGTTAGTTCAGAGCTATATTTCTTTAAGCCCTTGAGCAGCACGGACAATCCGGTTCCCCCGCCGATTACCACTATACCGGGCTCGTTCTTTATTATCACGTTCCTAGTCCTCCACCCCGGATTTGGATATATCTCTATGCCGGATTATCACATTATAGCCCACTTTTCTGAATTGATCCCCGATATAGTTGGTAAGGACCACTGAGCGGTGCTGCCCGCCGGTACAACCGATGGAGATCGCCAGATTGGTCTTGCCCTCGGCCTTATAATGGGGTATCAAGAACTTAAGTAGATTGAGAAAACGCCGGGTAAATGAGCGGGTAACCGGATTTTGCAGTACATAATCCTTAACCTCCTGATCTTCCCCGGTCATATAGCGCATGACCGGATCATAAAAGGGGTTGGCCAAAAAACGGACATCCATGACCATATCCGAATCCATAGGGATTCCCCGCTTGAAGCCAAAGGAGACTAAGTGGATAGTAAAATCGCTTTCAGGATTCTCGCTGTAGAGTATCTGCAGCTTTTCTTTCAACAGGCGAGGCGCCAAATTGGAGGTGTCGATCACCACGCTGGCCTGTCCACGGAGTTCCTCCAACAGGCGCTTCTCCGCCCGGATCGACTCCAGCAGGTTGCTTTCCCCGCCCAGAGGATGCGGCCGGCGTGATTCCTTGAAGCGGCTGACCAGTATATCCTCAGCAGCTTCTAAAAATATTATCTGATATTCGATATGGTTGTTCTGCATCTCCTGCAGGGCGGAGGACAAATCCTGAAAAAAGCTGCCGCCCCGCACGTCGATAACCAGAGCCACCTTGTCCAGACGGCCATCCGACTGCAGAGCCATCTCCACGAATTTGAGCAGCAAGGCCGGCGGCAGATTATCCACGCAATAATAGCCGATGTCCTCCAGGCTGTTGACCGCCTGGGTCTTGCCTGCTCCGGAGTGACCGGTGATAATGAGTACCCTCAATGCCTGGCTTTCTTTCCCCACCTGTCATAACCCCCTCTATCCCGGTAATTGACCACCCGATCCCGGTCGATACCCAATCTTGCCACGACGTACTCCCCATAGGCGAATTGACCGACACTGTCAAAGAAATGGGCATCGCTATTAATAATGAAGTTGGCTCCAGCCCGTTCTGCCTCCATTATAGCAGATAGATCAGGGAATTCATGACCGCAATTGATTTCGAACAATACGTCATTCTCGGCGCAGGCCCGTGCCACCTCGTAGACATCGAGGGCAAAAAAAAGCCCGGGATGAGATATTATATCCACCTCCGGGTGTCCTTGGATTGTTGCCACTACTGCCATGGTATTGTGCTCAATGGCTTTGTCCCGCTGGCGCCGGCTCAAATGGCGCAATGAGTTTTGCACAAAGATTCCCAGCCCATCCTCCAACGAGGTGGGCAGGGTGTAGGGGTGTAGACCAGCAATGAGCAGGTCGAGCTGCCCCGCCAGATCGGGAGATATATCCAGGGTTCCGTGCATATCACGAATATTGGCTTCGGCTCCGACCAGAACCCGGATATCTTTATAGTCAGGACTGGCCGCCAACATTTCTTTAATCCTAAGATAATCGTGGGCTTGATCAACTCCGATCACCGCGACCAGCGGACCATGATCGGTGATGGCGATCTCCTGCAGACCCCTCTGCCGGGCGGCCCTGATTATATCCTCCACACTCTGCCGCCCGTCACTGAACCGGGAGTGAGTGTGGTAATCTCCAATAAATTGCATAATACCCCTCGCTGGTTGAATAGACGCAGGCGGCTGACGTCGCACGCTGATATTTTATGATTAACGCGGAACTCGAAAATTATAGACGCAGGAGGTTTTGATCGACGCAGATTTATATGATATATATGATTTTCGCAGATCATGATTTAAAAGCATATCAACAATGGCTTTTATCATTAACCATCAGCGTTAATCATAAATAATCTGCGTCCTTCTGCGTCTATTTATACCCGATCTGCGCCTATTCCGCTCTGCCGCGCGGCATTTATTGGATCGCCGAGGGACATTCCTCCGAAAGGAGGTGTGTCCCTCTACCTTAAGTGGTGTGTCTCTCTACCTTAACACTTCGCTAGTTCAGCCTTGAGATAGTCGATCACTGCCACCGGGGTAGGATTGATGCCATATTCCTCCGCCAGATAGGCGCTGACATAGTCGCCGACATAGACCAGGGAGAAGAAGCGGGCCAGAAACGATGAACCCCGGCTTCGGATATTGATAATCTCTTTCACCTGGTCTTTAATGATGCCACTGGTGATCTCGATGCGTTTTTTCACACGCACGTTATCCTGTTCATCCTGCAGGATGATGATGACGGTCTGGGACAATAGGGTGGCCGGCACCTCAAACCCCACCAGTTCATTATGGTTGAGTTCGGGAAAGATATTGAAATAGGCCGGACATTTGGCATTCTCGTTGATCTGGGTCTTCCAGCGCAATGCCACCGTCTCAGACAGGCCAGCGCTGCCCCAGATCACCGGAATGGACCCCTTAAGGACCGCGGCAATACTGCGAGCTGGGTTTTGCGAAGCCCCTACCTCCGGTTTCAACTCCTCACGCATAACCTTGAGCTGGGCAACGGTTTCCTCAAGTTCAGCCTTGACCCCGGAGAAAAGACCGATACTTTCCAGCGCCAGAGCCAGGGCTCCGAACAGGTAGCCGGTGGCTGCCCGCGGCATAAGGCCCCCCGGTATCTTCACCAGGCCATAGCTGTCACTCGCCGCCATAGCTGATAATTCTCCGCCGCTGGATATACACAGGATACTGGCCCCCCGCTCCCGGGCCTGACGATAGGCGCTGAGTGTTTCTTCGGTATTACCCGAGTAACTGGCCGCCACAAACAGGGTATGTTCGTTTACAAAGGCCGGTATGTCATAATCCCGGTTGACTACCACCGGTATACCCAGGCGGCTCACGGCGTAGCTGCGAATGATATCACCGCCGATGGCCGAGCCGCCCAGGCCGGAGATCACCAGGTTGCGATATTCCTTTTTATATGAGCTATCCAAATCGAAGGCCAGCCCCAGGCTGAAGGCAAACTGATCGGGCAAGCCATATAGAGAATCCATCATCATTTCTGCCGTTAATTCATTGGTCAATATTGTTCCCCCTCAGTATTTTATAGTCAGATCATAAGTTGGTATTTTGGTCCTGTTCCTGGATTATGGCGGCCAGACAACCATAGAGACCAATGTCAGCGCCCAGTGAGGTTAGCTCGATCTGCAAACCGGCTCCGTGCAGAGGAAAAACCTCATCCATTACTCTTTCCCGCAGCGGTTTCAGAATAATATCCTGCAGACCCTGCATCACTCCTCCACCAAGAACAACAATCTGTGGATTGAAGATATGCACCAGGTTAGCTATGCCGCTGCCAAGATCGGCCACCACATTGGCCAGAATCCTCCGGGCCACCTTATTACCTTGCCGCGCTGCCGTTCCTACCTCCCGCGCGGTCACCGCCTGGCCACCATGGTTTTGCCAGCCCTTATCGGCCCCCGTCATCATAAAACCTGCCATTTTAGCGATTGCCGTACCTGAAGCCTGAGCTTCCAAACAGCCCCGCCGTCCGCAGAAGCAATAATACCCGGAGGGATTAACCACCATATGGCCGAACTCACCGGCACCGCCGCGCGTGCCATGGTAGATCTTGCCATCGGCGATGATCCCGCCACCGATACCCGTACTCACCGTAATATAGAGCAGATACTCATATTGGCATCCCTGGCCGAAATAGTATTCGCCCAAGGCCGCCAGATCGGTATCCTTGCCAACTATCACCTTTTGATCCAGGCGCTTTTCCAGCTCATGTTTCAGTCTCACCTGCTGCCAGCCCAGATTGGGCGAATCCATGATCACACCATGGGGATAGGTGATCGGACCCGGAGCCGCACAGGCCAAGCCCATAATTTTTTGAGCTTGGCCGGCTTCAGCCATTAATTCCCGAACCGAATCCGCCATCCGGTCGATGATGACTGCCGGCACCTGAGTACCGGCTTCGGTGGGAATCAGCCTCCGCTTTAGTATTTCCCCATCCAGCGTCATTAAACCGGTCAGTATCTTGGTCCCGCCCAGGTCAATACCAATCCCGAGTTCCGGCAAAATACCACCCCGTTTACAGAAGAATTCACCACAGATGAACACTGATATTACAGATGTTCACTGATTTTTACCGTATCCAAGATTAAAATTCAGTAATAATAAATAGCCTTCCTCAGCAAGCATTAATGATGCATCTCTCTGCCAGCTAAGAATCGTTCGATACCTGGATTTTTATTTGGTCAGCATTAAGGCTTTTTAGAAATATTCATGAAATGATCATTAGATATAGAATCAGTGTTAATCTGTATTCCCCGGTATCTGTGTTTATCTGCTATTCGTTCCTCTATACCTCTATCAATTTGTATTTCTGCGTGCCCAGGCCGATGGTTTCGGCATGCTGCAGGGTGGGTTCCCAATCGACGCCGGGATGAACCGCCTTGAACTTATCCTGACCGGGCGGAAGATCAGCTATCAAACATCCTGGCAGGACCGGGCGGCTGTTGACCAAATCGCTGCAGGCTTGATCCAGGGCTACAGGATCCAGCGAGGCCAGGATACCGATATCGGCGACGATCGGAGCATCATTATGGCTGTAGCAATCACATTCCGGACTGATATCGGTCAGGAAATTGATGTAGCCGACCTTGCCCTGTTTGCCCTGTACGGCCCCCAGAGCATACTCGGCCATCTTTTCCTGCATGGCGGCCGGAGTGGTGCGCCAGTTGGGCGAAATGGCGCCAAAGGTACAGGATACTGCACATTCGCCGCATCCCCAGCACTTGTTATCCAGTATATGTGTCTTTTGCCCCTTCTTATTCCCGCTCCAGGGCTGCATTTCCATGGCCTCGGCCGGGCACCAGCGGGTGCACTTGGCACAGCCGGTACATTTTTCGTCCTTGACCACTGGCAGGACATCGGAATGCATCTGTTGTTTGCCGCTGCGTGAGCCCAGGCCCATGCCCAGGTTCTTAATAGCTCCGCCAATGCCGGACAGTTCGTGGCACTTGAAGTGAGTCATGCAGATGATAGCGTCAGCATGGACTGCCGCACTGCCGATATTTACTTCCTTGAAATGCTGGCCGGGGATGGGAACTTTGACAAAATCCTTGCCCGTCAAACCGTCGGCAATAATCAACGGGGCGCCGCAGACCGAATAGTCAAATCCATTCATTATGGCACTCTCCAAATGATCCACCGAGTTGGAGCGCCCCCCCACATACAGGGTATTGGCATCGGTCAGAAAGGGCTTGCCGCCGGCATCCTTGACCATCTGCACCATCCTCCGTACATAGGGCGGTCTTATATAGGCCAGGTTGCCGGGTTCCCCGAAATGCAATTTGATAGCTACCAGGTCTCCCGGCTCAATCAGGCTCTTCAAGCCCATCTTGCCAGTCAGTTTTGCCATCTTCTCCAAAAGTCCATTACCCATCTTGCTGCGAAGGTCGGTGAAAAATACCTTGGACTCCATAAATACATCCCTCCCATAAAGTAACGAAATAGACGCAGATTAACGCAGATTTATATGATTGACGCAGATTATTTTTGGATTCATGTCATTGCTATGAAAACTCACGTATTTGTCATTGTTATGAAAACGAGGGATGATTGCCGCGCTGCGCTCGCAATGACACAATAAAGGATTGCCGCCCCGACACCCCACCCTGTCATTGCTATGAAAACTCACGTATTTGTCATTGCGAGGAGCG
>Ga0074198_1000746_pt1 | contig 28651 bp, 35 predicted proteins | sample EPASupsiteSAE323_FD_64527 | JGI IMG/M metagenome (GOLD analysis project Ga0074198, IMG submission 64527) | Bioremediated contaminated groundwater from EPA Superfund site, New Mexico - Sample SAE3-23 | ecosystem: Environmental > Aquatic > Deep subsurface > Groundwater > Contaminated ...
TCGTCAAAGATTCCTGCCACTAACCCCAGATGATCGACCGATAGCGTTGATAGCTTCATTCGGACCCCTTCAATCCCTTTCGATATCAGAAAGCCCTACTGAGATAAAAATGTTTCAGATAAGTGGTTTTACCTGCGGGATGTGGGCTCCAAGGACCTGTTGATCTCATTCCCGATAGCGGCTTTGCCCGGGTGCTGATTTTAGCCGGCCACGCGGGTGGGCAGCACATGGCAGCTCTTGAGGTGGCCTGTCAGATGGCCGGTGAGATTCTGGCCTGAGTCTTCCGGGGCCGGCTGGTAGAATTAGAGGAGATTTTGTACCGGTATTTTGCTCTACACCCTAAAGGATGGGGTATGCTTCGGGCCGCACGCCCTCACGCCCGGTTAGCTGGAGATCAGAAATCGTCGAGCTTTCGTTGACCAGATCCCCTTGATCAGAATTATCGTAACTCTGTTTTCGGTTCCCAGAGAGTCCTTGTTAATCAAATCTAAGAAAATATGAAAACCGGGCGAGGGTTCACTTCATCCCCAACCCGAAGGTCGGGGTATTCGTGACCCTCCACGCACCCGATGTAATAGGGGCGACAGCGAGATGCCGGCCAGGTGATGATGTAGTCGCACTCCCACGCGGGCATACCTCTATGGGCTCAGTCGGTGCCGACTTCCTAATGACCTAGCCTATTAGCCTTTTTAATTTCATCCAAGATGATATTGGGAAGAAGCCTGACATAGCCTACCAACGGGATCTTGGCCCTTGCCACTCCAATTACCCAGTCTTCCTTTACGGGCGTCAGGAAGCTGATACCTTCGCCTACAAATGTACCGTTTTTTGTCTTGTAAATGATCAGGCCAGTCTTCTTATCCAGGTATACATTACCACCTATATCCTTAATCTCGCCTCGGTTCGTCTCGATATAGGATGTTTTGGCTGTGCCGAAGATCTGGCCGGCCATCTGGTCGATCATCTCATTGTGGTCTCCTTTAGTGATATAGCCGGAGAATGGTGCGGCAGGACCGCCTTCCCACATGGGCTCTCCTGCTTTCACATAATGTAGGGCGCGATGAATGATGGGCGTGGCCTTTTCTTTGCCGGGTGCAAATCCCAGAAGCATTTTGAACTGGTCCAGCAGATTCAGGCTAGCCTTGCCATACGGCCTGTAAAGTATGACATCCCCCGGCTTATTAAATGCCGTATAGCCGGTTTTATTTGCATCATCCCAGGGAATCACATCTGTGCGCGATGCCCCCTGAACTACTACTATGTCTCCAATATTGAGGTTCGGCACCATGCTCCCTGACTCTACAACAACCATAGGCGTCCAGAGGCCAAATGCAAGTTGCGATAGCATGGATATGCCACCCACTATCAAAATTATGTCCTTGAGTAAGCCCGGAAGAGGCAAATTGTCAAACCACTCTACGATCTTCATCAGCCAAGTTTGTCTGTTGATAGGCTCTTATACTACTTTCGATGCAGCCGAATATAGAGAACGCGCAGATACCGAGCTTGTCCAGGAAAACTATCAACAATTGGTACAATATATCAAAATATATCAAACAGCGACATGTGCAGGCAAGGAGATTGCAGACTGCGTTTTAAAATTTTTATAATTTAATAACAATATATACCATAAAGATGATCAAAGATCACAGCAGATATACTTGTGAAAATTGATTGACGATTACGTTTTAGTACGTATAACCAGTAATCCATCCCATCTATTTTCGCTATCCATTAAACCGCTAAACATTATTATAAGGATACTTTCAAGCTCAAAACCCCTGATGTTACGCGCCGGATTCTGCGGGATATTTTTGGTTTCACTGATGCTGCTTTTCCGATATCGGGCAATTGTCGATAAATCATTCCATAGAGTAATGGAATGGATAGTTAGGTCGAAGCGAATTTTGGGCCATTTAGGAAGACCTACAAAGGCAGTATGGATAACCTGAAGTTAGCGAGAGTGGTCAGAGGACGATTAGTAAGTTTTGATATTTGGATACTTATGGCCACAAGAGATAAAGTACTTAAGGATAGAATAGTATTGCAGAATTCATGGAAATATTAAAAGTCAGTCTATCGCCAGATCTAGCGGCAAAGGTGCGGCAAGCAGGTCTTGAAAAATACGGAAATCTGAGATCTACAAGCAAACTGATAGAGAGTTTTGTGGTAGCGGGCATGAAAAAAGAAAATGAACCCGAGGCGGTTAAAGCCGCCCGAAAGATCATGCGCAAGAACTTCTTCGGTGTAGAGGAAGCTGTCAAGCATTTCGGGGTCAATCCGACCAGTCAGCAACTTGCTGCCCTCTCGGAGATTCCGTTCTCAGAGGACATGCTTGAGAAATCGAATGATACCCATATTCTCGTAGCGGTTTTCCCATTATCGATCATCGAGATTCGTGATAAAGTTGAACGCAAGCTTTTCTACAAACACGAAGACGCCTGGTATAACGAACAACCCTTTGCCAAGGAACATGGAGAAGTCGGCTGGCAACTTGTTCGTAAAACCCCAGCGGACAACTCGATTACGAAGAATTTGCAAGAGCAACAAGCACTCTTCGACAAGGACGACGAAGTGCCAACAGCTCAAGTGATGGTCTACACGATTATTGGCCACATCTTGACCACTGGCGAGCACTTGGTTGAAAGAAAATATGCCTACACATCTTCTGTGGATTCTGGCGGCAATCGTATTTACGTCAGCGACGTTGGGTTTAATGGCCTCGGTATCAGTGACTACTGGGATGCTGTTGGTTACGACAACGAGGACATGTCGTCCCCTCGGAAGCTCTGAGTCCAACATGCTCTGCAAGTTCCACCTGCACCTCCGTCCAACGTAGGTTTGGGTGGCAATCCACCCGGTGACTCATTCATGGGCCTATTGCAAGAGGGTAGAAAACTAGGCGTTACGGGTTCTAAAATGGAGACCAGAGGCCCGACCAGCCTAACGGGCCCACTCCATCGAGACGAGATAAAACCAGGCTGGCAATATGTCGGTTATTGATCCTGTGGATATAAGTCCATTGACGCTACATCCGGCTGAGCGGCCAAATGTGCTATGGCCAATTTATTTATACGAAGCTCGCTATCTATTCACTATGGCTGGCACCGTGAAGGAAACTATTCTGCCTGTTCGTGAAGACCCCGAGGAGGACATAAAAACACTCCTAGAGGGTACAGATGCAGCGTGGGCGCAGTATAAGCAAGGTCATGGAACGCGAGTTACCAGCGCCAAGGAATTAGATGCTTTTTTAGATAGCCTTTAAGCATTTTATCATATGGTCAGGAAAAGAAGTCTTAGCAAGCCAAAGCCAGATCAGGCTACTACAGATAACCCATATAGCTTGTTCTTTCCTGATGATGTCAAGAATCAACTATCACGTATCAAAAAGAAGGACAATACGCTGTTTGAGCAGCTTATTAAGCGTTTTAAAAAGCTTCGCACAAACCCGGAATGCGGCGAGGTCTTAAGTCATGACAAAGCCGGCCATCGGGAAGTCCATGTCAAAAATCATTGGGTTATCATTTACAGAACTGATTACGACATTCGAACTATCGTTATAGTCAAAATTGGAACCCATGAGAAAGCATTGGGTAGATAAGAAAGAGAGCCCAAAGAATCGATTTTAAGCCAGGTATCCTGGATACTGCTTGAAACTAGCCGATCCCAAGTCTTACACGATGAAGGACAAAAGTACCTAAAATAGCGCTCCTTTCTTTGGTCAATGCGTCCGCACAATGCTATAAGCAACCAGCGGTAAGCCGCAAGTGGCAAGTGACTTATAAGCAGTAAGTCAAAAGCTGGTGCTTGCCAGCGACTTGCCGTAAACTGGAAACACTTATAAAGCTATCAAATCAAAGAGTAACCTATGAGAGTAATAGCGTATGTAAATCGAAAGGGAGGTGTAGGCAAGTCCGCGACCGCAGATAATATGGCCGCATGTCTGGCACAGAAAGGCAATCATGTGCTCATCGTAGATTTAGATCCACAAGGCGGGTCAACTGTCCAGTTCGGCCTGGACAAACGGTCCCTAGGCAGCAAAACGATATACGAATCACTCCTGGGGCTTGTACCTCTGTCGAAGGTTATCCGTCATACTTCAGTTGAGCGGGTGGACATCGCACCTGCAAACACGAACCTAGACGGAGCCAAGACGGAACTTGATAATTTAGAAGATGGTGCCTTCGTACTCAAGAAGTTGTTAGGTACTATTAATGGGTACGATTATATCCTCATAGACAGCGAGCCAGGCATGAGTGTTCTCACGCTGAATGTGCTGGTTGCCTGCGATGAGGTTATTGTGCCCTTACAGCCAGAATACAAGTCCCTCGAAGCCACGGCTGATTTTATGGAGACGTTGGATCTCCTCAAGGAACACACAGGGCAGCAACCAAAGAAGTATTTTGTGATTACCATGTACAGCAAATCGAACCACACTAAAGCAGCGGTAAAAGAACTGAGAGACTCCTTTGGAGACGAGGTATTCAAGACAATAATACCAAGGAACATTGCGGTTGCGAGAGCACCGAGTTTTGGCAAGCCTGTGGTTGCTTATGATCCAGCATCCTCAGGAGCTGAAGCTTATATGAAACTTACGGAGGAGTTTTTGGATGGAAAATAAAGAACCTCCTATGGGAAAGACGGGCATATTTAAGAAATTGATCAAGCCGATAGATGCTTATAAGCCACCAGCGAGAAGCGAACAGCAAGAAGTTATAAGCAGCAATCTGCCAGGAGAAAGCAGCCCGCAAGAAGCCAGAAGCCACAAGTTGGAAAAGTCTGTAGATAAGCCACAAGGCACTTCCGAGATCTCACCAGCGACAGAAAGAAGAGATGAAACGGAAGCAACAACTGGATTGTCGCCAGAAAAAAACAAAAATCTGCCAATAGACATCTTAAATCTGCAAGCAGCAAGCAAGAATCTACCAACGGCCAGGCGCAAGCGATCTGGAATCGATAACAATAGTCTCAAGCAGGCCATTGATGAGGCAAGGAAACAGCCGAAGATCACCATCACTAGCTTTGAGATTGCAGCAATAATGCGCTATGTCCAGATTACCACATCACGATTCTATCCCAGCACGGTATGTAAGGAGATGTTGGAGAAAGAAGTGAGAGAGAAATATTCCGATCTGTTTGCTGCCGTGGAAAAAAGGACAAAGAGATGATGCATGCGGTTGAAACCCTATTCAGCCAGCCTAAACTCCTGCGACCATAGCCCGTCTTCTTTGGCGCCAATATTTTCAGGGCTGGCATCTTCAAAACGACTCTGGATCATTTCATCCACCTTTGAGATCCTGATCCTGAAGACCTCGGCCAAGATCTCCTTGGCCGCCTGCAGCTCCAAGATCTTGGGATCCAGCACGATCTCTTTTTGTGGCCCGAATAGCCGCCTGAGAACTCCTGCCATGATAGTATATGCGGCGTGCAAGGTTAAGTGCTTTAGCCGGAAAATGATATCATGAAAGCATTTTTACATAAAGAGAAAGTTTGAAAAACATACAAAGAGAGGAATGGATCCATGAAGCTGACTGAAGCCACCTGTGCGGCCAATGTTGCTCCTGATTGTCTTAGCTGGCCATGTAGCGCAGCTCACCCAAAGCATCAGCCAATTTGCACTCAAGCCCGGTGAGGAAGAGATCAAGAGAAAAGGCTGGTGGCAGTTCTGGAAGTGATACCAAAATGTGTATATATGCAACTATTATGAGTACATTAGCACCTATTTATGAATCGTCGGCTTTTGGCCCGTTTATTGGTGTATTTTTTGGGTTTGTTTTTAACTATATTTATCAATCATATAAGAACAATCAAGACAAAAATAAATATATATCTATGATTAAATCGGAATTTGGGATATGTATCTGCATTTTAGAGGAAGACGCAATGAAGGTACTTCCGAGGGATCATTGGATTTCGGCCGTAAATTCCGGTGCGTTAAAGCTCTTTGACGTTAAATCGGAATTAGAACCATTAACTACGGTATATAATACAATTGGAGAACATAATAATGATATACCAACAGGGTTACTATGGAAAGATGATCTACAGCTTAAGGAAAAGCGGGATTTATTGTTGCTGGAATTGAAGAAATTGAAATCTGAGAAATGGTTAGATGCTAAGAGCTGGTGGCAGTTCTGGCGGTGAGAACTCGAGTAGTTTCATAAAGCTAAGAAAATTATTTTCTGTAATGCCCCACAATCAATGATCTCCGGGCCTGATGCATAAATTAGGTACATGCCGAGACATCGCTATGTGGACAGGGTGGCGAAGAGGCACAAAAGCATGAGGTAGACATGAAGAACCCCCTCGCCAGGAAATGACAATGAACTGCTCGGATAATTTGCTTTCCCCTTGTAAAGTGGCCCGGAAGAAAACCACACGACTTGAAGGGGTTGCATGGAGCCACCGGGCCACTTGGATATGGGGCGATGTGGTTTATGAAGGCTGCGGCATGGCAAAGTACCCTGTCGCAATGATGCCTCTTGGGGAGAATATGCCTTGCAAGAGTAGTACCACGTTATCCATGATACAAGCCCATGATGTGACACTACCAATCGTTTCATTTGGCAACGGTCCGGCGAGAATATCTATCCAGCCAAAGAAATAATATTTGCATGCTATTATAATAGAAACGAAACCGAAACGATTACATTTGGCGTCATTCAAAAAAAATTGTATAAAAACATGGAAATTTCTAGTTTCTATCTTTTGACATGAGATCTTATGGATATAGAAGCTTTCTTGTTATTTATATATATCACTCTTTATTCTATCTCTATCTCAAACTAAGACAATGCAAACTGATCCAAACTTAGTATCAAAGTTGGAATACGACTTTTAAACCATCATTTACTGCTATTGGTTCCGGGCCATAAGGTAGAAATTAGAAATTTCTACTTTCTCCCATTCATTTCTTTATGAAGTTCGTGAGCGATAAATCCAAGGTCGAAATGATTCAGCCGGAAAACCTTCATGTTCTTCTTTCGGGGATGCCATCCGAGGGCAAATCTCGGATCATTCCGGGCAATGTCCGCGAGTTGGGAGATCCTGCGATGGGATAGATCCAGAAGTTGCTCAACCTCCCAAAACGCCATGTAATCCCATTTTTGACCAGATAGTTTCGATTGGTTCTCGCGATCAACTAAGGCTTTAACAATCTCATCCAGGTGGCTCGCGACTTTGGAAGAGTACTCTTTCTGTGGTTCTGGTTCAGGAATTTCTAGTTTTGTGATCCGCTGTCTATCGTATGCGATGTCCAAGCAAATCCTGGTAATTTCCTGTTCTTGCGTGGACTCAAGGGTGGCAATCTTGGTCTCAAGGTCCTTGATTTCATCGAGAATAGGGTTAATTGCCTCTTGGACGGCACTTTCTATCAGACCTTTAAGTTGGTCAAGGGTTAGAGAAATAACGGGTTCTGATTGCGGTACACCGGCTTTAGGCAATGGCCCAAAGGTATTTATGCTTTCAGCTAGACGTACATCCATAGTGTAGCACTTCCATAGCGCGTGCCTTTTCCTGGCGGGCGGCAACCTGCCAGAAAACCATTTTTTAACTTGCGGTTACTATCTAATTTGACTTATAGGTTACTATTCAAACGTTTTCGTTCCTTCAATTTTGATTTTTCTGTATTCTTTTAACGCTTACTTCAACCAGCTCCCCGGGCTTTAACCCGAGTGCTTCCCCCACCGCTTCAGGGACTGTAATTCTCAGCGGTTTTAGAATTTTTGCTGGAAATGTCATGCTCTCCATGTGTTATGTATTTGCCATCCAATGATATAAGTACTTTACTTCAGTTTTGTATCTAGAATACATTTATATATGATTAGTGTACTGTAAGTACATGGTGAATGTAAACATGGACGGAAAGACACTCTTTGATGGCACAAGTCCAAAAACGCAATCAGTCGAAGCTGTGAAAGCTCTCTTAACCTGGAAAGGCCGCGCGGTGGACCCATTGCCTTCTGTGGTCGAGTTTGCCAGGGACGGCGAAGAGAGCCGCTTGATGCTGGTATTGAACAACGATAAAAAGAACTACTATGTGACCACAGCTCGCGCGTGCTCATGCCCGGCTTCAACCGATCACCCTGGCCAGCCCTGCAAGCACCAGCGAAAGTACTTCGGCGCGAAGCTGGAGCAGGCCAAGATGGACAGCATCCGGCCCGAAGGCAAGTGGCCGGGTGGCTATAATGGCCCTGTGGACCCGAGCGAAATCAAGGTGGTGGCCTGACCATGTTCACCGTCGTTATCCAAAAGGACCCTGGCATAGCCGCCATCCTATCCTTTTTCTGCAAGGGCCTGGGGCAGATCTACAACGGCCAGATCGCTAAGGGGCTGCTACTGATGTGCATCCAGGTCGTGAACGTGCTACTCTGCTTCGCGTTGATAGGATTGGTCATGTTCCCGTTGCTGTGGCTATACGGCATCTGGGATGCCTATGATACCGCGAAGAGGACTCACATTGTGTCAGAAGTGGTCTGATCATGTTCCGTCATCCAGATCCCCCGCCGTCGATCGTGCGCTCCTCCGGTCTGCTCAATTATATCCGGGCAGTCTTGCGGCACACGTGGTCAGCGTTGTGACGGGCATCTCACCAACCCAAGGTCGGCACCGGATTGATGCGCTGGCCGCAGACGGCCTTCTTGAGCTGGATCGGCGATCTGTGAAGGGTCGCGTGTTCTGCAAGCTGACTGCAGCAGGCGAGCGTATTCTTGCGGAGGCAGGGCAATGATAAACAGATCGTTGCTTAAAGCGGTCGCAGACCACGATGGGCAGACTGCCGCCGCAATCATTAAGCCTCTTCTAAACGAATACTGCGATGATGCCCTGAGATGGCAACTTAACCAGCTGGCGAAATCTGGGTTGGTCGAGTGGGATATGAGCATTCCGGGCAGGGTAATCTGTCACACCACCGAAGCTGGCGAAGCAGCACTTAGGGAGCAGGACAGTGAGACGCCAGCTCATGCCCTTCCTGGGCGCAAGGTATCTCTTCGCAGGAACTGTAGCAAAATTTGGTCTGCGCCAGGAGCTGGGCAAACGCGCGATACCAACGCTGATGTTCCGTGATGTGCCTCTGCATACCGGATCTCAGATTGTGGTATCGCAGCACATTTGGGTCTCTGTTTCTCGGGAAATGGCTGAGTTCAATCCGAGGCGAGGAGACCGGATATGCTTCGATGCGACGGTTCAGCAGTATTACAAATTCACTGCGAGCGGCCTGGAGCGGCTTGATTACAATATCGGCCAGCTAATGGGCATCGAGCTTGTGGCAGGCGGCGAGGGGCTGGGCCTTGTGGAGTACTTGGGCAACCTGAGGCAATCGAGGCCGTATTCACAGGATCAGATCGAGGTGCCATGCACGGTGTCTGTCCCCGAAGAGAGGGATGAGCTTTGCACAGCATGAGCGGCAGGAAGCGTCGGAGAGTGGCTAGTCATCATCATGTGGAGGATTACTTTCGCGGCGCACCAAGACATCTTCTTTTTATAATATCAATAATATATAACTATAGCCAATCTCTATGGTTCTATACGCATGGTTATAGCAGATATATTTATAATAGAAGCGCTATTATTTTTAGAAGTGACGGTTCAATGAGACTTAGGGTAGTTAGCTCATGAAAGGAGATCGAAACACTCCATCCAAACGAACGGATGATTCACCTTGGATTCCGAGCCAGCAATGTAGACTACATGAATCTGATGCAAAGATGTCCCAGGCTGAGAGCGATCCAGGTGCCACCATCTTACCGCAAGACGATGTCCAATACCATTCCGGTGCTCATGGATACGCAGGGTATTGAGCTGCTGGAAGGCGATGTGTGGGGCCACAGAAAGGACTTGGATGAGTACTTTGCAGTTGATGATTCCACCATGAAAGAGATCGTCGCTCTCGCAGAGGGAGGAGCATCCCCGGAGGAAATAAAAAGCCAGGTCCAGAAGAAGGTCAGGCTTGGCCCGGATCTTATCAAGTACATCGCAAAGAATAAGATAACCGCTTGAGCCAGAGGGTTCTTTCCCACTGGCACTCCGGATGGTACGCAAACGCCAGATAGATCTGAGATAGCAGCAGAACAGGATGCCCATATGCAGGCCAATACCTTCGATGTGATAGAGAGGCGTAAGCGCATCACATTTTTCAAGCTTGGCAAGCTCTGGGTCTTCAAACAGTTCTTCGATAGCCAAGAGCTCTTCAATGCGCTGCTGGACTACTACAAAAAAGACCTATTCCGCTTCGAGTTCAAATCCATCGGCGCGAGGAACAATGCCCTGAAGCTGCTGGAGCGCAATGGCTTTGATTACGATCTGGTGGAGGACCTGAAAGGCTACGTGGTCCAGCTCCCTAAATCCGCGAAATATGCCCAGGTCCTGAAGAACTCAGTGGCCTTCAAAGAGACCGCGAACGAGCGGCTATTCCTGATGAAGGACCTGGCTGCTGTCGAGGAAGCTGTGGGCTTGGGTGCAAAAATAGTTGATGGGGAAGTTGCCTTTTGATCAAGTCGCCGTTATTTCCTTAAGCCTCTGAATGGCCTGCATAGTCTTGGCGGCCTCGTCGTTTTTCTCTTCCTCATAATGCTGTATGATCTTCTCGATGGTGACGCTGAGCTTGTAGACCTTCATGGGTCGGCCTTTTCCCTCTACCTTGACCTCGCGCTCCTCGATCCAGTTATTATGGCGTAATGTGCGCATTCCTATGCTCACTTCTGGCTGTCTCAGATTTGTCCCCATCTCTATCTCTCTGGAGTTTGCTTCACTCACGTTCGTCAGATAGGTGATCAGCGCGGCCACGCTTCTTGGTACGTTCAGGCTCCGTAGTGCTTCTACGAATTCTTGGTCTTTTTCGTCTAGCACACTAACAGCAGATTGTTTTATTATAATCCCTCTGAATTTATAGAATAAGCAATCATATATACATATTTTCTTTAAACTCAAATTATCCCATGCTGGATACCCTGGTAACCGATAGCAACAGGGAGGATGTACATGGCCGATCAATCAGCTCCCATGAACCAGAGATTACTTTCGCCCCGCACGGGTGATCTTTTTTAACTATTACTACTATTTGGGAATGGAGACCAGCCGCCCTCGCTATACTTCCTTCGTGGCTGGCTCCAGCTATCCCTTTTCCACTTGGCCCGCGATGAATCTGATATTTTTGGTGCTCAAAAAAAAGTTTTTAGCATTCAGATAGATTCTTGTGGAAATGACATAAAACTTGCGATTTAGTTGTATCTTAGGAAAATTATATTTTTGCAATCTGCCTGTAGTAAAAGATCGATATCATATGATCGATTAAATCATATTTATAAAACAAAAATCAGTATGTGTAAAATGTTTTTTACGTGAGTCAGACAGTTAAGTTTAATTACCACGTCAAACGAATATATTCTTGTCCATTCTAAAGTCGAAAGAGCACACGCAGAATACTTTCGGGCCGCAATAGAAGGGTTTAACAGTTGGTACGTAATATGGAGTTAATTAATTATCACTACTAGAGAGCGCCGCATAGAGAAAATCTAGAGAAAGTTCGGGGCGCAAAGGCAATAAATGAAGAATGAAGTATAGCGATCTGAAAAGGCACAAAGTGTGGCTTACAGGGAACGCCTACCTAAGCGTTGCCTTGTTGCAAGGAATTTGATATGGTATCGAAACCCCCAAGATTGAGTAGCCGTCTAGACGTTCGGCTTTATCCAAAACAACGCCAGAAGATCGATAGATATTGCGAGATCAACAGCATTTCTATTGGCCGGCTTATCAGGAATTTTGTCGATTCTCTGACAAATGGTGAGAATAATTGACCAGAAATATGAATTGTGAGCAGACCTTACCTAAGGGTCTGCTCAGTAAAAAGACAGCCTTCGAAACCCCCAAAGATCTCAAGAGGCGATGTCTTGTAACTGCTTACTTTGCATACATATATAACCTTTTTTGCAACAAATCTTGCATTGAAGCTCCTCCATTTTCGATATGCTGCAAACTCGTAGGGAGCGACGATTGTTCGCCTGAACTCGCTATAACGAGGAGATGTCCAGGACAATGAGACAGCAGAGGTTATCAGATCTCTCCTGCGATCAAAGACTTGTCCGGGCTGCAGAAGGGATCATAGAATCAGGAAGCTGTGCTGTATCCAAACCCATCCGTGCAGGCATGACCACCTCCACAATCATGGCCTGCGAGCAGCGGGGCTGGAAGGTCTTGGCCCTGGCCCCAACGCGGCGGATACTGCAGGAGACCGTCGCCAAGGCAGCATGTGACGCCGTGCGGATTCCGGGGAACAGTGAATGTCCGTTAGTCGAGCCTGATCTCAAGAAGAATCCTATTCTAAGGCAGTTGCCGCTAACTCTCTCAAACTGCGAAAAGTGCAATGCATCCGAATGGTGTGAGGTCCTGGCAATCCAAAGGGCGGATGATCCCAGTGTTATGGGTCTCACTTATGCAAAATTAGAGGCCCTGGCGTTGAGTCGCGGGAAGACAGCAAAAGAGATCCTGGACAAGATCTCCAGGGCTGATGTAGTCATGCTGGATGAGGCTCATGTTCTGTCCCTGCCTTCGGCTGTGAGTGTAAGGGCGTTTGTGTCGCTGAATATTCCAGCAAAATACAAGGCATTGGAGCGGATTTATCAGATGTGGCTGGATTTCTGCCAGAGCCATGTTCAGGAGATTCAGGAACTCATGGTGCGAGCTGAGGACGGCCATGCATCACAGCACCTCTCAAAGAGCCTATCCAACTTTAAAAAACTGGAATGGAAAGTCCTCAAGAAGGCATGGGCACAACTTCGAAAGCTGGCAGTGGCTCACGATTTACCTGACGATGATATTCTAACCCTTAGGGATATCATCACCATCTTGAGCACCGTCCAAATATCAATCGGCTACATCAGCGAAGATGAAGGCGAGAGCGGCGGGGTATATGTTTCTGCAGGCCAGGTGCGGCAATGGAGAGCGCTAAACGAGTTCTTGACCAAATACGTTGACAGGGCAAAAGTTCTCTTCGTCTCGGGGACCCTCTTTGAGCCCCGGCCTGGGTACTTCTCCGAGCTGGCCGGTAAAGAGGTTAAGAACGCGATATTTCCAGACCTTCGGGGCGCTACAAAGAAGTTAACCCTTATCCCTGATAGCTGGAAGCTGAATTCCAGGAATTTCTATGAAAAGCTTCCAGACATCTTGCAGACAATCAAAGCCATTGCCGAACGCGAAAAGCAGCCTATCTATCTATTAGCACCAAACGACCGCAAGGCCATGATATTAGTGCAGGAGATAGGCAAACTTGGAATGAATGATATTTTCGTAGATTACTATCGCTCAGATCATAGCCTCGGGGTTGAACGATCGGAGAGGATCTGCATCACGGTTGGGCTGGCAGAAATTCCCGCCAATGCCTGCGATGCACTGGCATGGGGCAAAGACAATGATGAGAAATGGATCTACTCGCGGGCATTAAGATTGCAGGCGGTACATTCTGCAACCTGGCAGGCAGTCAACAGAGTAAGGGACCCCGAGGGTATTGTTGAATCAAAGGTCTATTTTGTGGGGTGCCGATTAGATCAGATACGGCAAACTGCAATATGGGGTACAGACCGCACGCTTAGGCTGACGGAAATCAAAAAGACTATAGGTAGCAATGGAGAGACCATCAAGACGCCTCTGTTTGAAGTTCAAGTAAGTCAGGAGATCGAGGTTCCCAGGATATATGGCGAGGATAAGAACTCCACCAAGTCTGAACGAAGATCTGTTAAGGATTTCATTGAGAGAATCAATTTCTATAACGACGATTCTATAAATTCCGGAAATCACGACATTTCCTCTATAGATATTAGTAGAGAGAATGCCGCGAAAGTCGGAATTTATAATTTTCCGAAGAATAAAATTGAACTTGAATCTACTTCGACTCTGCTTTACTCCATGTTCGTGAATCGAACAGATTGCCATGCCCGTCAGGGTCAAAATTCTAAGACGGGAAAGTGGGAATTCTACAAATATAATTCACCCCCCACGGTTGAAAACTTTAAGCGGCATGTTAGTGGAGAGATAACGCTAGGGCTCTATGAGATCGGTCTTGATGATACTGTAACCTGGTGTTGTGATGACGTGGACAGTCATAATGGAGAAACCGACACAAGAGATAAGGTAGTGAGGCTGGTGTCTACTTGCAGGACCTATGGCATACCCTACTTGTTGGAGGCTTCCGGAAGCATGGATTCTTACCATTTCTGGATATTCCTCAGCAAGACCAGGACCTATAACGCTTACAGATTCATCAGGCAGATCAACTCTGAGGCTAAAGTAGATTGTGAAGCCTGGCCAAAACAAAAGAGCCTGTATAGCAAAGATGCAAAGTACGGCAATCTGGTTAAGCTGCCTGTTTGCTATCATCAGAAGAGCGGCGGAAGATCTGCATTCCTAGATGCGGACACCTTCGAACCTCTGGAAGGGCCTATACCTCATCCTGGCCTAGTGCATCTCCTGGAGATCCCGGACCTATCTGAGTCCAGCTCTGAAGGAATGCCTAGGGTATCCAGCCGGCATGAAGGCAAGAGAAAGCCATGCTCAAGCAATACCCTTGATTACTGTATGAAGAGGGCCCTGGAAGATAAGATCTCTCTGGAAGGCTCTGAAGGGCATCTTCTCAGACATGCAATTGCCGTGAAAGCTCAGAAAATTGGTCTGACAGCCGAAGTAGCGACGCAATTATTCCAGAACCAAAAAGACTATGATCACGATTTCAGCCTGAACAAAGTGCTAGAAATCTGGAGTCGCAACTACAATCCATGGTCTTGCAAAAAATTGCAGGATCAGTGCGGGAAGCTGGTCAACCCCTACTGCCAGAGCTGTCCATTCAATCACGCCGCAGGCGAGAAGGTGGCAGCTTGATTGGAAATTCCAAACCTTGGAATGCAAAATATTATCCTTATTATACAAAGGCTTATATCTTTAAATTACTATTAGGATAAATAGCCGGAAATTATGGATAATATTTGTATGAAAAGCTTTCTGGGGGTCGATGATGAGGTCGAAGATCTGGCCAAGAGCGGATTGAAGAACGCAATGGGCGACGCAGGGCTATCATGATTGACAAAACCAAAGTATGCTTCTCTCAACGAGAGAATCTGTCTGCAGAGCATTTTATAAAATTAATAGAGGAACGAATTCAAGATTGTGCCGCCTGGGAAACAAAACTCAGATCCCAGGGCAATTTAAAAGATGCTGAAAGGATGCGAAAAACCAAAGCGCAGATGCTTAAAACCCTCAAGAGGTTGAATGACATTAACTCAAGAGCAAATAAGTAAAACCTTCGAATCGATGCAGGAGCGGTCCGAGGCTCCCAAGCTGACCCCGGAGCAGCTCAATGCTATCGACCTTCTGATTCTAGGCAAAACCGACCGTGAGGTAGCGGAGATTGTAGGTGTCAGGCGCGAAACGATCACAAAATGGCACAAAAACCCGTTTTTCAGCGCTGAATTGAATGTCAAAAGGGAGGAACTGTGGATAGATGCGAAGCTCAGGCTAAAGTCTTTGGTTCATGAGGCGGTCAATGTGCTTACCAGTGGCCTCGCCTCCAAGGATGAGAAAGTCGCAATTACCGCCGCAGTCCATATCCTGAAAACCGTGGGCCTGTATGGGGAAGTGAAACAGAACTTCGGCCCGGATACGCCGGAGGAAGTGGTCTGGAAACAGGCAACAGAGAAGAAGCTCCATATTTACACTGCACTTAGGCCGGATTCATTCTGCGAGTGGTCTGTGAAGAATCACATGGAAGAGCTATCCAAGGAAGATACGGCAGGAATGATGAGATTCTGGTATGAAGAGGCGGTTGATGAGCAGAAGGCCGAACTCAGGCAGTACAAGAAGAAGGCGAAGGCCCAGGGGGTCCAGATAGAGCCTGTACCTCTGACTATCGAAGAAGATCACTCCCAAAGCGATAGGCTAGAGGCCATTAAGGCTTAGGGGAGATCTACTCTCCTTTAGCCTCCGAATCTACCCGATGAACCTTCGCAACCTTCGCAGGTCTTCTGATAGTGTTTAACCTTCCGAACCTTCCGAAATGCACAATTAGCCTTCCGAATCTATCAGTCAACCTTTACAAAATCCTCTCTGACTTTTACAGCCTTACCAATCTTGCAACCTGGCCGGGGCAGCTTACCTGCTTACAATTTCCTGGAAATTCCTGGAAGAATTTGGAAGTATGGAAATGGCTTTTGCTAATTACAGAATTACAATTGAAGCCGTCATGCCTGGTTAGGCACCCATGAGGCATGAAAATGGGTCATGGCATGGAGGCGTTATCAAAGACCTAAATCGCAGAGAGGAGTGGTTGCGTCGATATGCGTGAGGCCCATTTTCATATCAAACATAGTCGAAGGCTTAGCTCGTTGAGGATATTACACATTACACGTGTACAATCTCTTGTTACCGTTTTGGGACTATGTTCTCATGATATCGAATCATTGTCTTGAGAAGCTATTTTAGAGAGGAAGTGCATCAATCTGACTGAAACGGGAAGGAATGATTAGATGGATGAAATCGAGTCGCTTAAAAAGGCTGAAGTCATAGCCGTGGATCGTGTCCATGTCTTTATCATTTGCCCTCATTGTGGTATGATACATCTGCATGGCAGTACGCGCAACAATACTCTAGATGAGTATGGCAGTCGTGTACCTCATTGTATCCCAAAAGATGTTGTCGATGGAGATACTCTAAGTCTCGTACAATATGATCTCATCACCACGCCTGACACGATCCGTAGCGACGATGAACTGACGACCAAAAAACTAAAGCTGAATGAGCGTCAATTAAGAATGCGACAAAGCATCTTTCAAAGAATAGCAGATGAGCGGAAGCGTATCTCTGATGATAAGATTCTCAATGCAGTCAGAGAATTGGCCTTGAGGGGCAGTAAACCGGATTTGTGGCGTATTAAGATTTACTCCGGAGAGCCACACGGTAAAGTAAAAGATTGGCTGCATGAGCATGGTATTTGGTATTCCAGTTACGATAGAAAGGGTTGGTACATAGAACATCCAGATAAGGCCACCTCGGAACTCATTACCATATTCTCGGTAAAGGAGTAAATCATATGACGCCCAACGATAACTCCCTCCTAGAAGAAGCCATAAAGAACGGCTACATCTACGATACGAAAGCCACCAAACGAGCAGAAAGAGCTTATGACCATTGGTGCGAAATTAACCAGAGACCAAATATTGTCATCCGTCCAAAGGTGAAATATTCAACGGTGAGAGTGGACTTTGTTTGCATCCATAGATCGAAAGGCTATTCTGATGCAGCAACCGAGAAGATAAGAAAATTACTCCTGGAGAAATATCAGTCGAGTATATCAAAACGAGAAGGTTATTGTGCAGTGGGTGGGATCTATTCGTATATAGACATTGAGAAGGAGATAGCGCCATCACTCGCCTCAGATCTATTTAAGATCGCTCTTGAAGATATGCAACGAGAGGCAAACACCAATGATCAAGGTACATGAATCCGTACAAGAGGCCATTAAGGTGAGGTATGTCATACGACATATTACGGGCCATTTCGATGTATCGAATCAATATTGGAGATGGTGCAACGAGAATACGAAGCCATTCGTAGCCATAAGCATCAGCTCTCCTAAGAGCAAATATGCACTTGTTGAACTGGACTTGTACCGTATGACTGAAGAAGGATTTAACGCGGACGCTGGATATGAAATACTCCATTATATCCTCGGTCAGCATCTGAGGCCCCGCTCAACCTTCTACGTAGGAACGAATTTTGTCAATGCCTGGGTTGATGTGCAAGCAGCCGTACCTCTGGCCTTGTTCTTGTACCAGAGTGCAATTGATGAAGGTGTTTGTCTCACCAGCGAGGAACATGTTAAAGCCGTAATAGCTAGAGCAGCGCACGGAAAGATACCGAAATGTGCTTTTCAGCCGTTTAGTGCTGAAGTATATCCAGCAGTCTTGAAGGAGTTAGCAACCGACGAATTTTGGAAGAGCGTTGCAGAGAATCGGAACACTAAGGATGAATAGGGATGACGAAAATGAAAAGACTAACCAAAGAATTTAAGAATATTGCACCAGATGCGTTATGCGATTATCTAAGCGTACTCGCCAGCGACATTGAAGATGCCATGCTTCAATCCGGTGCAGAACCAGGCAAAGATTACACTATCTTAGATCTCTTCAAACTGGCCGTTGAGCTGACAGCACCAGAACGCATACCGATCAAGAAGGATTGAGTTATTAATGGCGTCGTCCCTTGCAGCAACGGCGGTTGTCCTCTTTTTGGTCCTACTCCGACTCATTGCTAATTCTAATAATCAATGTTAACCGGGCCGGTCCTTATCGGTATCCAAAGATACCAAGACAATTCTCTTTTCCCGCCAAAATCAGGTTGAAAATAGTGCGTATGAGTATTTAGCTCATGCTTTCCACAAACCTTTTGGATATGATGAATGATCCTTACTCGGTGGAGAGGAAATGGCGGCACCTAAAGAGATCGTGGACCTTGTGGAAAGATTCGAAAGTAACCAAGAGTCCTACAAAGATGCGCATTACAACGAAACACAAGCCCGAAGAGAATTTATTGATCCTTTCTTCAAGGCTTTGGGATGGGACATAGATAACGAACAAGGGTTTGCCGAAGCCTACAAGGACGTTATCCATGAGGACGCCATAAAGGTAGGAGCCACCACCAAAGCACCAGATTACTCTTTCCGTATTGGCGGCCAGCGCAAGTTCTTCTTGGAGGCCAAAAAGCCTTTCGTGGACATTAAAGAAGATATCCATCCCGCCTTCCAGCTCCGCCGCTATGCTTGGACAGCGAAGTTGCCATTATCAGTCCTCACCGACTTTGAGGAGTTCTCCGTCTATGATTGCCACGTAAAACCGGACAAAGCGGATAAGGCTTCCAGCGCCAGGGTGTTTTATCTGAATTACAAGGATTATCTGACTCGTTGGGATGAAATCGCCGGTATATTCTCCAAGAGTGCCGTTCTAAAAGGTTCTTTTGACAAGTACGCAGCAGATAAGAAGAGCAAAAGAGGAACAACAGAAGTAGATGCTGCCTTTTTGGAAGAGATCGCGGGCTGGAGAGAGATCCTCGCCCGGAACATAGCTCTGCGAAATCCTGATCTCAGTACCAAAGACCTCAATTATGCAGTTCAGGCTATAGTCAATCGCATTGTTTTCTTGCGAATATGCGAAGACCGAGGCATCGAGCGATATATGCGCCTTCAGGATCTACTCAACGGCGAGCGAGTCTATCCCCGGCTTTGTGAGATCTTCCGCCAGGCGGATGAACGCTACAACTCCGGCATATTCCACTTTGAGCCGGAGGCGGGCCGAGAGAGTCCCGATACCCTCACCCTAAACTTAAACATCGATGACAAGCCAATGAAGGAAATCCTCAAGCGGCTTTACTATCCAGATAGCCCTTATGAGTTCTCAGTGCTTCCTGCTGAGATCTTGGGGCAGGTCTATGAGCAATTCTTGGGAAAAGTGATAAGGCTCACCGAAGGCCACCGCGCCGTGGTAGAAGACAAGCCCGAAGTAAAGAAGGCTGGCGGGGTCAAGTACACGCCTTTTTACATTGTAGATTACATCGTGAGAAAAACATTAGGCCCTATACTGAAAGGTAAGAAGCCGTTGGATGTGGTGTTGATCAGTGTTTTAGATCCTGCCTGTGGTTCAGGGTCCTTCCTTATTGTGGCCTACCAGTACTTGTTGGATTGGCATAAGGACTGGTATGTCCAGAATCTTGTGCCGTTATTGCAGAACGGCCTTAAGCCTTCGTCTCCAGAAATACGGCGGCTACTTCCCGGTGTTCAGAATGAGAAGAGCAAGAAAGGCCGAAAGAAGGAAACAGAGCTGCCTATCTACCAGGGCCGGGGCGGTGAGTGGAGACTGACTACCGCAGAGCGCAAGAGGATACTGCTGAATAACATATACGGCGTGGACATCGACCGCCAGGCTGTGGAAGTGACGAAGCTATCTCTTTTGTTGAAGGTGCTGGAAGGCGAGAATGATGAGACGATCTCCAAGCAGCTCAAGCTCTTCCAGGAGAGAGCTTTGCCTGATTTGAGCAATAACATCAAGTGCGGTAATTCGTTGATCGGATGGGACATCCTAAAGGATAATTCAGGTCTAACGCAGGAGGCCATTGATAGAATCAATCCCTTTGATTGGGAGAGGGAGTTTCCTGAAATCATGCAGGCTGGTGGATTCCATGTCGTAATAGGAAATCCTCCTTATGTTCGACAGGAGATTCTCGGAAAGTTTAAGGGCTATTTCCAAGGGCGCTATCGTGTTTATCATGGGATAGCTGATCTCTATGTGTATTTCATAGAACGCGGCTTATCTCTCCTAAAAGATGGCGGGATCTTTTCTTATATTGTGGCTAATAAGTGGATGGGATCAAATTATGGAAAACCCCTGCGCAGATGGCTCAAAGGTCAACACATCGAGGAGATTGTAGATTTCAAAGACTTGCCAGTCTTTCAGGGAGCAACGACATATCCATGTATAATCCGAATATCCAAGAACCATCCGGCTACCAGTTTCAACGTTACTCAGCTAACGACCTTAAATTTTGCAGATTTAAAAAAGCATATCGAAGAGAATTCCTACAAAGTTGATCAAAACTCGCTCGACGATAAAGGCTGGCCTTTAGCGGATAATCGGACTCAAACATTTCTAGAGCAGCTAAAGACACAAGGTACATCCTTGGGAAAATATGTAGATGGGAAAATATACAATGGTGTAAAGACTGGCTTTAATGGAGCATTCATCATTGATATTGAGACGAAGGATCGATTAATCGCCGAAGATCCAAAAAACGCAGATATCATAAAACCTCTTCTGATAGGCAGGGACATAAAGAGATATCAACCGATCAGATCAAACCGTTTTATATTATCCATACCATGGCATTTTCCACTTGACAATGATGTCAGTGTATTGAGTGCTTCAGAAAAAGCGGAAGCTCAATTTAAAGAGGAATATCCAGCGGTATATAATCATATGCAGAAGTTCAAACCTAAGCTACTGGATAGAGACCATGCAGAGACAGGCATTAAGTATGAGTGGTACGCTCTTCAAAGACCCAAGCGCGAATTATATTCTGAATTTGAGAAGGCGAAGATAGTTTATACCGAGATTGCAGCAAGAGGACAATTTACATTAGACCTTGAAGGCCGCTATCCAGAAGCCACCACATATATGGTTGGGACCGATTCCAAGTATCTCCTTGGATTATTAAACTCGAACCTATGGACATTTCTCTTTTCTAAGAGTAGCTCGGAAATACGAGGTGGTTTTTATCGATGGAAGCATCAGTATATGGCCCCTCTACCAATCCGCACAATCAACCGCTCTGATCCAGTGGACATCGCACGCCAGGATCGTATGGTTTCCCTAGTTGATCAAATGCTTTCCCTTCACAAGCAGCTCCAAGAGGCCCGCACGCCTCATGAGCAGACCGCCCTACAACGCCAGATCGAGGCCACAGACCGCCAGATAGACGCCCTGGTCTACAAGCTTTACGGGCTGACTGAAGAGGAGATCAAGATTGTGGAGGTAGCATAATGAAGACACTGAAACCCAAGGAAGAAGACATGTTAGAACCTAATGAGCGCCAATATTGGCTTTGGGTAACTCGTCCCGAATACTACCTAGATGACAATGGCAAAGATCGAGCCGATCTAGATCCTAATAGTGAATTCGATTCAGACGGTTGGTGGACCTGCCATAAAGAGACCAAGAAAGGCGATTTGGTTTTCTTATGGCGGGCTAAATTGAAACGGGACATAGGTTACCTAATACAAGCAGAAGGTGCAGCATATCGTTTTCCTAATGATGAGGATTCGAATAATGGTTGGAAATATCGCTGCAATTATCGAGTGTTGTATAAATTCGAAAACCCCATCACAACAAAGGATCTACGTGACGATTCATATTTCAATGATTGGTCTCCCTTGAAAATAAATTTCCAAGGCAGTGTTTTCTTGATAAAAGAGCGCTATTGGAATAGATTAAATCAAATCGCAATAAGAAAGAATCCAGACTATAACGAGATCATAAACCAGATATTCTCTGTTAGCATAAATGCGAAGACGGATTTTACTGTAAGTGATTACGTTTTCGCCTTTTATAATCTCCAAGTAACTCCACATCACCGCAAAATGTTACTGGCCAATTATTATTCACCTAACAGAACTCTAACGGCTACTATGATGGCCAGCACTATGGGATACGATCATTACAGCGCGGCCAATCTTCATTATGGGAAGTTAGGTGGATTAGTTGGTGAAAAATTGGGGTGGAATCCACTGCCAAAATTTAAGATCAATGTACTCGTTGATTTTGAGAAACCTGGTAAGGAATGGTTATGGATAATGAAACCTGCAGTAGCTGAAGCCATCGAACTTCTTGGTTGGAATGAAGATGCTTCTACAATTCCCGAAGAGGTAGTGGTAAATGAAACTAAGCCCATTTATGAAGGTGCATTGAGGAAAGTCTCAGTCAATGCGTATGAGCGCAGCAGCATAGCACGTGCAAAGTGCTTACTTCATTATGGATGTAAATGTACGGCTTGTGGAAGAATTCTATCAGAAGTTTATGGAGATGTAGCTCAAGGACACATACATGTTCATCACCTTAAGCAGATGTCCGAAATCAATTCAGAATACCAGATAGATCCTATAACGGATCTTAGGCCTGTTTGCCCAACATGTCATTCAATAATTCATTTGAGAACGCCACCATATTCAATTGAAGAAATACAAAAAATGATCGAATCACAGCGAAACATTTAGCCCGTCTTCAGACACTCGTACATAGCCATCGAATGCCAGATAGACACCCATTTCTACGAGCTTTACGGGTTGACAGAAGAAGAGATCAAAATAGTTGAAGGTAAGTGCGTGTAACTTTCACGCCATGCATCCTTTTGTTGTAGGCTTCTTAACAACTCCAAAAGCTCTTCTGGCAAACTCCCTATTCCAGGCTCTATGTGAATGAAAGACAAGTAAAACTGAGTGCTTGCTGATAGCGATCAATTCAATTCACTGATAGCGATTAAGCCTAGCTGGATTCATGGAGCGCAAAGGTAGACCTTACGAGGGCGAATGCATATTTATAAAATTATCATGGGCTCTGATTCTGGCTTGGACGAGCACTATATTCAAGTGCGTGCAAGTTGCAGATAGTGTCACACCTTGATGAAGGTTGCGTACGTGGACTACTGAAAAACGCTAGCAAATAACACAACAGATGTCTACGACTAAAATGAACCCCATGCATTCGATTCTTGGGTCATGGGTGAAGGCTACTGAAAATTAGCTCTAAAATCACGGACAGTAGGTTCATTTTAACGTCTGACCATTATGTATCGCTTGTTAGCGTTTTTCGGCTGCCCACGTACGCGACCGATTCTTGCGATGGGTTTCAGTAATCTTCACCCACGACCCAAATAGTAAATACATTAACAACCGCTATCTTGTAATCATTACATCTGCCACAATACCCTAAATGCTTGATCGAAATAGCTATATACTCTCAAAATATCATACTAAATGATCCAATAGTATAATAATAGGATAACTTAGGATGATAAATTATGAGTAGATCTTGGAAAATTCTCTCAGCTTTGCTGATAGCATTGACGGCATCCATAAGCACCTTGGGTACCGGGTCCGAAGAAAATTATACTTTAGGGATCTTCGGCAATGCTAATATGGACCGTACGATAGATGAGAAGGATATTGCCTATGTACAAGATGTGATCCGGGGTGCAAAGAACGCCTCAAACCTGACGGATGCCAACTACGATGGCAATATCGATCAAAGCGACATAGATCAGATAAAGCTAATAATAAAAGGGACGGAAAAGAAGCTTACGGTTATCGATGACTCTGGGGGGGCAGTGACTGTAAACAAGCCAGTATCTAGAATAGTCACTCTGAATTACAATTTTCCAGAGCTATTTGTTGCTATTGGGGCAAAAGACAAGATCGTAGGAGTTGAGGAAAGATTCAAGACGCGCATGAAGGATATTGCAGAAGCGTGCGACATGATGGATGTCCCAGTCATTGGTACATATAACGAACCTAATTATGAACGGATTTTAGAGTTGAAGCCAGATTTAGTCATTACTACATCAAGCATGACCAAAGAAGTGACCGAAAAACTTCCTGGCGTTCCCGTAATCAGTATATCTGGTTTCATATCCACATTAGATTCTGATTACATATTCCGGGATCTGAGTCTACTCGGTAGGATTGTAGATGAGAACGATAAGGCTTCAAAATTAATAGATTTCATGCAGAGTTACAACAGGATCATCGAAGAACATAAGACGGAATTAAATCCGAAAAAAATGCCAACTTTCTACTTGGAAGGTCCATTAAATTTCACCATTTATTGTCCCTCGGGAACTCCTGGCAAAGTATTAGCGGAAGGCTGTGGCGGGCGTAATATTGCATCAGAGATCGACACAGGCAGTTCTAGTGCTGAGGTATCTCCGGAATGGGTGCTGGAAAAGAATCCAGATATAATTATCAAGAGAAACGATTTTCTCGGAATGAATGCAACTGAGGAGGACGCAGAAAAGGAGTTAAATAAATTAATTGCCAGCAGAACGGGCTGGGATGAAATCAGCGCTGTGAAAAACCATAGAGTCTACTTACTTGAAGGGGACCTCATGTGGACTCCAAGATACCTAGCAGGTCGCTGCTACTTAGCCAAGTGGTTCCAGCCGGAACTTTTCAGAGGTTTAAATCCAGAAGAGATCCTCCGCAGATATTATAAGGATTTTCTGGGAATAAATTATACTGGTATATGGGCATATCCTCTGAATTAGGTTATAAATATGCAACATGTTCACAACACAGAGCACAGCAACAAGCACTGAGATGTGAGAATATCACTCATCTATTTTTTGTGCGTACGTGATAAAATGAGAAAAAAAGTGGAGTCGTTTCAAATATCGCCAGAAGAGTTCAAAATCAGAATCAGGAATCATTGGGATAAATCAGAAACAAGAAAAGCAAACACATCTCGTTTTGGCACCGTGAATGAGATGGAGGCATGGAAGAGGTTTTTCTCTAAAGAGTTAGGAGAAGAAAAACTGAGGATATTAGACGTGGGCACTGGTGCGGGCTTTCTTTCGCTTTCACTTGCGGAGCTCGGGCATGAAGTTGTAGGTATTGATCTTTCGGAAGGAATGATCGCATTTGCCCGAAAAATGGCAGATGAAATAGAACTTGATCTTGATCTGGAGATAGGAGACGCAGAATCATTGGACTTTGACGATGAGAGCTTTGATGTTGTAGTCAGCCGCTGGGTCCTCTGGACGCTTCCGGATCCAGAAAAAGCCATTAGTGAGTGGATGCGGGTGCTGAAGCCCGGCGGACGAGCTTACGAGTTTGGGGTCGCTTGGCCTGTAGAGAAAGATGGATTGTGTAGACAGATAAGACGAACTCTGAGGTTTTTCCTGAAGATAGTAGCCGAGAAAAAAAATGCGCGGGGAACACGATCACGCTATGGTAATGATTTAGATGGCAAAGAATTAGAAAAAAAATTGCCACTACATTATGTTAAACCAGATTCAAATGCTAAAGAGATAGAATTCTTCGAGAAGTATGGCTTTATCGATTTAACTACTACACTGATGGAGGATGTAGACATACACAGGAAGAAACAAAAAAGAAAACCACTACGACATAAACTTGCATGGGGCAACTACGACGAAATCAGGACTTATTGTCTCAGTGGACGTAAACCTGTGATAGGGTGACGAATGGGAAATAGCGGCAAATATATCGCTAAAAACGCGAAAACATGTACTGTTGTATTATGGATTAGTGGCAACAGAAAATCGCTATCATTTAACCACTATCTTTGTTGCAACACCCCTTTGTGCAACATCACCGTGCTAGAGCAGAAGTACATATCGATGCGAATTAGTTTGTCGATAGTTGTCCCAAAAGCCGCCGAAATGTCAAGAAGATGTAGATTGAATGTAGATTGATCCTCGATAGGGTGGAATTATGACTGAAGACTCAACTATATCATGCTATGATGAACAAGCTCAAGCCTATGATCTTTATCAAACTGCTGTGGTCCCTGGTTATCAAACTATGCTTGACCTGACTGCACAAACATGTCGCAAAGTTCTGAAATCAAACGCAAAGATTATCGATTTGGGGTGTGGAACTGGGAATGCTTCATTGGCTATTATAAAAACTATTCCGGTTCAAATATATCTCATCGATGGATCAAAACAGATGGTCCAGGTTGCCGAAAGTAAACTTTCACAAGCAACATCGATGGAGATCATGGGAAGAAAGGTTGCAAATATATCTGAGGAAAACTGGGATGAAGGTTTGCTAAGCGGTGAGTATGATGCCATCGTCTCAACATTGGTTCTGGAGCATCTGCCGTTCGATCGTTACAAGAGGACCATCGAAAAATGTTTCAAACTTTTGCGACCCGGCGGCTGGATTATTGCAGCAGAAGGCTACGCAGAACCGGAGGCGACATGTCAAAGATGGTTCTTCGAGGAGATGAAAGAGCGTCAGAAAATGGTTAATCCTGAACTGACCGAATTCATAGCCAAATTGAGGCACAACAAAGAGGTCCACTACCATTGCAGCAAGATTGAGAAGGCTAAATGGTGGAGAGATGCAGGTTTCGAAAATGTTGATGTGATATGGCAGTATCTTTGCATCGCACTTATGGTTGGCAAAAAACCGGAAACATAAATTAGGTTCTGTTGCATCTTGTGGTGGTGGCCTGGTAATACCAGAATCAAACGACCGTCCCAAATATCCTACCACCACAGGATGCAACAGTACGTCCGTAATCCTCAAGTATGGGCCAATACAAATAACACGAATATGGCAAAAATTATAACTAAAGCTTCTAAAGCATCTCCATTTCTTAGAATAATGCTCCTCTTTGTAGTTCTTGCCGTTTCCGCTTCGTACTGCTTGGGATCGGATAAATTACTGACAGAGCATGGCCTGAGTGCAGTTAATTTCAGTCAGCTTGATGAAACCGTTCTCAATGAACTTAAAGAAAAACATGTTCCTGGCGCAGCCCTGGCCATCGTGAAGGATAAAGAGATCATATATTCCAAAGGGTATGGCGTCGCCGACCTTGAAACAAATTGTTCCGTTACGCCAAACACTCTTTTTAGGATAGCATCGACCACCAAGATCTTTACTGCCCTATCCTTGCGTTCTCTCAGCGCAGAGGGACGCGTGGATCTGGATGTCCCTGTTAGTAGGTATATCCCCGGCCTTACTCCGGCGCTTTCAAATGTCACGGGAAAACAGTTGCTCAGCCACACTGGCGGTCTGGTGAATGGCGGGGAGAATTATGGCCGCCACGACGAGTCAGGATTGGCCGAAGGCATACGTTCCTGGAATGATTCTATCTTGTTCACAAAGCCCGGAGAAGTCTACTCATACTCCAATAGGGGATTTGCCCTGGCTGGCCTATTGATCCAGGAAGCGGCCGGGAAGCCATATGCAGACCAGATACAGGTAAGCACCCTGAACCCCTTGAGAATGAATCGTAGCACCTTCCGGCCCACTGAAGCCATGACCTATCCATTTTCTCAGGGCTATATAGAGAATGGGTCTGGAAAACTAGAGGTCATCAGGCCCTTTGAAGACAGCACTACTTACTGGCCGGCAGGATTTCTGTTCTCCAGCGCAAATGATCTCTCTCGATTGGCTATCGCCTTCTTGAATAATGGAAGCATCGATGGCAATAGTGTTCTGGACGCGGTAGCCATCCGAGAAATGGAAACACCTCACGCTGATATACCCAGCTATCTGGATAACAGGTCTTATGGATACGGCATGATGGTTCATGATTACAGAGGTTTGCGGGTTATGGAGCATTCAGGAGATATTGATGGTTTTGCGTGCCGATTCATGATGGTGCCTGATCAGCATTTTGCGGTTATAGTGCTCTCAAACCGGAATGTTGAGATGAACAGGACCATTGAAAAGGCGTTCCAACTATTCCTGCCGATGAAACCAGCAGATATAGGATGGCCGACAAATACTTCGTCCCTCAATGAAAGCATGACTGCCAGGCTAGAAGGAGAATACTATCAATCGCCCAGTTTCTCACTCGTATTGCAGAAGCCTGACATCGAGCGCTACATCACAATGATAGATGCAAGCCGTTTCCTCCTGCGCCAGCCCAATGGTCAAGCTTCCGTTATTGCCGCTATTACTGGAGACGATGGCAAAATAAAATACTTGCAGATAAATGGGCTTAGCATGAAGAAGATTGAATAGAATCAATGAGGAAAATGGCGGACCAGCATTATGTGGCTCAGGTTTGCTGCTGATTGGCTAGATGCTGGTTCCACCTTCCAGCTTGAAATCCAGTTGCTACTGGCCATCATCATCAGCACTTGCATCTCTTTTGGCCGGGGATCTCAGGAGAATGTACCGTTGCATCCTGTGGTAGTAGGACAAGCAGAACCGTATCAGAGAGTTGGTTCTCGAAAGGCTCATAGAAATGGTTACAAAGAAAGATCTCTTAAGACGCGAGTTGGAGAGCTTAAATTAAAAAAGCCGCAGTTCCGTGAAATTTCCTTCCAAACGAAGGTTTTTGACAGATATTCGCGAGTAGAGCGGGCTTTGATT
>Ga0074198_1000747_pt1 | contig 28643 bp, 23 predicted proteins | sample EPASupsiteSAE323_FD_64527 | JGI IMG/M metagenome (GOLD analysis project Ga0074198, IMG submission 64527) | Bioremediated contaminated groundwater from EPA Superfund site, New Mexico - Sample SAE3-23 | ecosystem: Environmental > Aquatic > Deep subsurface > Groundwater > Contaminated ...
CATTGTTCCATGTTCGTTATATGGGGAATAGTAATATATAAAAGCTCCGCCCAAATAATGACTTATCGCTAGAAAACCACCTTAAAAGCGTTCTTTATTCCCTACATGCGCGAAGTTAAGGTTCAGATATATTATTAGTTCTGCGACACTATGCAGCTTGATTATGGTAACGGCAAGCCTTAATTACCAGCCGATTGGTATCGATCCACGGCAAATAATGCATTTGAAATGCCACAACTATTGTAATTAGCCGCTAACGATAGACGGTTGATCAAGCAGCAGAGAACGGATGGATTAAAAGATGACGATCAATGCATCGGTTGCACTGGAAAAGGTCAGAAGAGAAAAGCCCCTCGTGCATCATTTAACCAATTGGGTTACCATTTATGATTGTGCCAACATCGTCAAGGTATTCGGCGCGTCTCCCGTCATGGCCCATGCCAAAGAAGAGGCTGCCGAAATGGCCGGCATTGCCTCGGCTCTGGTCCTGAACATAGGAACGCTGACCGTTGAACTGGTGGAATCCATGCTTCTGGCGGCCAAGGCGGCGAACCGCAAAGGCATCCCGGTGGTCCTCGATGTCTGCGGTGCGGGAGCCACAAAGCTGCGCGATGACATGTGCTTCAAGATCCTTGACGAAGCCTTTGTGACCATCATCAAGGGCAATGCCTCCGAGATCGCGCGCATCGCAGGCGAGAGCGTTCAGACCAAGGGCGTTGACGCCGCATCGGTCGAGAAAAATTTGATGGATATTGCCCAAGGGCTCGCGAGGAAGAGGAGCTGCACAGTCGTCATCACCGGGGAAGAGGACATCGTGGCCGATGCCGAGCGGACGGTGCACGTTCGAAACGGCCATGCCATGATGGCCAATATCGTGGGAACAGGCTGCATGGCCGCCTCTGTGATTGGGACTTTTGCCGCTGTGGAGAAGGACCCGGTGGCCGCATCGGTGGCGGGCCTCGTCTGCTACGAAATCGCAGCGGAATTGGCCGCCAAGACCGCCAAGGGGCCGGGCACGTTCAAAGAGCTGATGTTCGATGCCGTCTTCAATCTGGACGCAGAAACGGTAAAACGGATGCAGAAGATCGAGGCTTGAATTGATCTGTAAATGGATATCGCCGAGGAGAGATCATTAACAAGAGCAAAGCACGCATAAGAATAATATATTAAAATAATTATATATTAAAACAATTTTATGAAAGGATACTATTTCATTACTGACTCCGGCCTGAGCCGCGCCGGAAACGCCTCCGATGTCAGGCAGGCCGTCGATTGCGGAGTAGAGGTTGTCCAGTACCGCAACAAGAATGCTGAAACCCGAGAGATGTTTGAAGAGGCCATCAGGCTGAGGGAGATCTGCGAAGATGCGCTCTTTTTGATCAACGACCGCATCGACATCGCGCTGGCAGCCGAGGCGGACGGGGTGCATCTGGGGCAGTCGGACATGCCCATTTCCGAGGCCCGCAGGCTGCTTGGTCCTGAAAAAGTAATCGGCTTGACTGTGCATAATATCGCTGAAGCCCAGGAGGCCGAGCGGCTGGGAGCGGACTACCTGGGAGTCTCGCCCATCTTCCAGACGGCGACGAAGAAGGATGCAGGAAAGCCGGCGGGCATCGCCCTGATCGAAGAGATCCGCCGCCGGGTTGAGATCCCGCTGGTGGCCATCGGCGGCATCAATCATGCCAACGCGGCGGATGTGATCCGAGCCGGAGCGGACGGTGTGTGCGCCATATCCTGCGTGGTGGCCAAAGAGAATGTGAGATTGGAGATCAGGAAGTTTCAGGATTTATTCGGAAAATTTTAGGCGCGAATAATTGATGCGGGCGCGCTGCCGTTTCATTTTTCCATTTTCGCTCTCACCCGCTCCGCCAGCCGCTCCAGCGATCCTTTGGTACACTGGCGGTTGTCGCAGGGCGAGAAATCTTTGGGGCTGCATCCGGCCAGGAGATCCATCATTCGGTCTGCCATCTCGTCGGCGTCCATCTCTTCCAGCTCTTCCAGGAAACGAGAGGCTTGAGAGTTGAACTCCCGGCATTTTTTGGGATCAGAGACTCCGCTTTCATGCAGATCGTAGAGCGCATTCAACTCTTTGGAGACCTTTTCCCATTGGAGACGATCCATAGTCGACTTTCCTTTCGGTGAGTGTTCCTTTCGGTGAGTATTCGTCTTTGAGGCATATCAAGACGGTGCTTCACCGTCATGATAGGATAATTTGCAGATATAGCAGAATATTCATCGATTTGTTTATAAATGAATAGATCAAATATATTAAGGGAAATGGCCAATGTCAATTTGGCCAGAGCTATTCATTGAGACTATTGGATGATCGGCCAAAAATTGCTCATTTGCATTTTTTTGGAACCGGATCTATTTTGAGAACATGTTGTCTGCAAATGCCGTTTTTTTTCCGATGAACAATTTTTTCAGCATGGGAAAATCAACTATTGCAGAAATGACCGTTATCATTAAATATGTTTTTGCTAAAAACATAAATAAGCCAATAGGGTAAATTGGCTAAAAAGGAGATAGGTGAGCTAAATGGTACAGAAAACTGATGCTATGCTTCAATACGAGAAATCCGCCGGAGAATTGATCAAAAATAGACCAAAGAGAGGCAAGGATGCCGTAATGCATCTGGAAGTCAGGAACTTTGTAGTGGCCGGCGCAGCGATATTTGTATTAATTACAGCAGCAGCTTCAATGATGGGATTTTAAAAAAAAGCTCAGTCAGGCGGAAAGCCGACTGATCTTTCATTTCTTCTCCTTTCAGCTCAAAGCATTTCCATTGAGCTTCAATACAGGCATTATTATTAATATATTATAATTTTACTAAGATTCTATTGTCGATATATTATTAGATTTCTATGTCCGGCCATATCCAAGTTCAACCTTTTTCATGAATATGGATCATGTCCTCTGATTATGACACTTGAGCCAATAGAAAAGGCGTCCGGCAAAACGGATCGGCATTGCTCGATTGCCGATGCAAAAGGGATCCGATGAAAGCTGCGAGATTTAGTAATAACGGAATTTGGGCGCTTTTGCAGTAAGAATTATATGGATCGCAACGAAAATTGCTCGCGCATGGGGCTTGAAGCATTTAGGTCATCACGAAATGGACGGTCATTCGAGATGGAGTTCCTGGACGAGAGTTCTTTGCAGGAGATGATCGAGCTGCAAGATCTGATCTTGGGCCATCTGCCCGATCCAGAAATATTCTTTCCCCATGACAAGGATTATTTTCATAGGATCTTTCAGCACGATCGCTCGGTTCTCGGTGTGAAAGCTGAGGATCGCCTGGCGGCCTACAGCATTATCCGCATTCCCGGCCACGAAGATGACAATTTAGGCAGGGATATCGACCTGGTGGAAGATGAGCTGGGTCGCGTCGCCCATCTCCAGGCAACGGTCGTCCATCCCGCTTTTCGGGGCAATGGCCTGCAGCGAAAGATGGCGGCCACTCACCTTAGCGTGATACGGGACCTTGGATTTCAGCATGTCTGCTGCACCGTATCCCCGAAAAATCCCGCAAGCCTCGCGAACATTATTGGCAATGGATTGGTAATCAAAGACCTCCGGCCAAAGTTCGGTGGCTGGTGGAGATACATAATGTACGCGAACCTCTCCTGGCCAAAGGATTTATGCCAAAGGCTGGAAAAAAGCGAAAAAGCGATAATGGGCACGGATCTACCCGGCCAGCGGGCCCTTCTCAAAGACGGGTTTGTGGGTTTTAAGACGGAAATGCAGCCGAACGGCTTTGCTGTATTCTACGCAAAAATCGCGATTGATTGAGCGGAAAGCATTTTAGCCTTTGCAGTTGGAAAAGCTTTATCTCTATTCTGTGACAAATAATTCTACAAGTGGTGTGGAAAAAATGACAGAGACACTATATGAGCGAATGGGCGGCTATAATGCAATTTCGGCAGCGGTTGACGACCTGATGGCGCGCATGGAAAAAGACGGTCACCTGGCCAAGTATTTTGTCGGACACGGCAATGATTCTAAATTAAGACTTCGCCAGTTGCAGGTGGAAATGATCTGCAAGGCCACAGGAGGACCATGCACATATCTTGGTCGAGACATGAAAACAGTTCACAAGGGAATGGGCATAAATGGAGTCGACTGGCAGGCTATGATCACGCATCTCATTGGAGTTCTGGACTCATTCAAAGTCCAGGATTCTGAACAAAAAGAGGTGCTGAAACTGCTCAACTCGGTAAAAAAAGACATCGTAGAAATGCCGTAGGCGGCTTAACTGCGGCTATCTTAATCTTTTTTTAGTCAAGGATTTGCTGTCCGGCAGATCGGATTCATCGGCATATTCTGCAACAATCGTGCAACAATCCATTCCACCCGGATATTCAATCTCGGTAATAGTATAAATCATAGATCATAGAATAATTGGAGGTGTGAGCTGCCGCCTGCAAATTCCTGGAAAAAATTAAATAGTAACGACAACGATAATTATTGGATTAAGTAACCAGCAGGGATGATTCGCAATTTAGCATCAAAATATCGGATGATGCCGATATTGCGCAGGATTGTTTGATTATCGGAAAAATGTCCAGTATAAAATATGAAAGAATTGCAGGTGGGTTTAATGGCAGGAGAAGTTCAAGCAAGGGTAGGAATGCCCCCTGGGGCGCTTGTGTATCAGGGAATTGTGATAAGGCTGATTTCGCTTATCATCGACAGCATAATCATTGGAATCATCATCGGCATACTGGGAAGCATCATCGGTGTCGGCATGATGGAACACGGGGTCATGCCCTGGTGGATTGGCTTGCTCTATTTCATAATCTACATCGGATATTACTCATATCTGGAGGGATCGAAGGGACAGACCATCGGCAAGATGATCATGAAGATCAAGGTTGTCAGAGAAGATGGAAAACCGATAGATATGAACCAGGCACTTACCAGAAATATTTTGAGGATTATCGATGGACTGTTCGCTTATCTGATCGGTGCGATCCTCATCTGGCGCTCCGATAAGAAGCAAAGACTCGGAGACAGCATCGCCAAGACGGTAGTGGTAAAAGCTTAATGAGGTGCATTAGATTTAAAATTTAAATTTTTTAAATTTAGACATAATAATTTTGTCAGACGGCTCAATTGATTATTGAATATATGCAATGATATCATAATGCCTGGCATTTTTTGGCTTCCTGGTTCTGAGTTCATGGTCCTCATTCATGCATTTTCGGCCTGCGACCGCAGAATCACAATATCTATTTATAGTTGCATTTAAATAGTGTGTTTAAATTGCAATAAATTGAACCAGGGGTATGTTTAATGAAAACAATATTTGTGATAATCGCCATGCTGTTGCTCGTCGTTTTTGCCTCGGCGAAGACTGAAGATGTATCAGTAGGACCATACAAGGTTTCCTTTGACCTGAACACGACGATGAACTATACCGTCACGCCGGACTATGTGGCAAATCCAGATAATTCTTCCACCGGAACCGTCAGGATTCAGTCTGAGAACACTACTTTGGCACTCATAGGATTAACGAATTTCAACGCCTGGCAGTACGCCGGATTTACGCGCTCCGACTTCCTTTATATGGATCTGGCCCTTAGAACCGATAGCAATGTCGTTAGTGGAAATGCTACTCAGGGAGTCGTTGATGGAAAGACCGCTCTGATAGTCACCCAGACCCGCAAACAGCCTGACGACAACAGCACCGCCGATTCCATGATTGCGATATACTGGCCCGATAGCCAGGAGATTGAAGGATACGGCATTCCAGCAGCAAAGACCAAGGTTGAAATCGTCTCCAATATGCCGGGCGTCCTGAGCAAAAGCCTGCTCGAATCAATCCACATCGCGCAATAGTGGGAACGATCTGCAAGCGTTGATTATTTTAATTTTTTTTTAATTTGTTTTCATCATGAATCTCGCTGCTAACCGGATCATCTGGACCTGCCGCAGACCTTCGCATTCAGCCGCAATTTCGCGAAAAGCTCGAGTGTCATGCTTTTGCTCGCCCATATTCTGCTGCTATGCCATAGTATCGCGCGAAAAGATGAAAGACTCTGCCGGACTGGTGGCACTTAATACAAAAAAGTTTCTGCGGAATTTACATCAGTATTCTTGTTTATCAATGCTTGCTCAGCCTGATGATTTCGAGGCGATTTACAGGGAAAATCAAGCAAAAATTTTTCACTCAGTTTTCGGCTTTTCAGATTCCACGAACTCGACCAGGATAATCGCCGGGCAATACGCTGTCATCGCGCATTAATATAACGGCAACTCCTAAAAATGCTTTGAATTTGGTAATAATAAAAACATATTATATTCATGTTTGATGCTTATGAGATTATCAATAATATGCCTATTTAATTAATTAATAATCGACCGGAGTATTTTTGGCAAGATTCACTGCATTTTGCCATCAACCTTATGCGGGAAAATGGGACAATCCGACGGTTCGGCAAAAGGCTTTTATGGTCACTACGAAACCGCATTTAGTGCTTAAAGGTGAGGAAGAATATGTCCGGCTGCGAGCATAAGATCTCTGGTAGCAAAGAGAAGGTATGGCTTCCTTATTATTACGAAGGTCGAGATCGAGGACTAAAACCTCATCCTTATTGCACTGAATGCGGTCTTATCAAAAATCTCTCTTCTGAGAGGCCGAGGGGCTTGGGTTTTTTTATGAATGTTATCGCAGAACTCGGCAAGCGGCACAAGATTGCGCAGGTTCAAATAAGGCTGATTGCTCTGGAGATGGAGAGACTATCCCTTGAGGATAAATTCGGCATGGACAGGATGCAACAGGAGAAGCTGTTCATCGAGATCACCACTCGCATCCTAAATGTGCCGGAAAGAGCGGTCACCGAGCTGCTTTAGAGACTGTTCTTTTAGCATTCGAGAATCTAAGTCACTATATTGAGAATATCATTATACACAAGAATCGTACTTAAAAGAATTTCTTATTTCACTTTCCGAAATGTTTTTAACTATTGAGAGCGCACACAAAATTCGTGAAGCCTGGGTTTATCTCCATCTGAATTGATGGCGATGATAAGAGGATGCCGAAAGGCTCAGGCTCTTTGCATATTTATTAGAGATGGTTGCATTTTTATAAAACTAATTGATTATGGGAAGATGCAAATAGCGAATCATATAATCGAAGAAGAGATGTATCTGAGAATCATCATTGCATTCTGCGGCATCATTCGCAGCAGTTTGCGGCAATTTTAAGCAAAAAATGCTCACACGCCTGGGCACACAATTCACAAAAGAAAGCTAAACAGATTGGCGCATAAAAGACAGGCTGGCAACCTAAATACATACAAGAAAATTCAAGTTTCCTGCCGTCACCACTTTACAATACAACCTAATCATTTTTCCTAAGTTCATGTTCATTCAAGGTTTGATCGACACATTATAGCAGCTACAGTCAAAGACCGAGCCTGCATCAGCTCCAAATCCTTCTCTACTGCTGTTGGTCATCGATTCCCAGCCTTCAGAGCAGCAGGGCAGCCAATCGTCTTCTAACTTGTGGATCTCATCAAGCGATTTCATTTCGATCAAGCGGGCTAGGTTGTATGTGCCGTAATATCTCTCCCTGCCTTCATTGGTGGACGGATAGCCCATGCGCTTCACGTCATACTCCCACCCTGCCTGCCTAAAGCTCAGGTCCGCAATGCCGGTGGTACGAATCCGATCCAATTGACCCAGGTACTTTGTTGGCTTGAACTCGGCCAAGAGTATGGAATCGTCCGTAGCCTGCACAGTGGCATTCATGCTTTGCAGCCACATCACCGTCTTGCTCTCGCGGGTTAGCTCGGGGTTGTAGAGCAGCTTTGAACTGATGAAATCCAGGTTATTTCCACTGAAATCCCGGTCGTTTATCTGCCGCCCGGAATAATTCAGCGTCTTTGCGGCCACGATTCGCACCGACCAGATCTCGGGATACGTGAATGTGTAAACATCGCTTCCGGCAGGCTTGAAGAAATCAATATCGATAGAGCTATAATCGATGCGCGCTGTCAAGTTTATCTGCTCTGCCGACTCGTACTTTCCTTCCTTCGCGCTTCTGCGTTCCTTGAGAGCGACATCATTGAACTTGAGATCCTCAAACGTGGAAAGGTAAGGGCTGAGAATCCGTCCCCGCGGCCCGGTCACGGGCGAGACGGTTCCCGTTACAGTCTGAGTGTTATAGAAGCTAACATTGGAGGACTGCCGGTAGATGTACCAAGTGCTGGAATTAGTGCCCACGCTGCTCGACCAGTAGTTTGCCTGGACTTCGGATACCATGATCGCAATGATAATGGATAGTATGACAATGGATAAGGCGGATCTCAATTCAACTCACTTAGCCCGGTGTGCTCCCCAAGTATGACGCGTCGATATCATTGGTTCCACTGACCCGTTTGACGGTCCGCTTAAATAGACCCAGCAAATGGAATCGGTCGTTTTAGTCACTGGTTGCCAAATGAAATAGATTTTGGTGGACCGCAGGATATTTTTATTGAAGTAGCCTTCTTTTTATTCTCAGCGCCAACCAGCCCGTCGCGCACAGTCCAGCCGTCGCGAATGCGGCCTCAAATCCGGGGGCCTCCTTCGCAGCGTCCTCGATCAGCACAGGCTCAGACTGCATCCGGTAGTCTGCAAAAGTCCCGTTGAACCCTTGCTCCTTTGCCGTCGCGAACGCTCGCTCGGACTTCTCCTTCTGTCCTGCCGCTTTCAGGGCAAGGCCGCCGTTAAGCCAGACCACCGTGCTGTTCTGGTTGATGGTGGCGGCATTGGTAAAGCAGCCGAGGGCACCGTCATAGTTTCCCATTTTGGCCAGGGCCACGCCCTTGTTGTTCCAGGCCGCAACAAGGTACAGATCGGAGCCCAGCGATCGGTTGAAGCAGTCCAGAGCCTCTGCATCGCGGCCCATGTCCGTCAGGATCACGCCCTTGAGGTTCCAGGCCGCAGCGCCTTTGGGCGCGATCACGAGGGACTTGTTGAGGCAAGCGAGGGCGTCAGTGCGGTTATCCATCCTGCGCAGGAGGTCGGCTTTGTTGCCCCAGACGATGGCGTTTTCGGGCTCCATCGCGAGGCCGTGGTCGTAGCAGTTGAGAGCTTCGCGATATCTGCCGAGATAGGTGAGGGCGACGGCTTTGTTGTTCCAGGGAGCGAGGTAGAAGGGATCGAATTTGATGGAACGATCATAATTTTCAATGGAATGATTTGAGTATCCATGCGTTACATAATAATTTCCCCAACAAGTATATATAGTAGCATTTTTTGTGTCTTTGTTTATATCTAATGATTCGCTAGGAGATCGATTTTGAGATTGAATTTCAGTTCTATTAGACGTGTTAGTTTTCGCATTATCTGAAGCTGATCCGCTATTGGCAATTACCTGAGCTAATATAATTGAAATCAACAGGATAGCAACGATAATTGAAATTAGACGTCTCATGACATCAAACCTGCTGCTTCGAGAGGATATATATTATGCGCATCACAATTAGGTTTATTTCAAACTATATCAAAATCCTTGCCCGTATGCCTGTATATCAAGTCAGATTTGCACCCATCCTGCATAGAAAGGTCTATAACGCAGACGGTGTCTACATCTGCTGAGACGAAGATTTTCAGAGGTATGAGCAAAATGGTCTCCGGCAGTTCGATCTTGGTTGCTTCTAAAGAGCAAGTATCCTGTGATTTCAACGGTGAATCGGTTATCCTTAACTTAAAGAATGATTCATATTACGGACTGAACGAAGTAGGGACTTTTGTCTGGGACATGATAGAGGAGCCAAAGACCGTTAGCCAGATTAAGGATGGGATATTGGCAAAATACGAGGTCGATCCAAACGAATGCGAACGCGATCTTCTGGAGCTGGTAAATGACCTTCTTGCTAATGAACTTGTTCAGGTCAGCGAAGAGGCTAATAATCAGGTTTCTCGGCCTTTCTTTGCCGGAGAAAGGTCTTCTGATCAAAGCACTTATCCTGCTTTATGCGGTTCGAGTCGGACTGTGGACCTTGCCGTTCCGCGCTATGAATAGAATGACATCCGGATTCAGGATGCAACATAACCATGAGCTTTTCGCGGAAAACTGGATAATCTGGGCAGTAAAAGCATCCAGTCGATTTGTCCCCTGCGCGACCTGCCTGACACAGGCAATGGCGGCCCGAATGCTGCTTTCGATTTATGGCCACAAGGCGGACCTTCGCATCGGAGTATTGCGCGAAGATGATGACCTGAAGGCCCACGCCTGGCTGGAAAAGGATGGGCGGGTTCTAATCGGCGGCCCCGTCTGTAATTATCAAGCATTGAAAATGGAAGGCTTATGAGTGCAATCGCGGGCGTTTATCTTTTTAATGGCGATTCTGTCGACGAGAAAGACCTCAAGCGGATGAACGATAGCATGCCGCACAGAGGGCCGGATGGATCTGGCCTCTGGCATGACGGGTCGGTGGGGCTGGCTCACCAGATGCTGTGGACAACGCCGGAATCATTGCATGAGAAGCTACCTTTTGAAGCGGATAAGCTTGTTATTACTTCCGACTCAAGGATTGATAATCGTGAGGAGCTACTTCCGGAGTTGGGGCTATCAGAAGAGGTCAGCGACAGCGAGGTGATCCTTAAGGCTTACGGGCGATGGGGCAGGAAATGCGTGGATAGGCTGCTGGGTGACTTTGCTTTCGTGATATGGGATAAGTCAAAGGAGGAGTTGTTCTGCGCAAGGGATCACATGGGTGTGAAGCCTTTTTATTACTGTTACCAGGCGGATAAAAGCTTTACATTTGCCACAGAAATTAAAGCGCTGTTTGCATGGGGTGTGCCAAGAGAGATTAATGAGGCAAAAATAGGAGATCGTTTTGAGAGGATCACTAATGATCAAGAAATAACATCATATCGGATGATATTGCGCTTGCCACCTGCGAATTTCTTGATAATAGCTATCGACGGTTTATGTAAGAAAAGATATTGGGATCTTGATCCCGAGCACGAGATTCGATTTGGATCTGACGAGGCATATTCGATAGCATTCCGAGAGATTTTTACAAAAGCGGTCACATGTCGCCTGAGATCCGTTTTTCCTGTAGGATCTATGCTTAGCGGTGGGCTGGACTCATCGTCCATTGTCTGCGTATCACGAAAACTTCTTCCAAGGAAACATCCATTAAAGACATTCTCTATTATATTTGATACGATAAAAGAATGCGATGAACGTCAATATATAGATTCTGTTTTGGATAAAGGCGACTTGGAGGCTCATTATATCTTGGGAGATGAGATTGGTCCATTAACTGAAATTGAAAAAATGCTCTGGCATGAGGATCAGCCATCGATCTCACCGAATCTATTCCTTCATTGGGCGGTAATGAAAGAATGCAACCATTCATGCGTCCGTATCCTCCTTGATGGGACCGGAGGCGACGAGGCAATTTCTTATGGAGATTCCTTTATCACTGAGCTGGCAAGGAAAAGACGATTGGTTACAATGATTAGAGAGATAAAAGGCCTATCTCGAAATAAGCATCGGCCGTATCATTCTATCCTAATGGAATACGCTATCAGCCCATTCATTCCAGAATCATTCAAGCGCTTATATAGTGTCCTTCGTCGCCGAGAAAATCCATTCCAGTCTGATTTCATAGTTAACATTGAATTCGCCAAACGTATTGGCTTGGAGGACCGAAAAATCGCATTCCAAAATGCGGAGCTCAGGCCTACAAGAACGCAAAAGGAGGATCATTGGCTGGGTCTCAAAACCGGACTACACCAGTTAACCCTTGAGGAAGCCAATATGGCATCTTCGGCTTTTTCATTAGAATTAAGATTTCCTTTTTATGATAAACGTTTGATAGAATTTTGTCTAGCACTTCCAGCCGAACAGAAGATTCGTCATGGATGGACGAGGTGGATATTGCGAAACTCGCTGAAAGAGATTATCCCTAAAGAAATTTTCTACCGACATAAAAAAACAAGCTTTTTGGAAAACTTTGAATACGGTTTATTGACATTTCATAAGGCAGACTTGGATAAAATACTATTTTCTGAAAAGAACGTGATATATAATTATATTAGTTTTTTTGTTGTGCATAATTTATATATGGAATTCATATTGTCGAAGGAGGATTTGACATTGGATAATATCCGCATATTATGGAATGCTATAATAATTCAATTATGGCTTAAGAATGAGTCAACTCAAAATTCAACATCTGCCCCCAGGTCATGAGAAAATCAGCCAATTGTATGGGTCCTAAGAAGCACGTGTCAAATCCAATCATGACTTGCTGAGATCCTTTTCGATTCCGCGCTTCAGCATCCAAAGAACCTCTCTGCGGCACCTTGTTTTCGGCTTGTGACCTCATCAAATCTCGTTGTTTACCTAGAGAAGATCTTTTTTGATTTCGTTTTCGATAAATCAAGGTCTGATTCCATCGCTATTCCAACATAATGATGGAATGAGGTAGTATAAAATTTTGGCTCTTCTCTATTTCGGGTGGCTAACTTGAAGTTATCTCGAAACGGGATCGAATGAATGAATCAAGAAATCTGCAAGCCGGACCGCTATTCGATTCGGTCCGGACGACTTGATAGCCCCAGGTTGGATTTTTTTGCCTCAATCACACCCACTCGAACAGCGAGGAACCTAATTTCGGGACTATTCAACTTCAACATCAAACCAAAAGATTTAAATTGACGCGTTGAGGGAGAATAATGCATGAATAGCAATGCATCTAGCTTAAACCGGAAAATGTGTTATGAAGCGCCCCAACTAACATTCTATGGTAAAGTTGAATCAATTACAAATACATGCGTAGGCGGCAAAGGGGGGAATAAAATGGATACTTTTGATAATAATGCCTGCATAAGCTAAGGAAACAAATCCCGTAACAAATTGTCGCGAATATGCCAATGTTAAGGGCATGAACTCTAGAGTTATTAGAGTTATATGCAGCATGAGATGCAAAAAAACTTGAAAGCAAGGCTGAATAGATTTGTATGTAATGTATAGAAATAGCCATTTGAGTCTCACTTGATTAAATAGTTCTGGCAAAAGATTATATGGAAAATAACGCATATACATACGTTTCATATGGTTTGGGCATCCGTTCCGAGCTTTGCTTGCCAGAGTTGCCCATTGAGAGCAAAAGCCCGGATGTCGAGATAAAGCGCGAAAGGCCGAATGTCCCAGTGCAGTCCTCTGAAATGGAAAATGAATGCTTCTGGGCAAATGATAACGAAGTTTATCGTTTTTATAAAAATGTTGGTTCTTTTTTAATCCGTCATGGGCGCGAAATCCTAATTAAATCTGTTCCTGGTGTAGATGAAAGGATTCTTCGCGGATTCTTACTCGGGAATATCTTTGGTTTCCTACTTCACCAACGAGGTATGCTTGTATTGCATGGAAGCGCCATAGCCATGGACGAGAAAGCAATAGTCTTTCTGGGCCCATCTGGTTCGGGAAAGTCTACCGCTGCGGCTTCTCTAACCAGCAGAGGATGCTCATTGGTGGCTGACGATCTAGTAGCTATCAATTCAAATGGCGATGTGCCTTTGGTTTACCCAGCTTTCCCCCAGCTTAAACTCTGCCAGGACGCCGCAAACTCTTTAGGGCATGATCCAAAAAGCTTATTATATATTAGTCCAATTGATAAAAGTAAGCGTGCAATCCGTATTACTTCGGGTTTCTCAGCAGATCCTTTGCCATTAGGACAAATATATCTGCTGGAATATGGAAATTCTATAAAAAAAGTCAAATTAAATCAAAAAGAGGCCATGATAGAGTTAGTGCGAAATAGCAAGGCCATTGAACTCCTCAATGTGGGTGCGAATCTCATCCCTCATTTTTCACAATGCTCGAAAGTCGCTAAGATAATTCCAGTATGCCAATTGGCGAGGCCCAGCAATTTAGATTCTTTATCTGATTTTGCAATGTTTGTGGAAAATGATATATAAGATTTTTGTAAATCAGTCAAACAGCGCACACTGCTGCAAGCTACGGGGTATTCAATTTAAAATAAACGGGGCATGAATAAAATAAATTAAAAAATTAGGGGTAAAAATTCAGCGCTCTTGCCCCTATCGAGATTAATATTTTATGTATCTGGATAATTCCATCGAATAGTATTACCATTGCCGCTATATGTACCGTCGATTCCTCCATTGTGGTTGCCTGCTATATTATATATAATGGTACTTTTTTTCAAAATGGCTGCACCTGCATTATATATCGCACCACCATCATCGCCAGCGTAATTGGAGGAGAATAGGGCGTTTTTCATATTGAGTGTTGCACTATTCGTATTGTACACACCACCACCATCACCAGTTGCAGCATTGAAGATTATGCTGCTCCCGCTGCCGCACATAGCACTATTAGTATCGAAATTGGCTTCTCCAAGGTTAGCCAATCCTCCGCCATTTGTAGCAGAATTGAATTTGATAATGCTACTGCTGACATCTAGTTCCGCCCCATCATTATTAAAAATTCCACCGCCATCATTCTCTGCTTGATTTGATGCCACAATAGAATTGTCCAGATGAACATAGTTGCAATTATATATACCGCCACCATTGCCATATCCATTACCATTGTCGTCACTATCCATGGCAGTGTTGGAATATATGGAGCTACATTTTATTGTAGAAAGACCGTTATTCAATATGCCTCCACCATTAATCGCACTATTGCATTTGATAACGCTATTAGTAACATGTAATTCACCACCCCTCGCACTCCAATCTCCTTGTTCTGGGGGATACCACCCACCTCCGACACTAAATCCTCCGCCGTATTGTGCCTTATTCGAGGATATAATGCTATTCGTTATATCAGCATATCCTCTGATGAATAGTCCGGCTCCATAGATTGCTTCATTATCGCTTATATCGCTATCATCTACATGCAAGTCAGAATAGCTTGCAATTCCGCCACCCAACCCGGCGGTATTCCCAGTCACACATGTAGACAACAATTTAGCAGATCCTGTTGTGTAAATGCCGCCACCCCTCAAGTTGGCCTCATTGTTTGTCAATGAAGAACTGCTTACGGTAAGCGCGCCCGCGCTATAGATGGCTCCACCATTATTGGCTGCAATGTTCTTAGTAATGACAGCATCACTCACAGTCAGCGTGCCCTTGTTATTGATTCCTCCTCCATTCTCCGCCAATCCGTTCGTGATCACCATGTCAGAAAGCTTAACCGTCGCTCCTTCAGCAATCGTGAATACCGAGCCGGACGCCTGACCGTTTATGGTAGTAACCTTGCACGCCGACCCCGATCCGCAGTCACCGTGGTTGCCGCCATGGCAATCCCCGGAATCATGATCTCCGCAGCCGTTGTGGTTGCCACCATGATCGCCGCAATCGTTTCCGCTGCCGCCGTGACCGCCGCTGTTGCAGCCGCCGGAGTTGTGGTCACCCCAATCGCCGGAATCATCTCCGCATTTGGTGCCATATCCTGATGATGAGCAGGACCCCCAATCTGACCAACTTCGATCGTAGCCGCCGAAGTAGCTCTCACCGCATTCTTTAGAGTTGTCCTTCTCATAGTTGTAATAGTCACGATCTCCGCAGCCTTTGCTATCTTTATTTCCGCACGATGAGCCGGAATTCCAGTTGGACCAGCCCTTATCGTAATCGCCGAAATAGCTATTTCCACATCCGCCGGATTTGCCTTTATCGTAGTCGCAAGAGGAGTGCGAACTTCCGCATCCGCTGCCGCATGGCGTATAATCACATGAACCGCATGAACCACATGAACCACATGAACCGCAAGGCGAGCATGATCCGCAAGCGCCGTCGCAATTGCCCGCTTCGCCGCAGGTTCCTGCGCCGCTAATGGTCAGGTCCTTAGCGATCTTGACGTTCTCATAGTAGGTACCCGAGCCGATACCGATGGTGTCTTTGCTCTTGGCGAGGTCTACCATGTTCTGAATAATGGGAGTATTGAGACTGGATTTAGCTAAGTTTTTTGTGTCATCTGCGTCTCCGATTGTCCCCAAGATATTGGTCGCATACAGAGTTACCTGCTGCTTGCCAAGCGCCGGAGTATATCTCGTATTAATTACCATTGCCGCTTCATCATCATCGCTGCTGGCAGACTTAATATTCTGCTTTGCGTAGGAGGTCGAAGTAACGGCCGATGTGCCTGAATCGACTGCAAACGATCCCTTCGCATAAGTCTTGCCGGAGAATGTATCTGCGAGCGTGCTTACACGATATAGATTGTCGCCATCTGACGCTTCACTGATGACTTCAATTCCATTACCGAAGTCTTGACCGCATCGGGCTTTGGAAACAGCTCCGTCTATGTCCTGGAAAGCATAAGCAATATCCTTATTTGCGTAGCTGAAGCCTTTATATGAAGCTAGGGAACCATAATCCATTGACAAGCTCACTTCAGCCGTCCGCTCATCGTTGGTCCTGGATTTGCCATCGCTTGTGCTGGCCGATGCATAGCAGTAAACATCCTTCGCACTTCTGAACGAAATATCTTGCATTGCCGCAGCATAAACCTGGTTCTTGGCGATCCAATCCGAGTAACTCAGACCATAGACATCTTTTGCCTCTGCATGAACAGTTGCTTTAGCCAAGCCATCGCTTGATGTTGATGTGTGAGTATTCTTAAAGTTCCTTAGATATGTTCCTCTGATACCAGGATCGATGCTTGCACCGGCTACATCTAATGTGCCGGATATTTCAGACCCAATATCTGCATCCACTACCATCAAATTTGATCCTGTTGAACCGCCTGATCCGGCGCTGACCGAAAAACTGATGCCTTCGACTCCTGAGATAGCTAAAAATAAAGCTAACACAAGCGTAGGCATCAATAGCTGTAACCGCATGTTTGCTTCCTCCTTAATCGCTTATACACTAAGATGAAAAATTGAATGATATAAATGATGGGGTCTGTTCGGTAAGAAATGGCATGTATATATTAGCAAACGTTTAAAATCAAATTTTAATGCTAATAGACTATTTAAATAAGAATAATTAATCATTAAACGTCCGTTAGTATTTCTTGTTATAATTTTCAAATAATTGAAACGTGCCAAATGGAGAAAACATCTAATAACATCAACTAATAATTAAAAATTAAAATAAACAAATTTTTAATGAAATATAACGTATTTCTGCTTCTAATTTAAAATATAGTTTAATAAAAGTTTGTATGTTTATAAGCTGTTACATGTTTTATCATTCATTTGGATTGCATCCAACACAAAGGATTTCGCGACGTTTTCATGAAATCAAAAAGCATTTATCCGGTTCCTGTTGAAATCAATCTCCGGCAGATCACCAATAATGCAAAAAATACCAATGATCCGATCGCACCGGCTCATTGCTATCAGGAAGCTTAAAATGCCAAACTGCATGAAAGACCGCAAATGAAGCACCAAGTCGAGCAATACAAAACCGTCTCATGGCTGAAGCTGCTATCAACTCTGCAGATCATCCGTGCCGTGCGCCTGGTCTGGGATAGCTCAGCATCCTGGACCATCGCCGAGACAGTTCTCTTGGTCATCCAGGGACTGCTGCCGCTCGCCTCGCTCTACCTAATGAAACTGATAGTAGACGGTATTGTCGCAGGGCCGAGCCGCGCGGAATTCAATGGGATTGCAGCCCTCATTGCGCTCGCGGCACTGGCAGCCCTCCTGACCGCAGTCTCTCGCTCTGCATCAAGCCTGGTGAATGAAGCACAGGCAGCACTGGTTTCAGATCACGTCCAAGACCTTCTTCATGCCAAATCAATCGAAGTGGACCTGGAATACTATGAGAACTCCAAGTACTACAATGCCCTCCACCGAGCCCAGGAAGAAGCACCCTACAGGCCCACCAGAATTGTGAACGGCCTGGCGCAATTAGGCCAGAGCGCGATATCGCTGGCAGCAGTCGCGGCTTTGCTGGTATCCCTGAACGGGATAATGGCTTTCATCTTGCTGGCGGGAGCGCTTCCGGCAGTCATTGTCCGCATAAAATACTCCAAAATCCTCTACCAGTGGCAGCGAAAGGCAACGGAGAGGATGAGGCGGGCCTGGTATTATCACTGGCTTCTCATAAACGACAATTGCGCCAAAGAGATCCGGCTCTTCGATCTCGGCAAATTGTTCAAAGAAAGGTATCGCGATCTAAGATACCAGCTCAGAGTCGAGAAGCTTAATATCAATACCAAAAAATCAATCGCAGACATCGCCGCTCAGTCCCTGGCGGTTCTCGCCCTCTTCGGCTCGATTGCGTTCATTGCCTATCAGTCGTTCTTAGGAGCAATAACCGTCGGCGCATTGGTCATGTACATTGGAGCCATCCAGCAGGGCCAAGGCTTCCTGCAAAGCCTGCTGAGCAGCCTGGCCGGCCTCTACGAAGATAACCTCTTTTTGACCAATTTCTACGAATTCATGTCCCTTGAGCCGAGGGTGCGAGAGCCGACTGATCCCAAGCCGCTGCCAAGGCCGATTTTGCGGGGTACCAACCTCGAAAATGTGAGCTTCTGTTACCCCGGATCGAACATTCCTGTCCTGAAGGATGTTTCGCTGAACATAGCTCCAGGCCAGACCATCGCCCTGGTCGGAGAGAACGGCTCGGGAAAGACTACACTAATCAAGCTCTTATGCAGACTCTACGATCCGACCGGGGGGCGCATCACACTCGACGGCATCGATCTTAGAGATTTTCGCATATCCGATCTGCGCCGCGGGATCAGCGTCGTCTTCCAGGATTACGTGCACTACAGCATGACGGTGAAAGAAAACATATGGCTGGGAAAAGCCGCCATGTCGCCGGACCTGGAAAGCATCACGGAGGCAGCCCGGCAATCCGGGGCACACGGATTCATTCAGGAGTTGGAAGGCGGCTACGAGGCGAGGCTCGGCCAGTGGTTTGAAGGCGGCGTCGAGCTGAGCGTGGGCCAGTGGCAGAAAATAGCACTGGCCAGGGCATTTTTCCGCGATGCTCAATTGATTATCCTGGATGAGCCGACAAGCTCTCTGGATGCAAGAGCGGAGAGCGAAGTATTCGGGAAATTCAAGCAACTGGCAGAAGGCAGGACGGCAATCATCATCAGCCACCGTCTCTCCGCAGTGCGCATGGCAGACTGCATATATTTCCTGAAGGATGGAAAGATCGTCGAGAACGGAAGTCACGACAAACTGATTAAGCTCGGCGGGAATTATGCAGAGCTATATCAGATCCAGGCGGGGCATTACCGATGATGGAAGATAGAAGGACGATGCTGCAAGGGAAATCCGGAACCGACTATTTTCCCTGGTACCACCGGATCGTCACCGCCAATCCGTCCTCAATGCTGTAATTCGGTGAATAACCGCTGCTTCTTGCTCTACTGATATCCGCCAGAGAATGTCTAATGTCGGCGGCCCTCGGCGCTTCGTATCTCGGCCTGATATCCCGGCCCAGGATCTTGCCGATCATCTCTACCAAGGGGTTGACGCGAGATAAAATACCTAATATTTTGGCCAACGTTGACAGAAAATAGCTATCAATAAACGTTGTAATTTTATAAAGGCCTCTGAAAATGTGTAACTTATCTCCCGTCAACGGCCAAGTCATTCAGGCTGGTGCTCTTTGCATTGGCGATGTTGTATATGCCCGGCTTAAATCTGCGGCTTGCCAGGATATTTGCCGCGACGACATCGGCCACGTACACGAAGTCGCGGGTTTGCTCACCGTCGCCGTAGATCACCGGCACCTCGCCTTGGAGCAGGGCGGTTATGAACCTGGAGATGACTCCGGAATATTCCGATGACGGATCTTGCTTGGGACCAAAGACATTGAAATACCTCAGCGCAACAGTCTCCAGGCCGTAAACCTCCTGAAAGACGCGGGCGTAATGCTCTCCGGCCAGCTTGGAGACTGCATAAGGCGACATCGGCTCAGGCATCATATCCTCTCGCTTGGGAAGGTCAGGGGAGCTGCCGTAAACTGCTGCAGACGAGGCCATTACTATCCGCCGAACACCGGCGTCCCTGGCAGCAGTCAAGACATTCAAGGTTCCATCGATGCCGACGTCATTTGTGCGCAGCGGATCTTCGACGCTCTTCTTGACGGAAGCGATCGCTGCCTGGTGAAAGACGCAATCCGCGTCTTCGAAGGCGGTCTTCAAAAATGGGAGGTCCGTGATGCTTCCGCGAAGGAGCTTGGCATCGATGCCTGCGAGGTTCTCCGCCTTTCCGTAAGAGAGGTCGTCGACTACTACTATCAGGTTTTCTCCCGGATTCTCTTCAGATAAAGCCTGAGCCAGGTTGGAGCCTATGAAGCCTGCGCCGCCGGTTATGACGAACTTGTGGGACATGTTCATTTCCTTTTGGGACAAATCGTTATTAGGGATTATATTTGGCATTTATCTGTTTGCGTACAAGCAATGGGATTCATTTAGCGAATACTTATCAAAAATTTTGAAAGCTGGATCTAGCCTTTGTAGCCCAGCTTTCTGGCCGAAATCAATGCTGAGTGTGCTTCAGAAGAACGATCAAGAGCTGCTAACGAATCGCTCTTTCCTTTCCAGGCGTCGGCATAATCAGGCTTTATTTCGATTGCTTTGCTGAACGCCTCCAATGATTCATTGTATCTGTTTTGACCATAAAGCGCCCAGCCTTTGGAAACCCATAGGCTCGAATCTGAGGGTTTCAATTCAATTGCTTTATCGTACGCCTTCAAAGACTCGTTTTGTCTATGCAAGCTGGATAGAACACTTGCTCGAGCCGTCCAGTAACTCGGTTCGGTGGGCTTAAGCTCGATCGCCTTGTCAAATGCTTCAAGTGTCTCATTGTACTTGCCCTGACTGTTCAGGGCCCAGCCCTTGGAGATCCAGTTGTTCGGATCGGTCGGCTTCAGTTCGATCGCTTTGTCATAGGCTTGCAGTGATTCATTTTGGCGACCAAGGCTGCCCAAGGCACTACCGCGAGCGGTCCAATAACTCGGTTCGGTGGGTTTCAATTCTATAGCTTTATCAAACGCTTCAAGAGTCTCTTTGTACTTGCCCTGGCCGTTCAGGGCCCAGCCCTTGGAGATCCAATTATTCGGATCGGTCGGCTTCAGTTCGATCGCTTTTTCGTAAGCTTGCAGTGATTCATTCTGGCGGCCCATACTGCCCAAGGCACTACCGCGAGCGGTCCAATAACTCGGTTCGGTGGGTTTCAATTCTATAGCTTTATCAAATGCTTCAAGAGTCTCGTTGTACTTGCCCTGGCCGTTCAGGGCCCAGCCCTTGGAGATCCAGTTGTTCGGGTCGGTGGGCTTCAGTTCGATCGCTTTTTCGTAAGCTTGCAGTGATTCATTCTGGCGGCCCATACTGCCCAAGGCACTGCCGCGAGCGGTCCAATAACTCGGTTCGGTGGGTTTCAATTCTATAGCTTTATCAAATGCTTCAAGAGTCTCTTTGTACTTGCCCTGGCCGTTCAGGGCCCAGCCCTTGGAGATCCAATTATTCGGGTCAGTGGGCTTCAGTTCGATCGCTTTATCATAAGCTTGCAGTGATTCATTTTGGCGACCAAGGCTGCCCAAGGCACTGCCGCGAGCAGTCCAGTAACTTGGTTCGGTAGGCTTAAGCTCGATCGCTTTATCAAATGCTTCAAGAGTCTCGTTGTACTTGCCCTGGCTATTCAGGGCCCAGCCCTTGGAGATCCAATTATTCGGATCGGTCGGCTTCAGTTCGATCGCTTTATCATAGGCTTGCAGTGATTCATTCTGGCGGCCCACACTGCCCAAGGCACTGCCACGGGCGGTCCAATAACTCGGTTCAGTGGGTTTCAATTCTATAGCTTTATCAAATGCTTCAAGAGTCTCATTGTACTTGCCCAGGCTATTCAGGGCCCAGCCCTTGGAGATCCAATTATTCGGATCGGTCGGCTTCAGTTCGATCGCTTTATCATAGGCTTGCAGTGATTCATTCTGGCGGCCTAAACTGCCCAAGGCACTGCCACGGGCGGTCCAATAACTCGGTTCGGTGGGTTTCAATTCTATAGCTTTATCAAATGCTTCAAGAGTCTCATTGTGCTTGCCCTGGCTATTCAGGGCCCAGCCCTTGGAGATCCAATTATTCGGATCGGTCGGCTTCAGTTCGACTGCTTTGTCATAAGCTTGCAGTGATTCATTCTGGCGACCAAGGCTGCCCAAGGCACTGCCACGGGCGGTCCAGTAACTCGGTTCGGTGGGTTTCAATTCTATAGCTTTGTCAAATGCTTCAAGAGTCTCGTTGTACTTGCCCTGACTGTTCAGGGCCCAGCCCTTGGAGATCCAGTTGTTCGGATCGGTCGGCTTCAGTTCAACTGCTTTATCATAAGCTTGCAAAGACTCATTCTGACGGCCTAAACTGCCTAAGGCACTGCCACGAGCAGTCCAATAACTCGGTTCGGTGGGTTTCAATTCTATAGCTTTATCAAATGCTTCAAGAGTCTCGTTGTGCTTGCCCTGGCCATTCAAGGCCCAGCCCTTGGAGATCCAGTTGTTCGGATCGGTGGGCTTCAGTTCGATCGCTTTATCATAGGCTTGCAGTGATTCATTCTGGCGGCCTAAACTGCCCAAGGCACTACCACGAGCGGTCCAATAGCTCGGTTCGGTAGGCTTAAGCTCTATAGCTTTGTCAAATGCTTCAAGAGTCTCTTTGTACTTGCCCTGGCTGTTCAGAGCCCAGCCCTTGGAGATCCAGTTGTTCGGATCGGTGGGCTTCAGTTCGATCGCTTTATCATAAGCTTGCAAAGACTCATTCTGGCGGCCTAAACTGCCCAAGGCACTGCCACGGGCGGTCCAGTAACTCGGTTCGGTAGGCTTAAGCTCTATAGCTTTGTCAAATGCTTCAAGAGTCTCTTTGTACTTGCCCTGGCTGTTCAGGGCCCAGCCCTTGGAGATCCAATTATTCGGATCGATCGGCTTCAGTTCGACTGCTTTATCATAAGCTTGCAAAGACTCATTTTGTCTTCCCAAACTGCCCAAGGCACTGCCGCGGGCGGTCCAGTAACTTGGTTCGGTGGGTTTCAATTCTATAGCTTTGTCAAATGCTTCAAGAGTCTCGTTGTATTTGCCCTGGCTGTTCAGGGCCCAGCCCTTGGAGATCCAGTTGTTCGGATCGGTCGGCTTCAGTTCGATCGCTTTATCATAAGCTTGCAGTGATTCATTCTGACGGCCTAAACTGCCCAAGGCACTACCACGGGCGGTCCAATAGCTCGGTTCGGTGGGTTTCAATTCTATAGCTTTATCAAATGCTTCAAGAGTCTCGTTGTACTTGCCCTGACTGTTCAGGGCCCAGCCCTTGGAGATCCAGTTGTTCGGATCGGTGGGCTTCAGTTCAACTGCTTTATCAAAATTTTCAAGAGATTCATTCTGCATTCCAAAATTTGCGAGTGCATTAGCCTTAGAGATCCAATTGCTTGGCTCATTTGGCTTCAATTCGATGGCTTTGTCATAGGCTTGGAGCGATTCGTTCCGTTTGCCCAGACCTGCCAAGGCACTGCCCTTCGCAGTCCAGTAACTCGGCTCTTTCGGATTCAGCTCGATGGCTTTCTCGAAATCCTCTAAAGCCCCGCTGCTATTGCCCTGGTTATTCAGGGCCCATCCCCTCGAAATCCAATTTCCCGGATCGCCGGGATTGAGATCGATCGCTTTTTCATAGGCTTTCATCGATTCATTTTGTCTGCCTAAGCTGGAAAGAGCACTGGCCTTTGCGATCCAATAGCCGGGATTATTCGGATTCAGTTTTATAGCTTGCTCAAATGTATCAAGGGCAGCACTGGAGTTTCCGAGGTTATTGAGCGTCCATCCTTTTGAGACCCAACTGTTTGCATCATTTGGGTAGAGTTTAGTGGCTCTATCGTAAGCTTCCAGTGCTTCATTATTCCTTCCAAGATTGGTGAGAGCATTTGCTCTATTTATCCAGTTGGTTGGGTCATTGGGCACAAGCTGAGTGGCTCTATCAAAATTTCTGAGCGCCTCAGTGCCATTTCCTTGGCTCAAGAGAGCTTTGCCTTTTTCATTCCAGCTTGCCGGATCTCTGGGGTCCAACTCGATAGCCCTGTCGAAAGCCTTGAGAGATTCATTAATTTTGCCCTGATTGCTATAAGCCCAGGCTTTAGAAATCCAAACTTTCGGGTCAGTTAAATCATCAGTATATTTGGTAGTATCTGCCAGTTTGGGATTTAGCTCAATGGCTTTGTTGTATGCGTCAGTAGATTCATTATATCTTCCGAGTTCTTCGAGAAGCTTGCCCGCCGTAATCCAGAGACCTGCATCTTTGGGCTCCAATTGTGTGGCTCTGTCGTAGGCATTATAGGCTTCTTTGGATCTATTGTTTGCATATAGCAGTCTTCCAATATTTTTCCACGCTAACGCAAAATCCGGATTTATGGCGACGGCATGGCCATAGCTGTTATTTGCTTCTTCGAACCTTCCGAGCTTGGAAAGAATATCACCTTTCTTGTCCCAAGCAAGTGCACAATCAGGATTTAGATTAATAGACATTTCAAATGATTCTAGAGATTTATTATAATCTCTTATTTTCTCAAATGAAAACCCCTTTATAATCCATGTATTCGCATCCCCTGGATTGCTAATATTTCGCGAATACCCTGGGTATTTTGCAATCGATTCAATCGCTTTATTGTAGGCATTCGATGATTCAACGTTCTCATTTTGTTTATTAAGAGCATTTCCCCTGCCGATGCTGGATAGAGCAAGCTTATGATCGATATGGTCGGCTCGATCATAAGACTGAAGGGAGTCGCTATAATTACCAGAGCTCAATGCTATATTTCCGATGCCGTACCAGGCCAAGGCGGACTTGGGGTGCAGCTCAATGGCCATATTATAGGCATGCAATGATTCGTCGCGAATCCCCAGATTGTTCAGGGCATCGCCTTTGCTGAGCCATGCAGACTCAGACTTAGGATCCAGTTCAATGGCTTTATCATAGGCCTGAATGGATTCATTGTATTCACCCAAACTTTGAAGCGCATCTCCTTTGCCGATCCAGGCTGCGATCGATTCGGGATTCAGATCAATGGCCTTTTCATAGGCTTTCAGGGATGCACTATATTGCCTGGCATTTCGGAGAGAGTACGCCTTGCTTTGCCAGGCGTCTGCTAAATTCGGATCATATGTTGTTGCATTATCATAAGCTTTTATGGATTCATTAAACCGATCCATATTCTGCAGCGCATTTCCCTTTAGATACCAGGCCAAGGCGGATGTCGGCTCCAATTCAGTTGCTCTGGTGTAGGCATCAAGTGCCTTATCATGTGATTGTATTTGGTCAAACTTGTGTCCGATATTAATCCAATAGACGGAAGTATTATCCTGAGCAAAGGACAATTGGGTAAGAACTGATATGATTATTATAAAGAGTGTGATTTTACATTTCATGAGTAACCAATCTACTTATTTCACATATATCTTGCGCTGGAGCTAGAATTGATATTAAATTCAAAATTGTATATAATGAAGTACTTATCTTCAGGAGGATATCGCCAAATACGAAATTATGATCGAGTCCAATTGAATCATCATGCATCTTGGAACAGTGCTGGATGCGCATGGCTCCAAGAACATCCACGAGATTCTTTCCGCAAATAGAATATCCGATGAAAGGATTATCTGAGCGGAACAGTTATTAATCCCAATGCAGGAGAACCGCAGTAGATAATGCAGAATAAGGCATCATACAAAGTCTAAGCGAGTCAGCATCTGAATTGAGGCAGTGTCGACTATCGAAGCTGAAGATAGTCGTGCGGTCAATGGTGATAGGAGGATCTGACAAGATAGCGAGAGCTTTTTTGATTTGCGCAAAAAATGAAATGGCTCTTCGCGACATCAAGTGTCCAAACTGTGGTCACAATGGTTTTCGGATTATTAGAGCGTTCTCTGAGTGTCCTTTGTGCGCTCTGTGGTTGAATGGTCGGCAGCTATTGGTTATGCCAATGTAACGGGCTACCACCACAGATGCAAAGGATTCACGAAGGATGCACAGAGAATATTATAATTGTTATCGAACAAAGGCGATAGCCAGATCAATTTTAGATATTCTCCGTGCGCTCGGTGTCTCTGTGCTGAATCATCGTTCACGGTAAGAGCTATAATCCAAAAGAGGAGACTTAAATGCTACTTGACAGGCTAAGAGGCAATCCAATAGACACCCCCCAAGCACCCAGATCCATCCTCCCCGACAACATCCCCCTGGAGTTCCAGGTGCTCCTCTCCGCCTGCCGCGTCTTCCTGGGCACAGAGGAGCCCTCCAGCCTGGTGGCGACGCTTGCCCAGGGGCCGGACTGGGACAGGCTGCTCCATCTCGCCAACAGGCACGGGGTGATGCCGCTGCTCTACTGGTCCATCAGCAAGAACTGCCCGCAGGCTGTGCCACATGAGTGGCTGAAGCGGCTCATGCTGCAGTACATGCAGAACGCGGCGCGGAATATGAAGATGACCGGGGAGCTGCTGAGGATACTGGACCTCTTCGAGGAGAACGGGATTGCTGCCATTCCCTTCAAGGGACCTGCTTTGGCACAGCAGATCTACGGAGACATTACACTCAGGACTTTTTCGGACCTTGATATAATTGTAAAACGCGAGGATGTACTTCGAGCAAAGGATATGCTTGTCTCAATGGGTTATGGGCCGGAACATAAATTGACCCCTGATCAGGAAAAAGCAGTATTGAATTATGATTGTGAATATCAGCTTAATCAAGATGAGAGAAACGTTCGCATCGACCTTCACTGGAGGTTTAATAAATCTAGCCACTACATCGAGTTTGATTTTCCGGGATTTTGGTCAAGAATCAGAACAATAACCCTTAATAAGCGGGATGTTTTTGCTCCATCGCCAGAAGACCTACTATTAGCTCTGTGCATTCACAACGCCAGGCATCATTGCAATAACCTGAAACTGATAGGCGACATAGCCGGATTAATCAATCTGCATGTTGACTTGGATTGGAATATGGTTCTATCCCATGCCAAAAAGATGGGCATTGAAAGAATAGTTTGCCTCAATGTGTGGCTGGCAGGGGATCTATTTGAGACGAAGAATCCTGAAGCCGTTTCGAAGCATGTGCGAAAAGGCATTGACTCATGCTATTTAGATTCATACGTGAGAAAAAAATTGTTATTGATTTCCCCAGATTCTCCCAGGCTCGTAAGAGAGATGATGTTCTGGTTTCAGGCAAAAGATAGTTTTCTCGATGGTCTCAACTGCGTCATGCACCAAGCATTTGAGCCAAATGCAGCCGATTGGCTGAAATTCCCTCTGCCGGGATATATGTATCCGTTTTATTATCTGATTCATCCAGTGAGGTTATTCTATTTGCATGGAATCAAAGAATGATGGGGACCAGCGATCGCGAACTCGAATATCAATATGATGAGTAGAATGATTATCGATCGGGAACCAGAACGTCTTTTTTCTCTGCAATGCACCATTCGAGAGGGTAATCATCAGGATACTATTATCAAGTATCAAGTAACAGGCCACCTCATCAGCAACGTTTATATGGATTAACTTCTTAATAATCTTCTATGGGTAGTAAGAGTTATAAGGATCAGGTTCTCCGATTATATGATAAGATATTTGAGAAAATATATTTGACGAACTGGACGAGATATTTTCTATTCCCGAAACAGGTCAAAACAGGTCTGAAAGAAAAACGAAAAAGATCCTTTTTTGATCCCACCCCAGAAGAATCCTGGGAATGGTGGAAATACAATCAATCTTGGTAGATGGATAGTTCTCTTCCACCACTCTATTTTTGACATCGCAAGCGGCTAAATCTAGAATTGTCTTGCTGATAGATCCGAGAGCGATGCAGCCAGGTGCAAGACGATCCTTACTGTAACGAAAGCACGTCGATGTTTACAGGAGCTTGAGGAGTCGAAGCAGAAGATTGCAAAAGCGCAGCAAGCCGCTGATGTCCAAACTGTCATTTCAAATTACTTTTTCGGTATGTGTTTAGCTCACCCCAATCAGCATCAATAAACCCATTTTAGCATCTCCTCGTGCGGCTTGATAATGGGGCCAAATTAGTACAACTCTCCATATTGATATCGATTTTCAATCCCGCGCAAGTTCTTTTTCATTATGCTTTCCGCGACTGAAACCAGCATCTATAGGGCAATTCTGATGGAGCTAAACACATACCTTTTTCGATTCGTATTTACCTGAGGATATCATGAAGATTACATCCATTGTAGGCGCAAGGCCGAACTTCGTCAAGCTCGCTCCAGTGTCCAGAGAGATCCGCATGAATCTTGATGAAGTAATAATCCACACCGGACAGCATTACGATTACGAGATGGACCGAATTTTCTTTCAGGAACTTGGCATACCAGATCCCGATTATCATCTTGGCATCGGATCTGGATCTCATGGCAGTCAGACAGGAGATATGCTGAAAGGGATCGAAGAAATTCTCCTGAAAGAAAGCCCGGATATTGCCCTGGTCTTTGGGGATACTAATACTACCCTCCAACTAGGTGACCTATTTGTTCCTGCAGAATCCGCGCAGGAGAAGAAATGTGGCGTGTGAAGCCGCGAAAAGTTACTATAGCACTAGTGTCTCGTCAGACCTGTAATGTCGGATAAAGACGGAATAATTTGACCCTTGCATCATCAGTGGTGAATTGCCAATTAACCTTTGCATTTTTGTTGTTTCTGAATTTTAACCACGCGGCAAC